>Ga0210390_10001713_pt1 | contig 20322 bp, 18 predicted proteins | sample IncBWH11OmetaG_FD_161050 | JGI IMG/M metagenome (GOLD analysis project Ga0210390, IMG submission 161050) | Forest soil microbial communities from Barre Woods Harvard Forest LTER site, Petersham, Massachusetts, United States - Inc-BW-H-11-O ... | reverse complement strand
GACCGCCGAGAACACCTCGAACTACGGGACGGCGTTCTGCGAAGCGATTGATGCCCGCGAGGGAGTGACTACTGGAATCTCAGCCTACGATCGCGCCCGGACGATCAAAGTTGCGATCGATCCCGCGACGCGCCCCGCGGATCTGGCGCGTCCCGGACACGTTTTCCCACTGCAGGCTCGCAAAGGCGGCGTGCTGGTGCGCGCGGGCCAAACCGAAGCCGCGGTCGATCTCGCCCGCATGGCCGGACTGATTCCGGCGGGAGTGATTTGCGAAATCATGCGCGACGACGGAACCATGGCGCGCGTTCCCGACCTCATCGATTTCTGCAAAACCCACAGCCTGAAAATGCTGACGGTCGCTGAACTCATTCGCTACCGCATGCAGCATGAGCGCTACGTGCATCGCGTCGGCGAAGCGATGATTGGCACGCGTTACGGTGAGTTCCGCCTGATCGCCTACGAGAGCGAAGTGGACGGCGGCGAATCCCACGTAGCATTGGTGCGTGGCGATATTGAACGAGGCAGCGAGCCCGTTCTGGTCCGCATGCACTCCCATTGCGTGATGGGCGACGTTTTCGGATCGACGGCTTGCGATTGTCACGCGACCATCGAAGGCTCGATGCAGGCCATTGCGCGCGAAGGCCGGGGCGCGCTGATCTATCTGCATCAAACGTCGAAAGGCTTTTCGGTCGAGAGCATCGGAGAGCGAAAGATGCTCACCTTCCATCGCGACAAGCGTCTCCCGTCTCTACCCGAGAGCGAACGCAAAACGCAGCGCGAAATCGGCATCGGAGCGCAAATACTTTCAGATTTGAATCTGCGAAGGATTCGCCTGCTAACCAACCATCCCCGAAAAGTGCCAGCACTAGAAGGATTCGATATCGAGATTGTCGAACAGGTACCGGTGCTGCTGGATAGGGTGAAGACTCAGCGCTAAAGAGTGCTCGTAATCCCGTGTCACCAAACTCAACCTGTCATCCTGAGCAAAGCGAAGGATCTGTGCATGGGCCGGGTGGCCCACTCAAGCCCGGTCTGCCTTGACCGGAGAAGTTCCCCGCCCCCAACTCTGTCATCCCGACCGGAACAGATCATCGCAAAGCGATGATCCGTGTAGTGGAGAGACCTTGCGTTGCGACATCACCCGGCCGTGAGGAAGGGCGGGTGAGTCGGGAATAGAGTGAAACCACGAAAGAGCGTTAGCCCGGGGCGCCAGGCCACCCGCCAGTCGAATACCGGGGAACATCTGGTGTTAAGCTATTTCGAGGTTCGGAGATTCACATGGAGAAGAAAACCTCGACTAGGATCAGCACCGAAGTCGAACTCATCAGCACGCTGATCTCCGGCATTAATAAGGGAGAGATTAAGATCCCAAAATTTCAGCGGAAATTCGTTTGGAAAGACGACCAAGCGTTAGATCTGCTTGACAGCCTTGCCAATAACTACCCGGTTGGAAGCCTGCTTCTCTGGCGTACGAAGGAGAAGCTTCTGGCTGAACGGAACATCGGAGAGTTCAGCCTTCCGTCGACCGACGACATGGAACCAACTGACTACGTGCTTGATGGCCAGCAACGATTGACGGTTATATATTCGTGCCTGGGAGCAAAGGAAGCAGACGGAGGATTTGCTGTTTTGTACGACCTTGAAAGTGGGAAGTTTCTACGCCTGACTGATTCCCCTAAGCTCCACCAGTTTCCACTTCGAAAGATGTTCAATACGACGCAGTTGTTGAACTTTCGAGCCGCGATTCAGACTCAAACTAATGGCTCAACATACCAGCAACGCCTAGATGCTCTCATCGGAGCATTCTCTGACTATCGCTTGCCCGTAGTCACACTCAAGGATTTATCAGTCGAGGAAGTCTGCCCCATTTTCGAACGTATAAACAGTTCAGGCACGAGACTTTCAACCTACGACCTAATGGTGGCCGCGACCTGGAACAAAGAGTTTGATCTCAACGATGAAGTTGATGAGATACGTGACGCATTAAACCCAAAAGGATTTGGGGACATAGACCGAGAAACTGTCCTTAAATGCCTCTCAGCTGTACACCTCGGAACTATCAAAGAGCAATCGCTGATGACTCTTCGCAAGCTGGGCAAGGAGAAGATGAGAGAGTTGATTTCCACGACCAGCGGCTCCCTACTCAGAACAGTCGATCTTCTCGCCACGGAATTTAACATTTACAGCTGGGAATTTCTATCGTATGAAGCCATTGCAGTCATTCTTTGCTACGTATACGCGAAAATAAATCACCTCGATTCGGAGCAAGTCCAGCGTGCGCGCCAGTGGTTCTGGCGGTCAGCTTTTGGGGAGAGATACAAGGTAGGCGGGGAGGGCTTCGTTTCTAACGACCTGAAAACCGTCTACGACTTCATCGTGGAGGATAACGGCACAGGCAGCAATTTTGGAATCGCGCCGACGACCGCCGAATGGAAGGAAATCTCGTTTAGAAGCAACGTCTCGCGGTCACGGGCGTACGTACTCGCTCTTGCAGCCAGGAATCCACGCAATCTTACAAACGGGGCATATATTGACCCCGCAATAGCGTTATCCTCGTACAACAAAAAGCAGTTCCACCATATTTTCCCAAGAGCATATTTGAAACGGGAAAAAACGCAACTGGGTGACAATCTCCTAATAAACATTTGCATGATCGCTGCGGCCGGAAACAACTACATAAGCGATTCTGATCCCAATCAGTATCTTCCGGAGTGCGCGGGAAGGCTCGCACGCGAGGCCGATGAGGTATTTTCGTCCAACTTGCTTCCACCTCCCTCGTCCTTCGATTATTCAAAAGCAGGCTACAAGGACTTCCTAGATGAACGGGCCAAAATCGTGGCCCGATTTGCAAATGAGGTTTGCAACGGAGCCATCCCAGCGGGAGCAGTGGCCCACTCAGGCCCGGTTTTGGCTTGAGCGGAGAAGGTTCACACCTCACAGACGCGAGCCCGGTGCCTAGTATCGCGCCTATTTCTTGTATATTCAGGCTCGCAACACCCGTTCTTCGGGCGCTAACTTGGGCTTCGCCATATTCCGAAGGAGACAGCTCCAGATATCATAGCTATAGATCGTCTTGCGCCATCAGGCCCACACAGTTCGCGCACTTTTACGTCTTCCCATTTCGGGAATTGTCTTCAGGGCCAATCCACTTTCCCCTTGATCTCATTCCCTCAGACTTGATATTATATAGCAACATAGGTTATCTACAAGATAACCTCGCTCTTTGACAATCTGACAAGGGCGCAGCTCTTGGCCACTACCAACTGCTGAGTCCGACCAACCAGACGAAGGCGAAATCCTTCGTCCGGCGCTTTTCTGTTGTGCGAGAGCGTAAGGCGCAACCGGCCCGACAGACACGCTAACCCCAATGTTTAGAATATTTTGCCTGTAACTACCTTAAGAACCATAGATCTACAAGGCAGAAAATTTTCCGGTCCTTTGTTTTCCAAGATTTTGGGCGGAATCGAGTGATTTTTTTGAGAGAAATTCTGCACCAGAATATGTGCAGTTTTCGAAACGCGCCGTCGAAGGACACCGAGCGCAGGAGCCGGCAGCCATCCTCACGGCGGCGGCTAGAACGGTTTTCGAGTCACGACTTCGCTATCGTTAATGAAAAACTGCGCCGGGCACTGCGCCGAGCCACAGATTACCGGCAGCAGTCCAGCAAGTTGCTTACGCGTAATCAGGCCAAGCGTGCCGCACTCCGGACAGGAGAGCACGGCCCAGTAGGGATCATCTTTCTCTCCGACGCGGCCGGCGTTTTCCAGCACAAAGATGGTGCCGGGAAGCATCTGTTCGGGGATCCATTGGCTTAGGACGTCGAGTTCTGCAACCATGTCGCCTCCTGGTTCAATCAAATGACACTCGGCCAAGCAATGTGGGGCCACCATGTGGAACCAAACTTCCCTGTTATGAAGCCTGCCTTACCCTGCGCAATGAACGAGACATACTACTGCTGCTTTTCTTGGCGCGTATTTCAGCGCGCACCTGCCGTACGGTGTCGCTGAGGCAAATCGTCAACATCGGCTGGCGCGCGTTTTTCAGAATGTCCACAATCTGCCGGGGCGAAGTTTCGAGATACAAAGTCTTGCCATCGGTCAGCAAGTGGTATTCCGAGCTGCCGCTCACAATCTCAGCCAGGCGTTTGCCGAACTCCCGCTGCAGGAAGCGCATGACCTTGCGCACCCGCTGTAAGGAGAATCCGCGATGCCGCAACTCGCAGATCACGGCCACCTCCGCGAGGTCTTCCATGGAATACAAGCGGCGGCGGCCTTCTCGGGCTGGCATGACGATGCGGCGCTCGTCCCACCACTGCAGTTGCCGGGGCGTGATGCCAGTCAGTGAAACCACGTCGCGAGATGTGAATGTTTCCTGCAAGCCAGAGTCCGCAAATGTTCCAAACAATTACAGAACCAAATGTTTGGAACATTCTAGGCGCGGACGGGCGGGTGTCAACTGTGGATTTCTTTCAGGAGGGGTGACTAGGCGAGTTCCCTTTGGCAGAATCGGGTTATGTTCGGATCGGTCAAATACCAGTTCTGAGTTTCTGGTTCTCAGTTCTCGAATCCAAGTCTTTGCCCCCACCGACAAAATGGACGATCTCCAAGCGATCCCCTTCAGCCAAGCTGGTTTCAGTCCACCGATCACGGGCGACGATGCTCCGGTTCAGTTCGATGGCTACCCGATCGGCTTTCATCGCCAACTGATCAACGAGACTGGCAAGGGTTAGCGGAGGATTGAAATCCCGCGACTCGCCATTGATGACCAGGTTCATCAGGCTCGCTACGCTTCCACTTTGCGCAGTTGGAATTTGCGGGTTGCGGTGCGGCCGGAATAATTGGCTTGCACGAGCACGGCGGAATCCGGGAGAGCGGATTCATCGACATCGATCTTCAACTCGGCGTCGCCGCCGGAACCGGTGACCACCTGGGTATAAAACGGGGCGGCATCGGGACGGGCGAAGCGAACCGTCAGACGCGCTCCCTCGATTGCAGCGCCACCCTCGGTGACACGCAGGCGAAGGATCAGATTGCGATCCGAAAGCACAGAATCCGCGTTCAGCCAAAGCACATCGAGCTCCTTGATAGCAGCCAGCGCTTCGGGCGTGAAGCGCTTGTCGAGAACGCTGTCCACCAGCCCGTCGCGGATCGAGTCGAGGACGAGACGATGCTGGTCGCGCAGGATCTGTTCTTTCTGCTGGTCGGTGAAGCCGGACTCGGCAGCCTTGTCCGCGTAGGAAATCGCGCGTTTGCCGATGCAGCGTCCGCGGACGAAGACCTGCGTCTGCAGCAGCAACTCGTTTTCTCGCGCTTCGCTCTGCACGTGGTAAACCGTGCCCTCGTGCTTCACGTCGGTGTTGAAGCCAAAAATCATGCGGTCCTGTTTAACCAATCCTACATAACCATCGACAGAAATCGTTGCCCATGTTAAAAGCTCGTCACAAAGTGGCCCGATCGCTTGACACTCCCAGCCGCGAAATCTACTCTAGAATGTTTAGTTAATACTTGGCTGCGAATTATATATAGCTCCTCTATGCCGGACAATTACTTCGCTCGCTACCTGCCACTCTTGATTCATCTCATCGTAGCAGGTGCGTTGGCTTCTGCCATCGTGTTGCTTTCCTGGTTCGTGGGATACCGGCGGCCGACGCGCGCCAAACTTTCTCCGTATGAGTGTGGGATGACCCCGGTGGGGGACGCGCGGGAACGCTTCTCGGTGAAGTTTTACCTCGTCGCCATGCTCTTTATTCTGTTCGACGTGGAAGCGGTTTTCCTGTACCCCTGGGCGGTAATCCTGCGGGAGCTTAAAATGTTTGGTTTCTGGGAGATGCTGGTGTATATCGGCATTGTCCTGGTGGGCTTCTTCTATATCTGGAAAAAGGGTGTGCTGGACTGGGGCACTCCGTCGACTCGCAGAGGCGAAGTCTAATGCCGCTCACCCCCGCTATTACCGATCTTGAGGCCTTGAAGGATCACCCTGCAGTGGCGAAATTGCGGTCGTGGAACCCGGCCGCGGTCGAGGGAGCGAAGTTTGACCGCGATGAGATGACCATCTACATCGAGCGGTCTTCCATTCGCGACGCTTGCGTGATTTTGCGGGACGATCCGGGCTGCCCCTTTAACTATCTTTCCGATGTGACCTGTGTGGACTGGTATCCCTCGCAACCGCGGTTCGAGGTGGTTTACGAACTGCTTTCGATTCCGAAGAAAGAACGGGTGCGGCTGAAGGTGCGTTTGGACGCTGACAGCCCAGCGGTTGAATCGGTGACCTCGGTTTGGCCGTCGGCGAACTATTTCGAGCGCGAAGTTTTCGATCTGTTCGGGATTCGGTTTACCGGGCATCCTTATTTGCGGCGCATCCAAATGCCGGAGGATTGGGAAGGCCATCCGTTGCGCAAAGACTATCCAGTGGAGGGCTATCGCTAGACCGCTATGGCCCACATGACCTCCACGCCCGTGCTTGAACCCGGCCAGGATCGGACCATGATCCTGAATATGGGTCCGCAGCACCCGTCGACGCATGGGGTGTTGCGGCTGATTCTTGAAATCGATGGCGAAACCGTGGTGCGGCTCATGCCCGATATCGGGTATCTGCACACCGGAATTGAAAAGACTTGCGAAGCCAAGTTCTATCAGCAGGTAGTCCCACTCACCGACCGCATCGACTACCTCTGCCCGATGACGAACAATCTTTGCTACGTGTTGGCGGTCGAGAAACTGCTTGGGCTGGAGATCCCTCCTAAGGCGCAATGGTTGCGCGTGATGATGAATGAGTTGACGCGCATCAACTCGCACCTGGTGTGGCTGGGAACGCACGCTATGGACATTGGTGCGCTCACAGTTTTTCTGTACTGCTTCCGCGAGCGCGAGGATGTTTTGCGGCTGTTTGAGGCGGTGAGCGGACAGCGCATGATGACTTCTTACTTCCGTATCGGCGGCGTGGCGCTGGAGCCGCCGCTCGGATTCTTTGACCGGGTGCGGGATTTCGCCGATCGCTTCCCTTCCAAAGTGGATGAGTACGAGAATTTGCTGACGGGCAATCCCATCTGGACCATGCGAACCAAAGGCGTAGCGCGGATCACCGCGGAAGATGCCATCGCGTTGGGCGCAAGCGGACCTACGTTGCGAGGCAGCGGCGTCGATTTCGACCTGCGCCGCGATATGCCTTATTCAGGCTACGAGAATTTCAAGTTCAAAGTGCCGGTGTCGCAGGAAGGCGATGTGTTTGCCCGATACATTTGCCGGGTCCAGGAACTGCGTGAATCGATTGCGATTGTGCAGCAGGCGCTCGACGGGATGCCGGAAGGTCCGATCAAAGCGGATGCGCCGAAAGTTGTGCTCCCCGACCGCGAAAAAATGAAGACGCAGATGGAAGCTCTCATCTATCACTTCAAGATCATTACCGAGGGTTTTGCAGTTCCAGCCGGCGAGGTCTATCAGGCGGTCGAGTCTCCGCGCGGCGAAATGGGGTATTACATTGTGAGCGACGGAACGGCGAAGCCGTACCGCGTCCATATGCGGGCCGCTTGCCTGGCGAATCTGCAACTGCTGCCGAAGATGTGCGAGGGAAACTTGTTGGCCGATGTGGTCGCGGCGATTGGATCGATCGATATTGTGCTGGGGGAAATTGATCGGTAGCTGATGGCGATCATCAAAGAGCCTTAACCACAAAGGTCACGAAGGTACACAAAGGAAAACCACTACGACGCAATGAAGTTTTCTGACCAATTCGAATCGCGCTTCTCGGATATGCTGACCCATTATCCGACGAAGCGGTCTGTGCTGGTGCCGACGCTTCTTTACGCGCAGGATGAGGTCGGCCATTTAAGCCACGACGTCATCCACGAGATTGCACAGCGGCTGGATTTGACCGACCTTGAAGTGAGCAACGTGATCAGCTACTACTCCATGCTGACCACGAAGCCTCGCGGCAAATTCAACGTGCAGGTTTGCACCAACATTGCGTGCATGCTGCGCGGCGGCGAAGAGCTTCTCGATCACTGTAAGCAAAAGCTGGGCATCGGACACAAAGGCACAACTTCGGACGGTGTGTTTTCACTCGAAGAAGTCGAATGCCTCGGCGCGTGCAGCTGGGCTCCCGCGGCGCAAGTGAATTATGACTTCCATGAGAATCTAACCGCGGAGAAAATGGACAAGGTTTTGGATGGATACAAGAAAGATTGAGCCATAGAGCAATCAATTACTCAATCACAAAATGGCATCGCTAGTTTCACATCCTGACGAAGTTAAAGTAGTCTCCAAACGCTTCGGCAAAGGCGCGATCGATCTTGATCGCTACCTGGAGCTCGACGGTTATAAAGCCGTGCAGAAGGCGCTGGGGATGCAGCCGGATGCGATTGTCAATCTGGTGAAGGATTCCGGCCTGCGCGGTCGCGGCGGCGCTGGATTCAATACTGGGATGAAGTGGTCGTTCGTGCCCAAGCAATCTGCCAAGCCGAAATATATTTTGTGTAATGGTGACGAGAGTGAGCCAGGCACTTGCAAGGACCGCTTGATTTTCGAGCACGATCCGCACTCGGTCATTGAAGGCGTGGTGATCGCGGGAATTGCTACGGGCTCGCACGCAGGATACATCTATGTTCGCGGCGAGTATCGCTATTTGCTGGAGATCATGCAGAAAGCAATTAAAGACGCCTACGCCCGCGGATTTCTTGGCAAGAACATTTTTGGCAGTGGCTACGATTTCGAGGTCTACTGGCACGGTGGCGCAGGCGCTTATGAAGTGGGCGAAGAATCGGCGCTGATGGAATCGCTCGAGGGCAAGCGTGGGATTCCGCGAATCCGGCCGCCGTTTCCGGCGGTAGTCGGGCTGTGGGGCGGACCCACGGTCATTAATAACGCGGAGACGCTGGCCAGCGTGCCACATATCCTGCTCGGCGGAGCGGAGTGGTTTGCCAAGCTGGGACCGCCCAAAAATGGCGGAACTCGCTTGTTCTGTTTAAGCGGCCACTTGAATCGTCCCGGCGTTTATGAGTTGCCCATGGGCTACAACCTGAAGAAGATGATTTACGAGGTGGGCGGTGGCATTCCCAATGGACGCACGCTGAAAGCCGTGGTGCCGGGCGGTTCGAGCTGTCCAGTTCTGACGGCCAGCGAAATCGATGTCTCCATGGATTTCGACTCAATGATGAAAGCGGGGACCATGCTCGGCTCAGGCGGTGTCGTGGCCGTCGATGACACTACCTGCATGGTGAAATTTGCCTTGCGGATCATGAAATTTTATCAGCACGAGAGTTGCGGATGGTGCATCCCCTGCCGCGAAGGCACGGATTGGTTGAAGAAAACACTGACTCGATTTCATTCCGGCGGCGGAGTGAAGAAGGATATCGACAACATTCAGTACCTCTCGGAGAACATGCTGGGGCGCACGTTCTGTCCGCTGGGCGACGCCGCAGCCATGCCGACGATTTCCATCGTAAAGAAATTTCGAAAGGAATTTGAAGATCATTTGGAAGGCAAGCCGTGTCCGTTTGAAAAAGCGCATGCAACCGAGCGTGCGGAAGTCTTGGTGTGAGTTGACTGAGTAATTTAGAAATTGAGTAATTGTGTAATTTGAAAACCAAAAGTTGTTCAATCGCGAAATTACACAATTACTAAATTTAAAAATTCCTATGGCTGACGTAAACATCACGGTAGACGGCAAGAAAGTCACGGCTCCGACCGGGACGCTGCTGATCGAGGCGTGCAAGAGTGTAGGCATCGAGGTGCCCTCGTTTTGCTACTATCCAAATCTGTCGCTGCAGGGCGCTTGCCGCATGTGCCTGGTCAAAGTGGAAAAAATGCCCAAGCTGCAGACGGCGTGCACAACGGTGATTGGAGAGGGCATGATCGTTTCGACCGATACTCCCGAGATTCATCAGGCACGCAAGAGCATGGTCGAAATGCTGCTGGGCAATCATCCACTAGACTGTCCGGTTTGCGATGCGGGCGGCGAATGCGAACTGCAGGATATGACTTTCTCCTACGGCGCGGCCGAATCCAAATACATCGACGCCAAGAATCATAAGGAAGAGCAGCAGTGGTCACCGGTGGTCTTCTTCGACCGGCCACGGTGCATCTTGTGCTATCGCTGCGTGCGGGTTTGCGGCGAGGGCATGGATGTTTGGGCTCTGGGCGTGCAGAACCGCGGCGTCAGTTCGATCATCGCGCCTAACCAATCCGATCATCTCGAATGCGAAGAGTGCGGCATGTGCATCGACATCTGCCCCGTGGGCGCGCTGACTTCGGGCGCATATCGCTATAAAACGCGCCCCTGGGAGATGAAGCACGTGGGCACGACCTGCACGCACTGTGCCGACGGTTGCAAAACCACGCTGGGCGTGCGCCGCTCCGATACGGGCATGGAGATTGTGCGCGGAGACAATCGTGACAAGAGCGGTGTCAACGGCGATTTCCTCTGTATTAAGGGGCGCTACGCTTTCGATTTCGCGCATCACGAAGACCGGCTGACCCAGCCGCTGATCCGCAAGAATGGCCGGCTGACGCCGTCAACCTGGGAAGAGGCGTTTGAGCTGATCGGAAAGCGATTGACCGAGGTTCGCGACAAAGATGGCGGACAAGCGATTGGAGTTTTCGGCTCGAACCGCACGACCAACGAAGAGAACTACCTGCTGCAAAAATTTTCCCGCGTGGTGTTGAAAACCAACAACATCGATCATCACCGTACCGCCGATTTCCCTGCTTTTGCGGCAGCGCTTGCGGGCAAACCGGAAGCTACGGCCAGCATGCGGGATATCTTCAATGCCCCCGCAACTTTGTTGATCGGCAACGATCCCACGGAGCAGCACCCACTGCTGGCGTGGCAAATTCGAAACAATGTCCGGCTGCACCGGGCGCGGTTGTACGTGATCAATTCGCAATCGATCAAACTGCGCCGACAAGCTGCGAGCTTCGTTCAGATGCCCGAGGGCTCAGAAGGAAGAGTGGCTGCTTTTTTGGCAGGCGATGACGAGGCGGTCAACGCAATTGGCGGCGCAGAAACCGGTCGCGATGCCTGGATCGCTTTGCGCGACAAACTGCGCGGCGAACCCAACCTCGTCATTATTTTTGGATCGGAACTCCGAGGCGATGACATCGTTTCGGCCGCGAAATTCAGCTCGCAGATTCCAGGTTCAAAGTTAGTCTGTCTCGGCGATTACGCAAACTCGCGCGGAGCGGCGGACATGGGGCTCTATCCTGACCTGCTTCCCGGCTATCACCGAGTTTCAGATGCGGGCAAGTTTCACGAAGAGTGGGGCACCGTGCCGCAAGCGCCGGGCCTCACGCTTCCTGAGATGGTGGAAAGTGCCAAGACCGGCAACTTGAGGGCGTTTTACGTGGTGGGTGCTAATCCCGTCGAGCAATTCGATATTGATCCTTATGTCTTCTCCAATAGCTTCGTGGTAGTGCAGGACATGTTCCTTAGCGAAACGGCCGTGATTGCAGACGTGGTGTTACCCGCCGCGAATGCATACGAAAAATCCGGGACGTTCACGAATACGTGCGGTGACTTGCAACTGGTGAAAAAGGCAGGCGAGGTCACGGGCACGAAGTCAGATTTCGAAATGATCGTACGGATCGCGGGCGCGATGGGGTTCGACGTTCAGCGACTGGTACCGTTCGGTCGAGGCACTGGCACCGACATGGGACAATCGCGCGGGGCGCAATCGGGCGAGGCAGACCGGCACGGGGTATGGCTCGAGGCCAATGGACTCGAACCGAAGATGAGCCCATTCGATCCCATGGCGATTCTGGATGAAATTCAACGGTTGGTGTCCGGCTACGGCGTCTCCCGGATGAACATCCTGACTGGCAACGATCAGCATACGACTTTGGCGGAAAGTGGGCCTGGTGCTTTGCAGAATCCGGAGTTGATCGTGCCCGCGAACGATAATCTTTTCAGTTCGGGCACTTTGGGCCGTTATTCCCGCACCTTGAATTCGGTAATCGAGAACCGTCACAAGCAGCCGGCGGAAGCGGAAGTCGCCGCCGACTGACCACCAAAACGAAGCCGTCGCACTTATTCGCTTATCGATCTGGCAGTCAGGGTTAGGACATAGACTTGGGCATTGGAACTTTCATTCTCGTTTCCATCATTAAGATCGTGGTCGCGATCGGTGTGCTGCTGACGGCGGTGGCTTACACCGTTTGGCTGGAGCGCAAGGTTGTGGGCCACATCCAGAACCGCTGGGGACCGACGCGAGTCGGCCCGTTTGGCCTGCTGCAGCCGCTGGCGGACGGAGTGAAGTTTATCTTCAAAGAGGATCTGATTCCGCCGCACGCGTACAAACCCCTGTTCATCGCGGCGCCAATGATCGCGTTAATTTTCGCGCTGACCTCGATCTCGGTCATTCCTATTGGCAACTGGATTACGGTGTTCGGAATTCACACGCCGCTCGAGATCACAGATGTCAACATTGGACTGCTGGTCGTGCTAGGCATCACGTCGCTCGGCGTGTACGGCGTCGCTCTGGCTGGGTGGTCATCCAACAGCAAGTATTCTCTGTTGGGTGGATTGCGCGCCAGCGCGCAAATGGTGAGTTACGAAATCTCGCTGGGCCTTTCGCTGGTGGGCGTGCTAATTCTGGCCGGCAGTTTCAGTCTGCGGGATATCGTGGATGCGCAGGCGGGAACGTATTGGGGATTCATTCCCCGCTGGAATATTTTCCAGTGGCCTCCTCAAATCATCGCATTCTTCATTTACCTGATGGCGGCGTACGCGGAAACCAATCGCATCCCTTTCGATTTGCCCGAGGCGGAAACCGAGCTAGTCGCCGGATACCACACCGAATACAGCGCCATGAAGTTTGCCATGTTTTTCATGGCGGAATACGCGAACATGATCACGGTAGCGTCTCTGGCAACGTTGCTGTTTCTGGGCGGATGGCATGGGCCGCATCGCTTTGGACCGCCCCTTCTGCAGGCCATCCTCCCGGTATTCTGGTTTGCAGCCAAGATATTCGCGTTTTTGTTCCTTTATATATGGGTGCGCGGGACGTTGCCGCGCTTTCGCTATGACCAGTTGATGGCGTTTGGTTGGAAGTTTCTGCTCCCGTTGGCCATTGCGAATCTGGTCATCACAGCTTTGATTGTAGCGTTGCGAGCGTAGCGCAAAAACAAGATGCTTCATCTGCTCGTATTCTCGGTGTTTGGTTTGGTGTGCGTGGCTGGCGCGGTCAACCTGCTCGTGCAGCGGCACCCGATCAACAGCGCGCTGTCCCTGGTCGTCGTGATGGGTTCGCTCGCGGTGGAATATCTGCTTTTGGGGGCGGAATTTGTCGCGGCGGTTCAGGTGATCGTCTACGCCGGAGCGATCATGGTGTTGTTCGTCTTCGTCATCATGCTGTTAAACGCGGGTGAAGAGGAACGAACCAAGGGCAGCCGGGTGGCGATGCTGTTTGGAATTCCCGGCATGCTGATTGGAAGTGTGCTGGTGGCCTGGGTTCTGCTCGAACACTCAGGGACGGGAAACGTCGCGACTGGCGCGCTTCCCGGGCCTCCAAAAGTAATTGGATGGCTGCTCTTTCATGACTTCCTGTTGCCCTTCGAAGTAACGTCCGTGCTGGTGCTGATCGCGATCATGGGCGCCGTTGTTTTGGCGAGCCATCCCGGATCTGTCGAACAAAGATCTACCCAGCAAGACAAGAGGGAGGGCTAAATGGTGCCGCTTTCGTACTACCTGGTGCTCAGTGGCATCCTGTTTGCTTGTGGCGTGACCGGCTTTCTCATCAAGCGCAACATCATCACCATCTTTATGTCAATTGAGCTCATGCTGAACGGAGTGAACTTGTCATTTGTCGCATTCGCGGCCCAATGGCATGCGCTTAGCGGCCAGGTTTTTGTGTTTTTTGTAATGGTGGTGGCGGCCGCGGAATCGGCTGTAGGGCTGGCCATCATTATCGCGGTGTATCGCACGCGCGAAACTTTGAACGTCGACCGGGTAAACCTGCTCAAACTATGACGCCGAACCTGCATCTTTGGCTGATTCCGGTGTTGCCGCTGGTCGGCGCTGCCCTCAATGGCCTATTCGGGAAGCGCTTTTCCCGCCAGACAATATCGGCAATCGCACTTGGATTTAGCGGCGCTGCTCTGGTGATGGCGCTGTGGATTGCGGCCCAGTTTTCTTCTTTGACTCTGCCTTGTATTGAAACTCTGGCAACGTGGATTCGCGCCGGCGATTTTCAGGTGGACTTCGCGTTTTACCTCGATCAACTTTCGTTGGTGATGCTGCTGGTGGTCACCGGTGTCGGCTTCCTCATTCACATTTATTCCGTCGGTTACATGTGGGAAGAGGGCGGGTTCTACCGGTTCTTCAGCTACTTGAATCTGTTTATGTTTTTTATGCTGACGCTGGTGCTGGCCAGTAACTATCTGCTGATGTTCATTGGCTGGGAGGGCGTGGGGCTGGCGTCGTATCTGCTGATTGGATTCTGGTTTACCAAGGACTCTGCGGCCTCCGCCGGCAAGAAAGCATTCATTGTCAACCGCATTGGCGACTTCGGATTCTTGATCGCGTTGTTCCTGATGATCAAGCATTTCGGCTCGCTGAATTTCGAGCAGGTGTTTCGCATTGTAAGTGGCCTGCCGGCGGAAGCCACTGGCGCCGGTTTGCTGACTGCGATCGGTCTGCTGCTGATGGTGGGGGCGGCCGGAAAGTCAGCTCAGCTTCCGCTTTATGTCTGGTTACCGGACGCGATGGAAGGCCCCACGCCGGTTTCCGCACTGATTCACGCGGCAACCATGGTGACGGCGGGCGTTTATATGGTGGCGCGGTCGCATGTGGTTTTTGACCGCGCGCCGCAGGCTTTGATGGTGGTGGCAATCGTCGGAACACTGACTGCTTTGTTCGCCGCCACGATTGGCGTTTGCCAAACTGACATCAAGAAAGTTTTGGCTTACTCTACGATCTCGCAACTCGGGTACATGTTTATCGGTTGCGGCGTCGCCGCTTACTCTGCGGGAATTTTTCATCTGATGACCCATGCCTTTTTCAAGGGACTGCTTTTTCTCGCCGCAGGCTCGGTGATCCACGCTGTAGGCGGGGAGCAGGACATGCGCCGAATGGGCGGGCTGCGGCACCACATTCCGTGGACGTTTTGGACTATGACGGCGGCGACGTTTGCCATCGCGGGATTTCCTCCATTCGCTGGATTCTTCAGTAAGGATGCGATTCTTTGGCAGGCGTATTCGAGCCCTTATGGAAGCTGGGTCTATTGGGCGATTGGCGTGTTCACGGCTTTCTTAACTTCCTTCTACATGTTCCGGCTTTGGTTCCTTACTTTCTTCGGTGAGTACCGTGGTGAAGCAGCGGCAAGTGAACATGTTCATTTGGCTGGCGGGTCGCGGGCGGGGGCGCCCGCGCCACACGAGCATGGGCACGGTGGCATTCACGAGAGTCCGACAGTTATGCTGATTCCGCTCGTGATTTTGGCCGTGCTTTCGATTTGCGGCGGTTGGGTCGGCAGTGAGCGCTTCGACAAATTTCTTGCGCCAGCGCTTCACTCCGGAGTGACTGCATATTCTCCGGAGCAGGCAGCCGTCGCGACTCCCGCGCCGGAACCCAGAGAGCATGGTGCCTCTGAGGGGCTTCTGACGAGCATTTCAATCCTCGCGGCGGTCTCGGGATTATTTCTCGCTTGGCTGCTATACCAACGCCGGCCGCAGTTGCCGCAGGAAATTGCACACGCACTTGGCAGTTTCTACGACGCTGTCGTCCACAAATATTACGTAGATGAGATTTATGCGGCCGTGTTCGTCAAGCCTCTCATCGATGGCTCTACGCGGATTCTTTGGCATGGCATTGATCGAGACGTGATCGACGCGACGCTGGATAACAGCGCGGAAGGCGCGCGCGAGGTTTCCGATGCGATGCGCCACATGCAGTCCGGCAATCTTCGATCCTATGCCGGATGGATCGCAGCAGGAGCGGCCGTGGTGATCGCTTACATGATCTGGATGGGAACCCGATGAGCACCGGGCTGGACAACTCGATGCTCACGCTCGTTACCTTCATTCCGCTGGCGGGGGCGCTCCTGCTGGTGGTATTTCCACGGCGTGACCGTGATATTCGTTTATTTGCCCTGGTGGTTTCGCTGCTGGAGTTTGTTTTTTCGTTGCACCTCCCGGTACATTTTCAACGAGGCCAAGCTGGATTTCAATACGAAGTTAACAATCTCTGGATATCGAATCCCAACATCCATTACCACATGGGTGTCGACGGCGTTTCCATGTGGCTGGTGGTGCTGACTACATTTCTGACCCCGCTGTGCGTGCTCATCTCTTGGAAATCGATTCACGAGCGGGTAAAAGAATTCTTCATTCTGCTGCTGGTGCTGCAGACCGCGTTGATTGGCGTCTTCGTGGCGCTTGATCTGTTTCTTTTTTACTTCTTCTGGGAAGCCACGTTGATCCCGATGGCTTTGCTGATCGGCATTTACGGCCACGGGCGGCGTATTTACGCGGCAGTGAAATTCTTCTTATACACGATGGTCGCGTCGATGTTTATGCTGGCGGCGATCCTGTGGCTCTATGCCAAGACAGGAACGTTTGATTTTGTGAGCATCCAGTCCGCGATTCACAACGGCCAGGTCGAAAACTTTGCGGGCGCGGCAACCTGGCTTTTTCTGGGATTTTTTATTGCCTTTGCCGTGAAAGTTCCCGTGTTCCCTTTCCACACCTGGCTGCCCGATGCGCACGTGGAAGCGCCCACCGCAGGTTCCGTTCTACTGGCTGGCGTCCTGCTGAAGATGGGCACGTACGGGATGTTGCGGTTCAATCTCGGCCTGTTTCCTGAGCAGTCGCGAGCCAACGCCTGGTGGGTAATGATTCTCGCGCTGATCGGCATCGTGTATGGCGCGCTGGTCGCGCTCGTGCAGCCGAATATGAAGAAGCTGATCGCGTACTCTTCGATCAGCCACTTGGGATTCGTTGTTCTGGGGATTTTCAGCTTCACCCAAGCGGGACTAGACGGCGCGACCTTCGTCATGCTGGCGCACGGAGTTTCCACGGGCGCGCTGTTCATGCTCGCGGGAATTCTTTACGAACGGCGTCACACTTATGAAATCGCAGAATTCGGCGGGCTTGCCAGCCCGATGCCAGTTTACGCGACCTTCTTCCTGTTCATCGTCCTTGCATCGGTGGGATTGCCGCTGCTCAACGGCTTCATCGGCGAGTTTCTGGTGTTGAGCGGAGCTTTCCGCGATCGCGCAGTTTACGGGATTCTGGGAGCAACGGGCGTGATCTGGAGCGCCTGCTATCTGCTCTGGATGTATCAGCGGGTCTTCTACGGGAAAGTCACGCACGAGGTCAATCTGTCTTTGCCCGACCTTAGTGGGCGCGAACGTGCCGCGCTTTGGCCCGCCGCAGCCGCCGCTTTGGTAATGGGCGTAGCGCCGCTGCTCTGGCTGAACGCAATTGATCCCGCCGTACAAAATGTATTGGCTCCGTTCGCGCAACTTGCCAGCAAGATGGTGGGCCGGTGAACAACGCCAACGATCTCACGCAATTGATTCCGCAAGCGGCGGACTACGTCCGCATCTTGCCGGAAATCGTGCTCTCTATTTTTGGCATGATCGTGATGGTGCTTGACCCGTTGATGGACGAGCGCCGAAGTCAAAGAACGCTGGGAACGATTGCGCTGATTGGATCGCTGGCGGCGCTGGCCGCAACATTATTTCAGGGGCAATATCCGGGCCTCGGGTTCTGGAATATGGTGCGAGTCGACAGTTTCAGCGTGTTCTTTCATTTCCTGGTGGCGGCGGTAACCGCGGTTGTAATCCTGACTTCATACGAATACATGGCAGTGCAAGGGATTCGCGCCGGTGAATATTACGCGCTGGTTTTGTTTGGCGCGGTTGGCATGAGTTTGATGTCCTCGGCAGTCGAACTGGTCCTCATATTTATTGCGCTGGAGATTTCTTCGATTTCCACGTACGTCCTGGCAGGATTTCGCCGGGAAGCCGCCATCAGCAGTGAGTCTTCGGTCAAATATTTCTTGCTAGGTTCGTTTGCAACTGCATTTTTTCTTTATGGCGTGGCACTGATGTTCGGAGCCACAGGCTCGACGAGCATTACCGTAATCGGCAATGTGCTTCGCTCGGGGCACATTCCGGTGCTCGCCTACGTTGGTATCGCGCTTATGTTCGTGGGCTTGGGCTTCAAAGTGGCGGCGGCTCCGTTTCACGTATGGACACCCGATGTTTACGAGGGCGCGCCCTCGCCCGTGGTTGGATTCATGTCCACGGCCCCGAAAGCGGCGGTGTTCGCGGTGTTGCTGCGGATCATGTTTGAAGCCGACGCTCCCGGGCGTGTGTGGTTGATTTGGGTTGTGGCCGCGCTTTCGATGACCCTGGGCAATATCGGCGCGCTCGTGCAGGACAATGTGAAGCGGCTCCTGGCGTACTCATCTATCGCTCACGCTGGATACTTGCTGGTTGCCTTTGCCGCGCTGCCAAACAACGGCATTCCGGCTGCGATGTTTTACACGGCTTCCTACGCTGCGATGAACGTCGGGGCCTTTGCTGTCATCAGCCACATCGGGGGTAAGGGCGAACGCTACGTCACGCTGGAAGATTACGAGGGGCTGGGACGCCGCAGTCCGCTGCTGGCGGCGACGTTGACGATTTTTCTTCTGTCCCTGATCGGCATTCCGATTACTGGTGGCTTCTTTGCCAAGTTCTACGTTTTCAGTGCGGCCCTGCAATCCAATCTGGTTGGACTTGTGATTATCGGCGTGCTCAACAGCGCGGTGGCTTCGTACTATTACCTGCGGGTAATCGTTGTTATGTACATGCGCGAAGCGCGCGAAGAAGTGCCCTTGCCGCCGATTCCTGTTGGACTCGGAACAGCTCTGGCCGTCAGTTTGGCAGCAACAATTTATCTTGGCGTCCTTCCCGGGCGCGTCCTCGACTACGCGGCTCGAACCGCCGCTGAGTGGGCGCGATAGAGGTTCGAATTGGTTTGGGCACAGTGCCCCAGCGGCTGAAGCCGAGAGTTTATGTGGCTACGCGGCACCGCTGAAAGCCATGCCCTGATGCGAATAGACCCGTTTTTCAGCAGTCTGTGAAAGCCATGCCCTCCCAAGCCTTGATCAAAAAGACCGCAAAGCGACCCCAGAGATCCATGCGCGCTCACTCGACCGCGACGGCGATATCCACGTACGAAAAAATTCGTGCCGAGAGCAGCCAGAATGCCAGCGTTTCCACAGCCGCCAGTGCGATCGGAAACCAGGAAACTGTTCCCGGAGAGTCAAATGAAGAATTGACCACCGTCGCTCCCAGCTCCCAGACCGGTATGACATACCCCCATTGCGGCCCGAGGAACTGGCCGGCGAGCGCTGGAAGGCCAAGGACCACTGCCGTAGCACCAGCTGCGAAGAAAGGATTCAGGAACGTTGAGAACATCAGGGCCACGGTACCGGCCAACGCACAAGCGGCCACCAGGCAAATCATCAGGAACCAAACGCGCGAGATGGGAAAGCCTGCCCCACCCAATGTCCAGCTTCCGGTAAGACCAAGGGCAAAGCAATAGACCGCGCAAGCAATGGTAACGCCGAGCACGAGCCCGGAGAGATATTGTTGGCGTCCCACAGCCTTTGACAGTACAGCCAGAATCCGCCGGGACCGGCGCTCGTTGTAGATGGCGCAGCCACCGAAGAATATGCTGAATGCGGACACATATACCGCGTCCAGTTTGAAAACGAAGAGCAGATCCTCCCGTTGGCGATGAATATCACTAGCCAGCCCCAGAAATGCGAGGAGCAGAACCCACAGCAGTAAAGTAAGCATGGGCCACCGTTGTTCGCGAGCGAAATTAATCGCGATTAGGAGTACGGGCTTCACTGAACGCCTTTCGAAGCAGGAGACTTGGGATCTGCTGTCACTTCCAGAAAAAGTTCTTCCAGCGAACGTCGCAGCGGGTTTACGCTCACCACCTCGCCTCCCAGGTTCCAGACCTTTTCCAATGCCGCACGTTGGGCGTTAGCGGGCACGCAGAAGCTGACCACTCCGTCCTGGGCCGCCGCGCCATCGAAGTGGGTGGCGGCGACTGCGCGAACTACGATTTCGGTTTGCCCACCGGCCCGGAGGAGATCGGCAGTCCTTCCCAGACGAACCAACCGGCCGCGATGCAGCACTGCCACGCGATCACATATCAATTCCACTTCAGAAAGCAAATGGGAACTAAGGAAAATAGTCTTACCGGCGTTCCGGGCAGCCAGCAACAACTCGCGAACCATGACCCGAGATAACGGATCAAGCGCTGAGGTGGGTTCGTCCAGAATCAACAGATCGGGATCGTTAACTGTGGCCTGGGCCAATCCTACTCG
>Ga0210390_10001712_pt1 | contig 20323 bp, 15 predicted proteins | sample IncBWH11OmetaG_FD_161050 | JGI IMG/M metagenome (GOLD analysis project Ga0210390, IMG submission 161050) | Forest soil microbial communities from Barre Woods Harvard Forest LTER site, Petersham, Massachusetts, United States - Inc-BW-H-11-O ... | reverse complement strand
CAAGCCAGGTTGCCCGTGCCCATCAACGTCCAGACGTGCTCGCCATCGGTGACCGGCGACGGCGAACAGAGGTTGCCTTCGTCCATCATCACGTTGCGGTTGCTGTGCCCGACGGCGTGGCGCCACAGTTCGTGCCCGTCGGTGCTCAGGCACATCAGCAACAAATCCTGCTGCTCGGCTTGCCCCCGTCTGCCCCCGCGACCGCCCCGCCCCCGACCCTGCGGTCCCTGTTTAAAACGAGGGAGCGTGTCCTTTTCGGGACTGGTGAGATAGATGTGGTCGCCCCAGATCACGGGCGTCGAACTCGCCGGCCCCGGCAGGGGAAATCGCCAGGCGAGATTGAGCGCCTTGTCGAACTTGGTCGGCAAGTTCTTTTCTTCGCAGACTCCGTTGTTGTGCGGACCACGCCACTGCGGCCAGTTGTCGGCGTAGGCCGGGGTCGACACCGCGGCGCTGACCGCCAATCCCAAAAGCATGCAGGCTGCCAACAAGCTGCGAATCATAGAACCATCGTCCCCGAAAAGGGTGCGTATTGATCGACCGCGGCGTCAGGCTCGATTGTGACGGCGGCCGCCGCATCGGGTCAAGGAATGCCAATCGCGGCTCAGCGGGCTCAACGGGCCACTTTCGCTCAAAGCATCCGGTTGAGGATCATCTCCGGAATCACAAAGCCAATCGCGAATCCGTAGAGGTAATCCGCCCAGAGGATCCGCAGCAGATTGGCGATGTAGATCAGGATCACGAGCGGAAAACTCAACAGGGCCAGCGGATTGAATTTGGCGGCAGCCTTCTTGGCCTGCTGCCAGAGCACTTTGGCATCCTGCGTCGACGGGAAGGCGTGCATGCCGATCGAGATTCCCAGCCAGATCAGAAAGTAACAGAGGGGATCCGGTTGATTGAACATCCGCACCGGCACCAGCGCCGGGAAGCAAAACAAAACACACAAGAACGAATTGATGATGAACGGCCCGACCGCGATCAGAAACGACGAGGTGAAACTGTCGGGCACTTCGTGGATCACGTAGCCAGACGGATTGCCGATGCGAAAGTAGCAGACGTCGAAGACGGCGACCCGGCGCAGCTTGCAAAAGAAGAGATGGGCCGCTTCGTGCACGATCACGCCGGGAAAGGTCACCAGCGCGATCAGAAAGCCGGGAATGATGATCATGGCTTTGCCTTGGGCTGGTAACCGTGGGGAAAGCGGCGCTCGAATTCCTTGCGGGTCAGGATCTCGCGAGTGTCGATCCGGTAAAGAATGCGCTCGCGATAGTTGGCCGCGTCCGGATCCTTGCCCGCCATCTTGGCGGCCCGCTCCAAATTCTTGAGGGCCTCGTTGCGAAATTCCTCGTTCCCGGTGACCGCATACTTGCACGCATAGGCTGACGCGACCATCGCCACCGCGCTCGAGTCGCCGGGCGTCCGCCCGATCAGAGCCTTGGCTTTGGCGAGATAGTCGTCGTACTGCTTGGCGTCGAATGCCGCGATCGCTTCCGCCCGGAGCAAGAAAAGATCGACTTCGGGCAGTTGTCCGCTGTTCGGACTCTGCTTGGCTTTCCTCAGGTAATCGACCGCCTGCGCCGCTTGGTCTTTCGCGAGCGCATCGAGGCCATGATTGAACGCGGCCATTCCCGCGAACTCGGGAATCTCGGGGACGTGACGGCTAGCCTGGTCGGCAAAGTTGGCCGCTCTTTCGAAGTCCTGCTTGAGGAGAGCGCGTTGCATCTGGTGGATTTCCCGCGTCGCCGCCAGGAACCGCCAATTCCACCCGAACGAAAAGACGGCCAGCGTCAGCAGGCCGATGAACGCCAGTTTCAGCCAGGTGGGATAAGGCCGGTTTCGGAAACGGTCTTCACATGTGGCACAAACTGGCATTCCTGCCAGATGTGGCAGTTCCTCGGCGCCGTTGTCCGCCTTGCACTGCGTGCAGACGGTCGGGTCGCTGGCACGGAAGACGTCGTTCTTGGTAATGCCCTTTTCGGCGGCCTGCGCCAGCACACCCTCGACGCACGAGCTGCAGACGTGCTGCTGCTTAACGAGCAACGTCTCGCCGATCGGGGCCAGCTGCTGGCATTCGGTGCATGCAACCTGCTTCATGCGGGCGACCTTCTCTCGCGCAGTGACTGCGCGGCGGCTGTGATGCGCGGACAACTGACGTCGGAATGGGCGTCCGAAAGAGGGAAAATCAAGCTCGGCAAACACCGCGGGAAAAACGACTGCGCGATTCTACAGCCGTACGAGGGCCGTTCAAAGAAAAATCTCTGGCCGGCGCGGTTTCGCGATTTGGATCGCGATGCGGCTGGCCACGATCACTTCTTTTGCTTGCGGCCCCGGGCTTCCATGAACTGCGCGAAGCGATTGAGGCCCACGCCGTGCCAGACCTTGGAATTCGCTCGGGCCCACAGGACGCCGCTGGGTTTGACGCGGATGTGTCCGACAACGAGCCCGTCGGGGTCGACGATTTCAAAGTCCTCGAACTTGCGGGGTTTGAAATTGTTGTTCGACATGGTGGCGCGGGTTCCAAGCGAAAGGGGTCGGAACGTGAGCCCAAGGTCAAGAACCGGCCGGCTGACACCGGCCGCTCGCCCTGATGATAACATGGAGCTGTTTCGCTTCGCGTGTCCCCAAAAACGAAAACGCCCGGGCTTGTGACCCGGGCGTCTTCGATATGGAGACTGGCTTGCGCCAGGTTAGGAACTAGTACAAGTCGTCGTGGTCGCCGCCGCCCTTCTTGTCTTCCTTCTTGGGCTTCTCGGCGATGAGCGCGTCGCTGGTCAGCAGCAGGGTGGAAACGCTGGCCGCGTTCTGCAGGGCGGTCCGCGTCACCTTGGTCGGATCGATGATGCCCGTCTTCACGAGATCCTCGAACTCGCCGGTGGCCGCGTTGTAGCCCATGTTTCCCTTCATCTCGCCGACCTTCTCGCAAATCACGCCACCGTCGACGCCGGCGTTGTCCGCGATTTGCGTCAGCGGAGCCCGGCACGCGCGGAGGATGATGTTGTAGCCGACCTCGGCGTCATCGGTCGCGTGCTTCGGCTTGAGGCCGAGCGAAGCCCGCAGCATGGCCACGCCGCCGCCGGGAAGGATTCCCTCTTCGACGGCTGCACGAGTCGCGTGGAGCGCGTCCTCGACGCGGGCCTTCTTCTCCTTCATTTCGCTCTCAGTGGCCGCCCCGACGTTGATCTGGGCCACGCCGCCGGACAGCTTGGCGATCCGCTCTTCCAGCTTTTCGCGATCGTAGTCGCTGGTGGCGGCCGCTAGCTCGTTGCGAATCTGATCGATGCGGGCCTTGAGGTCGGCCGTCTTGCCGGCCCCTTCGATGATTGTCGTGTTGTCCTTGTCGACGACGATCTTCTTCGCCCGGCCCAGGTCCGACAGCTGGACGTTCTCGAGCTGAATGCCCAGATCCTCGAAGATCGCCTGCCCGCCGACCATGATGGCGATGTCCTGCAGCATGGCCTTGCGGCGGTCGCCGTAGCCCGGCGCCTTCACGCCGCAAATCTTGAACGTGCCGCGAAGCTTGTTGATGACCAGCGTCGCCAGAGCCTCGCCTTCGATTTCCTCGGCAATGATCAAGAGCGGCTTGCCCGCGCCGACGACCTTCTCCAAGACCGGGACGAGGTCCTTGACGTTGGTGACCTTCTTCTCGTGCACCAGGACATAAGCGTCCTCGAGGACGCACTCCATCGACTGCGGGTCGCTGACGAAGTACGGCGAGAGATAGCCGCGATCGAACTGCATGCCTTCGACGACCTCGAAGTCGGTCTTCAGGCTCTTGCCCTCTTCGACGGTGATCACGCCGTCCTTGCCGACCTTTTCCATGGCGTCGGCCAGGATGTTGCCGATCTCGGCATCGCCGTTGGCAGCCACCGTGCCGACCTGGGCGATCGCCTTCTTCGACTTGCACTCGATCGACATCTTCTTGAGCTCGCCGACGACGTCCTCGACGGCCTTGTCCATCCCGCGCTTCATCTCGACCGGGTTGACGCCGGCGACGACCGAGCGCTGGCCTTCAATGTAGATGGCCTCGGCGAGAATCGTGGCCGTGGTCGTGCCGTCACCGGCGACGTCGGACGTCTTGCTGGCGACTTCGCGAACCATGCGGGCGCCCATGTCCTCGAACTTGTCCGAGAGCTCGATTTCTCGAGCGACAGTCACGCCGTCCTTGGTGACGGTCGGCGAGCCGAAGCTTTTCTGAATAATCACATTGCGGCCGCGAGGGCCGAGCGTGACGCGAACCGTCTTGGCCAATTTGCTGACGCCCCGGCGCATCGCTTCCTGGGCTTCTTGATCAAAGGCAATCATCTTCGCCATGGAACTCTCACTCCTCAGATTCGTTGATCCCGGGGGCCGGGCGTGTTTTATACGGGGGACGTTATTCGCACCGACTGGGCCGCATCACAGGCGCCGGGTCGGGAATCTTTCACAGTCGAGACTCTCGCAGTCGAGAAGCAGTCAGAGCGCGGTCGAACGGCGTGCGCCGACTTATTAGAAGGTCGCCAAAATGTCGCTCTCGCGGAGCAGCAGGTACTCTTCCTCGCCGACGCGGATCTCCTCGCCGCCGTAAGCGCTGAAAATGACGTCGTCGCCTTCCTTCACCGTGAGCGGAACGCGGGAGCCGTCATCGCGGATGTAGCCATCGCCGACCGCGATCACTTCGCCCTTCTGCGGTTTGTCCTTGGCCGTGTCCGGGAGCACGATGCCCCCCTTGGTCTTGCCCTCGGCGCTGGCTCGCTTCAGCACCACCCGGTCTCCCAAGGGAACAATCCGAGTCGAGGTCTTTTCTTTGCCGGCCTTCTTCGTCGTAGCGCTCATCAGCTTCTCCTAGGATGACGGCAAGCGGCCCGTGGCTGCCGGGGCGCGCTTGGAAAGTGCAGCGAGAGTATCTAACGGGTGGGGAGCATCGCGAACCGTGTGCCTAAGTGCTCACTGAATCGTAAGTTCCAGTGCCCGCGGAAATTAGAGCGTTGAGCTTCCTCTCGGGGAATCTGCCAATTTGCCAAGTCTCGCTCGGATTGTCCACCGACTCTGCCGATTTGGCAGCAACTTTACCGCCGATGCGTAGGCTCTCGCGGCAAAGTCACGCCTTTCGGTGAGCGCGGACAGCTTCTACCGGTACGTCGCGTAGGTGCCTTTCTTAAAAAGCTGAGAAGACCGCGGACCCTCGGGAGATTCGATGTTGTCGAAGTTCGGGCAATCCCTAGGATACGACTTTTAGTCTCCGCCACCCCCCGTAGAGATCATGCCGACTTCGGATCCGTCCGCCCTCGCGAGCATCGAGCCGCCGTCCAATTGGTCGCTCATCTCCCGCATGCTCGCGTTAACGTGGCGCTACCGCTGGGGCTGCACGCAGGTCGTCGTGCTGCAAATCATCGTGGTGGCCTCCAGCCTGGCCGGCCTGGGACTGACGGGCGTCGGCATCGACTTCATCGGCCAGGAGCTGCGTAGCCCGGTGACGCCCCGCCATCTGCCGGCGGCGTTCGGATTCGCCCACGACTGGTCGAGCACGCACGTCCTGGAATTGATCGCCGGCTGCATCCTGCTGGTCGCCATGCTCACGGCCACGCTGCGGTATGCCGCAGCAATCGCCGTTGCCGCGCTCAGCCAGCGGGTGCTCGTGCAGTTGCGCTCCGACGTTTACGACAAGCTGCAGCGCCTCAGCTTCCGCTTCTTCGACCGCAGCCAGAGCAGCTCGATCATTAATCGGGCCGCGGGCGACGTGAACGCTGTCCGCCAGTTCGTCGACGGCGTGATCGTCAAAGTGCTGACGGTCGTGCTTTCGCTTGGCGTGTACGTGGCCTACATGTGGTCGATGCACGTACCGCTGACGCTGGTTTGCCTGGCGACGTCGCCCCTCTTGTGGTGGGCCGCGGCGCGGTTCTCGCGAATCGTGCAGCCGGAATACATCAAAGGAGGCGAGCTGGTCGACCGCATGGTCCTCACGCTGGTCGAAAACGTGCAGGGCATCTCGGTCGTCAAAGGCTTCGCCCGCGAATCGCAAGAGGTCGAAAAATTCTCTGCGGCCAACCGGGCCATCTGCGATCAGAAATACGGCATCTTTCATAAGCTGGCCATCTTCCAGCCGATCACCGGGTTCATGACGCAGATCAACATGATCGTGCTGTTGGGTTACGGCGGCCATCTGGTGGTGACGGGCCAGCTGGCACTGGGGGCCGGCCTGTTCGTCTTCGCCAACCTGCTTTATGAATTTGCCAACCAGGTCGGGCAGATCACGAACATCGCCAACAGCATCCAGACCAGCATCACGGGGGCCCAACGCGTATTCGAAGTCCTCGACGCTCCCCTCGAAATCCTCAGTCCGCTGCATCCGGTGCGACTCGAACGGGCTCGCGGATCGATCCGCTTCGAACACGTCCGCTTCGCCTATAAAACCGGCGAGCCCGTCTTCGAGGATCTTTGCCTGGAGATCGCCCCCGGCGAATGCGTGGGCGTGGTCGGCGAAACAGGCTCCGGCAAGAGCACGTTGCTCAACCTCGTGCCGCGTTACTACGACGTGCAAGGCGGCAACGTTCTGCTCGACGGCGTCGACGTCCGCCGGCTCGATCTCGACGACCTGCGGCGGAACATCGGCATCGTCTTTCAGGAAAACTTTCTCTTCAGCAACACTATCGAGGCGAATATCGCTTTCGGACACCCGGCCGCGACCGAAGCCGAAATCCGCCGCGCCGCCGAAATCGCCGCCGCCCACGAATTCATCGCCGAAACGCCCGACGGCTACGCGACTCTGATCGGCGAGCAGGGCTCCAACCTTTCCGGCGGCCAGCGGCAACGGCTGTCGATCGCGCGGGCCCTGCTGCTCGATCCGCCCATCTTGCTGCTCGACGACGCCACAGCCTCCGTCGATGCCGAGACCGAACACGAGATTCAGCAGGCGATCGAGAGCGCCCTCGAGGGCCGCACCACCATCCTGGTGTCCAACCGCATCAGCACGCTCCGGCGGGCCGACCGCATCTTCGTGCTGGAGCAGGGACGCATCGTCGAATCGGGCACTCATAGCGAGTTGATGGCGGGCTCCGGCCCCTATCGCCGCCTGGCCGAACTGCAGTTTGCCGACTTGATGAACGAAACGCCCGCCGCTGGCACGACGAGCACTCCACGGCAGAATGCGAGAGTGCCGGCATGAGTGCGCCCGCGGCCGGCCGGCCGATTCTCCGCAGCCTGACGCAGCTTTCGCGCAATGAGGATCGCGAAGTCGATCAGCGTCCGCTCGACTTTCGGCTGATCGCCCGGCTATTTCAGTACACACGCCCGTATGCCTCGATGCGGAACTGGCTCTGCATTTGGGTGATCGTCCGCTCCATCCAGTTGCCCGCGCTCACCTGGGTGATCGCCGCCGTGATCAACGGCCCCATTCAGCGGCGCGACGGCGTCGGCGTGATCTGGGGAGCCGTCGGCTTCACGGTGCTGGCCCTGTCGACGCAGTGGGTGATGCACTACCGCCAGCTCTACGCCCTGGAGCTGGGTGAGGCCGTCGTCCGCGACCTGCGGATCGCGCTCTTCACCCATCTGCAGCGGATGCCGATGAGCTTCTTCCACCGCACGAAAGTCGGCCGGATCATCAGCCGGATGACGTCCGACATCGAAGACGTCCGCGTCGGCGTGCAGGAAGTGCTGTTCGTGAGCCTGGTGCAGGTCGGGCAGATGGCCGTCGCCGCGACGTTCATGCTCTGGTACGACAAGTTCCTGTTCCTGATCGTGCTTGGCCTGGCGCCCGCGCTGTGGGGCATCAACCACGTGTTTCATCGCAAACTGAGTGAGTCGTTGCGGGCAATGCGCGATTCGTTCAGCCGTGTCACCGCGACGCTGGCGGAATCGGTGCTGGGTGTGCGGGTGACGCAGGGCTTCGTGCGGCAGGACGAGAACGCGCGCCTCTTCCGCGAGCTGGCGACCGACCACTCCGCCTACAACTACACGGTCCTCCGCACTTACGGACTGTTTCTGCCGCTACTCGACCTGAACAACCAGTTCTTCATCGCCGTGTTGCTGCTGGTCGGGGGGACGCGGGCGCTGGCCCCCGCGCACACCACGCAGCTCGGCGACCTGGTCGGTTTCCTGTTCATGGCCAACATGTTTTTGTCCCCCATTTCCAACTTGGGGACGCAATACAACCAGGCGCTGACGGCAATGGCCGGCGCCGAGCGGCTGTTCAATCTGCTCGATTCGCCCCCCGAGTGGTGCGACCGGCCCGACGCAATCGAATTGGGACGTATCCGCGGCCGCGTGACCTTCGAGCGAGTCTCGTTCGCCTACGACCCCGAGCGCCCCGTGCTCCGCGAAATCGACTTCGTCGCCGAAGCCGGACAAACGATCGCGCTCGTCGGCCAAACGGGCAGCGGCAAGACGACCATCATCAACCTGATCGCCAAGTTCTATCTGCCCGGCTCGGGTCGGCTGTTGATCGACGAGTTCGACATCACCGACGTCTCGGCCGACTCGTTGCATCGGCAGCTGGGCATCGTGGTGCAGCAGAATTTCCTCTTCAGCGGCACCGTCGCCGACAACATCCGCGTGGGCCGGCCCGACGCCACCGACGCCGACCTGCACGAGGTGCTCCGCCGTTTGGATGCCACGGATCTGGTCGAAAGCCTGCCCGACGGCCTGAACACGATCGTAGGCGAACGGGGCGTGGGCATTTCGTCGGGGCAACGGCAGCTCGTCTGCTTCGCCCGCGCCCTGTTGGCCGATCCGCGGATCCTGATCCTCGACGAGGCCACCAGCAGCGTCGACAGCATGACCGAAGCCCGCATCCAGCGTGCCCTCGAAGTGCTGCTGGCCGGACGGACCGCCTTCGTCGTGGCCCACCGCCTGAGCACGATCCGCAATGCCGACCAGGTGCTCGTGCTCGATCACGGGCAGATCGTGGAGCGGGGCACGCACTACGACTTGCTCGCCGCCGACGGCGTCTACGCCGGCCTCTACCGCCGCTTTACCGAGTGCGCGGCCGCCTAGCCGGACCGCCGGCAATGGCCCGATCATCGTTGCATGCGGCGCGCCGGGAGCGTTAGGATCGAGCCGAAGGTGCAGGCCGATCTGTCCCCGATTTTCCAAGGTCAGCCGCGAACCATGACGAAAGTCTTCGGGCTTTGTCCGCGGTGCAAAGCGCGGATCAAGATCAACAACGTCGAACGGCTGGACGGCCGCAAGATCGTCTGCCGCGATTGTGGCTACACAATCCGCGTCCACGATCCCTCGCAGCCGGCCTCCCGACGAAAGGCCGACGAAGTCGAGATCCTCGATGCGGAGGACGAGGGCTTCCTGCTCGACGAATCGTCCGTCATCGACGACGTCCCGAGTGCGGACGACGAGTTCGCCCTCGACGAGACCGAGGCCTATCGCCCGCCGGCCCGTCGCGCCAAATTGCCGAAGAAGGCGGCAAGGCCGGCCGAGGACGAAGAGGCTCCCGACTCTCCCCTCGAAAAACGCCGGAGCAAATCGCCGCCCCGCAAGAGCAAGCAAAGCCCACTCTTGATTGCCCTGATCTGCGGCGGCGTGCTCCTCGTCGCTGGTGGGGCCGTGGGTGGCTTCATCTATTTGCGCCAGTCGGGTCTCGGGGCGGCCGCGAAATTCGAGCCTCCCCAAAAATATGTGGCGATCAAGATGGGGATCGTCCCCATGAGCGGCATGAAGCCGGAAGGCTGGGAATCGACCGCGGGAGGCGGTGTGAGCGGCGTTCCGATTTACGTCCGGATCTCCGATGGCGATTCGATCTCGATCGACATTCGCGAGAGCGAGGGCTCCTCCGCCAAGGGCAAAATGAAAAAAGCCATCGCCTCGGGCCAGGAAGTCCATCAGATCGGCGGTCCCTCCATCGGCCGCGTTGGCGATGCCCCGGCCGTCGCGTCCACTCATGAATACCACCGCGGAGTGGTGATGAAGAACTTCTCGTCGTACAAAGAGGGGCCCGGACGCGCCATCGAAACGGCCGGCTTCGGCGAAGGACGCATCTCCGACTTCACGGGGAAGGAAAGCATCTTTAGCAGCACGGTCAAAGGTTGCCGAGCCAGCGTCGTCCATCGCGAGCACCAGTACAGCATCGTCTGCAAATGCTCGCCGGCCCAATTCAAGGACGTCGAGCCCGTCTTCGAGAAGATCATTGCCAGCCTGGGCCCCGACCGAGAGTAAAGCCGCTCGGCTTCCCAGCGCCCCGCCGCCAACCTGCCAACCTGCACTCCCCGATGACATCACGCCTTTCGATTCCGCTTTTGCTCGCGGTGGTCGTTGCCGCGACGCAGGCTCCCGCTCAACAACCGACCACTGCCCAGCGTGCACACGCCGCGGCCGTGTTGCCGGCGGCAGAGCATAAGGCTCCGATGCGGACGCGGCGGCTCGATCAGTCGGCGCACGTTCAGCGCGGCGGCTAGGGCACGACGAGAAGGCGAAACTTTCTCCCGCGAGCCGAGGCCTCCTCGAGCACCGTTCGACAGTGCTTCAGTTCTTCGATCAGTGCCTCGGGCCAATGGTCTCGCGAACGATCGGGCACCCAGCGTAGCGCCGTGAAGTCTGCCGCAAGCCGATCGTGAACCGCGCGGACCGCCTCGAGCGGCCGACCTGGATCGAACCACCTGTCACAGGGGTAGTTTTTGTCGTTCAACGGTCTTTCCAGCCCCTCCAACTCGTCGGCGTACTCGGCTTCGATCACGCTGTAATCACAGAACTCGCTCAGCTTGGCGACATTGAGCCGATCGGAGAGGTCATCGAGCTCGTCCATGAGCCGCAGCATAATCGAATGATCGGGCGGAACGTCGTCGTCGGGACGCCCTTCGACGTCGACCCAAATCGTAGTGCCCACGGCGGATTTCCTTTTGGTAGACGCGATCCGGGAAGCAACATCATGCTGGTCACGGTAACGCGCGGATTGGTAAGTTCAAATAAAATTCCTGGCCGACGAGCTTTCCGAATGATTGCACGCCTCAGCATCTTGTTTGTGATCGCGATGTCGGTTGCCACCGGGCCCGCGCGTGCGGAGCAACCGACTCCGGGTCGGCAGCAAGTTCCTCATGGCCAGGATCGTCCGCCCGGTCCCGCGCTCTCTCCGGCCGAGGCGATCGCGCGGATGAGGGTGCCGGACGGCTTTCACGTCGAGCTCGTCGCGGCCGAGCCCGATCTCGTCAATCCAGTCGCCATGGCCTTCGACGAGCGTGGCCGGATCTGGGTGACCGAAAGTCTCGAATATCCGCGGCACTCCGCCGGTCCTGGACGCGATCGCATCAAGATCCTGGAAGACACCGACGGCGACGGCAAAGTCGACAAGGTCACCATCTTTGCGGACGGGCTCAACATTCCCTCGGGCATCGCCGTCGGCCACGGCGGCGTGTGGGTGGCGAACTCGCCCGACATTCTCTTCCTGCAAGACACTGACGGAGACGGCAAGGCCGACCGCCGCGAAGTTGTCGTTACTGGCTTCGGCCGCGACGACACGCATGAGCTGCCCAACTCGCTCACCTGGGGTCCGGACGGTTACCTCTACGGCCTCAATGGCGTCTTCAATCCGGCCCACGTGCGCTCGGCAGGTCGCGACTACAACTTCACCTGCGCGATGTTCCGCATCAACCCGCGGACGCGGCGGTTCGGACTCTTTTGCGAAGGCACGAGCAACCCCTGGGGCATTGCCTATGACGATGTCGGCAGCGCGTTCGTCAGCGCGTGTGTGATCGATCACCTCTGGCACCTCGCTGAAACCGGCTACTACCACCGGCAAGGCGGCCCGTATCCGCCGTACACGTGGCAGATCGGCTCGATCGCCAGCTTCAAGCATCAGAAAGCCGCGTATTGCGGACTGCACTATTTCGACAGCGAAGCCTATCCGCCCCAGTACCGCCGCCGGCTCTACATGGGCAACATCCATGGCGGCTGCATCAATGTCGACACCCTGAAGCGCGACGGTTCGACCTACGCGGCCGAGCCGGCTCCCGATTTTCTCACTGCGAACGACGCCTGGTTCATGCCCGTCTCGCAGCAGACGGGACCCGACGGCTGCCTCTACATCCTCGACTGGTACGACCGCTACCACTGCTATCAGGACGCGGGCCGAGACCCGGCAGGCATCGATCGGCTGAAGGGCCGGCTGTATCGCGTCCGCTATCAAGAGACGCCGCGCGTGTGGGGCTTTGATCTCGGGAAAGAGACAGACGCGACCCTGCTTGCCAGACTTCCGCTCGAAAGCAACGGCTACTTCCGCGATAGCATCGTCCGCCTGCTTGCCGAGCGCCATGACCCAGGGACGCGGATCGAACTGCAACGGCTGATCCTGAGTCCGCTGCCGGATCTCAAGGCGCGGTTGTATGCCCTGCGAGCGCTCGCCGGATCGCTCGTGACGGCAGGGGCGCGAGCGGACGACGAATTCCTGATCGCGCTCCTTTCCGATCCCGAGCCGGCACTGCGTGCTTGGGCGGTGCGGATTGCGGGCAACAGCGATGCGGAGGCCGGCTACGCTCCGGCAAATCAGTGGCAGGCAAACCGCGTCTCGCCAGCGGTGCGTCGGTTGGTGATTGCCGCGGCCCACGATATTTCGCCGGATGTACGGCTGCAGGCGGCGATTGCAGCGCGCAAAGTCGCTGGCAGCGAGGGCGCTGTCTCCGTGTTGATTGAAATCCTGTCGCATTCCGGCGACGACCCGCTGATTCCCCACATCGTCTGGAACAGTCTCCAGCCGCTGATGGAGAATTGGAGTGCCACGATTGTTCGGCGCCTGTCCGAATCGAACTTCGAGCACAACCCGATCCTGACCGAGCTCGCGCCGCGTACGTTCGCGCGTCTGCTTGACGCTAAGACGATCGACGGGGACGCCCTCCGCGAGATCTTCCACCTCGCACTCGCTGCGCCGCGACCCACCGCGGCGCAGCGCTGTCTTCGAGTGCTGGGCGAGCACATTCAAAATCGCGAGCTCACGGGAGCGCGGCTCGACGCGGTAGAACGCGCGCTCGCATCGGACGTCCACGCCTTGCTCACTCGGTCGCATCAAGGACCTCTGTTTGTCGAAGTCGCCCTGCTGGCGGCGACTTGGCGCGATCCCGACGGAACCGAGATCGCGCGGGTGATGGCGGCCGACCCAAAGTCTTCCGAGCGTCGCCGGCTGGCTGCCATCGAAGCGCTCGCCTCCGCCAACGACCCCTGGATCCTCAAACTGGCCGAAACGCTGCTGACAGCGCCGCAACAGATTCCACCCGGATTCCGTATCCGGCTCTTCGGAGCGCTGGCCCGGCTCGACGTGCCGCGAGTCGCCGGCCTAGTCCTCGACCAATACGACCGGCTGGCACCCGACGAAAAGCCGGTCGCCATCGAGCTGCTGACGCAGCGAGTTGCGTGGAGCAAACAACTGCTCGCTTCCATCGCGGCCGGGCACGTGCCGGCCCACGACCTAAATCTCTCCCAGGTTCGCAAGCTCTTGGCCTTTGGCGACAAGCAGTTGATCGACGAAGTACATGCCCGCTGGGGCAGCATTCGCGAAGGGCGGAGCCCCGAACGCGAACAAGTGATTACCCACATGCGCCAGCTCATCCGCGCCGGTCATGGCGACGCGGCCAACGGCGAAAAAGTCTTTCAACGCATCTGTGCCCAGTGTCACAAGATCCACGGCCAGGGAAACGACATCGGGCCGGAGATCACGCATAACGGGCGGGCGTCGTTCGATCAGTTGCTTTCAAATGTGTTCGATCCAAACCTGGTGATCGGCGCCGGCTATCGGGCCGTCGTGGTCGTCACGAACCAGGGCCGCGTGCTGACCGGCCTTTTGGCCGAGGACAATCCGCAACGGGTCGTGCTCAAGATGCAGGGGGGCAAGAGCGAAACCGTCCCCCGCGGCGACATCGACACCGTCCGCGTCAGCAACATCTCGCTGATGCCCGAACAGATCGAGAACCAGATGACGCCCCAGGAGATCGTCGACCTGTTCACGTTCCTCTCATACGACAAACACCCCAGCGACCCGGCGGCCCGACGATTGCCGGGGATCAATTGACGATCGAAACAGCGAGCGAAATTGACCCACCGGCAATACCGCGCGGTCGTAGCGGCCCCGCCTCCGTCGTGCTCGGCGCGTTCGCCGCGGTGCTCGTTCTTGCGGGGATTGCGTCGGGGGTTGGAGGCCTGCACTGGTTGCTGATCGCACCGCTGGTCTTGTTGATCAACCTGATTGCCGGTGTTCTGGCGGTAATCGCCGTCGTGCGCCCAATAGAGCGGAAATGGGGCGTCGCCGGATTGGCGATCAATGCCGCGCCGCTGCTACTTTTCATCGGCGCAACCTTGTTCGGTCGCCCGCAACCGTGGGACACGTTGCCTTCGGGTCACAAGATTCGGGTCAAGTTCGCGGGTCCGGTCTATTTTTCGGAAGGTCCGCCGTTTTTCGTGATGGAGTGCGACACCGAGATTCCAATGGAGCAGCGGGCCGAGCTGCGAAAAGAGGTCGACGAGATTTGGGAAATCTTCAAGAACAATGCCGAAGCCGCTCACTTGACGAGCGCCGTCATCCGCATGAATCACAATGAGGGCACGGGCATCATCACCCGCGGCAACGGCTTTGGATTCGCCTACGAAAAGCAGGCCGACGGGAAGTGGCAATGCATGAACGACAAGTGACCGGCGCTGCCCCTGGTCCAACACCTCTTTCGTGCCCTGCGCGATGTCAGCCAGCTCTATCTTCCTCTCGTACGACAAACACCCCAGTGACCCGACGGCCCGCCAGACTGTCAGGGTTGCACTAGATTGTTCGTCGAGGTGATGACGAGGAAAAGACCCGTTCGCCAGCGCGGTCCGGGCTCAAGCCGGATCGCGCGGTTTTGAGATGGCGATCTTGCCAGGCCGTGCGGGTCGGACGATTCGCGGCATGAGCAGTAGGAGCGTCTGCTCGCGTTGGCCGGGCTGCGGCACGATCTTGGCCGCGGGGAGCAGCGATCCGCCGGGGATCATCAGCGTCGCGGTGGCGGAACCGATCGAGGCGCTGGCGGTCGATGGCCCGGGTTCGTCGACGAACAGGTTGACGACGCCGGTCGCTCCCTCGTGCAGGACGACCTCGGTATTGAAGCGGACGCTCACCAGTTGCGGGTGCTGCGGTTGCCCACGGTTCTCGATCCGGCCGGACTGGGCGCGGACTTCCAGGCGGATGGCCCCGTCGGGCTGAATGCTGGGGCGGACGTGCAGCGTCGTCAGGGCGGTCGCCCCGGCTGTGTTGTTCACCGGCGGGGTCGGGGGCTCGCGATCTTCCTCGTCCGGAGCGGCCGCGTCGATCCTGGGGCTTCCAGCCACGCTCTGCTCACTCCAGGACAATTCGGTCCACGTGCCGCCCAAACCCTGCAGCTGGCTGCGCGTACAAACCGTCGCTCGGCCCAGGCAGCGGATCTGCTTGAGCACGGAGGGCAAATCGGATTCGACGGTGCCGAAGCTGTTCCGCCATTGTTCCCAGGGAAGTCGCTCGCCGCTGGTCGGCACGACACTGACGACAACCAAATCGATCGCGATCCGCGGCGACATCGACTCCAAATCGCGGCACAACGCGTCGATCCGGCCGATCGCCTCCGGTCGATCCGAAACGACCAACACGCCCAGCAGCGTCGACTCGGCGGTGGCAGCGGCGGGCAGTGACTGTGTGACCGCTGGCACGGGCACGGGCGTGCTTACGGCACTCGCGGCGGCGTTCGACGCAACCATCTGTCCCCGCGCGGTCAGCAACGGCCGCACCAATCGCTCCAGGCTGACGGCGGACATCAAAACGGGACGATAGGTCCGCGTCATCAGCGGCGTGCTGTCGATGGCCGACTTGTTGAGAGGAGCTCGCGAGTTGTCGGCGTCCGTGGCGTCGCGACTGACCACCGGTGGATCGAGTTGGACCATTGAGCCCTGCTTGGCATTCGGGCTCACCTGCGCGGCATTCCAAAAGTGGGCCGACACTTTAGCGGCCGACGGGCGAGTGCTGTTCTCGGTGCGCGAAACGCCAGCAACCGAAGGCGACTGCGCAATGCTGGGCGGCACGATGTCGGGCGCGGTTGGCCGCAGCATCCCGCGGTGCTTGTTGACCTCGGCCACACGTTCGGCGACCAGTCGCGCAACAGGCGCGTCGTCGTGCATCAGGGCCACGGCCGCCAGCAGGAGCGAACCGACCCCGAGCGCGCCGATGGCTGTCCGCAACGGTCGCACCGACGCCTGCGACGTCGGACGCCCCGCCCTCGATTGATACCGGCTATGAGCCATATCGCGAAACCATCCGGTCCTTAGCGCGATCCGGAGGGATCGCTCTCGGACTCTGCGGTCGTCTGCAGCATCACCGAGCGCTTCGTGCCGGCCGACGGGGCAAGTGCCACCAGATCGATGCGGTCCTCGGCGACGCTCGTCAGGCGATACCGCTCGCTCCCCGCGACGATCTTGTCGCCCTCGCGATAGAGCCGCCCATTCACGATCGCCGCCCGCCGCGTCTTGCCCAAGATCGTCGTCGTGACGAGCAAACGGCCGGTGAGCGCGGCGACCGGGTGACCTTCGCCCTGCGACGCTGCGTTCGGAGTTGTCGCCGCCGTTTCCGTCAGACACGCGGGAGCGGTAACGGGCATCCGCGCGTCGCTGGCCGCAGCGTCCGTCACGGCTGAAGCACCAAGCCGGGCGCGTACCATCGCGGGAATCCAAAAGCAGAGCCCCAGCACGAAGAGCCCGATCCACGCGACACGCCGCAATCGGTCGCCGGTCGCCCGAGCAGACAAATGCTCTGACACGGCTGGCAGCGACTCGGCTTGAAATGATTCGGCCGGCAGGGGCACGGCGACCTGATCCTTCCTTGGCAGGGGCACACTCGAGCGGAGAGGCGAGCGCAGACCAAAACTTCCCGGATTATTTCGGCAACGGCGCAAACGGAAGTTGCGTTAGAGTCGGCAAGTTGGGAATTCGCGCAACAGGCGGCCTGGGCAAGGCAGGGCCAGTTTTCAGCTTCGCCGTCGCACAAAGAACCGCATAAGAAGCCGCGCCGAGCACGGCGCAAAGAAAAAGGGCGCGGCAAGGTCCCCTCAAAGCTCCCAGCTTTCCTTGCCGCGCCCAAGCGTTGGCCGTAATTGTTTTCTCGTACTGCCAGCACGCTCAACGCGATTTGCCCAAACATAGGCCGCATTCTCAGTGCGTCAAATTGTTCCTGGTCCACAATCTGGGAGAGCCGACCGCAAGTTCAGCACGCTCGACCTAACGCGCACCTTCGACCGACTCGCCGGTGCGACGATAACGACTAGTCCGATCGCAACGGCCGAACGCGCCCCCAAACAAGCCGCAAAATCAGACCAGCGACGCGGCGATCGAGTTCGACAGCCGGGCCAGATACGCCCCCTGCGGATCCTGCGGCTGCGTCGTGAGGACGACGGCGAAGGCGTCGCGATCGGGATCGAGCCAGAGCACCGTCCCCGTCGCCCCCATGTGGCCGTACATCCGGGGGCCCAGCAGATCGCCGAAATAGGGAGACGAACCGGGCCAGCTCAAACGCCAGCCGAACCCCCACGGCCGCCCCTCGCGGTCGGCGGCCGGAACTCCGAGCATGCCAGCCAACTGGTTCTTCGTCGCCGCTTCGACCGTCGCTTTCGAGAAGATCCGCGTGCCGTCAATCGTGCCGCCGGAGAGCATGGCCTGGGCGAAGCGCGCCAGATCCGCGGGCGTCGACAGCACCCCGCCCCACGGTGCCCCCAGCCCGCGCCAGTAGCGGCTGTTCCAGCCCCAGTCGTTGGCCGCGTCGCGCTGATCGTCGGGCACGCGGATTTCGGCGACGCGGGCCGCCCGTCCGTTTTGCTCGTCGTACCACTCGGCCGGAGCCCCCAGCGACGTATCGTTCATCCACAGCTGCTGAAAGATCTCCGTCCGCAGGAAGTCGGCACAACTGCGACCGGAGAGCGTGCGGATGATCTCGCCCAGCAACCCGAACCCCATGCTCTGATAGCGAACGCCGCGGCCGGGCGGAAAACCCATCTCGGCCGCGCAAGTGCCGGCCACAAATTCCTCGAGCGAAGCGTGCGACTCACGCAGCTCGCGATTGCGAGGCAGCATGTCGGGCAGCCCGGAGGAATGCGTCAGCAAGTGCCGCACGGTCACGCCGTACTTCTTGGTACCGCGAAACTGCGACACGATCTCGCACACCCGATCGTCGAGCGAGAGCTGGCCCCGCTCCACCAACAGCAGCGCACCCATCGCCACGATCGGCTTGGTGATCGACGCCACCAGAAAAATGACGTCGTCACGCACGGGAGGCGACGCCGGGTCGAGCGTCTGATTGCCGAACACGTGCGTCCGCGTGGCCCGGTCCGACCGACCGCAAACAATGGCCGCCGACGGAATCAGCCGGCGACGGCACCAGTCGTCCAGCAGTTCGAGAGTCCGCTGCCATTGCCGCGGATCGAGTCCCACCGCTCGGGCGTCGTCCTCTATTCCAGTCGCCGGCATCTCAATCGGTCGCCAAAAACGAGATTGCGGGACGCATCGGCGGGCAACTCCCCGCACCGCCCCGCGCGCGACGCCTCACACGTCGACCTTCTGCACCTGCAGCAACGAGTCGAGCCGCGTGATCTCGAGCACTTCGCGAATATCGTCGGAAGGATTGTAGACCAACACCTGCACGCCCAGCCGGCCGAGCGAAGCCAACATCCCCAACATCCCGCTGGGCACAAGCTTCACGGCGGTGAGATCAAACGCCAGCGTCTCGCACTGATGCTGCTGAATCAGCTCGGCAATCTCCTTCCGACACTCGCTGACCACGATCTGATCCAACAGCTCGGCACTTACAAAGCTGACCACCGTCAGCTTGCCGGTCTGATAAACATTGAGATAGTTCGCACGTCGCGGCATAGTCCCTGCATCCTCCGCCTGCCCACCAAAGGGGCCAGTCAGCAAGGGATGCAGTTTAAGGGATGACCCCAAGCCTCGATAGATCCTTCATTAAACTTCCAGGTGCCCCAGGGGCAATGCCCCTGGACCCGCTGCGGCCGGCTTCAAACGTGATGGGATGCCGCATCCCGCCTCACGCGGGACGTTGGTGGCAACCAAAACACCGCTGTTTCCTCGATGAAACAACGTGTCGCGTCCCAGGGGCACTGCGGCTGGCCCGCCACGGGCCGCTTCGCCGAATCTTTTGGAAGTGCTGCTCAATTTGCTCAGGCCAGACCGAGGACCAGTAGTCGACCGTCGTACGTAGGCACGAGGACTTTGCCGTTGACGGCGACGGGACGATTGAATTTGGGATGCAGGAAGTTCCAACCCCAGTCCTGACTGTCCCACAACGGCACGATCTCGCCCGAGCCATCCGCATTGTGGGCCAGATTTGCCGCGTCATACGCGAGCAACCGGCTGTTGGTCAGTTCCATGTTGGCGTCTTTGTACGGAATCAACGACCACACGATTCCACCGGTGTCGCCGTCGGCCGAGAGCGCGATGCCCCAGCCTGGCATGCCGCCAGGGGGGACAGGAGATTGGGCCGACGCGTACGCGGTGCTGCAACCGAGGTACGTCGATGTTTTGTTTGGACCAAGGGACCAGGCGCGAAGGTTGCCGTTCTCGCCGCCACAGAAATGCATCTTTCCGTGAGCGGCGCTCAGCCAATAAACCGGCGTTCCATGGAGGTGGTGGGTCACGTTTCCAGCCAGTTGATTGAGCGTCGTCGGATTCGAAGTCGCCGGGTTCACACCGGCATCGTAATAGGTGTAGAGGATGGGCGACGCGGCGAGCCTGGCGTAGTTCGCAGGGACGTTTGCCGGTGCCAAATCGGTTCGGGACGTTTGCCCCGGATTCGCCAGAGCGATTGTGTAGAGAATCCCGTCCTTGCCCGAGACCAGGCCGATGCCCAATTCTTCGACGAGCACGATCCCGCTGGCCCCCAGGTCCTGGTCGCCCCAGGCACCGTCCATGTTCATCGGCTGCATTCCGAGTCGTGCCAGATGGGGCACCAGGCGGAAATTTGAGGGCTTCGGAAGATCCAACAGGTCAGCGACCTTGGCGTCATTCCCGCCTTTGTGCAGGCTCTTGTGGGCCATCGTCGCGGCCGTTGTGCCTTCGCCCTCGGGATTACCGCCGGTGCGTCCGTCATCCGTCCAGGGAGTCCACCAACCGGTAACTTTCAGCGAAGCGCTCGCTCCCAAAGAAGCGGGCGTATAGCGCAAGCGGACGACGCTCTCTCCAAAATCGACTTGCCCGTCAAAATCCCCGTTGCCGGTTACGATCCAGATCGAGCCATCGCTTTGAATCGCCGGCCCGGCTCCCGACATCCAAATGCCGCCGCCGCTGCCCCGCGAAGTCGAACACCAGGTCGCGGCAATCTTCCATCCGACTGTATCGATGGCAAACATCCACCCGCGCGCCGATT
>Ga0210390_10001709_pt1 | contig 20356 bp, 20 predicted proteins | sample IncBWH11OmetaG_FD_161050 | JGI IMG/M metagenome (GOLD analysis project Ga0210390, IMG submission 161050) | Forest soil microbial communities from Barre Woods Harvard Forest LTER site, Petersham, Massachusetts, United States - Inc-BW-H-11-O ... | reverse complement strand
TGCTACAACCTATGCGGCATGTAATGGCGCTTCGCGTTTCCAAAGCGGTTCTCGTTTTTGCAATCGCACTTTTCTACACGATTCTGGTCCTAAACAACATCACGGATTACGGCTCCAACTATGAGTTTGTCCGCCATGTCCTGATGATGGACTCAACCTTTCCGGGGAACCACCTCATGTGGCGCGCGGTCGATGCGCCGCGAGTACATACGGCCTTCTACATCGGCATCATCGCCTGGGAATCAGTCACTATGCTTCTATGCTGGTGGGCTGGGGTTCGGTTGCTGAAATCGTGTCGTGCGGACAGGGCGCAATTCGCCGCTGCACTGGACATCGCCGTGATTGCGCTGACGACGAGCCTGCTGATGTGGTTGGTGGCATTCCTCGACGTAGGGGGCGAATGGTTTTTAATGTGGCAGTCGAAAATGTGGAATGGGCAGGAAGAAGCATTCCGAATGTTTACCATTGTCGCTGTGGTGTTTTTGGTTGTGGTGCAACGCGAGCCAACTCAAGATTAGTCGGCTATCCTTCCTTTTGGGGACTTCCCGCTTACCCGTCAACTGGGCAGAATGATCCCTTGGCGGTTCAATCAGCGGATCGCGTTTGGAACCGGATTCAATCCCTGGCGAGGAATATATGAATTGTGAACGTCTACAAATCGTGGTGCTGAGAAAAGCTATACTCTCGCTCATTTTGTTTGTGGTTGCCCCGAACGGACTTCTCGCGCAGACTGCCACGATCCATGTTCGGGTACTTGACGGACGAACGGGAAAGAACCTGTCAGGAATGAATCTAGCGTTTGTGGATTATCATACCGATCCTGATGGGAGGCCACATGCTGATCTCAACGGGCGGATGATTGTGAAGGCCTCAGCGGATGGCGATTCATACATTGCGAATCCGGACGCTCATGGAATTTTGGTTTTTGACATATTGGGCAATAGGAATGGGGTTTGGACAACGTGCACACGGCAAAAGCTATACGATCGTGATAAGCGGACATATGGAAACGAGCATCTCTATCCGGTTTCTACAATCATCGCTTCAGGCTTAGTAGCTAGAAATGATTGCAGCAGAAGAACCGCTACAGCAGGGCCCGGTGAACTCGTTATTTTTATTCGCCCAGTGACTTGGTGGGAAATATTTATCGGGATTTTTGAGTCATAAGACTATGCAGATGAACTCCCATAAACGCGGATAACCTACGGTGTTTTTAATCGGCGTTCATTCGCGTGCATTGGTGCACCCACTGGATTCGCCCTGGAAAGACTACGAAATGCGAAAAGGGTTTACGAGAAAAACAAAACCGGACGAGCCCGCGACGCATGTCAAGAACTACATCACACCGAGCGGGCTGGAGCGCCTCAAAGATGAGCACCGGTTTCTGCTCACCAGGGAACGCCCGGCCGTGACGGAGGTGGTGGCGTGGGCTGCCAGCAACGGCGATCGCAGTGAAAACGCGGACTATCAGTACGGCAAACGGCGGCTGCGGCAGATCGATGGGCGGATTCGCTTTCTCACCAAGCGCATCGAAGCCGCGGAAGTGGTGGACCCGGAAGCTCCGCGAGCGGGGCAGGCGGCGACCAGGGCATTCTTCGGAGCGACCGTGCGCTATGCCAATGCCGCCGGAGTATCGCGAGTGGTGAGCATCGTGGGCACCGACGAAATCGATCTCGACCGCAACCACATCAGTTGGGTGTCACCTCTCGGGCGCGCGTTGATGAAGTCGACAGCGGGTGACAGCGTAGTCCTTCAATTGCCGGGCGGCACAGAATCCCTGACCGTACTGGAAGTCTGTTACCAGCGCATTGCTGTGGAACCGTTCCGTGAGCCACTTGGATCCGAGGCCTCGGCAAAGAGACTCCCTCGCCGACGCTAGTCCGCCTGACGGAGAAACAGCGAGATTATTGCGTATGACCTTTACGCGGAATCAATCGTAATATTCCAGGCCCAAGTGGGTGATCAGCTCTTCGTGGCGCAGATGGCGCAAAGTGTTTTTCAGCTTCATCAGTTGGATGAAGAGATCGTGCTCGGGGTAGAGTCCGGGCGCGGTCATCGGGGACTTGAAATAGAAGCTCAGCCACTCCTGAATGCCAAGGCCGCGAAGCTGGGCGCTGCGCTTTGCGAGGTCCATGAACAGCACGAGGTCGAGCACGATGGGCGCGGCGAGGATGGAATCGCGGCAAAGAAAATCGACCTTAATCTGCATGGGATAGCCGAGCCACCCGAAGATGTCGATATTGTCCCATCCCTCTTTGTTATCACCACGGGGCGGGTAATAATTAATGCGAACCTTGTGGGTGAAATTGCCGTAGAGTTCGGGGTAAAGCTCGGGCTGCAGGATGTGCTCGAGCACTGAGAGTTTGGACTCTTCTTTGGTCTTGAATGACCCTGGATCCTCCAGGACTTCCCCATCGCGGTTACCGAGAATGTTGGTGGAGAACCATCCGTTCAGCCCGATCATGCGCGCCTTGAAGCCGGGAGCCAGGATGGTCTTGATCAGCGTCTGCCCGGTCTTGAAGTCTTTGCCGCAGATTGGAGCTTCGTTCTTGCGTGACAGCTCGTGCATTACGGGAAGGTCTACGGTCAGGTTCGGCGCGCCATTGGCGAACGGAACGCCTTCCATCAGCGAGGCGTATGCGTAAATCATCGACGGCGCGACGTTCTCGTCATTCTTGGTCAGCGCTTTTTCGAACGCTTTCACCGATTGATGAGCCGCAGTCGGTTCGATGTAACTTTCCGTCGATCCGCACCAGATGGTGATCAGCCGCGTGGCTCCGGAAGTTTTCTTAAAGTCGCGGATGTCGGCTCGCAACTGCTCGGCCAGATCCATCTTGTTCTTGCCCTTCTTGATATTGGGCCCATCGATTTTCTTGACGTAGTTGTGATCAAAAACGGCTTTGCGGGGCTTGATCGTGCTGAGGAAGGGCTTCACTTGTTCGAGCAGGTCGCGCTCGAGAACTCCGGCCTTCTTGGCCGCGGTGTACATGTCGTCGTGAAAAATATCCCAGCCGGTGAAGACCAGATCGTCGAGCCCGGCCAAGGGCACGAACTCTTTGATCTTGGGCGAACGCGCATCGGTGCGCTTGCCCAGGCGAATCGTTCCCATCTGTGTGAGAGAGCCGATGGGCTTGGCGATTCCCTTGCGGATGGCTTCGACGCCGGCCACGAAGGTGGTTGCCACTGCACCCATACCCGGGATCATGACACCGAGCTTGCCCTTGGGGGATTGAATCTCGTCGCCGTTGTGCTTGCCGGTTTCAGTTTTTGCGGACTTCTGCCGAGTCGCCATCGTGTGGAGGCTTCCTTATCAGAGTTCTTGATGATAGCTAAACAGGTATGTTCTCGTATTGCAGACTACTTTGCAACGAGTTGAACGGCCAAATGCGTAGATCGTCAGCTAATGGCAGGTTCGGGGGCTTCTTTGGGGAGGACATGTCCACCATCGTGGGCGTCTCTGGCGCCCGCCCGCGACTACTTCAGCGCTTTTTCCAGCAAAGAGGCAGTGCTCAGGCCTCCTCTAGATTCCACGTACTTGGTCATCACCGGCACGAACTTGCTGGCCATCTCCGGGGACATGCCCAGTTTGTGGAAAGCTTCTGCAACTTCGACGGTGCGGCCCATTCCACCGGGCAAGGAACTTTCGAGGCCAGAAAACTCAGAGTTCCCAGTCATTGCCGGAGCTGCCTTGAGCAAACCACTCATGCCGGGTACGGAAGCTGACACTTTGCTGAACTCGTCTGCGCTTAGGCGACTTTTGGCCAAGGCGAAAAGGGAGCCTGCACCGCCGCGAGCCTGAGTGGGCGTAATGGAAAGTCCCTTGGTTAACTGTTTGACGAGTCCCGCACTGGAGCTTCCAACAGAGGTTGCCGCTGCGCTTTCTGTTTGAGTTTGGGCCTGGGCCTGAACTTGCAGTCCGGCGAGCACAAAGAGAGCGCCTAACCAAGCCACAGCGTGAGTTTTTAGATGTCGATAAGTTTGCGATGTCATTGGAGCGTCCCTCTCGCAGCCCCCGATTATAGCCGACTCCACAGCCGTGGTAGCGCTTGGTTGTCAGGGCTTCGCTTTCCAAATCGAAGGGTCGCTGATGGGAGGTACGGTGTACGTGTAGGATTATTGTCGACGCCGCGTCAGGGTCCGGCGAGCTTTCCTTTCGGATCGCGCCCGGCGGACCCATTTCGACGCCGCGGTCTCATGAAGTGAATCGCGAGGCTATTGTCCTTGCACCCCGAAGCCGGGCAATATCGCACTGCCGGCGAACCATTTGTTGTTGTTGCTACCGCATTGGGTAACGGTTCCGCTGCAATAGCTGGCAAGCGGGTGCGATCTCATATCGGTTGTGTTCAGGTCCCATCCGTCGAAAACGTCGCTATTGGTTGTATCGGTCTTGGCAACCAGCCAGTACTGCTGCCCTTTGGTGATGCTTACACCCGTCTTACTTTTTCCGACGGCGAGTTGGCAGCAACTCCCGAAGTTGGCCAGATTCTTCACGTGCCAAGTGTGAATAGCTTTGCCAGGCAAACCATTGGCATCGTTGTAGAGGCTCAAAACAACTTCGTTGGTGCCTTCCGCCCATACGACGGCGGCATCAACCTCCATCACCTTGAAGTTGGCTGAAGGTGTGAACGGGACTCCTTGCCAGTACTCAGGCACGCCGATGGTGTTGTTCGATCCCGTGACGTAATAGTTGTATAAAGCAAAAAACACTCCGTAGGGGAAGTCGCTCAGATTGCCGGCGATGGTGGTAAGCGCAGGATCATTTTTCCAGACGTTGGGCGTAATTACTTTGGCTGGGTGTTTCACAACGACACTTCTGCCGACGATGGTGTAATTGCTTCGATCAGCAGCCACGGCACTCACAGCCAGCGCCACAACCGCGAGACAAATCAGGGGTCGCACAATTGCATTTCTTACTTTCACGATGATCTCCTTGGGGTTTTTTGATGGGGAAGGGCATTCAGTGCGTAATCCGAAGATGGAAATGAGCAGTTCTGTCAGGCTGCATACAGCACAAACGGTTCCAGTCAACGCTCCCCTCCGGGGTTGGAAGTTCACGAGCTACTCGATTTGAATCTGCCTCACCAGAAATGAGGGTCACAAAACCTGGGTCTCATCCCGGACTGCAGTTAGCGCTGAACTTGCAGGGAGCGCGGCGTTCAAACGCAAGAAAAACTTGATGAATATTACACTGGTCGCGCGGGGTGTCAAGCAGAATCGGGGAACGGCGCGGGATCTGCAAGGGTCTAGTTGCAAAAGTCTGCGCACAAACTGAGAAGCGCCACTTCACATAACAGGGGTTTACTAAAGCAAGGAAGACAGGGGAGCCTTGCCAAGTCTGATCCGCGATCTTACTTCCCTTCCAGGTCAACGGTCTTTACCGGCAAATCCCAGTGGGCATCGAGGATTTCGAAACGCTGCTGCTCTTCGCGCCCATAGGTTTCCTTGTCGGGGAATAGCTGTTTCTTGAGTGCATCCTCGTCGAAGGGCTCGTTGGCGACTGTGGCGTTCTTGAACATGATGGTCACGCGGTAGTCCCAGCGGCCGTCTTCGGTGGTGTGGTAGCGCGGCTGGTCCATCCAGACCTTGAGCATGCGACCCATCTCGACTTCTTTTTTCAGCAGCGGGTAGTGGTTCTTCTTGAACAGGCGGAGGAACTCATCGGCGTGTCCCCACTTTGCTTTGTAATAGTATTCAACGACGAAAGGTTGGCCGGGGGCAGGAGGTGCGGATTGGGAATGGGCGACGGAAGGGCCTAAGTTTGTTAGTAAAAGCAAACCAGCAAGAAAGCGCAGAATCATAAAAGAGCCCTCCTTACAGATGCAACTTCTGCTTGTACACGAGGTCGGCTGAGGTGTCAAAGAAAGGCCGCGGGCGTTTGCAAACAGGTGTAAAATATTGCGCGTGCATTTGGTTTATGACATTGCGAAGGAACTGCTGTATGGAACAGTGGGGAGAGAGAAGTTCCATCTGAAGGCGTATTCCGGTGGTGGGCGAGGTAAGGCAGAGGGATACGGTCCCGGCGAAAATAGCCTGACGAGCCGGCTTTCTACCACGAAGGAAGACGAGAATAGAGGAATACGCGGCGGCCCAATCCCGCCCGGCGACTATCGCTGCGTGTACCTTGCGCACCACCCTCCCTTCAAGGGTCCGGTCATCCACCTTCTGCCCGAGGCCAATGCCCGCGCAATTCGCACAGTCTTCGCGAGCATGCAGATCCCCCACGGCCGGGGTCGGTTCTTTATTCACGGACGGGGAGAGCTTGGCAGTGATGGGTGTATCGTTCCCGAGATTCCGACGGAGCGTATGCGATTGAACCATGCTATTAAGGCGCATAACGGAACGACGTTAAAGGTGATAAACGCGTCTTTCATGCTTCCGGCGGAGCTAGGTGGTATTACGGTCTAAGCTTGCTCGCTTGCCAGGTAATTTGGTCGGTCTTTGGGTTGGGAACGGCTACTCTGCTGCACCTAACCGGTTCTGCCAGTGTGACCATGCGAACCAGATGATACCGGCCGCCAGCAAGGCGCCGATGACCGCGTCGAATTGGTGGAAATACTTGCCCAGGCCACGCCAGTTCTCTCCCAGCTTCATCCCTAGCCAAGCCAAGGCGAAGCACCACGGCCATGATCCCAGAAAAGTATAGATGTGAAAACGTCCGCGGGGCATGCGAGCGATTCCTGCCGGCAGGGCGATGAAGGTGCGGACTACGGGCAGCAACCTCGCTATGAAAACGGCGAGATATCCCCAGCGCGCGAAGAAGCGGTCAGCCCAATCCAGCTCGCGACGGCCCATCAGGATCCAGCGGCCGTATTTTTCTACCAGGGGACGGCCTCCGTAGCATCCGATCTCGTAAGCAATCAGGGATCCCAGATTGCAGCCGATGGCTCCCGCAGTCGCCACCCAGAATAATTTCATCGTGCCTTCGTAAACCAGATAGCCGGCGAAGGGCATGATCAATTCGGAGGGCAATGGGATGCAGGCCGATTCAATCGCCATCAGGATGGCGAGGCCTCCGTAGCCGGTCACGGCGACGACAGACTTGATGAAGACAAAAAGGACAGCAAGAATTTTCTCAGTCATGTGGGGAATAGCTGGTGAATCTTGTAGAGACGTAGCTCGCTACGTCACCGGTTCGACGGAAAGACGTTGCAAGCAACGTCTGCACAGAATCCTAGAATGAACCTTCTTGCGTAAAGGTGAATCCTGGCAGAGATGCGCCCTGTGCGCCTTTGGCCACTTTCACGCGCACCGTGGGGGCATCGGGCGCGGTGACCTCGGCCGGACGCAGCACAGCGTATTGCGAAAACACTTCGCTGTAAACCTTGGTGACGAGGTAGTCCTTGCCGTCGTCATCCTTGCGCCAAACCTGCCCGAGTTGGATGGACTTCACTGCCACGGGAGTTTCCTCAACTTTTATCGGATCACTTCCAGACTACCTAGGGTGTAGGTCTGCGTCAATTGGACAGCTTGGTCCGGTGGATTACGAAAGGATGGAGATTGGCCGTTGGCGTAGCATTTTCCGGGACGGGCGAGGGCGCTTCGCCCTCCATCAGCCGTTCACTTCTGCTAACATTTCAGGCTCAATTTCACATAGCGAAGGAAGCAGATATGACACGCGGCATAGTTCCTCGCCAACCGGCAAAGACAGGACGTCATGAGGGAGCTCGAGTCGAGCGCTCACGTACGAAAACCGGTGGGCTGCGACCGGACCGGCCGGGTCAAAGACCCGGCCCGACACAGTTCAAACGCTCCGTCAAGGCTGCCGCCAAATCGTCGCCGATCCGTGCCGCCAAGGGGTACAACCCGCTGGCGCCGGAGCGGATTGCAGAAATCCTCATGCGGCTCGACCAACTTTATCCCGATGCGACTTGTGCGTTGACTCACAAGAGCGCTTGGGAATTGTTGGTAGCGACCATCCTGTCGGCGCAGTCGACCGACGTCAACGTGAACCGGGTGACACCGGAGTTGTTTCGAAAATACCCAACGGTCGAGGATTTCGCGGCGCTCACTCCGGAACAACTCGAGCCTGACGTGCGCTCGACCGGATTTTTCCGCAACAAGTCTAAATCAGTTGTGGGTGCGGCAAAGAAGATCGTCAGCGAATTCGGCGGGCAGGTTCCGGACGACATCGACAAGCTGCTCACACTACCCGGAGTGGCGCGCAAGACTGCCAATGTCGTACTGGGCACCTGGTTTCGCAAGGCGGAAGGCCTAGTCGTGGACACCCACGTTACCCGCATCGCGCGGCGACTGGAACTGACCAAGAATACAGATGCGCCGAAAATCGAAAAAGACCTGATGAAAGTAATCCCGCGCGAGAAGTGGATTCTGTTCTCTCATCAGATCATCTGGCATGGACGCAAGTTGTGCATCGCACGACGGCCGAAATGCGTGGATTGTGCGCTGGAGAATATTTGCCACGCCGGAGACAAGACCTGGAGCACGGTAGAGATTCACAAGAACGCAAAGCTGTGACGTTTCGCCACTACTTACGCTGTCATCCTGAGCGCAGCACATCCGGTCGCTCGCGACCGGATGTGCGGAGTCGAAGGAACCCTGCACCGTTCACGTGTTTATGACGCTTCAAGGCATCCTGCCAAAGATTCATTGAGAGAATTCCCTGCCGCGTTATTTCGAGCGCCAGCACTGCCGGGATCTTTCGACTCCGTAGCTTCGTGAAGCAGCTACTCCGCTCAAGATGACACGCGGTGGTGGGAGATGCGCGAGGGCTGAAACGGTTCTCTGCTAAACTTTCTATTCTGACCTCGTCTAACGACTCTTCAGGACTCGAATGCGCACTCTCATCTCGTTTTCTATGGTCATACTTATGAGCACTTCCGCGTTGGCCCAAGCTTTGCCTGTGCCTCAGATCATTACCGACCCTAAGCAGATCGCCAGCAAGCCCAACGCAAATGTGGAGCAGAGTCAGCAGAGCCTCTCGATTGAAAAGCTCTACATGACTCGCCAGGTGGGGCGTTCGTCGTGGTCGCCCGACGGCAAGAGCATCGTGTTTGTCAGCAACATTAGCGGGCGTAACAATCTCTGGACCGTGCCATCGGACGGGGGCTGGCCGACGCAGCTCACGGTCAGCGATCAGCGGCAGGCGGCGCCTGCGTGGTCGCCGGACGGCAAGTGGATCGCTTATATGTCGGACTACGACGGCGACGAGCAGTGGGACACCTTCATTGTTTCCCCGAAGACCGGGCAGGTGGTGAACCTGACGCACACTCGCGAGATCGCGGAAGAGTATCCGCGATGGTCGCCCGACGGCCGTTATCTGGCTTACACAGTGAAGGCGAAGACAGCGTCCGCATACGAGATCGATGTTTACGACATGGTGATGCGCGACGTAAAACACATCACCACCGGCACGCCAGCCGACAAGCTCAACGACAATCCGATCTGGTCGGCCGATGGCAAGTGGATCGCTTATACCCAGGAACAAGCTAAAGGAACGGATTCGAATATCTTCGCGGCAGATGTCAAAACCGGCGAGAGTGCCCTGCTTACTGCGCACGATGGGCAACAGCTTTACCGGGCCAACGATTTCTCCCCCGATGGAAAGAAGTTGCTGGTCACTTCTAATGCGGAGAACGGCTACGACAATGTCGGGTTGCTGGACATTGCGACCAAGAAGATTTCGTGGTTAACTCGGGACAAGTGGGAGATCGCCGGCGGCAACTTTTCACCTGACGGCAAACACGTTATCTGGACGGCGAATGTCGATGGCAATACTGACATTTATCTGCTTGACCTCGTCTCCGGCAAAACCACGCCGTTGCCGTTGACTAAAGGTGTGAATCAGCTTGCAGGGGAACATTCCGCATTCAACAAGGATGGGGCACGTTTGCTTTACAACCACAACGGGGCAACCGCTCCCGGGGATCTGTGGGTTTATCAACTGGCGACCGGAAAATCTCATCAGGTGACGCAATCATTGGTTGCAGGCGTGCACTCGGAAGACATGGTCGAGCCCTTCCTGGTGCGCTACCCGAGCCGCGATGGCAAGTGGACCATCTCTGCGTTCGTGTACGTTCCCTACAACATGGTGCGCAATGGCCAGAATGCCGCGATTGTTTACGTACATGGAGGGCCCACGTCGCAAACGGTGAACTCCTTCAACCGATTCATTCAGCACATGGTCAACCAGGGATACATGGTGATCGCGCCGAACTATCGCGGCTCGACCGGATATGGGAAGGAATTCCAGCAGGCAAACCTTTTCGACATGGGTGGCGGCGATTTGCAGGATGTATTGGCGGCCGCGGATTTTATTAAGCAGACTGGCTTCCTCGATCCGAAAAAGATCGTCCTGATGGGGGCCAGCTACGGAGGCTACTTAACAATGATGGGAGTGACCAAAGCGCCTGAAGTTTGGGCAGCCGCAGTTCCGATTGTGCCATTTGTCAATTGGTTTACGGAAATCCAGAATGAGGATCCGGTATTGCAACAATCTGATCTCGCGACGATGGGGGATCTCGAGAAAAACAAAGCGCTGTTCCAGGATCGTTCGCCGATCTTCTTTGTGGATCAGATTAAGGCGCCATTGTTTCTGCTCGCCGGTCGAAATGATCCGCGATGTCCTGAAGAAGAATCGCGGCAGGTAATTGACGCTATCAAAAAGCGCGGTGGGATTGTGGAGTTCAAGGTGTACGAGAACGAGGGCCACGGCTTTGCGCGGGTGGAAAATCAGATCGATGCTTATCAGCGCGTGTCGGGATTTTTGAAAGCGCACGTGCCCCCGGCGGATTGTAGTTGCTCGCTGACGGAGTAGGTTTTGCCGTTTCTGTGGAGGGTTGCCCTTGACTCGGTTGGCGCGTCAACAACCCAGTTCCACACTCGCTATTGCTTTGATCAGCCCGGGGATTGTGTATTCCTTTGCTTCGAGGTCTACTGGGAGGCCTAGTTCGCAAAGTGTCGACGACGTTACTGGGCCGATCGATGCTAGAAGGATCCCTTCAACTACGCTCGCTTTTTGCGGGCGTGGGCGCCCGCGCCACAGGTTCTCACCTAACAGTGCGACAAAGTTTCTTACCGTCGACGAACTGGTAAACGTGATTACATGCGGACGACGTTTCGAATCCTTCAGGATGATGCGAAGACGCATCCGGGAGGATTTTGGAATCACCGTTTCGTAAGCTTCAACGACATCTACCTTGGCACCGAGTTTTCGAAGTTCTCGCGGGATTACGTCGCGGGCGACTCTAGCGCGCGCCAACAACACGCGCTTCCGTTCTACTTGGTCGCGCAGACTCTCAACTACCGATTCGGCAACGTATTCTTCAGGAACGACATCCACTTTGATGCCGCGTTTCTCAATCGCCTTCCTGGTGGCGGGTCCGATCGCCGCGACTTTCAAGTGCTTCAAATGATTCCTGGTCAGACGGAGTTTGCGAAGCCGCTCCCACACCGCGTCGACTCCGTTGACACTGGTCAGGATGAGCCAGTCATACTCGCTCAGTCTCTTAAGTGCTGAGTCCAGAGGTTCGTACGAACGCGGCTTCCGGATTTCAATGAAGGGAATCTCGACGACTACAGCACCCAGTTCCCGCAAGCCCGACGAAAGTGCGCTGGCCTGGTGGCGCGCACGACCCACAAGAATGCGGAGTCCAGCGAGCGGAAGCTTTACATTTCCAGATGGAGAAGATTTCCTCATCAAGATCGCCGACCCAACCCCGCTTGCTCCATAAGCTCGGCGGTCCCGGAAATGTTCGAGTCTTGGCTGTCGCTGAGTGATTGAATGACTCGCGTTTGCTCTCCCTTCGTGCGATTTTGGCTGAGCTTGAATTTTGCTTCAACCCTTTTGGCTTTTATTTCAAAGCCCACGATATGCTTCATCATCCGGCTGCGGTATTCATCGCTCAGTTCGGACCATTGCGCCATGTATGACGATTCGAAAGTGTCGATCATACGGTGCAGAGTGTCTTTCAAGCCTTCTTCATCCGAGAACAAAGTGGGCTCACCATAGACATGAACGGCGGCGTAGTTCCAGGTGGGAACGCTCTCACGAATCTCATACAGGCTAGGTGAAATGTAGGCGTGAGGGCCGTGAAAGATGACTAGCGATTCTTCTCCCTCCTTCATCGACTTCCAATGGGCGTTCGCCTTCGCCATATGTCCCTTAACCACGAGGTGATCTCCGGCTTCGTCGACGAGGAGAGGGAGATGGGTGGCGAAAGGAATTCCGCCAACGTTGGAAACCAGGATGGCGAATGGATTCGCTCGCATGAAAGCGATGGTGACCGCACGGTCTTCCTGGCGATTGAATTCGGGTATGTACACTTTTTGGGTCTCCCCTACTGATCGTCGAGCGAGGGCGCTCGCCAACGAAGCATCGTGTCAAGCGTAGCACGTGCATCGGCGGGAGTTCCCTGCTACCTCAATTCCAGTATTAGCGCTGCCGGATCTTTCGACTCCGTAGCTTCTTCGCTTCGCGAAGAAGCTACTCCGCTCAAGATGACAATCGATTTTTAGTTTATGGTTGTTGTGGCACGGCAATTCCCTGGCCGTAGACCGCTTCGAGGATGGCATCTCCTCCGCGCTGGAGCAAGGTATCGCCCACGGACTCGCCGAGTTGCACGGGATCGCTGCCTTCGCGCGACTCACGCAAAATCTTGGAGCCGTCGGGATCAGCCACGATCGCCTCGAGGTGTAAGCGTCCGTTGCGGACCTCGGCAAAGGCGCCGATGGGTACTTGGCAGCCGCCGCCGAGTTTGTTGAGCAGGGCTCGCTCGCAAGTCGTGGTTGCGCGAACCGCAGCATCATCCAGAAACGCCAGATGCTGACGCGTAATTGTGTCGCCGGCGCGAATCTCAATTCCCAGCGCGCCTTGCCCAGCGGCTGGACACATGACCTCTGCCGGAATCACCTGCCTGACAAGTTCTGTTTTGCTCAGGCGATTCAGGCCTGCGGCCGCCAGAATGATGGCATCATATTCGCCGGCTTCCAGTTTGCGCAGGCGAGTATCTACATTTCCGCGCAGCGGGTGAATGTCGAGATCCGGGCGAACGGCTTTCAACTGCGCCTGGCGGCGCAGGCTGCTGGTGCCAACACGCGCACTTTGTGGCAAATCTTCGATGCTCTCGAACTTGGTGGAGCAGAAGACGTCGCGCGGATTCTCCCTTGTGGTAATCGCTGCGATCTCGAACCCTGCGGAAAGTTCAGTTGGCAGGTCTTTCAAGCTATGCACCGCAAGATCGACCCGGCCTTCGGCCAGCGCCTCTTCGATTTCCTTCGTGAACATGCCTTTGGTGCCAACCTTGGCGAGAGCAACGTCGGTGATCTTGTCACCGGTGGTCTTGATGATTTCAAGTTCCACTTCATGACCGCGTTCGCGTAGCAGGGCGCCGATGTGATGGGCTTGCCAAAGCGCGAGTTGAGAGCCGCGGGAACCGATGCGGAGACGGGCCATCAGGGGCGTCCTCCAGACCCGCTGCTGGACTGGGCCGCCTTCTTGTCTTTTTCTTCTTCCTGAAGATTAAACAAGCGGCGAACGATTTCGACGACGGTGGTGGCCTCGGACTCGCGGGCCGCCGTCTTCAAGGTGCTGATGGGCGTGTGCATGATCTTGTTCACTATGCCATGAGTCAGGGTCTCGATGGCGAACTCTTGCTCAGACGATAAAGAACCGAGACGTCCGCGAACCCGGTCGATCTCAGCCTGGCGGATGGTTTCCAGGTGGTCCTGCAAAGAAACGATGGTGGGCACCACATCAAGCGTTTGCAGGCGAGCCCTGAAACGGTCGACTTCGCTCTCGATAATGGCAGCGGCGCGCTCGGCTTCCTTGTTGCGATCGGCGACGTGCGAAGAAACCGCCTGCTGCAGGTCGTCGATGTCGTAGACGAAGATTCCGTCCACCTTGTTCATTCCCGCGTCAACATCGCGCGGCACCGCAATGTCGATAAAGAACATGGGCCGGTTCTTGCGGCGGCTCATGAAAAGCTCACCGTGCTCGCGGCGGAAAATGGCGTGCGGAGATCCGGTCGAAGTAATCACGATATCGCCTTTATCGCAGGTGTCGTACAGGCGGCTGAATTCGATGGCTTGACCGTCGAATTTCTGGGCGAGGCGAATGGCACGATCGTAAGTGCGATTAGCCACAAAAATCGACGCTGCGCCATGGGCGAGCAGATGACGCGCGGCCAATTCGCTCATCTTCCCTGCTCCGACCAGGTACACATTCTTGCCGGTCAGCGATCCGAAAATCTTCTTCGCGAGTTCCACCGCAACCGAGGCTACCGAGACCGCGGATGAGCCTACCGCAGTTTCTGTCCGCACCCGCTTGGCCACCGCAAAAGCACGAGTGAGCAGCAGGTCCAGTTGGGAGTGGATCGCCCCTACGGCTCGCGCGGTGGCATAGGCATCCTTTACCTGTCCGAGGATTTGCGCTTCGCCGACCACCATTGAATCCAGGCTCGACGTTACCCGGAAAAGATGGCGAATAGCATCCTGCTCACGATATTCATAGAGGTGCGGATCGAGGTCGGCGCGGTCCAACTGAAAGTATTCGCCGAGGAATGCACGCAGGTCGGCGCTGCCGTTTTTGGTCTGGGCCAGCATTTCCACGCGATTGCAAGTGCTCAGGATCAGCCCTTCATCCACACCCGGATGTTGGGTGAAACACTTTAAGGCCTCGGGCAATCTGGACTCCGGGATCGCCAGGCGTTCGCGCACTTCGACCGGCGCAGTCTTATGATTCACGCCGATGAGCTGAAAGTTCATGACTGTGCGAACCTGTGAATGGTGCTGAAGTAGTTGGCTGCCCAGGCGATGATCGCAAACACGAACGCTCCAGCGGCGAGATACGCGGCGCGGCGGCCGCGCCATCCCGCGGTCCAGCGGGTGTAGAGCATGATCAGATACACGACCCACATAAGGATCGAGAGCAAAATCTTCGGGTCGAGAAGGTTCACGCGTCCATAGGTTGATTGGGCGACAACCGTGCCTGCAATCAAACCTAGCGTCATGAAGGGAAAACCAAGCAACAGCGATCGGAATCCGATTTCGTCGATTACTTCAAGCGCGGGCAGGCGCGACAAAAGTCCGCCGCCCTTCTTCGACTTCAACGAACGTTCCTGGATCAGATAAAGCAAGCTGGCGCCAAAACTCAGCACGAGCGCGGCATAACCAGTGAAGATCAACGCAATGTGTGCGAACAGCCAACCTGTTCGCAGACCTGGAGACGTGAACAGGAATGGCTGCTGGCCGGTGGCCGCAACAAAGGTCAACAGAAAGACTAGCGGAAAAACCACAATGCCGGGAGATGTGGTCTTATAGAGCAAGTAGACCAGCATGAATACGACCATGATCAGGAAACCCAACACGGATTCGGCATTGTGTACCGAAGCCAACGTCATCTGCCCCGAAAGCAGCATGGAATCCGTCAGAGAGACGAAATGGAATACCATCCCCAGATAGGCCGCGTGCAAGGCAACTTTGTTCAAAAGGTCACTGGCGCGGGTCAGCGCAACCAGCGCGTACAGCAGACCCACGGCATAGCAACCCAGCGCAACTCGCAGCCAAAGTATCGGCATAACCTGATTTGTGGCCCCTGTGCCCGTCCGGGCATCCACTCCCGATCCGCCAGAGTGATTATAGTCTGCCCTGTCGATGAGGCAGAAGGCAGTTGGGAACGTCACAGTTCGTTGTGATGCAGATCACACTATGACCGATATCAGAAACCGTAGGGTCGGGGAAGCAATTGTGGAAGGTCAGTTCCAAGTTCAGAGTTCTCAGTTCTCAGTTTCTTGCGGTACCACTCAATCAACTCCGAGGGTCGCGAGGACTTGTTCCAGGGCCTCGGAGTCTACAAACAACTGGCGGCCATCAGCCATCATGTTCTCGATCTCATCGAAAGCCTGGAAAAGGCGCATCTTGACCGCTCCATATTGTTCTGCTTCGGTGAGGGTGCGGCCGTGGCTCACTGTCCAGTCTCTCGTGGCTTGCTCTGTCAGAAAAACGCTGACGGCAAAAGTGGTCTTCCGATCGGAGGTTACGTCGAAAACATACTCGACGGCCGCTCCGCCTGACGTGGTTGCGCGTTTTCCGACAAAGTAATATTGATAGACGTATCCTTGGCCACCTGTGTATGTTTTCATCCGGCGGATGGTCATAAGTAAGTCGTTGGTCATTGGTCGTTCGCCGTTAGTCAGATCGGTTCGCGAACGACACGCGACCAACGACGGTTTCTACGGTTCGATCCTTGCATCCCGCAGACGCTTGACGGCAGTCTCCGACGACAACGGCGAATAATAAACCTCTTTGAAGGTATACGATTTTGCCTTCAAAGCCAGCACCGGCATGATTTCGACGTGCCAGTGATAGTCCTCATCGATGGTCTTCCAATAACCCAGATTGCCCGACCGATGCAGGCTGTTGGGCGAGGTGTGCATCACGAGATGAAAATCCTCGGTGATGGTACGTATGCGCTGCAAAGTGCGCCTCAGGAGGGCGCCGAGATCACGCATCGTCCCTGGTCGATTTATTCCGAAGCGTTCAAAAGCAGCCTCGTGTGTCTGCGGCAGAATCCAACTCTCATACGGCACACGCGGCGCGTACGGACACAGGGCGATGAAGTCACCGCGGATTTCGATCACGCGTAGGTCCTGTTTTATTTCCTGGGAAATGATGTCGCAGAAAACGCACCGCTCCTTGCTCTGAAAATATTCACGGGCAGCGCGCAGTTCGTACAACACGCGGCGGGGCACGAATGTGGTCGCAGTCAGCTGTGACGAGGGATGCTCGAATTCCTGCCCGGCGCTAATGCCGTGATCCTTGAAAATGCTGACGTACTTGAAGCGTCCGTCGCCTTTAAGATCCTGAATCCGCTGCGCGGCAAGCAGTAGGAACTGTTCAATCTCGCTGTCGCTGGCGTTCCACAGGTGGCGCTCATGAGAGGAAGATTCCACCAGCACTTCGTGTGCACCGATCGGGCGCATACGGTCGTAAATACCGTCACCGCGGCGGGTGGCCTCGCCCTCGATGTGGTACAGGGCAGTAGGATGGACGACGGATCGCGCCGACCACGGGGCGCCAGGTGTCCCCGACACATTGGCGACAAGTTGCGCCGGTTCGCGGGAGTCGGGACAGAACCGGCAAAACGGTTCCGAACGCGGCACGTTCTCAGGAATGTCGTCGCCGGTGATAACCCACGAGCGGGTGATCGGGTCCTTGCGAAGCTCCATGCACAAGGAAACCACCTCGCGAGAGTTGCGTCAACTGTGTTCTCTGGTGTTTTGCACCGCGCGATGAGGATTGCGGTTTGTTATAATCCGCGCACGAAGCCGCCCGAGATGACCGAGCCGTCCACCCCGCTGATGCGACAGTATGCCGCGATCAAGAAGGAGCATCCTAGCGCCCTGCTGTTCTTTCGGTTGGGCGATTTCTACGAACTATTCTTCGACGATGCCATCCTGGCGTCGCGCGAACTGCAGATCACGCTAACCTCTCGCAACAAGGAGAAGGGAGTGGCCGTGCCAATGTGCGGCGTGCCTTATCACGCGGCGGAGGGTTACATCTCCAAGCTTATCCGTAAAGGATTTAAGGTCGCGATCTGCGAGCAGATGGAGAATGCCAGCCTCGCCAAGAAACTGGTGCGACGTGAGGTCACGCGAGTGGTCACGCCCGGCACCGCCGTGGATTCGTCACTGGGCTCTGAAGAAAACAATTTTCTGGCCGCAGTGGCGCAGACCGGAGATCGAGTAGGGTTCGCGGCGTTGGATCTTTCCACCGGCGAGTTTCGCGCAACCGAGTTTGGCGGCGAAGATGCCGCAAAGCGAATTCAGGAAGAACTGCAGCAGTTGAAACCGAAGGAGCTTTTGTATGGCTCGGCAGCCCCATTGTTCGAGGAGCAAAGACCACGCGGGCACGAGCGTCCTCGTCCGCTGGGAGTTGGTGCTGGCTTCGCCGAGACGCCGCTCGATGATTGGGTCTTCGCGCCCGATCACGCCATCCCTCTGCTCGAAAATCATTTCGGCGTCTTGTCGCTGGAAGGTTTTGGACTAGCGGGCAAGCCAGCGGCGGCCGCGGCGGCTGGCGCCATTTTGTACTACGTTCGTACTACGCAGCGCGGAACCTTGGATCACGTAGACCGCGTCGGATTCTACGAACGGCAGAACCATCTGGTGCTCGACGCGGTAACCGTGCGAAATCTGGAGCTGATCGAGCCTCTGTTTGCCGGGGCCGACGCCGGAGTCACTCTGTTCCGCTCGATTGACTCCACGGTCACGCCCATGGGCAAGCGTCTGCTGCGATCATGGATGCTGCGTCCGTCGATTGAAGTGACGGAGATCAATGCGCGCCTGGATGCAGTCGAAGCTCAAGTTAAAGAGACGGTAGCACGCGAGGAGTTGCGGCGGGCTCTCGACGGAATTCTCGACCTCGAACGCTTGCTCAGCCGGGTGACGCTGGAGACAGCGAATCCCCGCGATGTGCTTGCTCTCGCCGCATCGCTGAGCAAGCTTCCGGCGCTTAGAGTTTCACTGGCGAGGTTCGCGACCGAACGACTGAAAGCACTTCATGTTTCCCTCGATGAACTGGGCGATCTCCGAGAGCGAATCGACAAGACGATCGTTCCCGAGCCGCCGATCTCGCTCGCCGATGGCGGCGCAATCGAGAGCGGCGTTGACCAAGAACTCGATCAACTGCGCGATCTGAGCCGCAACAGCAAGCAATTCCTGGCGCAGATTGAGCAACGGGAGCGGCAGCGCACCGGAATCAATTCGCTGAAGGTTAAGTTCAATTCCATTTTTGGATATTATCTCGAGATCTCCAAACCTAACTTGCATCTGGCGCCAACCGATTACGAGCGCAAGCAAACTCTGGTCAACGCAGAGCGCTTCACCACACCGGAATTGAAAGAGTATGAGTCGAAAATCCTCGATGCGCAGGAAAAGATTGTTGAGATCGAGCGGCGGCTGTTCGCCGAGTTGCGCTCCGCCGTCGCTGGTGAGGCTCGACGTATCCGGCAAACGGCGCTGGCATTGGCTGAGGTAGACCTACTTTCCGCACTCGCGCATGTAGCCGCTTTGCGCAACTATTGCCGACCGAAATTCGATAGCTCCGCGGATATTGAAATCGTAGCGGGAAGGCATCCCGTAATCGAGCAGCAGGAGATGGCGGGCGGCAACGAGCGTTTTGTGCCGAATGATCTGTATCTGAATTCAACAACTCACACAGTGCTGGTTCTGACCGGCCCGAACATGGGCGGCAAGTCGACCTATCTTCGCCAGGCGGCGCTGGTTGTGATTCTGGCGCAGATGGGATCGTTTGTGCCGGCGACTTCCGCGCGCCTGGGGGTCGTGGACCGGGTGTTCACGCGCATCGGCGCAAGCGACAATCTGGCGCGCGGACGCTCCACCTTCATGGTTGAAATGACCGAGACGGCTGCTATTCTGCACACGGCCACGCCGCGGTCGCTGATTCTTCTTGACGAAGTGGGGCGTGGTACGGCCACCTACGACGGGCTTGCGATTGCGTGGGCAGCGGTCGAGTACATTCATGCCCGCATGCGCTCCAAAACTCTTTTTGCTACGCATTATTTCGAACTCACCGAGTTGGCCGAACGGCTTTCGGGAGTGAAGAATTATCACGTCTCGGTGAAAGAGGTTGCCGGTGGAATCGTATTTTTGCGGAAGGTAGAACAGGGAGCGGCAGACCGCAGCTATGGAATCGAAGTGGCGAAGCTGGCGGGGTTGCCGAATGAAGTGATCGAGCGGGCTCGGGAGGTGCTGGCAGAACACGAGAGCGCGGAACAACGCGTGACCGAACAGCTCGCCAGCGACGAGTTGCGGCCACTGCCGCCAGCTCAATTGACGATCTTTACGCCGCTGTCACAGCCCGTCTTGGAAAAACTGCGCGAGGTGGATTTGAATCGCTTGACGCCGCTCGAAGCTTTGAATCTGTTAGCCGAATTGAAGAAGCAGGTGGATTGAAGATAACCAGCCCAATCTCCGGTCAGATCGGCCAACTGCTTATTGTCGGCTTCGACGGAACTGAAATGTCCCCTCGTCTCCGTTCCCTGCTCACACGGTTGCAACCTGCGGGCGTAATCCTTTTCGCTCGCAATATTACCAGTGGAGAACAAACGCACCGACTGCTTCGTGAATGCCAGTCATGCGTCTCCTCGCGTTTGTTTACCTGCGTGGACATGGAAGGCGGCGCCGTAGATCGATTTCGCAACCTTACCGGTCCCGCGCCCTCTGCGGCGGATGTTTTCGCCACCGGCGACAGGAAGGCATATTGCAAGCACGGCCGGATCATCGGCGAATCCTGCCGGGCGTTAGGTTTCAACGCGGACTTCGCGCCGGTTGTAGATTTGGCATTTGAAGCGTCGCGCAACGTCATGAGGTCGCGCGCA
>Ga0210390_10001708_pt1 | contig 20361 bp, 14 predicted proteins | sample IncBWH11OmetaG_FD_161050 | JGI IMG/M metagenome (GOLD analysis project Ga0210390, IMG submission 161050) | Forest soil microbial communities from Barre Woods Harvard Forest LTER site, Petersham, Massachusetts, United States - Inc-BW-H-11-O ... | reverse complement strand
CACCACGTTGTCCTCGGTGCGGCCTTCCCCCGAGAACTGGGTGTGCTTCTGGCGCACGAGCAGCATCAGGTGCACCGTGATCAGGCCCAATAACGCGAGCGGGATGATCAGGACGTGGATGATGAAGAACCGCGGAATGATCGTCCCGTTGCCCGGGAACTGGCCGCCCCACAGGAACGAGACCATGTAGCTCCCGATGAAGGGTTGCGATTCGGCGATGGAATAGCCGATGCGGAGCCCCGTGCCGGAAATGAGGTCGTCGGGAAGCGAATACCCGATGAAGCCCTCCAGCACCGCCAAGACCAGCATGAAGATCCCGATGGTCCAGTTGAGCTCGCGCGGCTTGCGGAACGCGCCGGTGAAGAAGATGCGGGCCATGTGCACGATGATCGAGCCGATGAAGATGTCGGCCGCCCAGTGATGCATCTGCCGGATGAGGAGTCCGCCGCGCACGCTGAACGAGATGTTCACCGTCGACTGGTAGGCCTCCGACACTCGTTGACCTCGTAGCGGCGCGTACGCGCCGTGATAAATGACATCAGAGGCCGAGGGCACGAAGAAGAGCGCCAGGAAGATGCCTGTCGCGATCAGCACGACGAAGGAGTACAGGGCGATCTCACCCAACATGAAGGACCAGTGGTCCGGGAAGATCTTGTCGAGAAGTACCCGGCCGCCCTTGGCGACGCCGAACCGCTCGTCGAGTTCGTCGACGACCTTGCTCACGGGGCCGAAGGGTCCCATCGCCTGTCGCGTGCTGCGCTTCGTCCTGTTTGCGGTGTCGCTCATGTTGTCCGCTCGAAGAAGCCCGGTCCCAACGCCTGATCATAGGGCGCCGTGGAGATGAGATACCCCTGGTCGTTGTAGCCGAGGGGAAGCTGGGGCAGGGGCCGCGGCGCCGGCCCGAATTGGGGGACCGCCCCGTTCCGGACGTTGAACATCGACTGGTGGCACGGGCACACCAACAGCTCCAACTCACGCTCGTAGAGCCCCACCGGGCAACCCAGGTGCGTGCAGACCTTGGAGTAGGCGACATAGCCGTCGGGCGACCACCCCTCGCGTCCGGGCATCGTGGGCTCAGGCAAAGGCCCGTCCGAAAGCCGGATGAGAACGGTCTGGTCAGTGGCGAGACCCTGTTGCGTGAAGGTCACCCCGCCGTCTTCGACGCGCAGCTGGTTGCTCGGATAAACGGTCATGATGCCACCGGCCTGCAGCGTTTCCTTTCGGACCGGCCGTCCGTTCGAGTCGAGCAGGACCGTCCCCGCCCCCCAGTTGCTGACGTCGAGCTCGTCCTTCGGCAGCGGGCCCAGAGAGCGGATGAGCGGGAATGCCGCCACGATCCCGAAGACCCCGGCACCTCCCAAGAACATCAAGCCGAGCAGCTTGCGGCGCTTGACCACCACCGTCGTGCGCTCGTAGAGGGCAGCCGAGAGCGCGTCCCGTTCGTCGGCGGTGCCGGCCAGTTTGTGACGCTCTTCGACGAAGGGGCCTTGGGGCATGAGGTACTTCCCCCACGCCGTCAGCCCGAAACCCAGCGCGAACATGCCGCCGCCGAGCGCGCCGCCGAAGATCCACGGGCTCCAGTTCTGCCAGTAGGCGGCGCCGGCGATGCCGAACAACACCATCGAGACGAACAGGATCAGCGCGATGATGCCCTCGGCTCGCTCGGGGTGGCGGGCCGCGTCGCTCATGTGCGGGTCGCTCAACGCGGCGACCGGCATGGGCACCCGGGTGCGCGACGGCTGGTGGTCGGCGTCGCTCACGACCGCTCTCCGATCCATAACGCGATGAGGGCCAGTCCCCCCACGCCGATCAGCAGGGCAACGAATCCTTCGGCCACCGGGCCGACTCCTCCGAGGGAGAAGCCTCCCGGGTTGGTCGGGTGCTGGAGCCGCCCCGTGACGTACGAGACGATGTCACGCACCTGGGTGTCGGAGAGATTGCCCGAGAAACGCGGCATGTTGGCCGGACCCGTGCGAACCGCCTCGACGACCTGCTGTGCCGTGACTTGCTTGTTGATGAGGGAGGGGGCATTGGTGCCGTACGCCAGTGCATCGCCGGTGCCCTCGATGGTGTGGCACGCCGCACAGTTGAGCGCGAAGAGGTCGGCTCCGATCGATTGGTTGGCCCCGTTCAAATGCGGATAGGGCACCGCCGGCACGGACGGGTCGAGTGAGTTGACCCACGCGGCGATCTCGAGCGCCTGCTGGGGCGTCAGGCGTGTCGGTCGCCGTTCCGCTTCGACCGCCTTCACGTCCGTGGCCGGCATCCGGCCCGAGCTCACCCAGAAGTCGACAGTGGCCGCACCCACGCCTTGGAGGTTCGGTCCGATCGTGGCCTCGGTCTTGCCGTCAACGATCATGATGCCGTTGGCGTTGTTGCCGTGACAGCTCGAGCAGGTCGTCGCAAAGAGCTGGCGTCCCGCTGCGATGTAAGACGCGGGCGGGTTGGCGTAGGTGATGGCGTGGTTGCCGTAGGAGATCAGGTTGCCGTCGTGGCAGATGAGGTTGGTGCTGGTAAACGGGTTCCCAGAGTTGGGCGTGGGGCTCACGCCCTTCGTGTTCACCGTGCCACAAGCCTTCAACACGCCGCTGGCGTTCGTCGACACCTGCGACGCGTCGTTGTGCCCGCTCGCCCCGGCCCCGGCGCCCGGGAAGAACACGGCCAGCGACGCCATGGCAGCGACGGACAAGAGGCCGGCAGGCAGAAGGAACTGCGTTCGGACCTTGCCCTTGAGTGGTGCGCGCACGCCTCGCATGCCTACTTGAGAAGGAACAGGCAACTGTAGAGACCGACCCAGACGATATCGACGAAGTGCCAGTAATAGGAGATGCCCTGCATGGCCGAGAGCTCGCCCGGGTCGCCACCCTTGTCTCCGCGCATGCGGCCCAGGAAGAAGGTCATCGCCACCAAGCCGATGAAGACGTGCAAACCGTGCAGTCCCGACATGATGTAGAAGAGCGACCCGTACGAGTTGGTGTACCAACGGGTCGACATGAACAGCCACTCGAACACCTGATTCGCCAGGAAGGCCGTGCCCAAGATGATGGTGGCGACGACCCAGATGCGGGCCGACCGCCGGCGGCGCCATTCCGCCTGGTAGACGGCGTACTGCATGGTGAAACTCGAGGCCACCAGGATCGCGGTGAAGATGCCCGCACGGATGACGTCGAGATCGGTCCCGGCCGGGGGCCAAGGCCCAATCGTGTTCGCCCTGATGGTGAAGAAGGCAGCGAACAGGCCGCTGAAGAACATCACCTCGGAGCCGAGCCAGATCATGACCCCGACGGCGAGCATCGGTGGGCGGTCGTGGACGATCTTCCCCTGAGGCGCGGGGACCTCCGCCGAAACTGCCTGGGTCACAGGGCTTTTTCTAGTCGACCGGAAGCCGAAATCGCCAACTAGCAGGTGATGGCACCGAGGCTCCGGCCCCGAGGCTGAACTCCCTGCTCAGCGGAGGTCGACCGGCACGGGATCGGCGTGCAGGATCGTCAACCGTTTGGTCGGTCGGGTCAGGGCGACGTAGAGGGTCCGCAAGCCCCGTGTGGTCACCACGGGGGGAGCCTCCCCGGGCGGCTCGTCACCCACCGACGCGATCAGCGACGGTTCGACGACGACGACGGAGTCGAATTCGAGCCCGTTCGTCTCGTCGGCCGGGAGCAGGACCAAGCCGGCCGCCAGGCCTTCCCCGGTCGGATCGCGCGGGTCGGTGGCATCGAGCCCAGCGTCGGACAGCGCGCGGGCCAGCTCGGGGAGCATGACCGCCGGGCCGAGAACGGCAACACGTCCCGGCCTGACGGCCCACTCCTCTTCGCGAGCCAGTTCCGCCAGTCGCGTCGCGAGTTCGACGCGGCCCGAACGGACGATGCGGGGAGCCTGCCCGGACTCTCTCACCGGGCGCGGCGGGGTGATCGTCGGTGCGGCGACGGCCAACACTTGCGCGGCGAGCGCAACGACTTCCGCCGGTGTCCGGTAGCTGACGGTCAGTTCGACCAGCCGGGGCGGACGTTGCGGACTCAGGTGCCGAGTGACATCGTCCCAATGCCGCGGTGCCCAGGGCCCGGTCGCCTGGGCAATGTCCCCCACCACGGTCATGGAACCCGAGAGGGAACGGCGCGCCAACATGCGCAGTTGCATGGGCGAGAGGTCCTGCACCTCGTCGACGACGATGTGACCGAATGACCGGACCTCGTCGCCGCCTCCGGCCGCGGTCACCAGTGTGGGAACCGGCGACGCCGCCAAACCCTGGGGCCAGAACCCGCCCTCCTGCGCGTTCCCCTCTTCGCTCCGCTGGACCCGAGCCCTGGCCGGACGACCCCGGCGCGGCCCGAGGAGGGTCCTTGCCTCGTCGATCAAAGCAGTGTCACCCACGGTCCACGGCACGGCGTCCAGGGATTCACTGCGAGGCCGGTACAGCCGTTGCACGTCAGTCGCGCCGAGGATTCCCTTGCCCGCGGCCGCCAACAGAGGCCGCGCGCCGAGGAGATCGTGAACGAACTCGTGCGGCGACAGTCGCGGCCACATCCGGTCGAACGCCTCGATCACCTCGGGAACGCGACGGAGCCGTTGCGCCAGGTCGTTTCGTTCCTCCTGGCTCGGCGTGTCGTCTGTCGCCCCGGTGACGCCGCCGCGCGAGAGGCGGGCGCGGTACTCGTCTGACAACTCCCGGACCACTTGCGCCTCGACGTAGCGCCGCCGCGCGTTGTGCGTACCCGGCCGCCGCCGGGCCAGCGTCACGATCTCCTCGGTCACCCCAGCGCGCAACCGGAGCACGCCTGCACCGAAAGGGATCTCCACGTCGCTCCGCAACGGCCGCTGACGTGTGCGTACGGCCTTGGCCAACACCTTGACCATCCGCACGTCGCCCTTCAGTTTCGCAACGGCCGGATCGTCGACACCACGGACCCGAACCTCGGGGACGAGTCCCGCCACCGTGGAAAGGCTGACGCCCGTCTCCCCCAACGAAGGAAGAACCTGCTCGATGTAGCGAAGGAACAGCGGGTTGGGGCCGACGACGAGGACGCCCTGGCGCTCCAGCGGGAAGCGGTGGGTGTAGAGCAGGTACGCCGCACGGTGGAGGGCGACCGCCGTCTTGCCCGTGCCGGGGCCGCCCTGGACGACGAGCACACCCGGCAGAGGCGAACGGATGATCTCGTCCTGCTCGCGCTGGATCGTCGCGACGATGTCGCCCATGCGCCCCGTCCGCGCCTGACCGAGTGCGGAGAGCAGCGCGCCGGGCCCGCCCAGGACCATGCCGGCGGACAACAGACGCTCGCCATCCTGGTTCGGGTCGACGACCGCCGGGCCTTCGGGTCTGCCGGCCGGATCGACGAAGTACTCGTCTTCAAGCCCGAGCACTGCCCGTCCGCGCACCGCGAGATGGCGGCGGCGTGCGAGGCCCTGAGGATCGAGTCCGGTCGCCCGGTAGAAGGGCTCCGCCACGGGGGCGCGCCAATCCACGACCAAGGGCTCGTGGTCCGGGCCGGATACGGCGAGGCGTCCGATGTGGAACGACTCCCCGAGGGCGCCGTTGGCGACTCCGTTACCTGGCTCAGGAAGACGATCGATGCGGCCGAAGTACAAGGCCTGGTCCCCGATGTCGAGCTGATCGAGCCGGGCCAGGCTGGTGCGAACGACGATGTCTCGTTCGGTGCGCGATTGGAACGTCCCGCCCCGACCGAGATCCAAGACCCCCTGGAGCATCTGGCGGGCTTCGCCTCGCATGAACTCGAGTCCGTCGTAGGCCCGGTTGAGGAACTCCTGTTCATCCTGTAGATCCGGATGTGCGGGCACCTCTCCCCTTTCGCCCCGGTCCCACGGGAAACGGTTCAGTTTAGACGCCCTCGTACGCCCCGGATGGCGGCATCGCCACGCCTACGATGATCCGGACCGAAAGGATTGCCATGCTCATCTCCACCATGAACGACGTGCCCGGTTACAAGGTGACATCGGTGCTCGGTGAGGTGTTCGGACTGACCGTTCGCTCGCGGAACGTCGGCTCCCAGTTCGGGGCGGCGTTCAAGTCACTCGCCGGAGGCGAGCTCAAGGGGATGACCAAGAATCTGCAGCTGTCCCGCGAGGACGTGACCAACCGCATGGTGGAAGAGGCGGAGGCCCGGGGCGGCAACGCCGTCCTGGCGATGCGGTTCGACACCTCGGAGATGGGCGGCAACTGGACCGAGATCTGCGCCTACGGGACCGCGGTCGTCATCGAGCCGATCGGGTGAATCCGCCGGCAGAGGCCGTGCCAGGCCTGGTGCGGGCCTGCCGACGGGAGCCGGTGGATCGCACGCCGGTGTGGTTCATGCGCCAGGCGGGGCGCTCTCTCCCCGAGTACCGCGCCGCCCGAGGTGACGGATCGATCCTGGCGGCGATCGGGGACGCCGCCCTTTCCGCCGAGCTCACGCTGCAGCCCGTCCGGCGCTATGGGGTCGACGCCGCCGTCCTGTTCTCCGACATCGTCGTGCCCCTGCACGCGATCGGGTTCGGCGTCGACGTGGAGCAGGGCCGGGGACCGGTGGTGGCGCAACCGTTCCGGAACGAGTCGGATCTCGATCGCCTCCGTCCCTTCGAGCCCGACGATGACGCCCCCTATGTCGCCGAGGCGGCAAGGTTGGTCGCCAAGGAGCTCGCCGGCACCGGTGTGGCGCTGATCGGATTCGCCGGCGCACCCTTCACGGTGGCGAGCTACGCGGTCGAAGGTGGCCCGTCGCGCACATTTGCACGAGTGAAGGCCCTCATGCACGGTGAACCCACCCTCTGGGACCGCCTCACCCAGCGCCTGGCGGCGATGGCGGTCGCGTCCATCCGGTCGCAGGTCGCGGCAGGCGCTCAGGCGGTCCAGCTCTTCGACAGCTGGGCCGGCGCTCTGTCGCCCGACGAGTACGCCCGGTTCGCGCTGCCCGCAACCCGCGCGGTATTCGAGGGCATTGCCGACCTCGGTGTCCCGAGCATCCTGTTCGGCGTCGGCACCGGGGAGCTGTTGGGCCAGATGGCCGGTGCCGGGTCCGACGTCGTGGGTATCGATTGGAGGGTGCCGCTCGACGAAGCGCGCCGCCGGGTGGGCGGGCGCGCGGTACAGGGAAACCTCGACCCCGCGCTCTGCCTGGCGCCATGGCCGGTTGTCGAGCGCGAGGTGCGCGAGGTGCTGACCCGGGCCGAGGACGGGACCCGAACGGGACACGTCTTCAACTTGGGCCATGGGGTGCTGCCCGAGACCGATCCCGCCATCCTCGCCGACGTGGTCGAGCTGGTGCACCGGGAGACCGCACGCAGGTGACCGTCGGCGTCCTCCTCATGGCGCATGGCACTCCGGCCAGCCCAGAAGAGATCGCCGCGTTCTACACGCGGATCCGCCGGGGACGTCCGCCGGACGCCGGGCAACTGGCCGAACTGGAAGGCCGCTACCGGGCGATCGGCGGCGTGTCGCCGCTGGCGGAACGCACCCGGGCCCAGGTCGGGGCCGTGCGGGCGGAGCTCGAGCGCCGCGCACCGGGGAAGTTCGCCGTCGCCTTCGGCGCCAAGCACACCGAACCGCTGATCGAGAAGGCTGCGGCCGAACTCGTTTCGGCCGGCCACGAGCAAGTGGTCGGGCTCGTCCTTACACCGCATGCCTCGTCGATGGGTTCTCAGGAGTACCTCGACCGGGCGGCCGAGGAGCTCGGCGAGACGCCGTTCGTGGCGATCGGCGCCTGGTACGCGCAACCGGCGCTGGTCGATCTCCTGGCGTCTCGCGTGACGGCCGCGCTCGGCGCGGTGAACGGTCTGGGACGTGTCATCTTCACCGCGCATTCGCTCCCCGAGCGCATTCGCGAAGGCGGTGACACCTACCCCGAACAGGTGGCGGAGTCAGCAGAGCTCGTCGCCAGCCGAGCGGGACTCGGTGAATGGGACGTCGCCTGGCAGAGCGCGGGGCGCACACCAGATCCGTGGCTCGGCCCCGACGTCCGCGACGTCGTCAGACAACTGGGTGCCGACGCGGCCACCGACGCCGTGGTCCTCTGTCCCATCGGCTTCGTCGCCGATCATCTCGAGGTGCTCTACGACCTCGACATCGAGCTGGCTCCCGTCGCGAAAGACTCCGGACTCGAATACGTGCGGACCGAGTCGCTCAACGACGACCCCGTCTTCATCGGGGTCCTGGCCGATCTGATCATGGCCGCCGCTTCCTGACATGACCGGGCGGGTCGTGATCGTCGGCGGGGGGATCAGTGGGTTGGCCGCGGCGTGGGAGCTCAGCGGAGCAGTGCACCCGCAAGAGGACCCGCCCGAGATCGTGTTGCTCGAGGGCTCGGACCGCCTCGGCGGCATGTTGCGCAGCGACGATTTCGCCGGGCGCGTCGTCGACATGGGGGCCGACGGCTTCCTCGGTCGGCGGCCCGAGGCGATCGAGTTGTGCCGGGAGGTCGGCCTCGAGGACAAGTTGGTCCCCATCGCCGCCCGCGGTGCGTCCATCTGGTCCCGCGGCCGGCTGCGGGTGCTACCCGAGGGGCACGCCCTGGGCATCCCGACCAGGTTCTGGCCGACGGCCCGCAGCGGCATCCTCGGTGTCGGTGGTGCCGTGGCACTCGCACGCGACGCGCTGCTCCCGCGACCCGACGTGCGCGGGCCCATCGGCGACCGGGCCATCGGGCCCCTCGTGGCACGCAAGCTGGGGCGAAAGGTCGTCGACCGCCTGGCCGATCCGCTGATCGGTGGCATCCATGCAGGTTCGGTGGACGACATGTCGGCGGCAGCCGTGTTCCCGCCCCTCCTCGCGGCCGCGCATCGCCGTGGCAGCCTCATGCGGGCGCTCCGTGCCGAAATCCCTCGGCCGGACCCGGACGGGCCGCCGCTCTTCTGGGCCATCGAGGGCGGCATGTGCGCGTTGGTCGACGCGCTCTCGTCGGCACTCGAACGCCGCGGGGCGAAGCTGGTGGTGTCGAACCGTGTCGAGGGCCTGGAGCGTGACGGGGGCGCCTGGACACTGACCGGTGCCCACGAAGTGCGGGCGGATGCCATCGTGCTGGCACTGCCTGCGCCGGCCACCGCGTTGCTGTTGCAACCGCACGACGACGAGGCCGCCGCCTTGCTCGCGTCCATCGACTACGCCTCCGTCACCGTGGTGACGTTTCGTGCCCCGGCCGAGTGTGCGCCGGCCGAGCTGTTCGGCACGGGCTTCCTGGTGCCCCGGCGTAGTGCGGCTAAGGGCCGTGATCCGTGGGCCGTGTCCGCGTGCACTTTTCTCGACCGCAAGTGGCCGCATCTCTTGCGCGAGGGCGAGATCCTGTTACGGGCCTCACTGGGCCGGATCGACGACAGCCGTGCCGACGAGTGGACGGACGCGGACTGTGCCACGCGGGCGTGGGACGAGCTCGGCGCCCTGATGGGCGTGACCGGCGCGCCGAGCGAGTGGGCCGTGGCGCGCCACCCGCGGGCGTTCCCGCAATATCGCGTCCATCACCTCCTGCGCACGGCCGGGGTCGAAGCCGCCGCGGCGCGCCTCGGCCGTTTGGCGGTGGCTGGATCGGCGTTCCGCGGCGTCGGCATCCCGGCCTGCATCGCCGGCGGTCGTGCGGCAGCCCTCGCCGTGTCGTGACCTGGCCGCAGCGCGGCGGCCACATCGCCGTCCCTTCGGTGGCGGCCGGCGTGTTGCTCGCTCTCTCTTTGCCGCCCTGGGGATGGTGGCCCCTCGGGCTCGCGGGTGCCGGCATCTTGTATTGGCGCCTGGCCGGGCTGCCGCTGCGGACCCGCGTGTGGTCTGGGTGGCTCGCGGGGCTGGGCTGCTACGCGATCGGACTGTTCTGGGCCCGCGCCTTCAATTGGTACGGAGCGGTCGTGCTGATCCTCGTCGAAGCGCTCTTCTTCGCCGCAGCCGCCGCCCTGACGCCGCCCGTCCGCGGACGTGCGCTGGCCTTCGTGGCTGCGTGCACGCTGGCAGAAGCGCTGCGCATGACGTGGCCGTTCGGCGGACTCCCACTTGGCGGCGTGTTCCTCGGGCAGGCCGATGGTCCTCTCGTAGAGCTGGCGCGGCTCGGTGGGCCGTTGCTCATTACCGCCGGCGTGTGGGCCGGTGGCGCGGCCGCTGCCACCATCGTCACGTGGCTCCGGGCGCTCCGGAAGGGCACAGGCCTGCCGTCGGTCGCCGGTGCGTTGGTGGTCGTCCTCGGACTGGCGGCCCTCACCGTGGTGGGCGCCGTGGTTCCCGACGGCGGTCCCCCCGTCGGCACGGTCCGGGTCGCCCTGGTGCAGGGTGGAGGTCAGCGCGGTCTGAGCAAGGAGCAGGTCTCGCCGACGTCGGTCTACGACGCCCAGCTCTCGGCGATGTTCGCCGTGGCTTCGGCGCACCCGCATCCCGAGCTCGTGGTGTGGCCCGAAGACGTCGTCGCCCTGGACCGGCCGTTGAGCGGATCGCCCGAGGCGGCGACCCTCAGCCATCTCGCCCGGAGCCTCCGGACGACGCTCATGGTGGGCGTCACCGAGCCGGCGTCCGCCACGACGTTCCGCAACGAGGTGGTGGCGTGGGGTCCCAACGGGGAGATCGTGGGCGTCTTCGAGAAGGTGCACCGTGTTCCGTTCGGCGAATACGTGCCGCTCCGCTCCTTCTTCTCCCACTTCGCCGATCTTTCGGGTGTGCCCACCGATGCCGTGCCCGGTCATGGCTCCGGTCTCATGCGCACGCCTGCAGGACCCCTCGGCCTCCTGGTCTCCTTCGAGATCTTCTACGCAGGCCGCAGCCACGAATCGGTGCGGGCGGGCGCGGAATTGCTCAGCGTTCCAACGAATACGTCCTCGTACAGCACCTCGCAGGTGCCGACCCAGGAGATCGCGGCTGCGATCGTCCAGACGATCGAAACGGGCCGCGACCTCGTCCAGGCCGCGCCCACCGGTTTCAGCGCGGTCGTGACCCAGCGAGGCGTCGTCGTTGAACGGACCGACCTCGGGAAGCGGCAGGCGATCTTCGCCACCGTTGCGCTCCGCCGCGGCATGACGCCCTACGACCACTGGGGGGACCTGCCCGTGTTGCTCCTCGCTGCACTCGCGCTCGCCCTGGGGTGGGCTCGACAGCTGCGCTACTCGTAGTAGCCGGAGTGGATGTAGACGCACGGCACTCCCGCCGCGACGTACATCGCATGGTTGGACGGGTCGTCCTCGAAGGCGAGACGCAGATCGAAGCCGAACTCGCGCAGTTGTTCGACGGCCGCCTGCTTGAACCCCGTGACGTGCGCGTAGTCCCCTTGGGCCCGCATGACCAAGAGGTCCCACCGCAGGCCGTAACGCTTGAGCCAGGCCAACGTCTGGGGTTGGACGCGGAGCGGCCGGCCGGTGAGGAGTACGACGTGCAGCGAAGCGTCGAGGAGCTCCAGGAGCCGTGCGATCTCCTCGATCACCGGGTCGTCCCCGCAGGCTTCGAAGAAGGCGGTCCAATCCCGCCTGCCGCGTTCGATGAAGTGCTGGCGCCCGGCCGCATCGGACAGCACGCCGTCGATGTCGAACACGACGGCCGGGCCGGGGGCCGGGCCTTCGCGCCAGGCCCAGTTCGTCCGCCTGGTGTCTGGGCGTGGACCGGGCACGAAAGCCCAGCTTAACGACCTGACCTCCTCCTTCTGGCGGACGGACTCCCCCTCTGGAGGGAGCGTCCCATATGTGAAGAAGTGACACGATGGACGGCGCATGAACGGCAACATCGACAGCGCCGTGCTCGGCACCGAGCCCCAACCGCACGGTGAGCGCTGCCGGATCGACGTCGCCTTGGGCCGCCGTGTCGAAGTGATCGGCGACCTCCTGCTCCCGCCCGAGCCGTCGGCCTCGTCCGCGGCGGTGAGCCGGGACATCACGCGGCGGCTCGAGGAGTGGCAGGGGCCTGGGATCCTGATCGTGTGCGGCCGGCTCGTCGCGCAGGGATGCCCCGAGGGCTCGGCCCTCGAGGCGTTCGAGAATCACCCCGATCTCACGGCGGCGCTGGGTGCGTTCGCCGTCCGTCCGGAATCGGCGGTGCTCGTCGTGATGGCGCCCGGCGCGAGGGACAGCGCGCTCGTCGGTGCGTTGACCCGCGGCGGCGTCCGGGTCGTCGAGGCCGTCGACCTCGACTGCGAAACCGGTTCGGGACGACGGACGGTGTTGGTTCGCGCCGGGTCGATGCGTCCCGACACCACTCCCATCGATGCCACCCCCGGTGACGACCGACCCTGGCTGGCCGGGATCGAGCGGCTCGACGACCCTCTCGAGTCCCGGCGCTTCGTCACCTCTCGTCTGCTCTACCGGCGTCTGCGTCGCTATCTGTGGGCACCGCCCCTCGTGCTCGCGGCGATTGCCCTGTTGTTACGGATCGAGTGGGTCTCCCATGGCCTCGGGCACGTCTTCCGCTCTCCCCGACAGCAGAACGCGCTCCAACACGCCTACAACGCTTCATGGTTCTCCCGCTTCGTCGTCACGTTGGTGATCGCGGTCGCGCTGCTCGCCGTACTCGCGCTTGTGGTCGCGATCACGTCGCGCGGCATCTGGCGTGCTCTGGGCGGCGAGGGCCTCCCCGCGCCGTGGGCCCGCGAACGATCGGGCGCCGGGCCGATCGCGCACGCGCAACTCGAGATAGACGGCGAGAACGCGCTCGACATGACGCGGAACGCCGTCGAGAACGGAGCCGCCGGTGTTATCGCGGGGGGTGCCGTCGCTCCCGAACTCACCCACCTCGACGCGGGCTTCTTCGCGTGTCCGGGTGCGACATCCGAGGTCGTGCACGAGCACCGCGGCCGGCTGGGGCTGCCCCCGACCTTCCTGCACCACCGGCAGGAGTCGACCATCGAGATCGAGACGGGGGCCGAGCTACACGTCCGCCTCATCCTGGCCACGGCCGACCTTCCGATGGCGACGATGGGCGAGCGGCTCGTCACGGCGGACTCGGTCATCAAGGGCCGCACCAAAGCCGCCGAGGTCCACGCCGAGCTGGTGGCGGGATGGCCGACCGGGGCGTCGTGGCCGCCCGCTCCCGAGGTCGCCGCGGACCGTGTCCGGGTGCGGCGGATCCGGCGCCTCGCGGCGGTGTCCCTCTTCGTGGCGGGCGCCATCGACCTGCTCTCGTCGGTGACTGCCCCGCTGCGGACCCACCTCCATCTGATCGCGCAATACCTGCCGGTGGCCCTCGTCCAGGCCGCGGGGGCCCTGGTTGCCATCGCCGGCATCGGGATGATCATGCTGTCGCGAGGCATCCTGCGGGGCCAACGCCGCTCCTGGCTGGTAGCGGTGCTGTTGCTCACGGCGACGCTGGCCCTCCATCTCGTGCATGCAGCTGACGTGATCACGCTGTTGGTGTGCGCCGCCGTCCTGGTGTTGCTCGTCGTGCAGCGCGACCTCTTCCGCGCCGTGTCCGAGCCCGCGACGGTGGTCGGTGCGTTCGCCATCCTCGCCATCGGCGGCCTGTTTGCGACCCTCGGTGGCTTCGTGGGCGTCGAAGTGGCCGGCAACGTGCACCACCATCCACTCCCGGGCTGGCCCAGCGTGCTCGCCGGCTCGGCAGAACGGCTCGTCGGCGTGAAGTGGGTCCGGTTCCCGTCGACGATCGACCGCTTCGCGTCAATCACCCTCCTCGCGGTCGGGATCAGCCTGATCGTCGTGGCGCTCTACCTCCTGACGCGTCCCGTCGTCGACCGGAGCCTCTCCTCGGGGCGCGCCGCAGTCGGCCGACGCGCCGCGGAGTTGCGGGCGCGCGACATCGTCCGCCGGCATGGCACGGGCACGCTCGACTACTTCGCGCTGCGGGACGACAAGCAGTGGTTCTTCCACCGCGATTCGCTGGTCGCCTATGCGGTCTTCGGCGGGGTGTGCCTGGTCTCCCCGGACCCGATCGGCCCGTTCTCCGAACGGGCGCACGTGTGGGATGCGTTCCGTCGCTACGTCGACCGCCACGGTTGGGGGCTCGGGGTGATGGGTGCCGGTGAAGAGTGGCTCCCCACGTACCAGGCCTCGGGGATGCGGTTCGTCTACATCGGAGACGAAGCCGTCGTCGATCCACGCGTCTTCTCCCTCGAGGGCGGGAAGATGAAGGGACTGCGCCAGGCCGTCAATCGTGTCGCGCGTTACGGCTACACCGTTCGCTTCCTCGATCCCGCCCATCTCGATCCGCAGGATGCCGCGCGCATGGCCGAGTTGATGGCCAAGAGCCGCCGGGGCGAGCAGGAACGCGGCTTCTCCATGATGCTGGGGCGGCTGTTCGACCCGCGTGACGCCGACCTGCTCTTGACGCTGGTCGAGGGGCCCGACGGTGAGCCGGTTGCCATGTGCCAGTTCGTCCCGTCGCCGGCCATCGGCGGGTACTCACTCGACCTGATGCGCCGCGACCCGGGCGACCATCCCAACGGCCTGCTCGACTTCGCGCTCTGCTCGACGATCGCCCACCTCAAGGAGCGGGGGATGAGCGGTCTCAGCCTGAACTTCGCGGCCATGCGGTCGATCCTGGAGGGAGACTCGGGCGACGGCGTGACCCAGCGCGTCGAGCGCTGGGCGATCCGCCGCCTGTCCGGCGTCCTCCAGATAGAGACGCTGTGGCGGTTCAACTCGAAGTACGAGCCACGCTGGCTGCCGCGCTACATCGTCTTCGACTCCGCTGAGCAGTTCGTGCCGGTCGCGGTCCAGATCATGCGGGCCGAGTCCCTGACCGAGGTGCCGGTGATCGGGCGGCTCCTCACGACGGGCGTGGCGAAGCGAGCGGGGCCTGCGGTGCCCGAAGAGGTCGTCGCCGCCATCGGGTCCGAGGAGGTCAGCGCGGCGGCACGAGAGGCCGAGGCGACCGGTCCACGGGCGTAAGGGCGGACAACCGAGAGACCCTCAGCAGATGAGGCCGAGGATGCAGTGCTTGGCGGTGGTCGTTGTCGTGGGGGGCGAGGTCGTTGTCGTCGTCGGCGGAGGCGGGGGCGCCGTGGTCGTCGTCGGGACGGTCGCGCTGGTCGTCGGTGTCGGTGTCGGTGGCGGCGCGGGCGCCGTCGTCCCGGGCAGGTACACATAGGTGCCTGCCGTCGGAGCCGTCTCGCTCCTGCGCGGCTGAGTCGTCGGCGTACTGGGGCTGGGCGTCGTCGACGAGGTGGTCGGGGATGGAGCGGAGGCCGGCTGGACCGTGGCCGCGGCGGTCTTGGGCCCGTTGGCGCTGATCGGACTCACGTTCTGCACGCTTTGTACCGGCAGTCGCGGCTGGCCGCTGCCCGGGGAGAGCAGTACGAGCACAGCCAGCAGGACCCCGACCACACCCAGGCCGGCCAGCATGCCGGTGCGGTGAGAGCGCGACCGGGGAAGGCGCACCGGCTCGGCGGATTCCTGATGGACGGAGGCCCGTGCCGACTTCTCTGCGACGAGAGATGCGGCAGGTGCCACGACGGGGACCGGCGTGGTCTCGGGGGTGGCGGAAGTGGGCTCCCCGAACTCCTCGCGTATGAGGCGATCGGCCAGGCCGGGCTCCTCGGGCGCCGCCGCCGGACCGGACTTACGCCCGGTCGATTCCTCGTCCATCTCGATCCGTTCCTCGTCCACCGGTCGCGCCGGCGGTTCCCACCTGAGGAAAACCGCTGCGAAGCGCTCAGCTTACGGCGGCACCTCCGAGCCCCACCGGGGGGAAGCGGCACCGTATGTCCTGGCCCACGTCACACGGGCGTGGGCGACCCGGGCTGAGCGTTAGTGCGGCAAGAAGAGCAGCGTGGCGTGGTTGGCGAAGTCGATGAGCGGCTGGGGCCAGATGCCGAAGAGCACCGTGACCCCGGTGCACACCCCGATGGCGATGGCGGCGAGCACGGGCACGTCGACGGGCTCGGGCCCCGTTGCTTCCTCCTCGACGTCCTCGTCGGCCAACAGGATCTGCTCGTTGAGCGTCGTGACTGCCGCGGCGGTCGAGGCCGGTGTGGCCCACTCGAAGCCCCCGCCGCTCGCGCGTTCGGCGACCGGCACCGCCACGCCTTCGTCGGGGATCTCCGGCGGCGCCGTCGCGGTGATGGTCCCGCCGCCGACCATGGACTCGTCGTAGGCGAGCTCGGCCGAACCGCCGGCCGCCGCGCCCTCGGGCTCCCCGAGCCCACCTCCTGCGTACATGAGCACGGCCACCCGGAGGTAGAAGTAGCCCGCCACGACGGCCGTCACCATGGCGATCGCGCCGAGCGGCACGTAGCCGGCGTCGATGGCCGCGAAGACGACCTCCACCTTGGCCCACAGGCCCGTCGTGAACGGCATGCCGGCCTGCGCGAGCAACAGCACGGCGAAGGCGAGCGCCAGCAAGGGCTGACGGCCGGCCAGGCCTCGGTAGCGCGACAGGTCGTGGTCTGCATCCCCTTCCCTGCCGAGCAGCGTCACGATGGCGAAGCTCCCGATGGTCATCAACATGTAGGCGAAGAGGTAGTAGAGCGCAGCGCTCGCGCCGCGCGCCGTTCCGGCCGTGACGCCGAGGAGGATGAAGCCCGCATGGTTGATCGACGAGTACGCCAGCATCCGCTTCACGTCCCGCTGGCGCAGAGCGACGAAGGCGCCGAGCACCAGCGACAGCACGGCCAGGGCGTAGACGATGGGCCGCCAGTCGGTCGTGACGGTACCGAGCGCCGAGAAGAGCACGCGCAGCATCGCCGCGAAAGCGCCCGCCTTGGCCACGGCCGCCATGAAGCCAGTCACCGGTGAGGGGGCGCCCTGGTAGACGTCGGGCGTCCACATGTGGAACGGCACCGCCGCCACCTTGAACGCGAAGCCCACCAGCAGGAGTGCCAGCCCGGCGAGCAACAGACCGTTGGAGAGCACGACGTTCTTGGAGAGGAAGTCCGCGATCTGGGTCAGGTTCGTCGAACCCGTGGCGCCATAGGTGAGCGCGATGCCGTAGACGAAGATGGCCGACGAGAAGCCGCCGAGGATGAAGTACTTGAGGGCCGCCTCGCCCGATGCCGCCCGCCGGTAGTTGAACGCCGTCAACACGTAGAGGGCGATGGAGAGGATCTCGAGGCCCAGGAAGACGATGATCAGGTCGTTGGCCATCGCCATCAACATGGCGCCCGAGGCGGACACCATCGCCAGCACGTGGAACTCCGCGCCCTGCACGCCCTCACGGCGCAGGTACCCGTCCGCGACCAGCGCACTGAGCAGCATGGCGATCGCAACGAGCATCATCACGAAGACGCTGAAGCCGTCCATGACGACGGCCTGCTTGATGTAGGTGTGCGGTCCGTGGTCCTGCACGTCGGTCCACTGCCAGATCGCGACGCCGAGCGCTCCACCCGAGATCACGATGGTCGCCATCGTCGACACCGCCACGCGGAGCGGCCGCGCCACCAGCGACGCCAGCCCGAGGAGCAAGACGGCGCCACCGATCATGATGATGGGCGGCATGATGGCGAGCCAACGGATCGGGGGCACCGCGATGGTGTCCGACGGGACGTGGCTCGTCGTGGCGAGGAGGGTCGCGATCACTTCACGCCCTCCACGCCCTTGACCGCGACGGACGGCTGGTGTTCCCCGGTGCTCGACTCGACGTGCGCAATCAGCTGGTTCACCGACGGGTTGATGCGGTCGAGCACGGGCTTGGGATAGACGCCGAGGAACACGATCAGGATGATCAGCGGCGCCATCACGGCGCGCTCCAGCAGCGCGAGATCACGCGTCTTCTCGTCCGCCTCGCGAGGCTTGCCGTGGAAGACCTGCTGGTACGCCCAGAGCAGGTAGACGACCGCCACGATGACACCGAGCACGGCCACCACGGCCCACCAGCGGTGCGTGAGGAAGGTGCCCGACAGGACCAGGAACTCGCTGACAAAGCCGTTGAGGCCGGGCACGCCGACCGACGCCAGCATCACCACGGTGAACACGGCCGCCATCACCGGTGCGGCCTTCTGCAGGCCGCGCATCTCGCCGGTCTGCCACGTCCCGCGCCGCTGGTAGATGAACCCGATGAGGATGAAGAGCGCCCCCACGATGAGGCCGTGGTTCAGCATCAGCAGCACGCCACCGGCGAGGCCCTGGCTGCTCAGCGCGATCGTGCCGAGCGCGATGAAGCCGATCTGCGCCAGCGACGAATAGGTCACCAGTCGTTTCAGGTCGCGCTGCGCGCAGGCGACGACGGCTCCGTAGATGATGCCGATGACCGCCAGCGTGAGCACGAGTGGCGCGAGTGTGCGGGTGGCCTGAGGGAAGAGGCTCAGGTCGAAGCGGATGATCCCGTAGGTCCCGAGCTTGGCCAGTACGCCGGACAGGAGCACCGAACCCTCCTCCGGCGCCTCGGTGTAGGCGTCGGGCGACCAGGTGTGAAAGGGGAACAGCGGGGCCTTCACGGCAAAGGCGGAGGTGAAAGCCAGGAAGAGCAACACGCCTTCTGTCCCGGTCAGATGCGTCTGCATGAGCGGGCCAAGGGAGAACGTCAGGTAGTGGTACTGCGACTGATGGATGAATGCGAGGGCCAAGATGCCGACCAGCAGGAACGCCGAACCCAAGAACGTGTAGAGGAAGAACTTGATCGCCGCGTAGGCCCGGCGTTGATGCCCCCAGCCGGCGATGATGAAGTACGAGGGCACCAGGGTGAGCTCGAACATGAAGAAGAACACCAGGAGGTCGAGCGACAGGAAGCTCCCCATCACCGCCGCCTCGAGCAGCAGGATCCACGCGAAGTAGGCCCGCGCGTTCTGCCGGTTCCTGCCCAGCACGATGGTGACCGGGAACAGGATGGCCGTCAACAGGACGAGGAAAATGGAGATGCCGTCGACGCCGAGATACCAGTGGACCCCGAGCGCCGTGCCCGTGTAGTCGTGATCAGAGACGAGCTGGAACCCGCCGTCGGCGACCTTCATCTCGACGAGGGCGGCGATGGCGAACCCGAGCGTCGCCAGCGACGCGATGAGCGCGAGCGCGTACGGCACCTCGCGGGCGAGCCTGCGGTCGAATCCGAGCAGGCCGAGAACGGCCGCACCGATCGCCGGGAGCAGGATCAACAGCGTCAGGTAGGGGACGATGTGCCTCATCCCCACCACACCCTGCTCAGCATGAAGGCGAGCAACAGGGCCAGGCCTATGGCGATGCCCAGCGCGTAGTTCCGCGCGTAGCCCGTCTGCAGACGGCGTGCCGCCGTGCCGCTGATCTTGGCCAGGTGGGCAGCGCCATTGACGGCGCCGTCGATGACGCGCGTGTCGACCACCCAGGCGCAGAACGTTGCGACACGCTGGCTCGGCCGGCCGATGATCGTGTCGTAGAAGTCGTCCCAGTACCAGACCCGCTGCAGGAACGCGGGCTCGAGCGCCGGCTTGTCCACCTGGGCGCCGCGCCACAGGTTGTACGCGACGACCACGCCGATGAGGGCCGCCGCGATGTCGGTTATCGCGAGCGCCCACTGGCTCGCGTCGCTGAGGGTGTTGTTGTAGAGGGTGCCCGAGAACACGGGCGCAAGCCAGCTCTCGAGGTCGTGCGTGTGCACCCACGGCAGGTTCAGCACGCCGCCGAAGAAGGCGAAGAAGGCGAGCACCACCAGGGGAAGGCGCATGACCCAGGGCGACTCGTGCGGCGCGTGCAGGGCGGGCTGCCCTTGTGGCCCTGCCTTGTCGAAACGCGGCTCGCCGCCGAAAGCAAGGACCTCGAGCCGGCTCATGTAGTACGCCGTGAGCACCGCCGTCAGCAGGCCGATGGCCCACAGGACCTTGTAGAGCACCATGGGGTGGGCGAACACGTTGTCGAGCACGTCGCCCTTGGCCCAGAAACCTGACAGCGGCGGGATCCCGGCGATGGCCAGGAAGCCGACGGTGAAGGTGATCGTTGTCCACTTCATGTAGCGGCGCAACGCGCCCATGCGCTTGAGGTCCTGCTCGTCCTCGAGCCCGTGGATGACCGACCCCGCACCGAGGAAGAGGAGGCCCTTGAAGAAGGCGTGCATCACCATCAGGAAGATGGCGGCGACGTAGGCGCCCGAGCCCACCGCCAGCACCATGTAGCCGATCTGTGAGACGGTCGAGAAGGCGAGCACCTTCTTGATGTCCTGCTGCGCGCACGCGATCGTCGCGGCCACGAAGGCCGTCACCCCGCCGATGATCGCGATGACCTCCATCCCGTGGGCGGTCAGGTGCAGGAGCGGGTTCATGCGACACAGCAGGTAGACGCCGGCCGTCACCATGGTGGCGGCGTGGATGAGGGCGGAGACGGGGGTCGGACCCTCCATGGCGTCGGGCAGCCAGTTGAAGAGCGGGATCTGGGCCGACTTGCCCGTGGCCGCCAGGAGGAGCAGGAGCACCGCGGCGGTCGCCGTCCCGCCGCCCAGGTGGGAGAGCATCCCGAAGATGCCTCCGCCCGGGCCGCTCTCGTACTGCAGGGTCCCCGTCTTCTCGAAGATGAGGAAGATCGCGATCAGGAAGCCCGCGTCGCCGATCCGGTTGTAGATGAAGGCCTTCTTGCCGG
>Ga0210390_10001707_pt1 | contig 20363 bp, 18 predicted proteins | sample IncBWH11OmetaG_FD_161050 | JGI IMG/M metagenome (GOLD analysis project Ga0210390, IMG submission 161050) | Forest soil microbial communities from Barre Woods Harvard Forest LTER site, Petersham, Massachusetts, United States - Inc-BW-H-11-O ... | reverse complement strand
CACCACGGCACTGGGCTGGACGCTTTGTGCCGTGCTGCTCGGCTGCGCGTCGTACTGGACGGTTCGCAACCAGCCCTGGGCGCGGGAGAAGAAGGCTGACGCGGAGCCCGAGCTGATGCCTGACATTCTTAGACAGTGAGTTCCCCCGGCGAAGACGGCCCCCGTTTCCCCGATCGTGACGCAGCACCGCAGTACGCGCTGCCGCTGGTCGTTCGGGTTGAGCGGGGGTCGCCGCCGACCAGGACGGATGCGCTGGAAGCGGCCGCTTACGCGGTTCTGAGGTTTCTCTCCGATCCTCGGGTCGATGCGGAGGACGGGGAGTGGGCGTACGCGGTTAGGGCCTGGACCGATGGGCGGATCCGGAAAGTGGTCCGGCGGGCTCGGGGGGCCGGGTGGGAGCGGGCCAGCGCACTGCCCGGGATCACGGTTCGTCGCGGGACGGCGGAGATTCGGGTGTTTCCGCCTGTGCCTAACGACGACTGGCCCGCTGACCTGGCCAGGTTGCAGGTTTCCGGGACCGAGCTGGACGATCAGCAGGATCCGGGGGCGGTGGACGACGCGGCGCCGGTGCTTTGGCTGAACCCAGAACTGCCCATGACCGCGGGAAAGGCCATGGCGCAGGCGGGGCACGCCGCGCAGTTCGCGTGGTGGGGGCTGGAACCACGAGACCGTTCGGAATGGAAGGCACTTGATTTTGACCTCGCGGTGCGGACGGCAGCGGCGGGGCGCTGGGCGGAACTGGTCGCTAGCGGGCTGCCGGTCGTCAGGGACGGCGGATTCACCGAGGTTGCGCCCGGATCGTGCACCGTGGTCGCGGACCTGCCCGCGCTGCGCCGCGGGCTGTCGAAGGGCTAGCGAGAGGCTAGCGAGGGGCCAGCGAGAGGCTAGCGAAAGGGTGTGGCAACGACCACGGTTGATTAACCCGGCGAGTAAGGTTTCGCGCTACTAGGATTCCGCCAAATACCTGGTCCGTGCGGAGGGAGTCGGCTTCGTGGGTGCCCGCCGCGCTGGCGCTCCGGTCCTGTCCGGGTCAGTGCCACCGCTCGCCGACTCGTTCTACGGTCGCCCGGAGACCGGGTTCGGCCTTGCTGACGCGCTGCGGCCCGGCGAGACCGTCGTTCTTGAGCCCGCCGGGCGAGACGACGGCGGCGCGGACAGGGCCCCGACCGGCACGGGTAAGACCCAGCTCGCGGCAGAGTTCGCGCACGCGATGTGGGACGCGGGCGCCGTGGACCTGCTGGTCTGGGTGCCCGCGGCGAGCCGGACCGCGATCGTGGCCGGGCTCGCTCAGGCCGCCGCCGACGTGGACGCCGAATACCCCGGCGAGACCGCGGACGACACCGCGAGGCGGTTCCTTGGCTGGCTGAGCCGGACCCATCGCCGATGGGCGATAGTGCTCGACGACGTGACGTCGGCTGCCGACCTCGAAGGTCTGTGGCCGGACGGTGAGACCGGCCAGGTAGTGGTCACGACGCGGCTGACCGAGGGGGAACTGCGCGACGGCAGCCGGGCCACGCTTGCTGTGCCCGGGTTCAGCGAGCGGGAGGCGCTCGGGTACCTCAACTCCCGGTTCACCGAGTTCCCCGACCAGCGGATCGAGGCGCTCGACCTGGCCGAAGACACGGGCGGACTGCCGCTGAGCCTCGCTCAGGCGGCGGCGGTGATCGTCGGGAGCGAGACGACGTGCCGCGACTACCGAGTGGAGTACGCGGCGCGGCTGCGCGATACCGCGGGGATAGTGGTGGACGGATGCCCGTCGTCGACCATTGCCACCTGGTCGCTGGCGGTCGAGCGCGCGCACGCGATGCCTCCCGCGGGACTGGCCTGGTCCGCGCTCGCGTTCGCCGCGATGCTCGGCACCTGCGGGATCCCTGGCGTGGTGGTTACCTCCTCCGCCGCCTGCGGCTACATCACCGGCCGGTCCCCGGCGGGCAGCGATGACCAGGGTCTGGTTCGCGCGGCGTTCGGGAACCTGGAGCGATTCGGGCTGCTCAGCCTCGACAAGGCCAGCCCGGTGCGCACGGTGTGGGTCCATCCCGCGGTCCAAGCGGCGGTCCGCGCCTACCTGGCGCCCGGCGACGTCGGTCCGGTCGTGGTGGCGGCCGCGAATGCCGTGCTCGAGGCCTGGCCGGAGGCCGGCGCTCCGGGCGCGCGCCAGCTCAGCCACGCGCTGCTGGACTGCGCGGCCAGCCTGCGCGGTTGCGCGGGAGATCTGCTGTGGCAGCCGACGGCACACCCGGTGCTGATGCAGGCGGGAAACTCGCTTCTCCAGGCGGCGCTCACCGAATCGGCTATCGGTTACTGGCAGTCGATGGCGACCGCGTGCAATACCCGGCTTGGCCCCGCGCACGCGCAGTCGGCGCTGGCCAGGGACCGGCTTTCGGCGGCGTACGCGGCGGCCGGCCGGATGGCCGAGGCGCTGCCGCTCTTCGAGACCGCCCTCGCCGACCGCGAAACATGGCTCGGGGACGAGCACCCCGACACGCTGACCGCGCGGGTGAACCTGGCCCGCTGCCAAACGGGGGCCGGGCGGGAGGCCGAGGCGATCGCGCTGTACGAGCAGGCGCTGGGGCAGTCAGAACGGCTATTCGGTGTGACGCACAGGGACACGCTCGCGGTGCGGGCCGACCTCGCGGCCGGCTACCGGGCCGCGGGGCGGCCCGGGGACAGCGTCTTGCTGTACGAGCGCACGCTCGCCGAGTGTGAGGTCGCGCTTGGCCCGGCGCACCGGGACACGATGAAGGCACGGGCCAGCCTGGCCGCCGCCTACCAGGCCGCGGCCAGGATGTCCGAGGCGGTCGAGGCCTACGAACGCACGCTGGCCGACCGGGAACGCACCCAGGGCGCCGACCACCCCGATGCCGTCGCGGCCCGCGCGAGCTACGCGGACGCCTGCCGGGTCGCCGGGCGGCTGAAGGAGGCGATCGCCCACTACGAGCGCGTGCTAGCCGACCGGGAACGCATCCAGGGTGCCGACCACCCCGACACGATGACCGCGCGAAGCGACCTGGCCCTGGTCTACCGGGACGCCGGCAAGCAGAAGACCGCGATCGCCGCCTACGAGCGCACGCTGGCCGACCGGGAGCGGGTGCAGGGACCCGATCATCGCGACACCCTCCGGGTACGGGCCGACCTGGCTACCGCCTACACCCGCGCCCGGCGGCTGCGGGACGCGATACCGCAGTACGAACGCGTGGTCGCGGACAGCGAGCGGCTGTTCGGCCCCGGCGACGTCAAGACGCTCACCGCGCGGTGCGAACTCGCCGCCGCCTACCGGGCGGGCGGGCGGCCCGGCGAGGCGGTCCGCGAACTGCACCGGGCGCTGGCCGACAGCGAGGCCTACCTGGGCGCGGACCATTCGATGACCGACACCGTCCGGGAGCACCTGCAATCCGGGCCGGGCTTAGTCGCGGCTTGGCACCCGGGTCGGGCTTAGTCGCGGCTTAGCACCCGGGCCGGGCTTAGTCGCGGCGGAGTACCAGGATCATGCGCCACGCGGCTGGGTCGTCGAGCATGGTCGTGTCATCGAAATCGCCATACCTGGCGGCGATCGTGTAGCCGCCCGCAAGCCGGATGGCGGCGGTCATCTCCGTCGCGGTCCAGAACCGGTTGGGCACCACGTCGCTCACGGTCCTGACGGACCCGTCGGCGCCGTGGGCGGTGATGCTCATGTGTTCGGCCGTGATCTGGGTCACCGGGTCGATCCGGTCCTGATGTCCGCCCCAGCGCACCTCGGCGCGGACACTGCCGTCCTCGATCGTCCACTCGCTGCTCGTCCGCGGGACCGGGGCGAGGTAGTCGGCGGGGTGCGCGAGTTCGATGATGTAGAGCCCGCCCGGCGCCTGGTGAGCCGCCACCGCGCTCAGGTGCGCCACCAAGTCGTCGAGCGTGAACAGGTGGCAGACCGAATTCAGCATCGTGATGGCGAGGTCGAAAGTTTCGGGCAGGCTGAAGTCCCGCATGTCCGCTTCGACGACATTCAGCCGCAGCCCGGCGGACATGGCGCGCGCCGAGGCGTACCCGCACATTGCCGGAGACCGGTCGAGAGCGGTCGCCCGCAGTCCACGGCGGGCGAGTTGAAGGGCGTGTTCGGCCGGGCCCGCGGCCAGTTCGAGCACAGAACGGACCCCGGGCGCACCGTCGGCGGGCGCACCGTCGGGCAGCTCGCCCCGCCAGTGCTTGGCGCACCAGTTCAGCAGGGCGCTGACCTCAGCGGGAACGTCCCGGTAGGCGCAGGCGAGCTGATACAGCTCGGGTTGGTCGTAGATGCCGGTCACCTGAGCAATCATGCCGGAAACGAGCCGGGGACACGCCGCCGGGCCACAATGCTGAGAGCCGGGACGGAGCCGGCGAAACGTGCTTGTCGTGCGGAAAGTAACGACCGTCACATCACCCGCCAAATCCGCAACGTGTCTACCGCGAGCGATCGCGGTGGGGCAGACTTGGCCGCATGATGTCCGAGGCCGATGCACTCCAGGCGCTAGCGCGCGAGGACCCAGCGGTCGCCGACGACGCGAAGGCGGCGCTGCGTTGGCTGACTTCGGGCGGCGGGCTCGAGTCGATCTCGCTGCTGCGCCTTCAGGAATTCCTGTGGTACGTGCTGCCAACGAGCTGGCCCGTACCTGCGAACGGCCACGTCGCCGTCGCGCGGGCACTGTCGCGGCTGCTCACGCTGGCCGGAATGGAGCGCTACGGCGACGTCTGCGCGTCGGCTGAGACCGAACGGATCGTCGCGGCGTACTCCAGCTCGCACCCCGAGGGCGTGGCGGCGTACTCCAAGGCGCTCGCCGCCTCGCACGCGGCTCCCCCGGACACGGACCTGCTCGCCTGGAGCTCGGCGATGGGCCCGGAGGAGCGCGCGGCCTACGACGCCTGCGCGGCCGCGATCGAGCTGGCGGTGGCCGCCTGCGACCTGCGGGTCCGCGTCAGCGGATGGAAGACCAAGCGCGCCGCGCTCGTGGAGCGCTGGCTGACCCGGTCCTCAGAAGAGACCGGCAGTGACACCTGGCTCAGCAGGATCAGCGCCGAGCGCATCGACGAGTGGGCGCACGGCCACCCGGGTGAGCGCGCCCAGATGGCGCGGCGGGTGGTGCCGCGGCTGCTGGAGCCGCCGGTGCTGCCCGGCGAGCCGCTGCCCACGCTGCGCTGGCTGCTGCAGCACGCGGACGCCGGTCTGCGGCTCACTGCGCGGCATTACATCGCGCCTGCCCTGGTCGGTGAGGCCGTGGGAATGTTCGGCTGGGGCGGACCCGCCAACCTCAAGCGGCACCAGGAGCTCGACGTCTTTCCGCTGCGCACCCTGCGCGGCCTGGCCCAGCACGAGATGGGCGCGGTGCGGCGCAGTGGCACCAGCCTGGTGCTGACCAGGACCGGCCGGCTGATGGCCGAAGACGCCGCGGTCCGCTGGCACATCGGCACCGCGGCGCTGATCGGCCCCGACGACGGCCCAGACCCGGACTTCACGGTCGCCGTGCGCGAGGCGGCGCTGCTCGTGACGACGCTGAACGACGGCCCCGTCCGGTACGAAGAGCTGGCGGGCAGGCTGACCGAGCTGCACGCGGCCGAGGGCTGGACCTCCAGGTCAGGCAGCAGCCTCGCGGGCGCGATCCGGGCGGAGATCCACGTGCTGCGGCACCGGCTGCGCGCGCTGCAACTGCTCGACGAGCCGGCTGCCGCCGGGCCGCTGGATGTGGCGCTGACCAGCACTGGAACGGCTGCCGCGCTGTCCGCGCTGCTGGCCAGGGCGCTGCGCCCGCGCCGTCACCACCACCCGTGACGCCTGCCTAGGCCGGGCGCGCTCAGGCCGGGACGTCGAACCGCAGCGGCTTGTAGCCGGAATAGTTCTCGGCCAGCGACATCGCGGCGGCATGGGACGACGTCACGTACCTGAGCTGAGAAAGCTGAAGCTGTGATTCGAAGGCGTCCTGACCTGGAGCCACGTGCAGCATCGAGGTCATCCACCAGGAGAAGTGGGTAGCCCGCCAGACCCGGTCCAGGCAGTTGTCCGAGTACGCGTCGGCCAGGTCCCACGACCGGTCGAGCAGTGCCGCGCGCAACGCGGTAGCCAGCACGATCACATCGGAGAACGCGAGGTTGAGCCCTTTGGCGCCGGTCGGCGGCACTATGTGGGCGGCGTCGCCGGCCAGGAACAGCCGGCCGTGCCGCATCGGCTCGGCGACGAAGCTGCGCATCGCGGTGACGGACTTGTCGGTGATCCTGCCCTCACCGACAGACCAGCCCGCCAGCGCGAAACGCTTCTGCAGTTCCGCCCAGATCCGGTCGTCCGGCCATTCCTCGATCCGCTCGTCCGGCGGGACCTGCAGGTAGAGGCGGCTGACTTCGGGGGAACGCATCGAGTACAGCGCGAAGCCGTCGGGGTGCCGCGAGTAGATGAGCTCGTCGGTCGACGGGGCCGCGTCCGCCAGGATGCCCAGCCACGCGTACGGATAGGTCCGCTCGTACACGGCTAGATCGGGGACCAGCGGCCGGCAGATCCCGTGGAATCCGTCGCACCCGGCGATCACGTCGCAGGACACCTCGTGCGCGACCCCGGAGGCGTCCACGTATGACAGCACGGGCCGCTCTGATGTCACCCCGGAGACCGCCACGTTGGTTGCGGAGAACTCGAGCGCTCCCCCGGCGGCCAGCCGCGCGGCGATCATGTCCTTGACGATCTCGGTCTGCGCGTAGATCGTCACCCATCGCCCGCCAGTCAGGGAGCGAAAGTCCAGATGGTGCCGCTCGCCGTCAAACTGCAGGTAGATCCCGCCGTGCTCCATGCCCTCCGCGTCCATGCGCTTGCCAAGCCCGACGGAACGGAAAAGCTCGACCGTCCCCGCCTCCAGCAGCCCGGCACGCTGGCGGGCCTCGCAGTAAGCTCGCGACCTGTTCTCCACGACGACGGAATCGATGCCGTACAGCGCCAGCAGGTGCGCGAGCAACAGACCTGCCGGACCGGCGCCGACGATCCCGACCCGCGTCCGCGAAGTGACAGCCATAACGAGCGAGACTCCTTTTAATGTCCGTAGTACGCACAATAGTTCAGAAAGCGAACACTTCGGGCTCGGTCTACGATTGTTATCATCTGGCAAGTTACGCTAGGGAAGCGGCCCAGGCCCAGCCCCGCCGGCGTGGCGGCACAGCCTATTCCAACCCGGCGCGGGAGGCCCCATGCAGGACGAACGCAGCGGCGGGGACGTGATCATCGCAGGCTCTAGCACCGCCGACGGTGATTTTGTCCAGTCGCTGGAGCGTGGCCTGGCCGTCATTCGCGCCTTCGACGCCGAACACCGGATGCTCAGCCTCTCCGAGGTCGCCGCCGCCACCGGGTTGAGCCGCGCCGCCGCCCGCCGGTTCCTGCACACCCTGGTGCACCTGGGTTACATGCACAACAGCGGCGGCCGCTTCGCGCTGCGCCCCAAGATCCTCGAACTCGGGTACGCCTACCTGTCGAGCCTGACCCTGCCCGAGGTCGCCATGCCGCACCTGGAGGAACTCGCCGAGCAGGTCCGCGAGTCCTCCTCGGTCTCCGAACTCGACGGCGAGGACGTCGTCTACATCGCCCGCGTGCCCACCAAACGGATCATGCGGGTGACGATCAACGTCGGGACCCGGTTCCCCGCGTACGCCACATCGATGGGCCGGGTGCTGCTCGCCGCGAAGCCGGACGACTGGCTGGATAAGTATCTGTCCTCGGTCAAGCTGCGCGGTCTTACCGATCACACCATCACCAGCCCGGCCGGGCTGCGCCAGGAGCTGCACAAGATACGCGGCAGGGGCTGGGCGCTGGTCGATCAGGAGCTTGAGGAGGGCCTGCGGTCGCTCGCCGCCCCGATCAGAGACGCGGAAGGCACGGTGATCGCGGCCGTCAACGTCGCCACGCACGCGGGCCGTCGCAGCCTGGAGAGCGTCGTGCAGGACATGCTGCGCCCGCTGCTCACTACCGCCGAGCGCATCGAACGGGACCTAGCCTGCGCGCGCACCGCGTCCCGCCGAGAGTGACTCCGCTGCCCCGGCGGGACGACCCCGGGGTCCCCCCGGCCTGGGGCTGCGCGCCCCCCATTTCCCGCCCGCCGCCGCAGTGACAGACTAGCGTTCCATGCGAACGCTGCTCGCGGACCATCCGCTGGTCACGCACAAGCTCACCCTGCTCCGTGACGAGCGGAGCAACACCGCCACGTTCCGCGCGCTCGCCGACGAACTGGTGACCTTGCTCGCTTACGAGGCGACCCGCGAAGTCCGTGTCACCGAGGTGGCCGTCACCACGCCGGTCGGTACCGCGATCGGCGCTAGGCTCTCCGAGCCCGCCCCGCTGATCGTCCCTGTGCTGCGCGCGGGCATCGGCATGCTCGACGGGATGACGCGGCTGCTTCCGATGGCGAGCGTCGGCTTCGTCGGCATGGTGCGCGACGAAGAGTCCCTGGTCGCGTCCACGTACGCGAACCGGCTGCCCGCGGACCTGACAGGTCGCGACACGTTTGTGCTCGACCCGATGCTCGCCACAGGCGGCACGCTGGTAACGGTGATCGGCCTGCTCGCGGCCCGCGGCGCCGCCTCTGTCACCGCGATCTGCCTGCTCGCTTCCCCCGAGGGCCTGGCCCGCGTGGAAGAAGCATTCCCCGGCGGAGGGACCCCCAGCGTCCGCGTGGTGACAGGCGCCGTCGACGAACGGCTGAACAATAAGGGGTACATCGTCCCCGGCCTCGGCGACGCGGGTGACCGGCTCTTCGGTGAGATCTAGGTCAAATCACACCCATAATTATCCGGAACGAACCGGGCCGACTCTCGACAGGCCGCACACTCTCCTTTGTGACGCAACAGCTTCCCGGCACTCTCGTGGGATCGGGCAGGAACGCAGACGTCTACGACATTGGCGAGGGGCGGGTGCTGCGACGCTACCGGGACCGGCGTCCGCCTGCCTGGGTGACGCGCGAGGCCGAGGTGATGGTGCACGCCCGCGCGCACGGGGTTCCCGTTCCCGAGGTCTTCGACGTCACGGGATCGGACATCGTGATGGAGCGCGCCGTAGGCCCGACCATGCTAGACGTGGTGGGCAGCCGACCCTGGACGTTCCGGGCCCACACCAGGCTGCTGGCCAGGCTGCACGCGGCCGTGCATCGGGTGCCCCCGCTGGACTGGCAGCCTGCCCCGTTCGCCGACGACACACCGGACACGGCGCAGGAGGTACTGCTGCACCGCGACCTGCATCCGCAGAACGTGATCCTCGCCGCGGACGGGCCGCGGATCATCGACTGGGAGGGCGCGGCCCGCGGGCCCGCCCTCGCCGACGTGGCGACGACCTGGGTGATCATCGTGTTCTCCGAGGTGCCAGGGCCGCGCCTGCAAGCGGCCATTGTGCGCCCTTTGCAGGCGCGAATCGGCCGCGCGTTCCTGCGCGCCGCCGGCCCGGTAGACAGAAACTGGCTGGACCTAGCCGTCCGGCACCGGATCGTCGATGGGAACCTGCTGCCGTCAGAGAGAACGCGGCTGGAACGGCGTTTGCGCAAATTGCCCGGACGCTGAAAACGGGCACAGCGAACGCGTACACAATGCTTAATGATCTTGATGCCAAACCTCATTTGCCTCTTTGGAACCACCTCAGAGGGATTGATCCGCAATGGGCGTATAAGCCGCCAACGTCACATGGTTATCACGGAACATTGAGTAAAAGCGCGGGCCATGCGACACTGGCCTAGACAAGGGGGTTCGGTAGCCCGCTAGCGGGTAAACCGAAGTCGAGAGGCACGGGATGAGCAAAGGTCCGTCGACACAGATCACTCCTCAGCTATGCGTCATGCCGGCTACTGCCGCGGACCGCGGGTACCTCATTGAAGCTTTCACGCGGGCGCTCGCCCCGTACTACGAGGGCAATCATTTAGTTCACGCCGAGCGAGTTCTGCAAACGCACCTATCCGGCGCGGACAATCGCGGGCTTCTTTCGACGCGGCAATTGCTTTTGGTGCTGTGGGAAGGCGCCGAACGGCGGGGGATTCTTAATCTTGTCTTCAAGCGGCAGTCAACCTGCAAGATAAGTCCGCTTATCCTCTTTCCGCCAGACCGGAACCGCAGAGGACTAGGGACTATTCTCATGCGCGCCGCGGAGGAAGAGGCTCGCGACGCCGGAGCAAGAAACCTCTACTGTACGGTGGCCAAGAGCAACCACAGCACTTTGACATTCTTTCAGGAAGTCGGCTTTGTCAAATGCGGGAACGCGCCCGAACAGTACAAGACTGGAGAAACCGAGATCTTGTTTAGAAAACAACTCTCTCCACTACCAGCAGCATTGGACGCAGAGGACATGATCTCTGTAGCTCAGGTTCAGGATGACAGCTCCTGGCGCGAGGTCAGGAAGCTGCTGTCAAGTAGTCTGCCCAGACTCATCGAAGGCGCGAGCGAATCCTGGCTCGAGTCGATGCATCGCAATGCCCAGCGCTCTGGCACCTCGCCTAAGGACGAAGGGCGGCGCGCCTGGATATACGCAGCCCAAGACCGGTCCGGGTGCTGCCGGGCGGGCGCGATCGTCACGTATAAGAAGGGCGGCGCATTGAAGGTAATGCCAATCGCCGCACGTGACATCACGGCTTTCAAGGCCCTCATTGTTGACCTACTGACACTGCTATTCGGCTGTGGCAGGAAGGCTTACCTTCATCACGCGCCATCCGCGGCCGAGGTAGCCGCGCTTCAGGAAAGCTGCTGGAAGCTGGAGGGACTTCTCCCCGGGGCCTACAGAGAAGATGTTGTTACCCAGCAGCGGGGCTGCCCGCTCGATGGGAATGAGCCGATTCGGAGCCTCAGGATACACAATCGATATCTGTCTATGATAAAGACCGGCCAAAAAAGGCTCGAGATCCGGGTAGCATACGATCATATTAAGAAAATACGATCCGGCGATCTCATCCGCCTGGTCTCAAACTCGGACTCCGACCAGGCCGTCCGCCGCGTCCGTGAGGTCCGCCGGTACGCGGGGCTCGCGCAGATGCTCCAACATGAGGACATTGAGCAAGTCCTGCCCGGCCTAAAGCCTCAGGAAGCATTGCAGCGCCTGCGGAAATATATCCGCCAGAAAAGGAAAGGCGCGGTGTCGTCGTCCTCGACCTCGCTGAGCCGAACACGTCCTGACGTTGGAACAGTTTCGTGATCACAGTAAGCGCATCCGCCCATTTGAGCTACAACAACGGGCCGCCGAGTGAAGACGCTATCGAGGCGTCGATCAAGCAATGTATATCCGATGCGGTCGAGGGCTCATTCGACGAATATCCCGCGCGCCTGAAGCACATGCTGCGGCTGCAAGCAAGGCGGATCTCCGATGAGTCCAGGCGCATGAGCGACCATAGTGAGGTGCGCTTTTCGACTGACCAGAGGTGTCACCCTTTACTCCGGGTCCGGGGGGAGACGGTGTTCTAGGGCGGCTAGGCGGAGTTCTAGCTGGTCTATGCGGTGGCGGAGGATCTCTAGCTGGGCCTCGTCGGCCAAGCGGCGCTCCGTTGAGCGGCGCAGCCGCGGCGAGGCCTCGGCGCGGGCGGCGACGACAGCAAGGGGGACGAGCCGCTGCGGTCCGTGCGGGCCATCCACGAGCCGGGAGGGCAGCTGGCCGGTGCGGTACCAGTTGCGCAGCGCAGCACGGGAAACGCCGGTCTCCGCGGCGGCCCGTTCGAGGGTCACCCAGTCAGAGTCCGCCAGGCTCAGCTCGAGTTCGAGTTCCCACTCGTCTAGCCGGTCTTCCCAGTCCATGCGGTCCTCCCCGATTCGCTCGCCCTACTAATAGCATGGTATTGACGGGGTCAAAAGCAGCGCAGCATGCTGATCTCATGTTTGAGCGATTCACCGCGTACGCGCGGCACGTTGTCGTCCTGGCCCAGGAAGAGGCCCGGCGGATGAACCACAACTACATCGGCACCGAGCACATCCTGCTCGGGCTGCTCGGTGAGCACGAGGGGGTCGGCTTCCGCGTCCTCGAGGGCTTCGGCATCTCATTGGACGGCACCCGCGAGGAGGTCGTGGCGATCGTCGGTGCTGGCAAGGCGGAACCGGGCAGTCACATCCCGTTCACGCCGCGGGCGAAGAAGACCCTGGAACTGTCGCTGCGCGAGGCGCTGAACCTGGGTCACAACTACATCGGCACCGAGCACATCCTGCTCGGCCTGATCAGGGAGGGCGACGGCGTCGCCGCCCAGGTCATGAAGAAACACGGCGATCTGCGGGCCATCCGGACCGCGGCACTCGACGCGGTCCCCGAGGGGGAGGCGAAAGAATCGAAGCGGGGCACCGCGCTGCGCTGGGCGCGGCGGCGGGTCGCCGGCTTCGCCGAGCACGACGCGCCGGCCGCCGAGCAGTCGCTGACCGCCACGCCGGCCGCGGACGCCACCCTGACCGAGGCGACGCGGCTCGCGAGCGGACAGCCGGTGGGCTCGCATCACCTGCTGCTCGCGGCCCTCGCCGACACGGACTCGGCCGCCGCCCGGGCACTGGCCGCGCTCGGGATCGATCTCGAGCAGGCCAAGGACGTACTGCGCGGCGCGGACGTCACGGGCACAAGCGACGAGCAGCCCGAGGTGGCGGGCGGCCGTCAGATGCTCATCCGCGTGGGCGAGGACCGGATCACGATCGAGGCCGCCGACCCGGTGATCGTGGCGGCCGGGCAGGCCGCGCTCAGCGCCCTCGGCGACGAGGCCGGGGCGGACGACACGATCCGCGGCGACGACCCAGCCGGCGCGAGCCTCAGCTCCGTCTGGCAGGCGCTCCGGGAGAGCCTGGCGACGATCCAACAGCAGCACACAGCGCCGGAAGCCGCCGAGCGCGGCAGGCGGCGAAAAGTGAAGCGAACGCTGATGTGGGAGGAGGGGCGCGACGCCGCGAGCGCGGAGTGAGGCTGGCGGCTCAGCTCTCGTTCGCGGCGCGGCGCCGGGCTCCGCTGGACCCTATACCGTTTTACCCCAGGGCCAGTGCTGCTGCTGGCCCTCCACCCCCCGGTACTGGCCCTCCATCCAATGGATGGCTCCCCAGAGCGGCGCCCGGCGCCCCACCAGGTGGAAGCTAACCGCACAAGGCGACGGTCGCGCTATCCCCGGATCCGGGGGTGCCCGCGGAGCGGACGCCGGGCCTACACTGAGCCGGTGGCCGCACACGTCAGCACCGCGTCTGGCCAGGTCATCCGGCTCGCCGAAGGCAGCCAGCTGGTGTTCGGACGGGGACCGGAGGTCGACCTGGCGATTTCGGCCGGGCGCGGACTTTCCCGGCGGGCCGGGATCATCACTACAACCCCCGAGGGCGCATGGATCGCCAACATCAGCAGGACACACGCACTTTACGTCGCCGGCGACGGCTACCGGATCCGGCTGCCCCGCGTGGAAACTGACGGGGAACCACCCGGCGGGTGGCTCGTACACGCGGGAACGGCGATGGTCGGCTCGCGCGCCATGCTAGACGACGGGCTGCAGCTCGCCGTGACCGTGCCAGGACGGCACCGGCGGCTCGCCGCGGCGGGGGCGGGCACCGTCAAAGTGCCGACGGACGGCGACGGGACCCTGCTTCCGCTCTACCTGGACCCGATGACCAAGCTGTTCCTCGTGGCGCTGCTGTGGTGCCGGCCGTGGCTGATCGACCCGAGCGCCACGTCCCCGCTGCCGCGCACCCCGGAGATCGCCAGAGCCGCCCTCGAGGCGACCGGCGCGCATCACGAACTCGAACGGTTCGACACCGACACGGAGTTCCGCGACCGGCTGTCGGCGCGGGTCGCCGAGCACCTCAAGGTGCTGCGCCGCAAGATAAACGAGCGCGGCCTGGCTGGCCCGGACGTCCGGCTCTCGGACGAGGTCGCCGTCCGGGTGCTGGTCGAGCACGGCGTGGTATCGGCCGGAGACCTGCGGCTGATCGCCGACCCGGCGTGGTGTTCCCGGCAGGAGGACCTGTGGTGGACCCGCGAGTTACGAGGAGGGCGGCGGGCCCTGTCCCGGCGGCGGGCCCTGCCCCGGCGGCCCGGAGCCAGGTGGGTTGACTATGAACGAGGTGCTGGCGGTGCGGCCGCCCGCTCCTGCGGCGACCACGATGTATACGCCCGGCTGCATTGAGCCGGTGAAGAAGTCGTGACCTTGATCTATGGCGTAGTTGAAGGTGCCCATCTGGTCGGCTACCGGGTGATATCGCGAGGCTCCCGCGCCGTCAAGCTTGACCGTGACGGGCGTACCAGGGATGAAACCGTTGCCGTGGATCACGAATACTGTGTCCGAGTCGCCGTTGGGCTGACTGACGCACAATTTCGGGGTACTGGTCAATTCCGGGGTGAAGTTGCACGACGTTGACGACGCCGTTGTCGTTGGCGGTGGCGGTGGCGGCCTGCCGTCGGCCAGATGGGACACCAGCAGCCCGAGCCCGGTTCCCGCGCCGACAAGGATGACCGCCATCCCCGTCCAGACGACCCCGGCCACCGGCGGCCGCCGAGGCCTCAGCAAGGCAACGGGACGGCGCGCGTGGCGGGACCGCCCCTTCTTCTTGAGGGCGGCCAGCGAGTCGAAGCCGGGCAGGGCGGTGTGCGAGCCTGACGTGGCATCATCGGCGGCCACAGGGACACGCGAGCCGGCCGTTTGCTCACCGACGGCCTCGTCGCCGTACGAGTCAGGGATGGCGGCGCCTGGCCGGCCTGCCAACGGCGGGTTGTGCTGATACGCGGCGATCAGCGCTATCGCGGAGTCCGGCAGATAGGAATGGCCGGGACCGGCCTCGGCGGCGAAGGAGCCGAGGCGCTCGAGAATGGCCGTACCTGTCGGACGCTCGCGCGGCACGCGCTCCAGGCAGGCCGCGACCAGGCCCGCCAGGTCCTCGGGCACGCCGGTGAGGTCCGGCGGCTCGGTCGCGAGCCGGACGAGAATGTCCATGACCGTGTCGCCGTGATAAGGCGCGTGGCCGGTAGCGGCGAACACGAGCGTCGCGCCGAGAGAGAAGACATCGCTGGCCGGGGACGCCTGTGTGGCGTCACGGGCTTGCTCGGGCGCCATGTACGCGGGCGTGCCCGCCGCCTCGCGGGTGACGGTGAGCTGAATCCGTTCGGCGGCCCTTGCCACGCCGAAGTCGATCACCCGCGGACCGTCCGGCGCCACCAGCACGTTCGACGGCTTGACGTCGCGATGCAGCAGCCCCACCCCGTGAATGGACTGGAGCGCCTCCGCGCAGCCCGCGGCCAGCCAGCGCACGGCCGGGACCGGCAGCGGGCCGCATCGCCGGACGAGCGTGCTCAGCGATGGCGCCGGCACGTAGGCGGTGGCCACCCAGGGCAGGTCCGCTTCCGGGTCCGCCTCGATGACCGCGGCGGTGAACACCCCGCTCACCCGCCGGGCCGCCGCCACCTCGCGGGCGAACCTGGCGCGGAAGCCGGGCTCCTCGGCCAGGTCGACCCTGATCGTCTTGATCGCCACCTGGCGCCCGGCCACCGAACGGGCGAGATACACCTGGCCCATCGCCCCGGCGCCGAGCCGTCCAATGATCGCGTAGGGACCGATGCGTTCCGGGTCCCAGCGGCGCGGCGCCGCCACGATCGACTCTGTCATGATCAGGTGCCTCCAGGCGGGTGTCAGTCACAATCATGCACAATCAATTGCATGTCAGGCAGCGATCTGCGGTGGACAGACGCACCGGTTCGTTCGAGATAACTAGGGCGGGACACCAAACACGGGCCGGCGGCTTGTGCACGGCGGGCCTTGACCGGTGTTTTTACCTTCTCTTAACGTCGAATCCGGGCTCGTGGCTTCGGCTAACGGAGGTTCGCGGTGAGCGTTTCTGTCAATCCGCAGGCGCGAGACATCCTCGACGCGCGCGCAGCGGCCGGCGTGCCGCCAACCTGGGAGCAGACGCCCGAGGAAGTGCGGGCCGGGTTCGCGCCCGTGCGTCAATCGATCGGACCCGGGCCGGAGGTCGCCTCGGTGCGCGACATCGAGATCCCCGGACAGGCGGGCGGCATCCACGCCCGGGTATACGAGCCGGTGACCGATCCGCCGGGGACCGTCCTGTACCTCCACGGCGGCGGCTGGCTGCTCGGCTCGGTCGACGACTGGGACGCCGTCACCAGGGCGCTCGCCGTCGCATCCGGGTGCCGCCTGGTCAGCGTGGACTACCGGCTCGCACCTGAGCACCGGTTCCCCGCCGCCGTTGACGACGCGTTCGACGCGCTGGTCTGGGTGGCCTCGTCGCTTGCCGACGGTCGGCCGCTCGTGGTGGCCGGGGACAGCGCTGGCGGGAACCTGGCCGCGGTCGCGGCGTTGCGCGCGCGGGACGCCGCCGGGCCCGCGCTGGCCTTGCAGGTGCTGGTGTACCCGGTGACCGACCATAACCTGGACCGGCCGTCATACCGCAGCTACGACGGGCGGGAGTTCATCGTCAACCGGATGGACATGGTGTGGTTCTGGGACCACTACACGCCTGACCCGGCCGCCAGGTCCAACCCGTACGCGTCGCCGATGCGGGCCACCGACCTTGCCGGGCTGCCGCCCGCGTACATAGTGACCGCGGAGCATGATCCGCTGCGCGACGAGGGATTCGCGTACGCCGACCGGCTGCGGGCCGCGCGCGTGCAGGTTGAGCACCGTCATTACGGGTCACAGATCCACGGGTTCTTCACGATGGTGAACGTACTCGACGACGCGGACAAGGCGGTCGCCGAAGCCGGCTCGGCGATCCGCACCGCGGTTGGAGGCTGATTTCCGATGCGGATCAGCGCGGCGGTCTTCGAGAAGCTGTACACGCCGTTTTCCATCGCCGAGGTGGACATCGACTCTCCCGGGCGAGGCGAGGCGCTCGTCCGCGTCGTCGCCACGGGCGTCTGCCACACCGACGCGATCACCCGCGACGGCGACATACCCTTCCCGCCGCCCGGCGTGCTCGGCCACGAAGGGGCGGGGGTCGTCGCCGCCGTCGGTGACGGCGTGTCGAACGTCGCCGTGGGCGACAATGTGGTGATCGGCTGGCCGTGGTGCGGGCAGTGCCGCAACTGCCTGGATGGACAGCCGCGGTACTGCCTGTCGCTCGGGCAGCTGGTGATCGCCGGATCCCGGCCCGACGGGTCGACCGCGCTGCGGCGGACCGACGGCTCGCCGTTGCATAGCCACTACTTCGGACAGTCCTCGTTCGCCACGTACTCGGTCTGCGCCGCCTCGTCGCTTGTGCCGGTAACCGCGGACGCGCCCGTGGAGATTCTCGGACCGCTTGCCTGCGGGATCGGGACGGGAGCGGGCGCGGTGCTGAACGTGGCGCGGCCAGGGGCCGGCTCCTCGGTCGTCGTCTATGGGGCCGGCGCGGTCGGCCTTTCCGCCGTGATGGCGTTGCGGTTGACCGGCGCCACGACGATTATCGCCGTGGACCGGCACGCGTCCAGGCTGCGGCTGGCCCGCGACCTCGGCGCCACCGAGACCATCGACGTGTCTGCTCCGGGCGCTGACCCGGTCGCGACGGTGATGGAGATCTGCGGCGGGCCCGCCGACTTCAGCGTGGAGTGCACCGGCGTCATCGACGTCGTGCGGCAGGCCGCCGACTCGGTGGGGATGCGCGGCACCTGCGTGCTAATCGGCGGCGCGCCGGCCGGCGCGTCGTTCTCGCTCGACCACATGTCCACGCTGTGGGGCAAACGCGTGATCGGCACCCTCGGCGGCGAGGGACGCAGCGTCTCGCTGATCGGGACCCTAATCGAATTGAACAAGCAGGGCAGGTTCCCCTACGACAAGCTGATTACTTTGTTCCCACTGGAGGGCGTGAACGACGCGCTCGAGGCGTCGCACGCGGGTGACGTGATCAAACCTGTGCTGCGCATGCCGGACTGAACCGGCGCTCTGGTTGTGTCAGCTCGTTCTGGTTCCTACCAGCAGCGAGTTTTGCAGGTCGGGAAGTACCACCTCGGTGAAGACCAGCCCGTTGCCGGCAAAGCACCGGCGCTTGAGGTCGTCTGTCAGCAATGGCGAGTCCGGTGCGAGCGCGCGCCGCGGGGTCACGTCGTCCATGACGATCCGGCCGCCAGGGCGGAGCAGGCTGACCAGGGCGGCGAAATCGGCATCGTCACGTACCCCGCTGTCGGCGAATAGCAGATCGAATGGCCCTCGGCTAGACATGGCGCTCACGGCGTCGCCGGTGATCACGTCGACCCGCGGATCGTCCGCTAGGAGTTCGCGCACCTTGCTGGCCAGACTTTCGTCGATTTCCGCGGTGATCAGCGTGCAGTCGCCGGGCATGGCGCTGGCGATCCATCCGGTGCCGATTCCGGCTCCGGTGCCAAGTTCGCCGATCCGGCCACCGGTGCAGCCGGCAGCCAGCATCGCCAGGAAACGGCCGGTGTCCGGCAGGCATGCCGACGCGCGGCTCGGGCCGGCTTCTTCCCTGGTCAGCGGAAAGGCTGCCTGCTGGGCGAGGGCGAGCGCGCGTGCAACCAGCGGCGGGAACTCCTCCATGACGGTCCTCCACAATCATTGTCAACGTTTCATATCAGGGGCCACGGTAGCGTGGCGGCATGAAGGCGGTGCTGTGCCCGCTGCCGAGTCCGCTGCTCGGGCCGGCGTGCTGGCGGCCGGTCTCTGACGTCCTGTCGGATCGCGGCTTCGCCGTAGCGCTCGGCGGGCCGGCGTTGGGGGATGCGCCTCGCACCGGGGCGGATGTGCTCGCGGAGTACCTGGCGGCCATACCACCCGATCGCGATGTGGTGCTGGTGCCGCACAGCAACGCGGGCCTGTTCGTCCCTTCGCTCGCGGATCAGCGGCGGGTCGCCGGCTACGTGTTCGTTGATGCCGGGCTGCCGTTGGACGGGGCGGATCGCGTACCGATGATTCCGCCCGAGTTCTACGAGATGCTGGCCGGGAAGGCGGACAGCGACGGGCTGGTGCCGCCGTGGACGCAATGGTGGGACGAGGATTCGGTGTCGGTACTCTTCCCCGACATCGGCACGCGCGCCGCGGTGGAGCGTGAGGAGAGCCGTCTGCCGCTCTCGTACTTCGCGGAGACCGTCCCGGTCCCGCCGGGCTGGGCGGACCGGCCGGGAGCCTACCTGGCCTTTGGCGACACCTACGCGGCGGAGCGGGCGTCGGCGGTCGCGCGGGGCTGGCCGGTGACGACGCTGGTCGGAGACCATCTGCATATGCTCGTCGATCCGGCTGCGGTCGCTGACGCGATAACGGACCTGATCGCCGGTCTTCCCGGCGTGGGGTGAGCGGGATCAAATCGGGTATCTCATGGGTCCTTGGGTGTAGGTGCGCCCGCTTGGCGTCGTCCATTGGTGCCAGCCCGGTAGTGGCTGCGTAACGGTCCACCCCGTCGACTGTTTGACCTTGTGGCAGCGGCGGCTGCGCGCGCCGGCGTTGCACGCGCAGGTGCGTCCGCCTTGGTCGTAGGGGAGGGCGTGTTCGAAGTCCGATTCGCGGGCAGGCCGGGAGCAGCACGGGAAGGTGCACTGGCCGTCGCGGATCTGTACCAGGTGGCGGAGCAGGTCGCTGGGCTGGTAGCCGGGTGATTCGTACCGGTGGTCGCAGTCGGTGACCGGGATGGGCAGCAAGGCGACGTCGAGTTCGCGGCCGTCGGGCAGGGTGAGGGTCCAGGTCCCGTATCCGCCGGGTGGTCCTGGGTCATCGCGCGGGGTGAAGGCGGGGCTGCCCGTCGGCGGGCCGTCCCGGCCGCCGCCGGGCGGCGGTTTGCCTTTGCGTTTGCGGGCGGGCCGGGCGCAACCGTGTCCGATCGCGACGCCGTCGGCGTTGGTGACGGTCACGCACCAGGTGCTGTGCGGGCTGCGGGCGGCGGCCGCGGCTAGGTCGCGGGCGAGTTTGGGGTCGATCGGGCCGAGTCCGTGCCCGAGTCCGGGCCGCTGCGCCAGGCCGAGGTAGGTGCCGAGCGGAAAGGTCAGGTTGATGTTGGCGGCCAGTTCGGGCCCGGCATCCCCGGCTGCGGGCGCAGGGCCCGGCGCGCCGGGGCTGTCACCGTCACCGGACCGGTCCCCATCGACGGGGTAGTCGTCATCCGTCGGCCGGTCGTCATCCGCAGGACGGTCGTCATCCGTCGGCCGGTCGTCATCGGTCGGCCAGTTGTCATCGCCGGGACGCTCATCGCGCGGGTCGTTGTCACCGCGGTGGTCATCACTTCGCTGCCCGGCTCCGGTACCGGCCTGCTCGTCGGCTTGGGTCGGCGCTTGCGCGTTGGCCTGGGCGGCGCGGGCACTGGCGATGCGAGCCTCAGCGGGGACGCCGTTAAGGATGTCCAAGAACGCGAGCACCCGCAGCCGGTCCATCGTCGCGTCCGGGTCGACCTTGGCCTTCTTGTACCGGCGGGCACGGGCCGCGATGTTCGCGTTAGCGGCCAGCGCCGCGTCGGTCGGCAGCGCGTAGGCGGCCAGCGCGCACGCGCCGCTG
>Ga0210390_10001706_pt1 | contig 20370 bp, 18 predicted proteins | sample IncBWH11OmetaG_FD_161050 | JGI IMG/M metagenome (GOLD analysis project Ga0210390, IMG submission 161050) | Forest soil microbial communities from Barre Woods Harvard Forest LTER site, Petersham, Massachusetts, United States - Inc-BW-H-11-O ... | reverse complement strand
CGCTCGCGGAATTAAAGTTTAAAGTTTTGGCCCTCGACCTTCGTGGCTACGGCAAATCGCGAGGCCCGGGCGACGCCGACTCCATGGACGCGCCGCTTTACCAGGACGTGCTGGCCGCCGTCCGCTACCTGCGAAAGTCGGGCGCGAAAACCGTCTCGGTAGTCGGGGCCAGCATGGGAGGATGGGCCGCGGGCGACGCGGCCATCGCCTCAAAGCCTGGGGAGATCGATCGCGTGGTATTTCTCGGCTCCGCGCCGAGCCGATCGGCAGACAAGCTGAAGTGCCCGTCCTTATTCATCGTAGCCCGCGACGATGCCAGCGAGGATGGGCCGCGCCTGCCCGGCATTCGCGCGCAATACGAGAAAGCTCCACAGCCAAAAGAGTTGATCATTCTCGACGGTTCGGCGCACGCCCAGTTCCTCTTCCAGACAGATCAAGCGGACCGGGTGATGCGCGAGATCATCCGTTTTCTCTCGGCGAAGTGAGGCGCGAACGCTATAACATTAGCGTCGGCCAGTGACCCATGCGCCCGACGGTCACTCCGAACGCAACGCTTCCATCACATCGACGCGCGCCGCGCGGGCCGCAGGCAGCACCGATGCGATCACCGCGACCGCCATCAGCACAAAGGCAGAGACAAACACCGGCAATACGCCCGGCATCTTGACGTCCAGGAAGTATCTTCCCGCCAAACGCGCCAGCACAAGCCCGAATGCCGCGCCCGCAAGCACGCCCGCCGCAGCCATCACCGTGCCCTCTGCGATCACCCCTTTGAGGAGTTGTTGCGGCTCCGATCCCAGCGCCAGCCGGATGCCGAATTCCCGCGTCCGCGCGCTCACCGAAAACGCCAGCACGCCCGCGACGCCCACCACGGCAATCGCCAACGCGACCGCCGCGAATACACCAAACACCAGCGAGTTTAAACGGTCCGGCGTGAGCACTTCCGCCCGAATATCCTCGAGAGTGGCGGCGCGCTCCACCGGCTGATCGGCCGACATGTCGCGAATAATGCGCGTGACCGACGGGACCAGCGCATACGGATTTACGCCTGTGTGAATGAACAGACGCCCACCAAACATTGGACCTTCGTCAATCGAGTTGTAAACCGTGACCGTGGGTTCGGGAACGACGTGTTCGTCGTCAACATCGGCCGCGACTCCGATGATGCGGTGCGGCGCAACGAAATGCGCCTTTTCGAGTTCAGTCCCGTCCATGTATTGCAGCACGGGATCGGTCCAATAGACATGCCGATTGACCGCATCCTGGTTAGGGAACATGCGCTGCGCGAGACTCTGGCTGACGATAACCACAGGTTCTTCGTTCTTATTCTGGCCATCGAGCGCGTTGAAATCGCGGCCGGCAATGATGGGAACGCCGAGCGACGCAAAAAATCCGGGAGAGATGACACGCCACTGCGCTCGCGGATCCTCTTGGCCCACGGCATGCGCATGTCCGTCGCCGGAGAATTGCAGACCAGGAGCCGTGGGGCCACCCGCATCGCGCCAGGGGACGACGTTGCCGAAGGCGGTCTTACTCACGCCCGGCAGGCCATCAACCCGTCGTATCGCTTCCTTGTAGAAATCGATGATCTGCTGAGATGTCTTCCCATAAGACATAGCAGGAACGTCGACAGCGAGGACATGTTGCGTATCCAGACCCGTCTGCGCCTTTTGCAGTGCGATCAGCGTAGTGATCAACGTACTTGCGCCCGCGAGCAACACAAACGAAGCGGCAATTTGGGTCACCGCGAAGATCCGCTGGCGCCGGCTCATCCTGCCAGTGATCCGCGCGCCTCCGCTGGACAGGCTCAGTCCACTCGGATTACTCGAAGACGTGCCGGATGAAGAGGGCAGCCGCGGGACAAATGCGAGAATCACCGCGGCGACGACGGCCAGCGCCGCTCCCACCCAAAGCAAGCTCGAATCGACTCTGAAATCGAGCGCCCGGATTGAGAAGCGCGAGGCGTAGCGGGCCAGCACAGCCACCATCGGCTGCGCGCTCACTACTCCCAGTGCTGCGCCCGCGCCGCAGAGCAGAAGGCTTTCGGCCAATAGCATGCGGCGCAACGCGCCTTTGCTGGCGCCCAGCGCCACGCGCACCGCCAACTCGCCTTCGCGGCGAACCGCCCGTGCCAGAATCAGATTCGCAACATTCGAACACGCGATGATGAAGACCAGCCCTGACGCCGCCAGCAGCACCAGCAGCACGGTCCGGGCCCCCGACGTGATCTGGTCACGCAGCAACTTCACCCCGATCTGAAAGTTTGCTTCCTGCGAATAGGCTTCGGGATGCTCCTTCTTCATCGCGGAGTAGGCTGCGCGCAACTCAGCGCTAGCCTGATCGACGGTAACTCCGGGAGCGAGACGGCCAAAAAGCTCAGTCATGCGATGGATGCGGCCGGTGACCATCGTCGCCGAAAGATGATGCGGGCTGGTCACGATGTTGGCGATGATTTCGGTATCTTGCGGATATGCGACGCAAGGCTCCAGGACGCCAGTGACCGTCGCAGAGCGATCACCCGTGCTACCCAGGCGAACAATTTTGCCGATGACCGAAGGATCCTTGTGAAAAGCGGTCGCCCAGAAACGGTAGGTGAGAACGACAACCCCGGCAGCTTTCGGTCCGTCGTCTTGCGGCCCAATCAGGCGGCCGAGCACAGGACGAAGCCCCATCACGTCGAAATAGTTGCCGCCGACCAGGCCGCCTTGAATCGAACGAGGCTCACCCAGGCCGACCATGGTGAAGTCCATGGTGGAGAAGTCGCCAAACGCGCCCACGGTTTTCACGTTCGCGCGCAAGTCCTGTATCTCAGGCACGGAAAACGTCGCGTTTTCGTCTCCGATGCCGGGAGCGCTCTGCCGGATATAAATCAGCCGATCCTCGCCGCGATTGACCAGAGGCTTAAGCAGCACTCCGCGCACCAGCGTGAAAATGGCAGCGTTCGCCCCAATGCCGAGTGCCAGCGTCAGAACCACAGCGAACGCCAGCCCCGGAGTCCGAATTAACGAGTGAGCCGCAACTCTCAGATCGCGAACGAATGACATATTCTTCCTCTCCCCTGCTGGAGCATCAGCATCATCCTTGCCAATACCAGGCGTCAGACTCTAAAGCACTTAATAGCAATAGGGCGGTTCGCACCTGTCCGTTTCAGGACACCGCTGTGGCAAATCCGGACACCAAAACTCGAGCCCTGTCACTGCAACACGATTCCCGTTCCATCCTACGAAGCTTGTCGACGAACTGGAGAATAATCGACATCGAGATGTGCCAATCGGTACCGACAAGTCGGACTGATCGAGTTTCTTGCCGATGTGGAGTGACAGGTTTTGAATGTGAGACAGGCGTATCATCCTGAGACGCCAAGCAGTCATGCTCATATAGACAACTTTAGAAATCCGCTCTAACCCGCTGAAAATGCACTCACCTCGGTGCTAGTCCTTCCGTTCGCACAGATGGTTGCTGCGTTGCTCCTTCTTTTCTGAACCGCGGAATATGGCTCCCCATAGCTCTTCCTAACCGGGAAGAGGGGAGCCCAACCGCATTTTTTGACGGGCTGCGAGTTCGGGTCTGGCAAGTCCGAGTTGAACAAGGTCTGGGACGAACGAGTCTGGTTTTTAAGGGGAGTCTGATCGCTTGGCGCATCCAGCCACAGCAACGGCGCGTGCCGCGGGGAACGCCAGCACCGTGGCGGGGCTTGCCCGTTTTTTCCCCGAAGCGTCGCCCGTCCGGATGCCCGTACAACTCGCCCGCATCGCACCCGGCAGCGACCCTGCTGCCGCTCCTTTTACTGAAAGTATAGTGCTCGAATTCGGCACTCCCCGCGAAGTTCTTTTCGAATGTGCCACGCCGCTGGAGTTTGGCGACGAACTCCGCCTGCGAAACTCCGATGGTTCGCTCGACGTCATCGTTACCGTGGTCGCAGTGCAGTGCCACCCGGTGAAAACCGTGGTGGCGGCCCGCTTTCGCGGAGAAGTGCCCAACTGGATCGTGAAATCATGACTCCTACAACTCCTGTACAGGATTTACCTACCCAGTGGAATACCGCGCGGCGGTTATATCCAATTTATTTTGAGTTGGCGCGCGAGTTTGCCATCGACGTAAAACCGTGCGCTGAACTCGAAGCCGGACTCGACACGCCCGAAAAAGAAATCGTCGAGCAGGCCAACCACTGGCTCGACAAAATGGACGAACTCGTCCAGGTGCACCAGCTCCGCCAATTCCTGCAGACCAGTTCGCTCATCAACGAGGAAGGCATCGAGAGCCTGCTCGAGCATTTCCTGGCGAAACCTGTCAAGACCGACATCATCCGCGACAAGATTGATTTCCTGCTGGTGCAGTATTTCAGCCAGCTCGCACCTTCCGGTCTCACCGACGCTGAAGTGGACCTCGCCTATGTGGCCGAGTCGCTGAAGCCAGTTTTGGGCGCCGTGGAATTGAAACCTCCGGTGTGGTTGAACGCGCTCGACCGCGTGCTCGAATCGTCGCGGCGCTGCAAGTCTCTCGACGATCTTCTGCATGGCGGCATCCTCGAACAAGGGCGCAAGGCCAAGGGCCTGGCCGGAGACTTGTTTTATCTGCCGGTGGCTCTGGTTGCCTTCACCCGTTTTGGATACCTGATGCGGCGATCGTTTTTCCGCCTCATGCTAGGCGATCTGAACGGAATTCTGGACGGTCTGACCGAGCTGGAAGAAAAAGGCATCAAGACCATCGACTGCCGGCGCGCCCAGTTTTCCGCGCAGGAACCGATTGTCCGGCTGCGCGTGATCTGCCAGTCGTGGAAAGTGATGTTTCAGGCGGAGTATTCTTCGGGCTCGCCCCTGCGCATGCTAGTCGATCTTCGCGCCTCGGTCGAGTACGCCCTGGGGCGCGGCATCGCTCCCGAAGCGGAAGGCAAAGGCGCGCCAGCAGCTAAGGCTGCACCAGCCGCGAAACCAGCGCCTGCGGCGGCAGCCAAGCCGGCTGCGAAACCTGCGTCCGCGGTCAAACCGCCAGCTGTCGCGGCAAAACCAGCTGCGTCCGCTGCGGCTGCCGGTGCTTCGAAGCTCCCGGCGAAAACCGTTGCGCCCGCTGCGGCTGCGAAGCCTAATGCCAAGCCCGCTGCCGATGATCCCGAATTTGAAGTTTCGGGTGAGGCTGGTTGGGATCCGGATTCTACGCCGCCGAATAAATAACCGATGTATCGTGACCGGCCCCGACCGTGGCCGGCGAATCGCAACCGAGAACCAGGCTCGCAGGGAAAAGGAAGTTTCGCAGTGCAGGCGCCGACCGTACTGATCATCTCCGACGAAGTCGACTTCACCCGCCGCGTCACCGCACGCTGGCAGATGGAGCGCAACGTCCCCACGTTCACGCTGCTCAGCGGAGACTTGTGGCCGCGCTTCGCAGTCGACGTCTTCGACGTGGCCATTGTCGGGGAGTTGCGCCGCGACCTGCTTTCGGTGGTTCTCGAGCCTCTGCACTCAACCGGTCGGCCAGTTTTTTGCGTCTGTCAGGATGCCGCCACAGGACAGCTGGTCCACGAGCGCTGGCCCCGCATCGCGCTGCTGCGGCCCAGCGAACACTGGCTGGAAACCCTTGTGCTGGCTGCCAGTGAAGCCGTGCACCGTTCGCGCGCCGAATCCCGCGCCCGCTCTGCCGAGGCGGCCTGCGCCACGCTCGATCGCCAGGCTACGCTCGGTCGTTACATGCTCGAAATGCGGCACAACCTGAACAACGCGCTCACCTCGGTACTGGGCAACTCAGACCTGTTGCTTCTCGAACCGGGCAGCCTCTCGGCCCAGACCCGCGCCCAGATTGAAACCATTCGCAACATGACGCTCCGGATTCACGAAATCATGCAGCGCTTCTCCTCATTGGAAAAAGAAATGAACGTGGTCGCGCAGCAGGCCGAACAGGATGCCGGCAAGTCCTACGCGGCCGGAGCCACCGGTAACTAGCATGAAACCCCTCCCCTCGCACCGCGCCGATCTCGAAATGATTCGGCGAATAAACGTTCGGCGAATCGACGTTCCGCGAACGAGCGTTTGCACACCCTCCGGGGGAAGGATCTATGCATAGATTGATGGCGGGTGTCACCATTCTCGAACACGAACTCTCCGAGCTGCGCCTGCTGGTCGAGCGCCAGACCGGAATCCTGCTCGACTGCCCGAACAGCGCTCTAGCTGCGCACGTGGCTGAATATCTGGAAAGTCACGAACTGGAATCTCCCGCCGCGTTGCTCGACCGTCTGCGCGCTTCCGATCGGGATCCTTCCGTGCTGCCCGCATTTCTCGACGGCGTACTCAACGTGAACACTGGCTTCTTCCGCCATCCCGGAGCCATGAATGCGCTGGCCCGGCAAGTGATCCCGCAACTCTACGCCCGCAAAGTGGACGATGGCCCCAGCACGCTGCGCATCTGGAGCGCAGGTTGCGGCACCGGCGAAGAGACGTATTCGATTGCCATGGCGCTCTGCGAAGCGCTGCCCGGCGGAAATGGAAATGGTTCGAGTTCGAGTAACGGTTCGAACAATGGCTCGAATAACAGCAACAGCTCGAAAGACGCCCGAGAAAGAAATTCGTCCGGCAAGAACGGCGGGATTGCTGAGAGCATCGCCCCTGGCACAGGGCAGGGAACCAAGGACTGGTCGATTCACATTGTGGGCAGCGATCTGCTGCCTTCCGCGATCGAAGTCGCCGAGCGCGGGCTTTATCCGCAGTCGGCGCTGACCGGATTGCCTCCGGCAGCCATCCGCGCCTGCTTCTCGAAAATCGGCAGCCCCAACGGCGGCTCGAACGGATCGTCAAATGGCGGCTCGAGTGCGCTCGCGGAAACTTCTCAGAACGGAGCGGTGAACGCTTCGGGTAATGGTTCGGGCAGCAACTCGACCTCGGCTTCGACAGGTAACGGTTCTAGCAGTGGTTCAGCGAACGGCGCACACCTGCTGGTCAAGCCGCGCCTGCGCAGCCTGGTCACCTTCAACACCATGAACCTGACCAAGCCGGTCTACATCGGCCGCTTCGATTGCATTTTCTGCATGGACGTGCTGCCCCACCTCTCGCGCGCCCAGCGAACCGCGCTCATGGAGCGCCTGCATCTCTACCTCGAACCCGGCGGATACCTTTTCCTAAGCCAGACCGAAAAGCTCCAAGCCCCCAACCTGAACTTCCGCTCCGAAACCTTCGACGGCTACACCTTCCACCGCAAACCGCTGGCCGCCAGCGCCGCGTACGGACGGTAGGGGCTGGCGTTGTCTAAAGTATCCATTTTGTCTATACTAGACAAATGAAGACCGTCACAGCCACGGACGCCAAGCAGCGCTTGGCCGCCCTGCTTGACGCGGCCCAGCGCGAGCCCGTGCTTATCCGACGCCAGAACCGCGACGTCGCTGTAATCATGTCGGCGGAGGAATACGACCGCATTCGCAAGGTCAACATCGCTGAGCTCCTGCGAACCATGAACCGCATCAGTGAACAGGCCGCCGCGAACGGAATGACCGAGGAAATTCTCGCTGCCATCCTGAAAGACTGATGCGCTGCGTCGTCGACACCAACGTGATCGTCAGTGCCTCCTTGTTTTCACTTTCCGTCCCGCGTCAGGCAGTGGAGAAAGTGCTGCGCGACAGCATCCTGCTTTTTTCCGACCTCACAATGGATGAGCTGAAGAACGTTCTATTCCGCTCAAAGTTTGATCGATATGTGAGCCGTGGGGATCGTGCACTCTTCCTCGCGCAATTGAGCGTCACGGCCGAATTCGTTTCCATCATTCAACTCGTGCGCGAATGCCGCGATCCGAAAGATGACAAATTTCTGGAAGTCGCGCTGAACGGCAGGGCAGACGTCATCATTACCGGGGATGCAGACTTACTGAAGATGAATCCCCGGCATGAAATTCGGATCATGTCTCCAAGTGGCTTCTTAGGGTCGGCTGCTGCAAAACTCCCATAGTGGAAACTCGATCCGCGATTTTTTGGTTCCACTCCCTTGCCTGCGCCGGTCGGACTCTAGAATGAAAATGATCGGAGGCTTCAGATGGGCAAAATTACGTACGTACTTCGCCTGTTCGCCGGGTTGATGATGATCGTGGCTGCTCTTGCCACCTTCGAATCCTTTTCCGACGCGATGGTTAACCTCGGACGACCTGAGGGAGAGCGGACTTTGGGAGCGCTATTCCTCATCGCTACAGCCAGTTTTCTAGCCGCGTTCCTGGCAGCCGGTATGTCGTGGGTCCTAAGTGAAATTTCCGAACAGCTCGATCCGCTGGGCAAATTCGTCGTGGCGCCTCCGATCGTAACACCGTCGGGATCGGTCCGCGCTGCTTGAGTTATAGGCCTGCTATACTAGTGGAACCAGATGGAAGTGCTAGTCCCGAATAAGGGAACTGCGCCGACCGATCAAGTATGCCTAGGCGAACAAGAATTCTTTGGTGCGCAACTCCTTGATCGCGTCCCTCAGCTTTGCCGCCTTCTCAAACTCAAATTTCTTCGCCGCTTCGCGCATGTCGCTTTCGAGTTTCCCAATGTAGGTATCCACTTCTTCCTGCGATCTGAATTCGGGCATGCCCTCGGCTTCGCCCGCGGTCAGGTCGGCATAGTCGGCAGCCACGATGCCGGCCAGCGTCATGTCCAGCGGACGCACGATCGATTCCGGAGTGATTCCGTTTTCTTCGTTGTACGCGGTCTGAATGGCGCGGCGGCGCAGAGTCTCGTCCATGGCGCGCTTCATGGAATCGGTTTGGCGATCGGCATAAAGAATCGCGCGCCCGTTCAAATGCCGCGCGCAGCGTCCGATGGTCTGGATCAGCGATCCCGTCGACCGTAGAAAGCCTTCCTTGTCCGCGTCCAGAATCGCGACCAGCGAAACTTCCGGCAGATCCAATCCCTCGCGCAGCAGATTGATGCCGATCAATACATCAAACTCGCCCTTGCGCAGGTCGCGTAGAATCTTGACCCGCTCCAGCGTCTCGATTTCCGAATGCATGTAGCGGCACTTTACCCCGACCTCGGCGTAATACTCGGCCAAATCCTCGGACATGCGTTTGGTCAAAGTCGTCACCAGCACGCGCTGGCCCAGTTCCACCCGCGCACGAATCTCGTGCAGCAGATCGTCAATCTGCCCCTTCACCGGACGCACCTCGACCGGAGGATCGATCAGTCCCGTAGGCCGAATAATCTGCTCCACCACCACGCCCGCCGACTTAGTCAGCTCATACGGCCCCGGCGTTGCCGATACGTAAATGAGCTGGTTGGTGCGATGTTCGAACTCTTCAAACGTCAGCGGACGGTTATCCAGCGCCGACGGCATGCGAAATCCGTACTCGACCAGCGTTTCCTTGCGCGAGCGATCGCCCGCATACATGCCGCGCAGCTGCGGCACGGTTCCATGCGACTCGTCAATGAACATAAGAAAGTCGCGCGGAAAATAATCCAACAGCGTCGGTGGAGGCTCGCCCGGCATCCGCCCCGTAAAATGCCGGGAATAATTCTCGATGCCGTGGCAGAATCCCATGGCCTTGATCATTTCCAAATCAAACATTGTCCGCTGATGAATGCGCTGCGCCTCCACCAGCCGTCCCTGCTTTTCCAACTCGACTTCCCACCACGCCAGTTCTTTCTTGATTGACGCCACGGCCGACGCCCGCGTTTCTTCCTTCATCACATAATGCGTCTTCGGATAAATCGGCAGCCGCATGTATTTCTGCTTGACCGTGCCAAACAGCGGATCGATCTGCGTGAGCGACGAAACCTCATCGCCCCACAACTCGATGCGGTAGGCCATGTCGTCATAAGTGGGGAAGACCTCGATCACATCGCCGCGCACCCGAAACGTGCCGCGCCGGAAGTCCGAGTTAGTGCGCTCATAAAGAATGTCGACCAGCCGATGGGTAATCTCCTCACGCTTAATCTTCTGGCCTTTTTCCAGAAACATCATCATGCCGTAATACGCCTCCGGCGAGCCCAGGCCGTAGATGCAACTCACCGACGCCACAATCAGCGCATCGCGCCGCTCAAATAAAGACCGCGTCGCCGACAGCCGCAGCTTGTCCAGTTCATCATTGATGGTCGCTTCTTTTTCAATGTAGAGGTCGGCCGCCGGGACATAAGCTTCGGGCTGATAGTAGTCGTAATACGAAACGAAATATTCGACCGCATTGTGCGGGAAAAAATTCTTGAATTCGTGGTAGAGCTGCGCCGCCAGCGTCTTGTTATGCGCCATTACCAGAGTCGGACGGTTCGCTGCCTCAATCACCTTGGCCATGGTGAAGGTCTTACCCGACCCGGTGACGCCAAGCAGCACCTGATGCTGCTCGCGGTCATACACGCCACGCAACAGTGACTCGATGGCGCGCCCCTGATCGCCTTGCGGCTTGTAGCTCGAAACGAGTTTGAAATCCATAAAAAGCTCTTAGCTGAAAAATCTTAAGTGCACCTGCGGACAGATTCTGTCCTCAATCCGCCCTTTGTCATTCCGACCCATGAGCGAAGCGAAGGGCGGAGGAATCTGCTCGTGTGGGGACGGGCGCCTTCGCCCGTCCGGCCAAGCGCAGCGAGGCCAGGTTTTCGCCGGCAGCGCCACAGAAGCCGATTTTGCCGACAGAGAATCTTTCTATTATAACGTCCCGGGGAGCAGGCGAGAAAGCGTCGCTACTTGTGGAGTTCGACGGCGAGCAGATGCGGCGCATCAGATTTGTCTGCGGATTCGACATACTCAACCTTGGCCGCCCGGTTTTCCAGGTCGTGACACGGGTTGAGATTGCTGCTCGGCTGGAAACCGAGGGCGCTGAACTGAATCTCGAAGTAATTATCGCTATGCAGCGTGAGCATCTTCCCGCCAGAAGTGACTGCCAGGTCCAGGTTCGGGTTGTGGCAGTGCACATTCTTCAATACTCCGACGAGGAACCGATGAGGCCCGCTGGGGACAAACTGTTTTCGGGCGAGATGCGGAGTATCCGTCGACAAATCAGTTTCTACCTGATCCGCCTCTTCTTCGCTGATCTCCTGGCGCAGGGCTGCATTTCGTTGTTGTGCCGCGACGTATTCCTTAGCGCTGATGAGAAGAATGTCGATGGTCTGAGTTTCCTCCGGGGATTTTGCCAGTTTGGCGGCATTGTCGAGCACCTTGATCGCATTTTCTCCCTGCCCCAGGCCCAGCAACGCATTGGCCACATTGATGCGATAACCGGCGTTGCCTGGGTCGAGAGACACCGCTGTTAGTCCCATCATCCGCGCCTCTTCGAGATTGCGGCGCCGCGATCCCAGGAACGCGGCCAGTCGGTCGTAGGAAGGCGCAAACGACGGATTCAACCTGATGGAAGCTCGCAGGCTGCTCTCGATCTGCGCCTCGTCCGATGGAGCCACCGGACTCATCATCGAAATGGCGGCAAAGTAGTAGTGCGCAAGATAACTCTGGGAATCGAGTTGCACCGCCCGGGCATAGCGCTGGCGCGCTTCGTCCAGATGGTGCTGCTGAAGTTCCATGAGGCCCAGAGTTTCCTGCGCCTGAACGTTCTTCGGATCTTCCTGCAGGACTTGATCGATCAGGGCCTGCGCGTCGGCGCTTCTTCCGTTGTAAGCCAGGAAGTCGGCCCGAATCGCGTCGGCTTGCCCGGGCGTCAACACTTCCACTTTGAAAGCCGAGTCGTCGACAGCAGTGCTCGTCGTCATCGTGAAGTAGCTGAAAGTGGCTTGCTCGATATACCGCACCAGCGCCCACTGCAGTTGCTTCAAATCGCCGAAAACGCGCGTGGCCGCTGTAACCGGATCGACTTTCTGAATCAGAAGTTCCGAATAGTCGGTTAGTCGGTGCGTTTTTTCCTGGTGATCCTTCATGAAGGTGTAGTGCATCAGGGCCCACGATTCCGCGTAAAAAATGGAACCCTTATTCTCTTCGTGATAATAGGGCGATTTGTCGTCGACGGTGAACAGGGTCGGCAGGGGTAGCAGCGGGTTCTGCCGCAGCAACGCTAGGTCTGCTGCGCTAGCCTCACCGAGCGAGACGCCTTTCTCCCCGATCTCGGAGTTCTCATAAAACTCAGCCAGACCCTCATTCATCCATAACGGAATCCACTCCGCGGACTTGCTCAACAGTAAGTGGGTGTATTCGTGATATACGACCGAATAAGGATGCTCGCCCTCGGCATCGAGCCGCATCAGGACATAATTCTTGTCGGGAGCCCGCAAGAACAGCCCGCCGAGTTTCAGCGAGCCCTTGGCCAGGTAGGCTTCAGGTTCGAGAGCCTTGAAATCCTTTTCATCCTTTATGGCTAGGACGATGATGGGCGAGCCGGGATCGATCTGCAACTTCGGAAACACGGCGTGAAAGACCTCTCGCATGCGCTCGAATTGATCGGCGATGCGACGCCCTTGCTTTTCGTTGGAGTTAGTAACCACCACAAAGTGCGGGCTGCGCACTTCGGTCCAAGTCTCAGCCTTGTCCCGCGCCAGAGCCGGCGCGGCCAGCAGAAGCAACGAGACTAAAACCTTGCGCTTCGACATAGCGGCGACATACAGATACACCGCAATTCGTGGCCAGTCAAATGAATAAACGCGGCGCTAGTGGTGCGGTTTGAACTCTGAATCTCACAAGGCGTCATCCCGAAGAGCCCGCGTTTGTTCGAGCGGGCCGAGGGATCTCCCGTGGCACACAGCGTCGTAGCGGGAGATCCTTCGCTCCGCCCGAAGAACGGCTACGCTCAGGATGACACGATCGACGAGCGAGGATGCCATCGGAAATTCAAAATGAGCCACTGCGAAACGTGCTCTGTACTTGCCTATCCCACCGAGGGTCGCAGCTCCACTCTCTTAGTCGCGATCATGATCTGAGTCGACGGCAACTTCGGCCGCGGATACGGCTCGGTATAAGCCTCCACGGTAATCGTCCCCGGAGTACGCGTCGCTTGCACGATCACTTGCGCGAGGCCGTTGAACAGGCTACGTTTCGGCTCTTTATCGGACTCCTGGCAATTCGGATCGCCGTTGCCCACGCCGATCAGCGCGCCCTCGCCACTCACTTTGAAGCTGATCAGGTTGCCGGCCGTCGGAATCGCGCGTCCTTCTTTGTCGAGCACTTCCACGCGCAGGATGGCCACATCCTCGCCGTCGGCGTTAATCTCGGTTCGGTCAGTCGTGAGCCGAATCGATTCCGGTCCGCCAGTGGTCTCGCGTTTTTCGGTCAGCACGACTTTGCCGTCTTTCGTCCCGCGCGCTTCGAGCACGCCAGGTTCATACTTCACACTCCACTCCAGATGCGTGAGCGGCTCTACTTTTTTCGAACCCTGGCTCTTGCCATTCAGAAAAAGTTCGACTGAATCGAGATTCGAATGTACCCACACCGGAATCGGCTCACCCTCGCGCCCGGCCCAATTCCAGTGCGGAAACAAATGCAGCACAGGGTCCGATCCCCACCATGCCTTGTAGTAATAAAAATTATCCTTGGGAAAGCCGCACATGTCGACGATGCCGAACTGCGAGTTGATCGAGGGCCAGCCGTAGGGAGTGGGCTCGCCGCGATAGTCAAAGCCCGTCCAGGCAAAACCGCCCGAGAGCCATTCCCGCGCGGCGTAGAACTTCCACCATTCTTCCGCCAACTGGGACCAGTCGGTGTGGTTCAGATCGTAGGCGCTGACCCAGTTGCGCAGCTTGTCGGTCGAATAAATGCTGCGCGTCGAAACCGTGCTGGCTGTTTCCGATCCCACGCTCGGCTGCTTGGGATGCTTGGCGTGATAGGCGTCATGCTCCTTCAGGTTGTAGTTGAATCCCATCACGTCGAGTTGCTCGGGAAATGGCGTCTGGAACGCGGTATTGATGGCGGCCGTGCACAGCCGCGTCGGATCCAGTGCGTGAGTGCGGGCGATCATGTCGTCGATCACGCGCGGCCCCTGCGGCTGAAACATCATGGTCCACTCCTCATTGCCCATGGACCACAAAATAATCGACGGCGAATTGCGATAGCGCTTCACCATCGCTTCGAGCTGCGCCATGCCCTCCGCATTCGCGCTCATCAGCCGCGTCTCGCACATCATCATCAAGCCGAGGCGGTCGCACGCTTCCACCCATTCCGGCGTTGGCATGTTGTGCGACGTGCGCACGGCGTTGCCTCCCATGTCTTTTAATACGGCGACGCGATAGCACTGCAGCTGGTCGGGAAGCGCCGCGCCCACGCCCGCGTGATCGTGATGGTTGCAGGTGCCTTTGATCTTTACGGATTTTCCGTTGAGAAAGAATCCCTTGTCAGCGTCCCACTTGATGTCGCGGATGCCGAAAGTGACGCGCTCGGCATCGCGGATCCTGCCGTTGGACTCGACTGTGACCACGGCGGTGTACAAGTTCGGAGTATCCGGAGACCATAGAGCAGGATTCGGAATGCTTGTCACTGCGCCGAATTCTGCCGGCAGGACCGGGGCGGCTGGCAGTTCCGGAGAGTCGTCGGTTGTGGCCACCTTCTTCCCCGCGGCGTCGAAGATCTGCCAACGCACGCGACAGAGTTCCAATGGCCGGACGTCATTATGCACGATCGTGCTCAAACTCAGCCGGGCCGTATTGCCTTCGAGCTTGGTCCTCACCGTGCTTTCCCAATGCCCCAGATGCAGCGCGTCGGTCTTGGTCAGCCACACATGCCGGTAAATTCCCGCACCCTCGTAGAACCATCCGTCGCCAAAGCTTGCGTCCATGCGGACCATCAGATAATTCTTCCCGCCATAATTGAGAAAGTCGCTTACATCGAAACGAAACGGCGCATAGCCGTTGTCGTTGCGCCCGATGAAATATCCGTTCAAGAACACGAGCGCGCTGCGAAACGCCCCGTCAAATTCAACCGTGATGCGCCGTCCAGCATCCTCTTTCAGAATGTCGAAGGTGCGCCGGTACCAGCCCACGCTGGTCTCGGGATATCGTCGTCCCAGCGGCTTGTAGCCGTGGCTGTTCTGCTCTTCGTCGTGCACAAACGGCAACTCGAGCGCCCAATCGTGCGGCAGATTCAAGTCGCGCCATTTGGAGTCGTCAAATTTCGCAGTGGCGAACCAGAACTCGCCCGACTTGGCGAAATCTCCCTGGCCCATGCCGAATCCCAAATCGCGCAGCGGGTCGCTGGCATGTCCCTGAAAAAACTTCCAGCCAAAGTCGAACAGCAGATGCTCCCGCGGAGCAACAGCGGACATCGTCTCCGCCGACAGAGTGTCGGGATAGCCCGCCAGCAGCGCCTGGGCGCGCCCCACCGGACCCGCGACCAACGCTGTGCCAGACAAAGCAAGACCAGAACGAAGAAGATCGCGGCGGGTGAGGGAACGGGGAAGATCAGTCATTCTGCGCCTCAAGGATTGAATTCGAGATTGGAATCCTGTCCCATGCCGAAAGCGTTAGCCTGGGACATCGCATCATGGGACTTCGCATTATAAGGCCGAAGCGCGCGGCGCGAGTCCGTCTAAGGTAGGGATGCTTCGACTTCGCGTGGGACGGCCTTCGCGACCGTTCTTAGCATGAGAATCTGCGGGAATGCCGAGCCCGGGAATGCTGAGCGCTGGGGCGTACGATCTCTACTTCTGTTCCTTTACTTCCTGCACGCCCACGATCTTCGATGAGGTGCGGAACTTCTTGTAGTCGCGAAAGGTCACTTCGCCGTCGATTTTGTACCCCTTGAAGAGCGCCACGCGTGCGTCGACCTTGAAGTTAATGTTTCGCGGCAGCCACACCTCATCGTTTACGCGCGTCTGCTCGAACATCACGTGCGTGCCGCTGTGGATGCGCGCCAGCACCCACCCGAACGACACCGTGTCGAGCGTTTCTATATCCATTTTGGCCAGTTGCAAGTCACCTTTATCGATCCACACCCGCCCGTGAAGCTTGGAGAGAAGTTTCGCCTCCTTCATGTGCGGCTCATAGCCCGGCCGCGGTTCGCCGTCAATCACCCAGGCCTCGCGTCCGTCCAGTTGTTCCGTTCCCACCAGTGTGAAGTTGTAGGCGTCGGCCACTTCCTTCACGAATTTGCGGCCATCCTCGCGATCCTTGGTTTCTTTCTCTTCGCGTTTCTTGCGATCCTCATTCGATTCGTTCTTGCGCTTATCGATAATCTTCTGGATCTTTTCTTCTTCTTTCGCCGCGTCCTTGGCGTCGAGTGGCTTGTCGTCTTTTTCGATCAACCTCTGCACCTGCTCGCCGTAAATCTCCAGCACCTCGTAGGTCTTCACTTCCGTCGATTTGGTCTGGCCTTTGCCGTCAAGATTGTTTTGCACGTCGCGTTCGATGCAGGTGTAGTTCCGCTGCCGCTTGTCGTTTTCGAGGTCCTTTTCGGCCACCACGCGGAACAGTTGTCGCATCTGTTCCTGCGAGAGCTTGCCGTCCGGTCCCGCCGTGAGATCCGGGATCGGCGTCTCAACCGCGTTCGCTGCAGCAGGCGGTTGGTCCGGCGAAGCAACGGATGACTGCTCCTGACCGGAGGCCAGCAGAGCGCAAGAAAGAATGAACCAGCCCAGGCGGAAAGCTCTCATGCATCTACCTTAACGCAGGAGAGCAACAGAAGTTTCGGTGAGATAGCGGCGGCCCTGGATTCTGGGGTCCTTAGGTCCGAGGGATTGGGCTTTCGGGGCTCGTGAGGCTAACACATAACAGTCGTAACTCCTGAAGCCCGAAACCTGAAGCCCGAAACCTGAAGCCCAAAACCTGAAGCCTAAGACCCGATCTCGCGTTCTTCCTGTGCCGCCTGCGCCACGGCCAGCTGCCGGCAGGTGCGGCCAATAACGTCCTGCGCCGAGCCAGCTTCCACGAACTGAAAGCCGTAGCGGAAGGCGTTCCGCTGGCGAACCATGGCGAGAGCCTCCACATCCCCTTCGGGCAGCGTCAGCTCCAGCCGAACCACCTCGCCGACCGGAACCTCCACGCGCAGCATCGCCGAAAGCCCCGACTCGCTGATGTCGACGCTATGTCCTCGAACCACCGGGCAGTCGCGCGGATACACGCGGATCTCCACTTCCAGCTTGAACCGGGGATGGCGGCGGGCGTCCACCATTTCGAACCTCTCGTCGGTTCCGAAGTGACTGCGCGCATCCATGTCGAGACTCTCCCGGACCAGAAGCCTCGCTCGACCGGACTATCCAGATGGCAATCCAGACTTCGTCAATCCAGATTTCGCCAATCCAGATTGCGTCCAGTGGCAGCGAAAAAGCAAGCGCAAAGGTCCGTGTTAGTTATCGGCGGAGGCTAGCCGGAACTTTAGGCGGTACCAGCCCGTCAATCTCTGGCTTTGTAAGCCTTGCCTAAACATTCCGCATGGAAAAGCCGCTCGTCCACCCGGTGCAGTTTCTTTTCCTGGGCCTTAGTTAGAAGGGAATAATGTTTGATGTCGAACAGGTGATACACAATAAACCACACTGGCTGGTCGGTCGTCATCCAGTTCTGCCGGTCAAAGCGCTTCAGATTCACCGGGCCCGAGTAGCGCCGCAGCGTACGCTCGCGTCGCATGTTGAAGTAACCGTTGAAGTAGCTCAGCGCGAGTTCGCGTAATGTGCGATGGACCGGCTCGCGCCAGCGGCATCCAGAATAATTCGACTTCGCGATCGCGCCCCAGCAGCCGTCTTCGCGGTAAACAGCGATCACGTGGTCAGTGTCGTGCTCGGCCTCGAAATCCAACAGCAGGGGCGGATACCCGTTGGCCCGCAACGCCGCCGCGGCAAAAATCGCGCCCTCCAGGCAGTGCGACGATTGCTCGGCCAGCACCTTGCGCGGCGACCATGCCGTGTCTTCCAGGTGATACGGCATGTCATCGATAAACTTCTGAATGCCGTAAGGATTCTTCATGCTGCGCAGCTTGCGCAGTTCCTTCGGAGTGAAATCGTGAGCGAGGCCAGAGTGGTTTGGGTTCATGATTGGTTATGCGAGATTCTTTCTTGCTGTGGAAGTTGCTCGGGGCTTCACCGCTGGGACGCTCCGCCAAGAACCGCGCCTAGTTCTTGGGCGTGGTCAACGAGTACGTCAGGCGGCGCGTCCGCCAGCGTGTGCGGAGCGAAGCCGTAGGTCACGCCAATCGCCCACATGCCGGCATTGCGGCCAGTTTCAATGTCAGTGTGAGAGTCGCCGACAATAACCGCGTGTTCCGGCGCGATGCCGCTCTCTTCGAGCAGCCTGCGCGCGCCCTCAGGATCAGGCTTCTTGGTAGCAAAGCTGTTGCCGCCGTAAATCTGCGAAAAGAATTTTCCCAGCCCCAGCGCCTCGACAATCGCCTGCGAAGGTTTGACCGGCTTGTTCGAAAGCACCGCCATCTTTCGCGGCACGCCGTTTGCCGAATTCTGAATCGCTGCGAGCGACTCGGCTATTCCCGGATACACCGTCGTGTGGTCAAGCTTATGTTCGCGATAGTAGGAGAGAAAAAACTCCAGCCCCTTGCGCACCAACGCCTCGTCGACTGTCTCGCCGCCCAGCGCCCGCTGAATCAGGATAGGCGCCCCGTCTCCCACATAGCTGGCAATCACGTCATCGGGCAGCGCCGCCCGCCCGATATGCCGCAGCGCAGCATTCACCGAATGCACCAGGTCAAGACGCGAGTCGATGAGCGTGCCATCCAGATCGAAAATAACGAGTTTGATCGAATGCGGGTCGAAGGCGCGGAGAGTCCGAATCATGCACTCTCAGGATATACGATCGCTCACTGGAAGGCGGTTAGGCGCAAAAGCCGTTAGCGAGCGTCAGGATGTTCCGCAGGTGGGACCGAGCTCGTAGGGAGTTCACGTGAAGTCGGAGAGTCGGAAGGAATTCGGCGCAGGAGCATGACCGTAAAAAAAATGCCGACGCCGATGTACGCCGAACAAAACAGGAACGAGCTAGGCCACCTGTAAGCGAGCCTGTCCTGCAAGAGCCGCTGAACTCCGTCCGCCACGTAGTATCCGCCGAAAAACCAGCAAAATATCACGGTGAACACTAGGCTTCGTATAGAGCGTTTGTGGACGCTGCTGAGATCCATGACAGGCTCCTGCTGCCTCGCATCTTAGCGCAGATTGACGCGTATCCATATTTCCGGTAATATCGAAATATGTCAGCGGCCACGAAGAGCCCTTCCCCCAGCAAATCCCTCGAACAAGTCGCCAAGTACGCCGACATGTTCTCCGCCATGGGAACCGAGCCCCGCCTGCGCATCATGCAACTGCTGCTGACCGCGCATCCCGAGGGCCTCGTAGTCAGCGACATCCAAGCCGAACTCGACATCCCCAACTCAACCCTCTCTCACCACCTCGACAAGCTGCGAACCGAAGGCCTGGTCGAAGTACAGCGCGAAGGAACTTTTCTTCGCTACACGGCCAACACCGTCGCCCTGCAGGAATTACTCGGCTTTCTCTACGCCGAGTGCTGCACCCGCAATAAAGCTCTCAAGCCGCAGGACATTATTCAAATCTGTAAATAGGAGCAACTCATGAGCACCGCCGAGACCACCGACATCAACTCCACCGACATCAAGCAAGTCGTCAAACAAAAATACGGCGAAGCCGCGTTACGCGTGAAGTCCGGAGGCAGTTCCTGCTGCGGCGCGACCGCCAGCACGGGCTGCTGCGATCCCATCACCACGAATCTCTACGACGCCGCGCAGGCCGGGCAGATCCCAGAAGAGGCGATGCTAGCCTCGCTCGGCTGCGGCAATCCAACGGCGCTAGCCCAGTTGAACCCCGGCGAGACCGTCCTCGATCTCGGATCCGGCGGCGGCATCGACGTTCTGCTTTCCGCCCGCCGCGTCGGCCCCACCGGCAAAGCCTACGGCCTCGACATGACGGATGAAATGCTGGCCCTCGCCAACGACAACAAACGCAAGGCCGCCGTCGACAATGTCGAATTCCTGAAGGGCGAAATCGAAAGCATCCCATTGCCCGACAATTCGGTCGACGTCATCATTTCCAATTGTGTAATCAACCTCTCCGCCGACAAAGATAAAGTTCTACGCGAAGCCTTCCGCGCGCTGAAGCCCGGCGGCCGCTTCGCCGTCTCCGATGTCGTAACCCGCGGCGAAATTCTTCCCGAGATCCGCCAAAGCGTCCTCGCCTGGGTCGGTTGCATCGCCGGCCCTCTGGAAGAAAACGACTACCGCAGCAAGCTGGCCACAGCCGGATTCACCGAGATCGAAATCGAGCCCACGCGCATCTACCGCGCCGAGGACGCTCGCGAATTTCTCGCCGGGCAGGGAATCGACGTCGACGCGCTAGCTCCACAAGTCGATGGCAAGTTTCTCAGCGCCTTCATTCGCGCCGCCAAACCAAAACTCGTCGAGCCAAATCTCGCGAAGCCAGATCGCGCTCAGCCAAAACTCGCTCCGGAGGCCTGCTGTGGTCCGACGTGCTGTAACTGAAGCCCTGGGCACAGCATTTCTGCTGATCGCAGTCGTAGGCTCGGGAATCATGGCCGAGCGACTGGCGGGCGGAAAT
>Ga0210390_10001704_pt1 | contig 20407 bp, 20 predicted proteins | sample IncBWH11OmetaG_FD_161050 | JGI IMG/M metagenome (GOLD analysis project Ga0210390, IMG submission 161050) | Forest soil microbial communities from Barre Woods Harvard Forest LTER site, Petersham, Massachusetts, United States - Inc-BW-H-11-O ... | reverse complement strand
CGGATCGCGGATCTTTTGCCGCAACTTGGCGGCAATCTCGTTGATGTTGACCGGATCGTTCCCCAGAAACACGCGCTGCTGCTTGTCGATACTGATGACCAGGCGCTCTTCCGTGATCTCTTTCACAGTGCGAGTCTTGGGAACACTCACCTCGATGCCCGATTGCAGCACCGGCGCGGTCACCATGAAAATAATCAGCAGCACCAGAACAACGTCCACCAGCGGCGTGATGTTAATGTCAGCGAGAGAACTTTGGGTGCGTCCGTTGGAAGCCGTGAAGGCCATTACCGCCGCACCTCCGGAACTGCCTGCGCCCGCTCGACTGCATTCAGCATTTCCAAAGCGAAGTCGTCCCCGCGCGCCGCAAACTCCCGGATGGAACTCCCCAAAAGGTTATAAGCAATCACCGCCGGAATTGCCGCCGCCAAGCCCGCCGCCGTAGTAATCAGAGCCTCCGAAATTCCCGGAGCCACAGCCCGCAAAGTCGCGCCCCCGGCCGTCCCCAACCCATGGAATGCATCGATAATTCCCCAGACAGTGCCGAAGAGGCCTACGAATGGGGTTACGGCGGCGGTGATTGCAAGCCAGGGCATGTTTCGCTCCAGGCGCGAGACTTCTTCGGAGCAGGCAATCTGCATGGCTCGCTGAATCGACACGCTAGTACCTTGACGGCGATGTTCGGCGAAACCGCCTTCGAAGACTGCGACCAGCGGGCTGGGTTTGAATTGCTCGGCTACCGCGGAGACATCCTGGAGGCGCTGAGCTTTGCGGAAGGCGCGCACGAAGCGTCCGCTCTGCACGCGGGCGCGCCGCACCAGGCTCCACTTGGAAAGAATGATGGCCCAGGAAATCACGCTGAAGGCCAACAGGGACAAGAGCACGACTTTGGCGACGGGACCGGTTTCCACCACCAAATCGACGATCTCGCCGCCAACCACCGCTGCCAGTAGAAAAGGAAAATGCATTTGGGTTTCGCTGATTAATTATAGACGAACACTGCAGGCATCTCGGGCAGACGTACCGCATGCATTAACCGGAGTTTACGGCATGCAGCCTCTGCCTAATCAGGCAAATTCTCGATCCCTGCTGAGTTTCCTTTGTGTACCTTTGTGTCCTTGGTGGTTGTGGCATTTGTACTTCATCAACCACAAAGGACACGAAGGTACACAAAGGAAACATGAGGATCCTGCCATTCGGCAATTTTGATCAGAGCAGGGCTGACAGCCGTGTTTCATGTTATTCTGCGCTCAACTTCTGGCATTCCAGGAAAGCCCGTGCTCGCGGAACTGCGGCTCGAAAATTACGCGGTGATTGACAACCTTGCGGTCGAGTTTGCTGCTGGCTTGAATCTGCTGACCGGCGAAACCGGAGCTGGCAAATCCATACTGATTGACGCCCTTGCGCTTCTTCTCGGCGAGAAGGCTTCTACCGATGTGATCCGTACCGGCGCAGATCGGGCCACGATGACGGCGGTTTTCGAAATCGATGGGCGGACGGAAACGATCCTCACCCGAATTCTCGAAGCCAACGGCATCGACCCGCACGACGAACACGAATCCATCATTCTGCGGCGCGAGATTGCACTTGGTGGCAAGGGCCGCGTCTTCATCAACAATCAGCCGGCTACTGTCGGCGTGCTGCGCCAGTTGGCACCGTTTCTCGCTACCATCCACGCCCAGAATGAATCGATCTTGTCGTTCGATGCCGCCGCGCGGCTCGAACTGCTCGACACTTTCACCGGTACACAACTCGAAGCCACGAGTGCAGCCTTCGCAAGCTGGAAGAGCATTGCCCAGCGCATCGAAGAGCTTGAGCACGGCGAGCAAGACCGGTTGCGCCTGCTCGATCTGTGGACTTTCCAGAAGCGCGAGATTGCAGATGCCAAACTGCAGGCCGGTGAGGACGAACGTCTCGAAAGCGAAAAGCGGGTTTTAGCCAACGCGGAAAAAATTTACGGCGCGGCCATGAATGCATTCGATTTGCTTTACGAAGGCAGTGCTTCGACCTCGTCTTCGCTGCGAACGGCTCAGAAGCACATCGAAGAGCTGTCGCGCTACGAACCGAAATTCCGCGAGGCCCTGGCCGCGATCGAAACCGCGCGCATCAGCGTGGAGGATGTGGGCGCGACCCTCCGCGATTATGCGGGCGGCATTCAAGCCTCGCCCGAGCACCTCGCCGAAGTCGAGGATCGCCTTGCGCTGCTCGATCGCTTGAAGCGCAAATACGGCCCCACGCTAGAAGACGTGCTTCATCATGGTGAAGAAGTCGGCCGCAAGCTTTTGGAAATGGAGAACAAAGACGAAATTCTGGCTGAGTTACGCCGAGAGCTGGCGCGGGCCGCCGACGAATATTTGCGCGCGGCTCGCGCCATTTCGAAGAAGCGCTACGACGCCGCCCGCAAGCTAGAGAAGCTGGTCGAGGCAGAGATCAACGATCTGGCCATGAAATCTGACTTTCACATCGAAATCAGCGGCACTGATGAAGTAGGGAACTGGACTGCGTCCGGCTTCGATCAAGTCGTTTATTTGATTTCCACGAACCCTGGAGAACCGCCGCGACGGCTGGAGCACATCGCTTCAGGCGGAGAGTTGTCGCGGGTGATGCTGGCGCTGAAGGCCAGCGTGGAAGCCGGACAGGTCAAAAAGACAAGTGTGGCGCGGGCGTCCTCGCCTGCGCACCGAACCCTTATCTTTGACGAAATCGATACTGGCATTGGCGGACGCGCGGCAGAGGCCGTGGGCAAAAAACTGAAAGCGCTGTCGCGAGCCAATCAGGTGCTCTGCGTAACTCATCTGCCGCAGATCGCTACCTTCGCCGACAATCACTATCTGATCGAAAAGAAAACCTCCGCCGATCGCACTCGCACCGCGGTGCGGCTGATCACTGGTGAGGAGCGCACCGAAGAAGTCGCCCGCATGTTGAGCGGGGCCAAGCTGACTGAGACTTCGCGCAAACACGCCGAGCAGATGCTGAAGACCAACGCTTAGGCAGTGGCCCGACCACCGAAGTCCGTCCAAGAAATAGATCACGACCGTTGGTAATCTATCGAAAGTAAGCACCTTCCGACATAATCGAGGAGTAACAGATGAGTTTCGAAGGAAGTGGAAATAGTGAACGTTGTAGACGATCTCGATACAGTCCTGACCCTCGATCAGGCGCAAGAACTGGCTGATTTCGATCCGGACCCAGTTATAGAGGGGGACTTGCCCACCCAGCAGTTGCTCGACGAGATGCTGGGCCGTTTCGATGAAGATGATTCGTTAGCATTCTTGGCGCACGGCCTCACCCTCGAACTTCACGCTGATTTGGACGACTAACGCCTCTCTTAACCAACGCCAACCCAACCAACGGACTCCGAGTTATCATTCCGGCTCTCCGTAGAAGCTGGCCTCGCTAACCGGCGCGGGTACACTCTCGCTTCCTTGCACGCCCAGCCTGGTACGCGCTGAGAACATCGGCCCCCGCGCGACTTTTGTCGGAGCAAACGCTGACAGGCCCAGCGGAACCTTGATATCGTCATAAATCGCTTCGACTCCGCCACGCATGAAATAAGTCTCATGCCAGAATCCTGTGCCTCCAGAGTCGCGCAGGAAACTCTTCCACCATTGCATGTGCGGCTCCGAGCGTGCCCATCGCTCCAGCGATTCGAAGTCGCGCCAGTATTGTCGCATTCCAACATGCGGGGGCAATAGCGAATAGATTACAGTTTCGTGCCGCAGCAAACCCTCGGGCGCTGCTGTTACTGAATCTGCGATCTTCGGGCCGAAGCCAAACAAGGTCTTGAGTCCCGTCATGGCATTGACCCGCATGCCTAGGTAAATCACGACAAGATCTGGATAAGAGGTCAGTTCCACCGTACGCCGTTCAACCTTCATGGTCGCCTCCCTGTGCGCGAATAACCGCACTCTTCAAGGATTAGATGCACTCCTGCCGGGTTGCAAGATCCCTGAAGCTTGGGATGGCGATCGATCACGAAGGCGAAAACTACGAAGGCCGGAACCCCGGAATTGCTTCCGGTCCCGGCCTGCGCTTCCTTCAACCTTGTTGAGACTTGCTAGACGGGCGCGAACGCCGGTCCTGCATTTGTTTCTAGTTGCTTGGCGTTGTATTGGACGCCGACGTTGTGCTCGCGGGGACGGCGTCGCCGGTGAGGCGGCTCAGTCGCGGGAAGAACGGCGTGACCTCGAACGGCATTTTGTCGCGCGCCGAAGTGATCGCCACCGGCGCCGTCTTGGCCAGCTCCACACGGTTTGTCCAGGCGTTCAGCTTCACGCGTCCGCCCATGGGCAGCGCCGCGATCTGATCCAGTTTGTTCGGATCCAAAGCGGGGCCCATGGCGCTGAGCGCCGTTAACCGCACCAGGTCACCCTTTTCGTTGGTGAAGCTGTTGCCTAAGTGCGCGGTCAACAACGCCGAGAGCTCTGGAGCCCGCACTACCAGCTCTTTGAGGAACAATGAAGGCACGTCCAGCTTTTGGGCGTAGGGCGAGTTCTTCAAGATTTCCATAGCCTTGGTGTCCGCTGCTGTTTCCTCGTCGGGATTGTGGCGGAATCCAAAGTTCGAATACGTCGATTCGTCGGTAAACAACATGCGGTCGTTGAAGGCGAACTTGCTGCCCAGATTGTGTCCCAGAACAATGTGCGCCAGTTCGTGCGAGAGCACCATAGCCAGGCTGGCTTCGTCGGGAAGCACATCAACCAAGCCACGGCTGACCACAATGGTGTTGCCGACGCTGAACGTTTCCAGCGGAGAAGTGAGCATCACCCGAGTCCGCACCGGACGCGGCAACTCAATGTTATTCGTGACGATCAAATTGTTAACCACGGTCTGCAGGACTTTGTCGACTTCGCCTTCCGGAGCCACCAATCCCGACTCCGTCAGACGCTCGACCACATTGTCCTCAGCCTGCTGCTGCCATTGGCGTTGAGCTTCCAAAGGAGACGCGTCCGCGGTCGAAGGCGTTTCGTCCTTCACCGAATCAACCCTCACCTGCGTGAGTTCGTCTTCCTTAGCGCCTTTCTTCAGGTCATAGCCCCAGATGCGGCTCTGCGCCTTGAATGCCATTCGGTCCTTGGCGCCATAGCTGAAATCGCCTTCTTCGCTATAGATGTATGCCGGAACCCAGTAGCCCGGAATCAGATTCAGCCGCCAGCTGTCCATGTGGAAGTACATCGCGTTCTTCGGCCGGGGCGCGTAGGTTCCGTTCAGCCGCACGATGTTGTATTCCTGATCTTCGACCCAGACGCGGCCCAGGAAGCGGCCTTTGCCGGCATCTTTCTTGGGGGTTACGTCGAAGACGAGGCAACGCACGTCGCCCAGAAACTCGCGGCGCACGTACTTGAATCCGTAATGTTCGCGGTCGAAGTCTTCGCGATCGGCGAAGATCATCCACGAGAACCCCATGGGCTTGTATTCAAACTTGAACAGCTTGCTGACTCCGCCCATCAGGTTCTTCTGGAAACTCTCGTCCTTGGTCAGGTAGTCGCGCCGGTCAATACTATCCGTCAGGTCCAGGCGCCCGAGGAAGTAGTGGTCCTGACTGGGCACGGCGCCAAGCTGCTGATCGGGCTTCAGATTTTGCAGATAAGTCTCGACCAGCGGCGTCCGGTTCTTCAGCATGTCCATGAGCGCGTGTTCGCGCACAATCGCGCGATCCACAACCTGGTCCATGGTCGTCGGCGGAGCCATGGCAGCGGTTGCTTGCGCCGGGGCTGCCGCTTGCGCCGGTTGGGCGGGCTGCGATGCGGCCGGTTGAGCCGTTGGCGTGGTTGCCGGTTGCGATCCGGCAGCATTCGCCGACGGCGATTGATCATTCGTCTGCTGCGCCATCGCGCTCAACGTGATCAACAGAAAAGCGGTAAGCATCCATTTCGAAGTACGCATGACTCTGGTCCTCTCTAAACTCTGTCTCTGCAAAACCTCAATACGCTAACTGAAAAACGACATGCACGATCGCCGTGGAATCCACGGGTGTACCAAGACGTTGTGCCGGCTTGTACCGAATATGATTGGCGGCACTGGTGGCCGCTTCATCCAGCCCATGGCCCAGGCCCCGCACCACGCGATTGACATGAAGTTGTCCATTCGCCCCGAACAGCACCTCAAGCAAAACTTCTCCCTCCAGCTTGAGCTGCAGGGCTTCCTGCGTATAAACCGGGCTGGGCTTGGAGATGATTTCTACCTGCGTGGTCGCTGGGCCAGTATCTGCCTGCGCCACTTTGGTCACGTTGTGGGAAACTTCCTGCGCGCCGAATCCCGCAGTCTGCACCGATCCGCCTCGATTGCGATTGTCCCCCTGCGCAATCCCGTTTCCGAAACCCGCGCTGGCGATCGTGCCTTTAACTCCTTTTGCCCCGCCCGTTCCGTTTCCGGTGCCTGCTCCTTCGGGCAAATCAAATGATCCCAGCTTGGCGGACGTCAAATGCGCGTTGTCTTTGCCCGTTCCCTTCAGTCCCGCAGGATCGCCGAACCCTCCGGTCTGCACCTTCTGTATGGGCGCGCTGATCGTGGGAGCGGCTGAGCTGCCAAATGCGCCCGTGTATACGACCTTCGGAATCGCGACCGGAGCGGCTAACTCAGGGGCTTTGAACTTTGCTTCGAGCTGTGGAGCCTTTTCCTCCTCTACCTTCTTGGGCGTGCGGACATCCTTCGGCACAAATAGTTTTGCGGCCGGGAAACTTACCGGCGGCACTTCCACTTTCGGGGCGACTACCGGACGCCGAAGCTTCGGTTTCGGCTTGACTGCTTCCGGCCTCAGATCCGGTCGCGGAATCAATTCCGTGACCGTGTATTTCTCCCTTAGCCGCAACGTGTCGGGAAAGAAGAACCCGGCGCTGACCAGCAGCAGAAGGATGAAAGCCTCGATGCCGTAGCTGGTCGCCAGCGTGCGCCAGTCCATTCGCCGCTCGGGCAGAAGACCGAATTGAAGCTTGTCAGGCGTAGCCATCCACACACTCCAAATGAGGGACCCGAGCCGTGGGGAGAGTGCGCGGGTAGAGCCTTTAACTTACGGGAGACCGGGCGATGGGTAAACGTGTCTCCGGCACCTGTACTTAGGTAACGAGCGAAGGCCCAAAGCGGGAGAAGCCCAAAAAGGCAGAACTTTAGGAGGGACCGTCCAAACCGTGTCGCCCGCGCGGATGTGCAGTTTTGCTCAAAAACTAGCGATTCGTATCAGGGCATCGCTTCCGCGATGCCGTAGTGCAGCAGAATCACTGGCGTCTTCAGGCGCTGACGTCGGGAACGAGAGGCGGTGGGAAAACGTATTGGTCGACGATGGATGGTGCGGAGTTGCTTTACGCTGTCCGATGCTCGTCAAGCGAACCCTTCGGACGCCTGTGAACAAGCAGGGAAGCTCGGCTGCGGCACCAGGTCCGAGCAGCTGAGCCTCCCGTTCCTCGGAGAGGATCGCTCGTTCTACGGGTGGTTTTTGTTGGCGGCTTCGGCAGCCTGCTTGAGCTCCCTGCTGGCTTGGTCGAGCAGTTCCTTGGCTTTACGGGCGTGCCCTGCCATGTCGTACTCGTTGGCCGACTCGGCAGCCGTAATTTTTTCGAAGGCCTGGTCGCAAAGCCGCTGCGCTGCAGCCAAGTTTGGATGTTTCTTCCCACTGACGTTTTGGGCGGGTGGTGGAACGGGGTTACCCTTTTGTGCGTAGGCAGCATTCCCGAGCAGCAAACCAATACCCAACATGCTTCCTAGAACGACGTTCCTCATTAACATCTGTATCCTCCTTGAAGATGAACTTCCCGGTGATTGAACCCATGAAAACATACAAAGTTGTGGGGTCACCGTATTCTACGGGAACTTCAACAATTTCGGAAAGCCGGCATGTGACCGCCAGTTACCTAAGAAGATGCAAGCCGCTGTTCTGCAAAGCAACTACGTAAACGCAACGCCAGTGTTGGCGCGAGCATCCTCGCTCGTGTGCAGTGCAAGAAAGCGAGAACGACAAGCTCGAGGACAGACGGGAGTTCCCCAGTTTCTAGCTTCGGAAAATTGGGGGCTGATTCACCTTTACGTGTAAAGCTGGGACGGCAAGGCCGGAGGTCACAGCTCTTCTTTGCCAGCCGTATGAGTTCCCATCTTTACAACGTAAAGGTGTGCTATTCACTCTTACTTCTTGGCGGTAGGCGGCAACACACCGGTCAAGCGCATATACATTGCGGCTTCGGCGTAGTGGTCGGACCAGGCACCGGCTAGGATCAGGCTGGCCCAGGCGCGCGAACCCTGGCGCCCGGGGAAGATTTCCGTGGTCTCGGCCAGTTTTGAGTCGTCCATTTTCGTCAGCGCGTCGGAGCAGAAATCAAACGAGGCCCTGAGCGCGGCCACCAGCTTCTCTTTCGAGTCCGTGTCTTTTACTTCCTCGTCCTTGGGAGCCGGGACGGCCGCGGCTTTGCTGCACAGGAGGTAATTGGTTTCTGCCATGTGGACGACGAGGTGGCCGAACGTCATCTGGTCGGCAGTGGGTTTGTAGTTGAACTTGTCGGCAGGCATGGCTTCGACGGCGGCAACGGTGTTTTTCTGCCGGCCGGGCAGGATGTCCCTCAGGGCGGAGCTGACCGGGTTCTTTGCTTGTGCAGGCGTTGTTTGTGCAGCCGCCGACGCGGCGAGTAACAGCACGGCAAAAATTACGAGAGTTCTGTTCATTTTTATCCTCATTTTTCGGCGAATTGTTGCGCAGAGCATGATAGCCCGGGACCGGCGGAGGGCATCACTTGAAAACTCCATCACCAGTTTGCGATCGGCGGAATCTCCTCCGAAATTTGCGGCCCCCCCAACTCCTCCGAGAACAGGACGGTCCACTGGTTGTCTTTCCTTTGTCCCCAGCCATCCCGTGCAACCCCCCAGATGTAGATCTTGCTGGTTTTGCCACTCTTGTCCTTAAGCTGGCCCTCTAGTTTCTCAAATACGAGTACCGCCCAGTCGTTGCCTCTGGGTTCGACCGTGAGCACGGTGGCGTCAAATCGGGTTAAGGTCAACGGACGGGTGTAGAGGTAATCGAGATACTCCTGCCGGGTTGCTCGTCGGGTGGCAGTTTGGACGTATAAATCCGGAGCCAGCATCCTCTCCATTGTGTTCTTGTCCATTGGCCCCACAGCCGCTTTGCCAAACACCACGTAAGCAGCTTCAATCGCTTTTCGCGCTTCTGTCGAATTCATGGCGGGAGCACTTTGCGCCCCCGCTGCAGCGGTTACGATTGCCGCCAGTAACGTGGAGACCAGAATACGCCCTCCCAGATTCATGTGCAGAAAGCTACAGCGTATTGAAGTTGCCAATCTCGATTTCATTCGCTTCTTCTCCTTATTGCAGGCCCTGTCGGCAACAGCGTCATCCCCAACGCCGATACGCTCTTGGCGATGCTCCTGCTCACGGAACATATGCCGCGAAGAGCTAGTGTTCGCAGGAAAAGTGACATGCGGTGTCCGAAATGAGACAAGCGGTCAGAGTTGGCCGTCAAATACTGTTGCCACGGATCCGTTCACAGGGCAAAAAAAGGTTCAGCTATAATCCGTGCCGGAGGCTCGACACACCCATTGCCGCAGGTCACACCAGATATGGGACGGACGAGATGGATTTTGATCCTGTGTGCGTGGACGATTGTAGGACTGCTGTTTGCCGTGCGCAGGATCGTGCTGGTGAAGGTACAGGGTATCCACGTCAGCTGGGTGATGGTGGGTGCGATCGAACTTGTCGACTGGTACGTATGGGCGGCGTACACACCGCTTGTGATTGGTCTGGCCAAACGGTTCCCGTTGACGGGGCCGAGGTTTGTACCTCACATAGCGATCCACACAATCGCGTCGCTCATGATGGCTCTCCTGCAATCTGTCACCGAATACTTTCTGAGCCGTGGACTTGTGCGGTCAGTTTTTCGCATAACTGATCCTGGCGTGCTGCGCCTTCTCCCGCCGTTCGCAGTCAGTGTTCTATCTATGTGCTTTACTGGCATGCTTACGTACTGGTTAGTTGTGGGACTGTATCAGTCGATCCACTTTTACCAGGCCGCTATGGAGCGCCAGACTATAGCGGCGCAACTGGAGACGCAGCTGTCCCATGCCGAACTTGAGAACCTTAAGAGCCAGTTACATCCGCACTTTTTGTTCAACAGTCTTCACACCATTGGAATTCTGATGCAGGAAGACGTCGATGCCGCGAGCCGTCTCCTGGTCTGCCTCGGCGACTTGCTGCGCATGGCTCTCGAACGGCGGGAGAACGAGATCACCTTGCAGAGCGAGCTCGAGTTCGTCGGCAAGTATCTGGAGATCGAACAGACACGCTTTCATGATCGGTTGAAAGTTCACATGGACGTGCCACCTGACCTTCTCGGAGTCTATGTACCCAGCCTGGCGCTTCAGCCACTGGTTGAGAATGCCATCAAGCACGGCATCAGCGTCGATTCCGCCGCAGGCCGGCTGGAGATCGCTGTGCAACGCCAAAACGGCAGAGTTTGGCTCTGCGTCCGCGATGATGGCCCCGGTCCGGCGCCGGGATCGCGCCTGCGATTCGGCGTCGGACTCACCAACATCCAGTCACGCTTGAAACAGCTCTACGGGGACGAGTCGTCGCTGGAACTTACCGGGGGCAACGGTCGAGGCTGTGAGGCCATCATCACCATTCCACTGCGGAGTTCGCATGAAGACCCGAGTCCTCATCGTCGATGACGAGCCGATCGCCCGGCGCGGTATGCGTCGCTATCTGGCCGAACACAAAGGCATTGAAATTGTAGGCGAGGCGGCGAACGGAATAAGTGCGGTGGAGCAGATCAATGAACTTCATCCCGACATCGTTTTTCTCGATGTGATGATGCCTGATCTGGATGGTTTTGGAGTCATCGAAAATGTGGAGCCATCGACCGGCCCCGCTCCCGTATATATCTTCGTCACGGCTCACGATGCGCACGCCATTCGTGCATTCGAAGTGCATGCTGTCGACTATCTCTTGAAACCGTACGATAAGGAGCGATTTGCCAAGGCCCTGGTTCACGCACGCCAGGTCCTCGAACAACGCGGGAAAGCAAATCGAGGTCTCGAACCACTGCTCCAATCCCTCCGTAGTCTCCGACCGTTGGAACGCTTTGTGGTGAAAGACAAGAAGCGGATTTTCTTTGTTCCCGTTTCCCACGTTTTGTGGATCGAAGCCACGGGAAACTATGCCTGCATACACACCGCCAGCGACAGCCACCTGTTGCGGGAAACCCTGGCACACCTGGAAGAGAAACTGGCGCCACACGACTTCATCCGCGTGCGGAAATCGGCCATCGTGAACAGTGCCCGCATTAGCGAAATTCGTCCGATGTTCGATGGGGTATACGACATCGTAATGGCAGAAGGGACGGTGGTCACGTCGAGCCGCAGATACGCTTACAAGTTACGGGCGCTGCTGGAATCCTAGTCTTGGCAACTGGGAGGTGAATGGGAGCGTCGGCGTGGAATGCCAGTGGCGAAAATGAATTCAGGACCGCGCAGCAACTCCTTCCAAATTAGATCGTTTGGGGCTGGCCCACCTTTACGTTCTCGAGGCTGTTACGAAACTCGGTTGGATTGGTGTTGCGGTGAAGGGCGTAAAGGTGGGCCAGCCACCCCACCCAGCAGGAATTATTTGCGGCGGGTGGCCCATTCAAGCCGTTCTTTGGCTTGAGTGGGATGGTTCTCGGCGCAAAAAGACCCACTCTAGCCGCATAGAACGCGACTAGAATGGGCCACCCGCCCGAAGGCAGTCATTTCCTTTGAGGTCATCGAAGCCAATCCGGGCGGTGCTTCTGTAGCACCTTTACAACGCTGCCGTATGATTGCTCTAAGCCTGCTAAACCATCATGGTCTATATCTGGACCCCAGACACCGAGCTTGCTTTTCCACTTTCCATTTCGATCACTGCGGCAGGCGTGCAACTCACCATCGTTATTCTTTAGGATAGCTATCTTCTCGAATCCAACCACAAAATTTGGGTCTTGTACTTGGCAGAATCCATGGAGTTCACACACTTGAATCCATCCTTCTACGGTGTCGTCGGCAATGTCAGGCCATATCCACAATCCACCTTTGTCTTTCCAAAACGGCACTGTATCGCAGCCAAGTGCCCACGAGAGGCAGTTGTAATTGAAATCTACTCGACTAGTGAACTCGAAGGAGACACCTTCTTCTAACGCAGGGAAACATTCCGCCATATACCGTTTCCAGCGATCTGGTATTTCAACGGGCAATCCTATCCTTTCCCCACTCCAGCCATGCATCGCGCAATTCACCCAAATTCTTCGCGCCAGGAGCAGGGTCTACCTCGGTGATTGCCTCGAGAGCGGCAAACCAATAGTCGGGTTCATCTCGCAGCTCTTTAAGAATCCAAGGAACAGCCTCTTCTCCGAGTCCAATAATTTTCAAATACGCAATGTGCGAAATACGACGACTGATGGAGGACTTGTACCATGTGTCATGTCTCCACTGATCGACGAGAACCTTAAACCTCTCGTACTTTCTCTGCGTCGGTGGTTGGGCACACTGCTGCCGTCGCGCTCTTGACTCGCGGATAGCAGCGATCCACGGGCCGGGTCGCACGTGATCTAGCCCAACAAAATCCATGTCGCATTCGCGACTGCCTGATGAAGTCATTGCGTCTTTACCTCCATCTCTTGGCGTCGTGGTTTAAACATTGAATCCATCACGCCAGAAATTTCTTGCACGTCCTCGCGCGGATCAAACATTCCAAACGTGACCACGCGATTTGCATGCAAATGCACCGTTAAATTCTCCTCTTGTTGTGTGATCCAAACCTTCTCAACACCCCGCGGAGTTGGAAATAATTTGAATGATATACCATCAATTTCAGCCTCTACCGCGTCAGGTCCCACAGGAGCTTTCATCGGCAGGGGAAACTTAACTCTTCGTCCTGCTTGTCTCGGAAACTCAAAATCCGCATATACCCCGACGCGAATTTGCTTCTCTTTTACAAATCGCCGAAGCCACACAACGAAATCCTCCGCAAACGGTTCCTTCTCATTTGCGCGAGGAGCTTTATTGCCTCTCGCGAATTCGACAGTAAGTGTGATTCTCGGTGGATCTTTTTCCCGATGCCAAGTTAAGTGTAGGTGATAATCCGAGTCCTTACTGCGCGCTCCACAGGTATTTCTAACCCTTGGCGGCGGCACTCTTCCCTCACCCTTGTTAAACACTTCGAATGCTTTCGAGAACGCATCAATATCAAAGTTCTCCTCCGTCAACTCCATTTCAAATGCAATGAGCTGGCAATACGTATCCGCGAAGATGCGGTGCCCAGACACCTTCACAACCTCATCTTCTGCCACGTTCTTGTAACCTCACCCCAGCGAGCAGCAAGTTTGCTATCTCTCCAGCGAATTGTCAATACAGGCCCAACCCAGTATAGATGTCCTACGCTGGGGTATTGTCACACCGAAATCACACCGCGTCTGTGAGCCCTGTCACGTATCAACAACTTATCACGGCTTGGGCTAGCTTAGTTAATTAAACCCAACATTGATTTTTTGTTTTCAATATCTTGCAGGCAAACCGGGTACCGAGTACTAAACAGTAAACGCCGTCCCAAAATGGAACCGCCTAACGCCCGCTCCAGCGACGGCCAACCCGCGACCCCGGCCCTCGATTTGAGCCTCCGGTCATCGTCCTACCGTACAGTCCCTTTGGTACCCGGGTCCTACCTCGCTAAGCGCCGTATAATCGAGTCGAAACCAGCATAAATCTGGCAAGGAGTGGGCAAAGCACACGGTGGACCCTGCATTCGCACTTGCGATTTTCGCTCTCGGGCTGGCCTTCGGCAGCTTCCTGAATGTGTGTATCTATCGCCTGCCGCGGGATTTGTCGGTGATTCGTCCCGGCTCCGCGTGCCCCAAGTGCGAGAAGCCAATCCGCTTTTATGACAATGTTCCCATTCTTAGCTGGCTGATTCTCGGCGGACGCTGCCGCCACTGCAAGGCTTCCATCTCGCCGCGTTACCTTGTGGTTGAGTTGCTCACCGGGGCGCTGTTCCTGGCCTGCTACGCGTATTTCGGATTCACTCTGGCCACGCTCAAATTCTGTACCTTTGGATTTCTGCTCGTTGGCCTGATCTTCACCGACGCCGAGACCCAACTCTTGCCCGACAAAATGACGCTGCCGGGAATCGTCCTGGGATTGCTGTTCAGCCTGGCGGTTCCGGTGAACGATTTGCTCTCGAAGATGCTGTTCGGTGTCGTCTACCAGCCTGCGGCCAGCGCCTCCAGCCCATGGCTGTCGTTGCTGCAAGCGCTGATGGGAGCCGCGGCTGGGGCGTCGTTCATCTATGGCGCGGGAGCGATTTACCTGCGCGCCCGCGGAGTCGAAGGCATGGGCTTCGGCGACGTCAAGCTGATGGCGATGGTGGGCGCATTCCTCGGAATACGGTTGACCATCTTTACCCTGTTCGGTGCATCGATCGTGGGATCGCTGGCGGGATTGTTTACAGTCATGGTGGTGTGGATCAAGCGCACTCGCCGCCGCATGGTCCGTCATCACGAATCGGCAAGCCTGGCCCGGCGGCATGGCTGGGAGTCAGCCATCATCGCCCTGCGCCGCTTTCCCATGCCCTTTGGCGTGTTTCTGGGAAGCATGGCCATGGTGGCTTCATTCTTTGGCGACCAATTTTTCCGTTGGTATTGGAGGTTGCTGTGAAACTGCTCAGCAACCCCATTTTAATTCGCATGGCGATCGTGCTGTTCGTCTCGGGCTTCGCCTTTTGGATCGCCACGCTGCTGCTGCGCAGGATGCGCCGCGTACTCACGGAGGAATCTTACGCCATCGACGCGGCTCCCGAGTTCGAGCAGTTTCCCATGCAGACCTACAACGCCGTGATTCAGCAACTGAAGCAGCAGAAGCACGAATTGCTGAGCGTGCAGCAGGTCGAACGCCGACGCGCCAAGACTTCGGAAAACATCAGCGCCGCCGTGCTCTCGAATCTGTCGAGCGGAGTGGTATTCCTGACCACGAACGGCCTTGTGCGAACGGCTAATTCCGCGGCAAAGAACATTCTTGGATTTGCTTCACCGGTCGGCATGAGCGTGAGTGAACTTTTTCGCGAGGCCAGACTGAGTTCGTCCGCAGGATCGCAGGAGACGCTCGCCGCCGCGGTGCAAGCCAGTTTGCGAGAGCGAAGCGCGTCACGAAGGGCGGAGGCGGACTACGTTACTCCGTCGGGCGAAGAACGAGTTCTGGAAATCACGATTTCTCCGGTGTACGGACCGACCGGCGAGACTTTGGGCGCGGCTTGCCTGATCACCGATAAAACCGAATTTGCGGTAATTCAGAGGCTGAACCAGTTGCGCGGAGAAATGTCGGGTGAGATGGCTTTGGCGCTGCGGAACTCGCTGGCCACCATTTCCAGTTACGCGCAGCAACTGGCGGTCACGCGCGATCCGACGATGGTGCGGCAGTTGGCGGTCGACATCGTGTCTGAAGCAGCTGATCTGGATCACACCATCGGCGGTTTCCTCGCGGGCGCAAGAGCCGCGAAGGCCGCTGGAGCTTGAGTTCAAACCAAACCGCCGGGCCTGTGAAGGTAACAGACCGCGGCACGAGGATGACACAACTATGAAACGCAGCTATGTCTGGATTGCAGTAACGATGTTAGCGGGGGTGATGACGCCGATCGCCGGTGCCCAGACGACCACCCAGGAGCAACCGTTGGGAGACTACGCCCGCGCCGTCCGCAAGGACAAGAAACCGGCGACGGCGAAGCAGTTCGATAACGACAATCTGCCCGTCGAAAACAAACTCAGCATCGTAGGCGAGAGCCAGACGGCAGCCCAGAGCGGTGACAAGTCCCAACCTTCGGCGAATGGCGGGCAAGACGCGAACGCGTCCGACAAGAAGGCCGAGGACAAACCGCCCACGGTGCAGCCGGGAGAATCCAAAGAAGACCGGCAGAAGACTTACGACTCGTGGAAGGACAGGCTGACGGCAGAGAAAGAGAAGATAGACCTGCTTTCCCGCGAATACGACGTGGAACAGCGCGAATATCAACTGCGCGCGGCCGCTATGTACGCCGACGCTGGCAATCGCATGCGCAGTGAATCCACATGGGACAAGGAAGACGCGGACTACAAGAAAAAAATAGAAGAGAAGAAGAAAGCATTGGACGACGCCAAGAAGGAAATGGATGACATGCAGGAAGACGCCCGCAAAGCCGGGGTCCCGTCTTCGGTACGCGAGTAGCGCAGTCGCGTCCCTGATTGCCGGGAGAAATTCTGGCAGGAGATGCGGCGACTCAGGCTTGTCGCCGCCGGGCAAAGGCATAGAAAACCGGTATGCCCGCCAGAATCACCAGGCAGCCGAGGGCGGAATTCCAGAAGTTATCGGTGAAGGTGTAGTAGAGAAGCAGGGCCGAAGACAGCACAAACAGCGCTGGAACGACGGGATAGCCCCAGACCCGATAAGGCCGCTGGGCGTGCGGATCGCGACGCCGGAAGATGAAGACCGTACTCGCCGCGATCATGTAAAACAGCCACTCGGCGAAAATCGCCAGCGAAAAGAACTGTCGAAAGCTTCCTCCGAAAAGCAGCAAGAGAATGGCAAGCCCCGCCTGCACCACAATAGCCACGGAGGGCGTTCGGAAGCGGGGATGAACCTCGGCCAACGCAGAGAAAAAATACCGATCCCGCGCCACCGCGAACGGGACGCGGGCCCCGCTCATGATCGTGCCATTTAGTGTAACCAGCATCGAAACGGCCATGGCAGCCGAAACCAGGCTGGCGCCAAGGGTGCCCCACACCAAACCGATTGCATCCGATGCAGGCCGAGGCGAAGCTGCAATCGCGCCCGCCGGCAGGACGAACTGCACCGCCGCATTTACCAGCATGTAGAGGGCGCCGACCGTCGCCACCCCGGCGATGAGCGCGATGGGAATATTGCGCTCCGGTTCGCGGATTTCTCCCGCGACCATATTCAGATCGTTCCATCCGTCGTACGCCCATAGCGCGGCGACCAGGGCCGCCATGAACCCCGCAATCCCGCCGCGTGCACCGGAGTAGACGCCGGCAAAGCGGCTCCAACTTCCGCCGCTGAAGCTGAAGCCGATCACGACAATTGCCAGAATGATCGCAACTTTCAAAAGGGTGAATACTAGTTGGAACTCCCCGGCTTTCTTGATCCCGACGTAGTTGAGCAAAGAAATCAGCACCGTGGCTGCGATAGCAACCAGTTGTCCGCAAGAAATGGGGAAGGGTTGATGGATGACAGGTTTTGCGAAGAACGCAAAAACCGCAAAGGTTCCCAGGATGCGAACCAGGCCAGTGGTGATGGTTGCAATCGATGCGGGTTTGGCGATGAGGAACCAAGTCCAGGCGTAGAGAAATCCGGCGAGCGGACCGTAGCCGTCACGGACGTAAACATACTCGCCACCGGCTTGCGGCTTCATGGCCCCGAGTTCCGCGTAGGTGAGCGCGCCGAAGAACGAGAGTAGTCCACCGACCAGCCACACCAGATACACCAGCTTGGCAGAGCCGACAGCTTGCATCATTTCGGCTGGAACGAGAAAGATTCCGCTGCCGATGATGGTGCCGACCACAATCGCCCCCGCGTGACTTACTCCGAGATCGCGGGCAAGTTCGGGACGTGGTTTTGCGGTTTGGGTGTTTGTCGGCATTCGGCGTTGGCAGTATAAGCGAAAATCTTGAGTTCGCAGAGGTCGCGGAGGCCTCGTAGAGATCGCTGAGAGACCAGGCCTCTGCGATTTAAGATGTTGCTTTTGCTGGCCGGAGCGCGAAACTCGCCGCGTAACCTACCGCGAATGTCACTACCGTTCCAATTGCAACGTACCAGGTCCACGGGACGCGCGTTCCCAGCCAGATGTAGAGTTCGCAAACGAAGCCGCATAACATTCCCACCATCGCTCCGCTCTGATTGGCGCGCCGGGTCAGCACTCCGAGCAGGAACACTCCCAGCAACGCCCCGTAGGCGACGGACGCGATTTGCAATCCCACTTCGATGACGCGTCCTACTTTGTTGAGCGATAGCACTGCCAAAGAGAACAGGACCAGAGCCCAGACGAAAGTCGCCACGCGGGAAAGTTGCACTCGGCGGCGTTCATCGGTTTGCGGTTTGCGTTGAAGATAAAAATCAATGATCGAGGTCGACGATAGCGAGTTAAGCGCGGCGCTCAGGTTCGACATGGCGGCCGCGAGGATCGCAGCAATCAGCAGGCCGGAAATTCCATGTGGCATCTGGCTGACGATGAATCTGGGATAGATTCTGTCGGGAGTCCCAAAAGCCGCTGAAGGAACGTGGTAGTACGCAAACAGCATCACTCCAACCATGAGGAAAAGGGCAAACTGGAACAGGATGGCAACGCCGCTGGAGAGCAATGCAAGGACAGACTGGCGCTCGCTGCGGGCGGCCAATAGCCGCTGCACGATGAGCTGATCGGTGCCGTGGCTGGCAGTGGTTAGGAAGGTTCCGCCCACCAGGCCTGCCCAGAATGTGTAGGGCAGCCAGAAATTGGGAGTGAAGTCGAAGATTCGCAGCTTGCCTCCACTCTCGGCCACGGCGTGAATGGTGGCCCACCCTCCGGGAACGAGGTGAAGGATCGTAAACAGCCCGACGAGCGTTCCACCGACGTATATGACGGTCTGCACTACGTCAGTCCAAATTACTGCCGCCAGGCCGCCTTCGAAGGTATAGATCAGGGTCAATATGGTGATAATGGCGATGGAGGCAATCTCGCCCGTGCCCAACGCAATCGCCACAACGATAGAGACAGCATAGACGCGCACTCCTTCGGCTGCGGCTCTGGTAACCAGGAAGAGTCCGGCAGTCAGGGATCGCAGACCGCGGCCGAAGCGGCGCTCGATCAGCGCATAAGCGGTGTAGAGATCGCCGCGAAAGTATTGGGGCAGCAGAATGAAACTGATGATGACACGGCCTACCAGGTATCCGAGGACAACCTGCAGGAAGGTAAGATTCGTGTCGTAGGCGAGGCCGGGAATGCTGATGATGGTGAGCGTACTAGTTTCGGCGGCGACAATCGAAAGCGCGATCGCCCACCAGGGGATGTTGCGGTCGGCAAGGAAGTAATCGCGCAAGGTGCGTTGCCGCTTGCGGAAGCGCAGGCCGAACAGTGTGATCCCCACGAGATAGAGCGCGATTATGGCGAGATCGAGTTTGTCGAGTCCCATAGGCTCACACGCCGCTCTTCCACAGTATCCAGCTTTGTTGCGCTGCGTTGACTTCTCTCCACGAAAAGGTACCTAGCTCATAACCCGGACGGTGGGGGAACGAAAACAACCCCAACCGCGCCGGACAGGAGTTGTCCGCTCTACCCGAGTCTGCGCTTGTGGTAGAACTACGCTCGTGAGCATTTTTCTTGGCATTGACGGCGGAGGAAGCAAGACCTCGTGCTACGTCGGCGATGAAAAGTCGCTGCTGGGGACGGGCACGGCCGCGGGCAGTAATGTGATTCGGGTTGGTGAGCATCAGGCACGAGAGAGTCTCGGTGATGCCATTCGACAAGCGTGCACTGCGGCAATGGTTAGTCCAACTCAGATCGACCGAACCTGTATCGGAATCGCGGGTGGTGCACGCTCTGAAATCGCTCGGGTGGTGCAGCGACTGGTCTCTGAGTTTGTTTCAGGCGAAATTGAAGTTGCCGGTGACATGGTGATCGCCATGGAAGCGGCATTTGGCAGCGGGCCGGGGGTGATTGTTATCGCCGGCACCGGGTCAATTGCTTATGGGCGCAATGCCGGAGGTGAGATCGCGCGCGCTGGCGGCTGGGGCTACGCGATTTCCGACGAAGGATCCGGGCACTGGATCGGGCGGGCTGCGGTGGCGGCGTGCATGCGGGCTTTTGACGAGGCGAGAACTGAAGATGGGGGCATGTTGCTCGAAAGCATCATGAAGTCATGGGGTGCAACTACGCGCGAGCAGGCGGTTGTGACCGCAAATGCGACGCCTCCCCCCGACTTCTCGGGATTGCTTCCGCTAGTGTTGTCTGCAGCCGATGCAGGCGATGCGACGGCTTGCGGCATTTTGACTCAGGCTGGGGTTGAGCTGGCGACCTTAGCGAAAATCGTAATCGGCCGAATATTTGTTAAGGCTGAAGCCGTGTCGGTGGCTGTTTCGGGAGGAGTCTTTTGTAATTGCGAACTGGTGCAAAAGGTTTTCTACGAACGCCTGCGGGCTGATCGTATCCAAGTGTTGCCCGGCGCGAGCGTCGTTGATCCGGCGAAGGGTGCGTTGGAACTGGCGCGCAGAGAAACTCGATAGCGCTCATCTTGGCCGGTGTCCGAGGGCTTGTTCGCCCGCGGGTCTATTTTGCCGCGGACATGCTTGCTTTTTCATCCACGCGGTGATGCAACAGCTCCACCAAAGCCTGGTTCAGCCGGGTGCGGATCGCGGAGCGCTCCTGGGCCCGCGCGATGTAGCGGACATGA
>Ga0210390_10001702_pt1 | contig 20411 bp, 13 predicted proteins | sample IncBWH11OmetaG_FD_161050 | JGI IMG/M metagenome (GOLD analysis project Ga0210390, IMG submission 161050) | Forest soil microbial communities from Barre Woods Harvard Forest LTER site, Petersham, Massachusetts, United States - Inc-BW-H-11-O ... | reverse complement strand
CGCGCACAACCAGCATGCCGTGGCGGCGTTTGAGAAACACGCGGTGGACTACGTGTTGAAGCCGTTTTCGGACGAGCGGATTCACAGCGCGCTGGACACGGCGGTGCACCGGACACAGAGCGAACGCGCAGCGCGATTTATGGACCTGCTGCCGCAACTTGAGAGCCTGGTGGCAAAGTCTTCGCGGATCGCGATCAAGACGAAGAAAAGTATTTTGTTCATCGATCCCGCGGACGTGGCGGTGGTGGAGGCGCAGGGAAATTACGTGTTGCTGCAACGATTATCGGGATCGTACCTGTTGCGGGAATCGATCAGCGCCGTTGCACAGAAGCTGGAGCCTTATGGATTTATCCGCATACACCGGTCGGTGCTGGTAAACACTTCGTTTGTGGAAGAGATTCATCCGTGGACGACGGGCGAGTATGTGCTGCGAATCAGGGGAGGGAAAGAATTGTCGGTGTCGCGGACGTATAAGAAGAATTTGAGTTCGCTGGCGCAGTTTTGGGTGGGGAGCAATGGGTTCTTGGCGGAGTGAGGGGTGTAGGCACTCCTGCCTGGGCTCTTGAGTCCGCTTTTGCAGGGCCCGCTTTCCGAAGCGGGCCGTTTCTTCCCCTTCGTAAGATTCCTCAGAGGGCTGAAGCCCATTTCTCCTTGAGCTCGAAGTCGGAGCTGAAGCTCCGACCCCCTAACGAGAAGAGAGACCCAAGACCCACCCTCACGAACCCGCGCACCCAGGACTGAGGGATTCCTCACTCCGCCGACTCCGTTCGGAATGACGTGTTTGTATTTTGGAGGCAAGACTCAGTGGTTGAGATCCTTCGTCGCTGACTCCTCATAGGATGACAATGTGTTTTTTGTGGTGATTTTGCGGACAAGGGGCGCAGCAGTGCTGCGCCCCTACGCGGAGGGGCGCTAGGTGGAGGCTGGGGCGATGGCGGCGCCTAGGATGTGCAGAGCTTTTTTGTCCTGGATGAAGATTATGATTTGAAGATTTTTGCGGTTCCACTCGGGTTTTAGTTTTACCCGCGGCGAGGCTTCGAAGGCGGTGTCGGCGTTGGATTTGGCTACGCCGATTTTGTGGAGTGAACGCAGCACCGAGGCGTGGCGGAGAGTCTTGCCCGCATTTTCACCGGCGTTTACGGACGAGCCCAGGCCGCTTTCGCTGACGGCGAGCCAAACTTCAGCGCTATCGCGATCGCTGTTGCCGGTCAATTTGCCGACGTGCACCGTAAATTGCGGTGCGGCATCGGAAGCGGCATTGCCGGCGGTCAGCGTAATTTCGGTCTGCGGCTGGCTGGCGGCTTGCTGGATGGCTTGTTTGACTTCGGACTCGCGGCCGCCGACCGTCTGTGTTTGTCCATCGATGATCATCTGCGGCGTGTAGGGTTCTTTCTCTTTGAATTTTGTGACGTAGTCCACCTGGCGCTGGGTCCAGTCCGCGGATGAGTACGGATCGGTCCAGCCATCGTGATTCCAGTAATCGACGTGCTCTTCGAGGGCGATGACTTTGGCGCCTTGGACTGGCTGCGCTTGTTCCAGCTCGAGGAGCAGCGCGTCCGCCGGCGGACAACTGGAGCAGCCTTCGGAAGTGAAGAGTTCGACGACAACGGGCTGCATATTTTTATTATCGGCGGCGACAGGCGGGCGGGATTCTCCGGACAAGGAATAACCAGAGAAGAGCACAAAGCCTGCGGCGACGGCGAGTGCAAATGCGTTTTTCATGGCAACACTCCGGTTGGCGCAACTGGTCTGATGCGGGCGTGGAGAGAAAGTTGCTTTGCTGTGAACCTCGCGGCTGAATTTGCTGTGACGAAATTCTTGGCAGGGTTCAACGCACAGAAAACAGTGATGAGTTTGCATGAACACATGACGACTTGCAAGAATGCTGTTGCGAAGCGAAATCTACAGAATTGTGAATATTTGGCGAATGCAAGCAGATCTGATGCAGGGCTACAGTCACTGGTTATGCTGCCTCATGAAGCTGGTGCGAGGCGCGGGAAATGCGTGACGAAATAATTTTGAGCATCTACGTGAACTCATAGGTTGATCCAAGAAACTCGCGCAACTCCTTGAAAATTAACCGCACTACTTGCGAGCTGCGAGTGGAGTACCGCGTGCATTGCAGTTCTTTGCGAGTACCGAGTGGTGTCCCCTTCAAGGAGGGATGATGAGAATTTTGCGAGTGGCAATGGTGGTGGTGTTTCTTCTGACCTTATTTAACGTGAGTTTTGCAGCGGGGCAATCGCTGACATTGGGCAGCATTGCCGGCCGCGTGACCGATCCGACCGGTGCGGTGATCGCCGACGCCAAGGTGGGATTGAAGAGCCTGGATACGGGCGAAACGCAAACGACGACGACTAGCGGCGAAGGGACTTACCGATTCAACCTGCTGAAGCCCGGCCGCTATGAAGTGACGATCGAAGTGGGGGGCTTCGCGAAGACGGTGAAGTCTGCCTCCGCGGCGGTCGGGCAGACGACGCAGGTGGATGTGGCGCTGGAGATTTCGAAAGCGGCGGAAACAATTGAAGTGTCTGGCGCTGCACCGCTTATCAGCACAGAGCCGGGAGTGGCAACGTCTTATACGCCTGAAGAAGTGGCGCTGCTGCCCGCGGCGGGCGGAGATATAACGACGCTGGCGTTTACGTCGCCAGGCGTTGTGGTGGCGCAGGGAATGGGCTACGGCAACTTTACGGCGAACGGTTTGCCAGGCACCTCGAACCTGTACACGGTGAACGGCGAAAACGATATGGACCCGTACTTCAACATTAACAACTCCGGCGCGTCGAACCTCACGCTGGGGAGCAACGAAATACAGGAATCGACGATCGTAACCAACCCGTACTCGGGCGAGTACGGACAGATGAGCGGAGCGCAGATTACGTATGTTACGAAGTCCGGCACCAATGCGTTCCACGGCAACGCGCAATGGTTTTGGAACGGCGCGTACATGAACGCGAACGACTTCATTTCCAACGCCAGCGGAGCGCCGCGGCCATTTTCAAACGCTAACCAGTGGGCCGCGTCGGTCGGCGGGCCAGTGTGGAAGGATCACACGTGGTTCTTCGTGGACACGGAAGGACTGCGGTTCGTGCTGCCGAACGTAGACGTGGAAACGATTCCGACGCCGCAATTCGCCTCCGCTGTACTGACGAATATACAGAACGTCGCTTCGGGAGAAGCGGCCGCATACGCAAATATGTTCAAGATTTATTCCGCGGCTTCGGCGGGAAAACAAGTGACACCGGTTCCAGTAGCGGGAACGGAATGCGCAACGATATCCGTGCCCGGATTCCCGACCGGCCAGCCATGCCAGGAAACCGTCACGCTGACGCCGACGTCGTTCGCGAAGGAATGGATTTTGGCGGGCCGCGTGGACCAGAAGCTGACTTCGAAGGACGACATTTTCTTCCGGTTCAAGCTGGACTACGGATTGCAGCCGACCGCGATCAATCCGCTGAGTTCGGCATTTGACGCGAATTCGAACCAGCCGGCGTATGACTATCAGGCGAACTGGCGGCACGTGTTTAACAGCAGCATGACGAACAGCTTCACGGCGACGCTGAGCCACTACGTGGCGCAGTTCGCCCAGGACGTGCCGGCATGGCAATCCGAATTTCCGTATGGCGGCGTGACGTTCGGCGGGGCGGTCGGATTCTCCAGCATCAATGGCAGCGTTGGCTCGTTCCCGCAGGGCCGCAACATCACGCAATATCAATTTGTCGATGACGTTTCGTGGGTGCACGGAAAGCACGCAGTGAAAGCGGGCGTAAATTTCCGGCGCTACGACGTGAGCGACCATAACTTCTTCAATACTTATCCGACAATTAACTTCAACGATCTGAGTTCATTGTCGCTCGGCGGAACAACCGCGAGCCCCGGGATCAGCGGCTTGCAGGCATTTTCGCAAGGCATTGCTCAGTCCTATCAACAGGCGTTCAGCCCTTCCACGGATGTGCCCATCGGCCTGTGGGGTATCGGGTTCTACGTGGAAGACACGTGGAAGGTGAAATCAAACTTTACGTTGACGGGAGCGCTGCGCTTTGAACATAACGCCAACCCGACGTGCAACACGAACTGCTTCTCGAACTATGCTGGGCCGTTCAACGCCTTGCCCAGCGTGCAGGCAGGACCTGGTGGAGCGGGAGATGTGCCGTACTCTAGCGACATCAATACTGGATTGAACCACCCTTATATGAGCACCGACGCGATCAACGTTTCGCCGCGCATAGCGTTCAGCTGGTCTCCCAACGCCAGCGACCGCTTCCCGTGGTTCGCAGGGCAAAACAAAACGGTGATCAGCGGCGGCGTCGGCATTTTCTACGACAATCCCGCGGCGGGCATGTTGGACTTCGAACTGGGAAACCCGGGCAACCCGCCGGCGACCACGCTGTTCACGATTGCTCCACTGGATTCAACCGGAGCAACGACGGGCATCGCACCATTCACGCAAGGTCCGGCGGCATACTCGGCGGCATCTTCTGCGTTCACGCTGAGCAAGAGCTACAACCAGCTGTCCAACATTCTGGATCCGATTATCGGGTTCAATCCTCCGGTGAGCTTCAACTCCATCCAGGGCACAATCCATTCGCCGCAGGTGCAGGAATGGAATTTGAAGGTGGACCAGGAAATTAACAGGAGCGTGGCATTTTCGGTGAATTACGTTGGAAACCACGCCATCAATATTCCGTACGCCAATTCGTGGTTGAACGCGGTGGCGACGAATGCGGTGTTCGCTTCGGTGCCGGGTATCAAGACAGCTTCGACGGTGCTGCCGAACTATGGAGAAGTGTCCACGTACCAGAGCGGCGCGGTATCCAACTACAACGGCGTCACCGCATCGGTGCGGCTACAGTATCACTCCTGGCTGATGGCGCACTTTAACTACACGTTCTCTCACACTTTGGACGACACGTCGAATGGTGGAATATTCCCAATCGGCGGGTGGCCGGGCGGGTTCAACATCCAGACGCAGGTGAACCCGGGAAACCTGCGGACGAACAATTATGGGAACGCGGATTATGACGTGCGCAACCTGTTCAACGCGGATTACGTTGTGACACCTCCAACGCACTTTGAAAACAAGTTCGCCAAAGCCGCGTTGGGAGGATGGCAATGGTCTGGAAAAGTGTTCGCGCGCAGCGCGCTGCCGTTCACGGTGCTGGATGCAAATGCGTTCGGCGACATTTCCCAGAACAACGCGCTGGCGATCGTGGCGCAGCAAATTACGCCCGGCGCGCAGATGTCCTGCGGCGTGGGCGCGGTGGTCACCAACACACGGTTGAATCCGTGCTTGAACGGCAATGCCTTCGCGAACACCGCGGCAACCGGCTTCGCGTACAGCAGCTATCCGACGCAATCGCGCAACCAGTATCGCGGTCCGAACTACATCGACTTCGATATGGCGTTGTACAAGACGTTTGCGGTGGGCGAGCGGCTGAAATTCGGGTTGGGCGCGCAGGCGTTCAACGTATTCAACCATCCGAACTTCAACTTGCCGGATGCGGAGCTGGGCAGTCCGCAATTCGGACAGATCCTTGGAATGCAAGGCGTGCCGACGAGCCCGTACGGGAATTTCCTTGGGTTCGATTCATCGGTGCGTGTTGTGCAGTTGTCGTTGAAGCTTAACTTCTAACAGTTGTTCTCTCGTCTGGCGGGGAGCGGCGGCTCCCTGCCGGGCGGGAGGGTAGTTCCCTTCCGTATGGGTTTGTTTCCCTCCTGATTGTTTTCCCGGATCAAGTAGAATGTGACGGCTTCGGATTTTAGCGAAGATGCTGGCGAGTTGTGTGGCTTCGCGAGTGAGGGGAGTCTGGCCGTGAACAGAAAATGGAAATTGCGTTGTGTGATTTTTGGTTGCGGGATGTTGCTTGCGGGGTTTCTGTGTTCGCCTGCGGCGTTTGGGCAAGCTGCGGCGAGTTCGGCTACGCAGGATGCAAAACCGGGCGAAGCTGCGCCGGCTGGTTGGGAGCAGTTGACGGCTTACCAGAAATCGCAACTGGTGCAGGTCTTTAACGATTGGGCGTTTCTGGCGAAATACCGCGAGGCGGACAGCACGTTGGGAGCACCCGCGGCCGGGGAAGCGCGCGTGGTGTTCCTGGGCGATTCCATCACGGAAGGATGGGGCAAGCCCAATCGCGGAGAATTTTTTCCCGGAAAGCTGTATGTGAACCGCGGAATTTCCGGTCAAACCACGCCGCAAATGCTGGTGCGCTTCCGGCAAGACGTGATCGACCTGAAACCTAAAGTCGTGGTGGTGCTGGCGGGAACGAATGACATCGCGGAAAACACAGGGAAGATGACGCTGGAGGAAATCGAGGGGAATATCGCTTCGATGAGCGAACTAGCGCGCGCGAACGGGATACGCGTTGTGCTGTGTTCGGTGCTGCCGGCGAGCGAATTTTCCTGGCACAAGGGGTTGGAGCCGGCGCCGAAGATTAAGGCGTTGAATGAATGGATCAAGGCGTATGCGGCGAAGAATGGATTTGTGTATGTCGATTATTATTCGCACATGGTTAATGGCGAGGGCGGTTTAAAGGCGGAGCTCAGCCCGGATGGCGTGCACCCGAACAAGGCGGATATGAAGTGATGGCGCCGCTGGCGGAGGCGGGGATTGCGGCAGCTGCGAAGGAGTAGAGAGAGGAAGTTGGTGAATGCGGTGGTTAGACGCGGGGCGTGGGATGACACGCGTTTTTTGCGGGTGAGAGATTTCGTTCGGAGTGGGAGGGGGTTTTTGTTGTGATTGTGCGGACATGGGGCGCGGCAGTGCGGCGCCCCTACGGGGAAAACCAAGAACACGCATCCAAGAAGGCGACGCGGTTAGGGGGTTACTGTGAAAGTGGAGTGGAGGGTGGCGGTGGAGTCGGGGCCTAGCCATATGTCGAAGGTCGAGGGTTCTTCAACCCAGGCTTTTTTTGCGGAGCTCCAGTAGGTTAGTTCGTCTTTGCCCAGGGGAAAGTGGAGAGTTTTTTTCTCATGCGGGGCAAGACTGACGCGCTCGAAGCCTTTTAGTTCGCGGACGGGGCGCGAGGTGCTGCCGTATTGCTGGTGAATGTAGAGTTGCGCGACTTCGTCGGCGGCGGAATTTCCGGTGTTCTCCAAATCGACGGTTACATCGATTGTTTCGCCGGACTTGATCTGGCCGCGGCTGAGTTTCAAATTTGAAAATTGGAAAGTGGAGTACGACAGGCCGTAGCCGAACGGGAATAGCGGCGTGCTTTCTTCGGCCCAGTAGCGCTTGGCCTGATCCTTCGGAGCCTGCGTGGTGTTGTGAGAGTAGATCATGGGGACCTGGCCGACATGGCGCGGCCATGTGAACGGGAGCTTGCCACCGGGAACGGCGTCGCCGAAAAGTAGATTGGCCACGGCGTTACCGCCGTGCGTGCCGGGATACCAAACTTCCAGGATTGCGGGGACGTGTCGCGCGGCCCACTGGATATTCAGCGGCCGGCCATTCATCAGCAGCAGAACGATGGGTTTTCCGGTGGCGGCTACGGCTTCCAGCAATTCTTCTTCGCGGCCCGGTAGGTCGAGCGAATCGCTCGAGGCAGCTTCGCCGATCATGTTTTGCGCTTCACCGAGAACGAGAATCGCGAGATCGGAAGAACTGGCGAGGCCGGCTGCCTTGGAAATTTCGTCCTTGGCTTGTTCGGGCGTCCAGGCGGGCGGGTTTTCGAAGTGGAAAATCGGATCGAAGATGGAAGGAAACTTGCGTTTTATTTGAACGCCGGGTGCGTAGCTGACTTCGGCGTTTGAACCGAGTTTTCCGCGGATGCCGGCGAGCAGCGTTACCGTTTCCTTCGTGTCCTGTTCAAGAGCCCAAGGGCCATCGGTGTCTAACTGCGAATCAGCGATTGGACCGAGGACGGCTATCTTTTTATACGCCGTTTTATTGAGGGGCAGAAGGCTGCCTTCGTTGCGCAGGAGAACGGCGGTACGCTCGGCGGCCAGGCGCGATGCAGTGCGATGCTCTGGAGCGGCGAGGATTTGCTGGGCGCCCGCTTCGTCAACGTAGGGATGCTCGAAAAGGCCCATGCGAATTTTCGCTTCGAGGATGGGGCGAGCGGCGTCTTCTATTTGCTCCGCGGTGACCTGGCCGCTTTGCACGAGCTGCAAAAGGTTTTGCGAATACGCGTTGGGGCCGAGGGACATTTCCATGTTGACGCCGGCATTGAGTGCGATTTTCGCGGCGTCGGAAAGATCTTTCGCGTAGCCGTGAGTGGCCAGGCTTTTTACGGCGTTGGCATCGCTGACGACGAAGCCGGTGAAATTCCATTGTTCGCGAAGGACGTCGTGCAAGAGCCAGCGATTTCCGGTAGCGGGCACATCGTTCAAATCCATGTACGCGCTCATGGCGGAGCCGACTCCGGCTTTGACGGCAGCGTGGAAGGGAGGGAGATAGACGTTGTTGAGCAGGGTGTCGGGAATGTACGACTCGTCGTAATCGCGGCCGCCCTGCGCTGCGCCGTATCCGGCGAAATGTTTCATGCACGCGAGGATGTGATCGGGCGAGCCGATGTAGTCGCCCTGAAATCCGCGAACCTGTGCGGCGGCGATGGCAGAACCGAGGTAGGGATCTTCGCCGGCGCCTTCAACGATGCGGCCCCAGCGAGGATCGCGCGCGATATCCAGCATCGGCGCAAAGGCCCACTTGATGCCCACGGCATTTGCTTCCTGCGCGGCGATGGACTGCGCTTTGGTGACGAGAGCGGGATCCCAGGAAGCGGCCATGGCGATGGGGACAGGGAAAATGGTGCGGAAGCCATGGATCACGTCGTAGCCAAAAATCAGAGGAATGTGGAGGCGGGAATGATCCATAGCGAGATGCTGGAAATGGTTGATTCGCGCGGGGTCGGTGACAAACAGAACAGAACCCAGCTTCCCTTTTGCGGCTGCGTCTTCGACGGGCTCTTGCGGAGGTAGATCAAACATTTGGCTGAGCTGGGCGACTTTTTCTTCGAGCGTCATTTGTTTCAGAAGCGCGTCGGCACGGCGGCGAACTTCCTGATCGTCGGGAGGTTTGGCGGAAGAAGTTTGTTGCGCGAAAGTAAAGGGAGCGGCCAGCAGTACGAGAGTACAGCCGAAGATTTGCAACGCGAGCGATCGTGCGCTGCTCAATCGATATTCTAGAGGCATTGGAGTCTCCGAGGACCCGCCATCGATGAGAGGAGCGGTTGGACAGGGCTCTGTGGCTTGCAGTGCCGATTCTATGCCAAATGCGTAAACGTTTGTGACGAAAATCTAGGAGCGCGGGGAATCAGTGAACCATATCGATGGGCGCGGGTTCTCCGTCGGACCACTTGCCGACGGGAATCATGAAGACGGTGAGGCGATCGGGCGCGTCTTGGTGAGCAAGAACAGGAGAGCCGGCCGAGTTTGCACCCCAAAGGGTTTCGTTCGTCGCTGGAAAATAAAACATCAGATGGGGAACGCCGTGGCCATAGCGCGCGCCGAAATAGGCTTGCCGCGACATCATGTAGCACATGGAACCGCGTTCCGGCGCAGGCAATTCTTTTTTATCGAAAGCGGCTTTGAGGCCAGCGACGATCTGGTCCCTAGATTGACGGGCCAACGCAAGCTCCGTGCGTTTTCTGCTGATGGGGAGATGCGTGCGCGCGGCGGGCGGATTGAAGCACGTTGGTCCGTACAGTTTGGGATTCCAGAATTCGGGATCGTCGATGTCGCCAGCCCAGGAGCGTTCGACGATACAGACGAAACCGTTTTTTCCTTTGACAGCGGTTTCAAAACCGTGGCGGCCGAGAACGAGAACTTCCGCGTCGCTGGAGATGGATGCGGGTGCCGCGCTTTTTGCCATGGCGATTTCGGTGTCGCGGTCCAACAGGTATTGGTCGAGCGGCGCCATGCTGGGATAGGACGTTTTTGCATCCTGCGTTTTCGTTTGGCTAGACATGGCGAACAAGAGAAACAAGGCGAGTGCCGACATTGCGATGCGTTTCATTTTTGATTCTTCCCTTCTTAGCTGACGCTGGGTAGATATTCCGCGAGGCGAGCGAGGGTTTGGATTCCACCTTCGACGGCACCATAAGTTTTTTCGACGAATTCACGTTTCTGGGCGGAAGCGAAGAGCATGCGCAGGGTTAGTTTGGTTTTGCTGCCTTGCGCTTCGAAAATCCAGGTGGATTGAAACTGCACACGTCCTTCGCCTTTTTTTCCTCCGGTCATGGAATAGACGATGCGCTCGGGCTTGACGACCTCGATAAAAACGCATTGGCCGGGATAATCGGTGCCGTCCGGGCCGTGCATGGTGTGATTCCAGATGCCGCCGGGGCGCACATCCATTTCGTGAATGGTGATGGTGAAGCCGCGCGGTCCCCACCATTTCACAACGTGCTTGGGATCGGTCCAGGCGTCCCAGAGGAGTTCGCGAGGAGCATCGAAGACGCGCGTGAGCACGATTTCGCGATCGGCGAGACTTTCGGCGGCGGCTTTTGCGTCGGTCATGACTTGTGTCCTTTCTTTTTGCGTGGCTTTGCGAGTTGCTTGCTTTCCTTGCTTTTTAGTTCAACGAGATATTCGTCCAGGCGATCGAAACTTTCTTCCCAGAAGCGGCGATAGCCTTCGGCCCAATCCGAAACTTCTTTGAGGGGGCCGGCTTCGAGGCGGCACGGGCGCCACTGGGCTTCGCGGGTGCGAGCGATGAGGCCAGCGCGTTCGAGGACTTTAAGGTGTTTGGAAATGGCGGGGAGGCTCATGTCGAAAGGTTCGGCCAATTCGGTGACGGAGGCGTTGCCGGAAACGAGGCGGGCGAGGATGGCGCGACGAGTGGAATCGGCGAGAGCGGCGAAGGTGGAGGAGAGGGAGTCGGGGGTCATTTCGTATTTAACCTATAGGTTAAATACAATATGCGCGCGTGGGTGTCAAGCGCGTTTTTTGGGGAGGGAGGGATTTTGCCGTAGGGAGTCAGAGGAAGAAGGCGGGAGAGGAAGGGGAAGACTTTAACGCAGAGGGCACAGAGTTAGGACCGCAGAGGACGTGGAGAAGAGAGGATTCGTCGGTGGGTTGTGTGGATCGAAGAGGGATTCCTCACTTCGCGGACTCCGTTCGGAATGACGGGGATTTTTTGAGGTGATGAGAGGAGTCTTGGGATTTGGAGTGTTGCGGACATGGGGCGCGGCAGTGCGGCGCCCCTACGCGGAGGTTTTTAGCGCGAGGGTGTGGAGATAAAGGCGGCTGGGGAGAGGGAGAGGGCTTCGGAAAGTAGCTTGGAGAGTTGGGCAGGGAGACCGCGGGCTCCGGTCCCCAGCGTAGCTTCACTGGCGGTTACGGCGGCGGCGATGGTGGTTAGTTCGTCTCCGGGAGTGGTGCTCATGAGGTCTTGGGCGCGATAGAAACAAGCGAAGACAAGGCGCCCGGGTTGATTCTGGCGACGAAGAAACTGGCCGTAGTTGTACCAATCCGTGGCCGCGGCCTTCGGATCGCCTTGCGTCTCATCGACGATGAGGGCTTGCTGGAACGATTGCGCAGCCGCGCCGATGTCGCCGGCGCGCTCTTGAGAATCGGCAGCGTGGACCAAGGCGAGGCTTTGCAATCCGGGATTCTTGATTTTTTCGGCGAACTGCGCGGCCCTTTGATAACCGATCAGGGCTTCGGGGATTTTCTTGTCGGCGGCGTCCGCATCAGCAACCTTCACGAGAGCGGAGATGACCATAGGCCCCTCGCCAACGTGGCTGGAAGGATGTTTGGCGACAATCTCGAGATAGGCGCGGTAATGGCGGGCAGCCGCTTGAAGTTCGCCGCTCTGTTCGAGGGCCTGCGCGAGATACAGTTGGGCGTTCGTCTGCATGGGGTCCGCGGCAACGGCGCGTTGCCACGAATCTATTGCCTCCTCAGGGTGGCCGAGCTTCTGGGCCAGAAGACCGTAATTCAAGAGTGCATTCGCATTTTGCGGAGAACGAAGGAGCAGCTTGCGGTAGAAGTCGTAGGCATCCGCGTTTCGACCAGCGAGAATCAACGCACGGGCATATTCTTCCTGCACACCGACGTTGCCAGGACTCACTTCCGCGGCGCGCTGCAGAGCGGATAACACCAAATCCCGATGGCCAGTTAGATCGGCAACACGGGCCAGATGGGCCTGCAGGACGCTGTCGTTGGGATTCATTCGCGCGGCACGCTGCAAGGAATTCAAACTTGCGGAAACATTGGCCCAGTAGAAATGGAGTTGATCCATTCCACCCCACAACAGCAGAAGAAGGATGAGGGCAACGCGCAAGAGACGGGCGGCGACGGTGGTTCCCGCGACCCAGCGAAAAAGTGTGGCGACACGGCTTGGCTGTGCATCTTGTGCGGCGGATTCGGAATTCTTGTTGAGCAGCAAAGCACCGATGCGGGAATCGCGAAGTTTCCAGATTTTGCCGTCCAGAATGAAGTGATGAAGATTCACGAGCGCGGTGAAGGTCAAAAAGCTGGCGGCAAAATCAGCGTGGAACAGGCGGCTGGCGAGCCAGGGCCCGGGAATGAAGAGGGCGATGCCACCGGCGACGAGGGTCAATAGATAACGCGGAAAACTCCAAGAGGCTTGGCCGGCAGCACGCGCTTCTTTGCGCTGATAGTAACTGGTGATCCAGAGATATTGCGCGGAATGAAGAACGGCCAGAATGCCGCTGGAATAACGCGTTTGCGGAACTTCCTTGCCGCTGAGAAGTTCGACCACGGCGGGTAGAAGGAACCAGAGAAATTGCGTGGTGGCCAAGGTGACGCTGGGGATAAGCGCTTTCCAGGACGCGCGGCGAGCGAGGGAGGAGAGCGCCCAGCCACTGGCACCCAGGAAAAACAGGCCGAGCATAATGCGAACGGGAAGAGTGAATTTGGCGGGCAACGCGAGCGAGAGGATCAGGGCGTCGGAGGAAGGGCCGGTGTGAAAACTGAAGAGGAGCATCAAGTAAGAAGCGATGAAGGCAAGGTGCAAGGCGTGGTACTCCCCTTCGGTGGGAGTGAGGCCGGCGCGGCGCGCAAACATCATCAACAAGCCGTAATTTTGGCCGGTGTAATGCCAGGGGCTCCAACAGATGTACAGGGTGAAGATCCACGGGAGCAGCGGATACCAGAGATGTGCGATCAGGCCCGCGCTGAGAAGCAGAAGCGTGACGTGAACGGTGAAGACGCGGTACTTCGCGAACTCGTCGTAGGTATGGTACGCGCGATACACGGTGGCCATGAAATGCGGGTAATTGAAGAAGAGGGCCAAAGCATAGAAGGCGAAGGACCAACCTTTCGTGGAAGAGGAAGAAACATAGTTGGTCAGGAGAAGCAGTGGAGCGGTCCACGCACCGCAGCCGATGACGAGATCGAGCCACGGGCCGTAAATCCAGGAAGTGCGGGGCGGGGTACCGTTACCCGGAGAGGCTGCGCCCGTTTCCGCTGGAATAGATAGCGTGGAGGACATTTCTATCGAGCGTAACGCACTCTACCGCGGAGGACGGGAAAAGCAGGTTGATGGATGCAGAATGAGTTACGACTTCTGGCGAACAACGGTGTTACATAGGGCAGGGGGAAGGCAGCACCTTCCGTAATCCCCCCGCTGACATCCGAGGTTGAGCGTGATATATCTCTCCCGGTAATTTCCAGCATCCAATAGACAGCATTACAAAGAGGAGATTGTGTATGAGACACAGACTAATTCGCACCGCACTGGGGGTGTCCCTTGTCGGACTACTGCTGCTGACGGCCGCAGCGAGCAATGCGCAAGAAGCCGGCGCAGCGTCTGGATCCGTGACATTCACGGTGACAGCAGTGGGCAAGAAAGAAGGCGCACCGCCAATTGCAAAGGACGATGTGCAGTTGCTTATGGGAAAGGAACGCAAGCAGATCGGCGACTGGAAAAAGGGAGAGCAGCTTTACCTTGCTATCCTGATTGACGATTCCATTGAGACAGGCGCGGGCGGGCAGTGGGATTACCTAAAGGAATTTATTGCCGCGCAGCCGCCGACAACATACATCGCGGTGGGCTATCTGCAGAATAACAGCACGCGCGTGGCGCAGGATTTCACGCAGGACCATGCGCTGGCGGCAAAGGCGCTGAGACTGCCGTTGGGATTGGGCGCGATTGGGTCCAGCCCGTATCTGGCGACGCTGGACATGCTAAAGCGCTGGCCGGATACCGGAGTGCGGCGTTCGATCATTTTAATCACGTCGGGAATTGACTATTTCCGGGGAAACTCCTTTGGAGCGTTCTATCCGGATCTGGATTCCGTAATCGCGCGAGCGGAGAAACAGAACACCAATATCTGGTCGATCTATTATCCGAGCTCGGGACACCGGGGGCACGCGTTTTACCTGGTGAACTACGCACAAAACAACATCGATAAACTTTCGGAGTATACAGGGGCCGAATCGTATTTCCTGGGATTTGGCACACCAGTGTCCATCAAACCGTACCTGGATGAAATCGGGACGCACCTCAGCAACCAATACTTGCTGACGTTTGCGGGATCGGGCGGAAAGAAGGGGAAGTTTCAGAACATAAAGGCCAAGACGGAATTGCCGGACGTGGAGCTATTTGCTCCGCAAGCGGTGTTCCTGCCGCCTGGTTCGTGAAGACGAGATAGGATCAGAATGGAAGGGCGCTCTGACGGTGGTCAGGGCGCCTTTTTTATTTAAGGATGGCTCGAGGCGTGGCGCCGACTTAGTTGCTACGGGTGGAATCGCGAATCACCAGTTCGGGGTGGAGCTTTTGGGAGACCGCGGACCAATCGCGATTTTCGTGACCGGCTTTGACGGCGTCCATGACGATGCTGACAGCAGTGCCACCCATAGTTTCGAGCGGCTGGCGCACTGTGGTGAGAGAGGGAGCTGAGAGCGCGGAAATGGCAACGTCGTCAAATCCGGTGACGGAACATTGTTCGGGAACACTGATCCCCGCTTTGGCCAAGGCGCGAACGGCACCGAGCGCGGTGAGATCGTCGAAGGCAAGAATGGCGGTGAATTTTTTCTTTTGCTGGAGCAGTTCTTCGGTGAGGCGATACCCGTGTTCGAAACTGGCGTTGGCGTCGAAGACGTCTGGGATCTGAAGGACGAGGCTGGGTTCGAAGTCCAGCTTTACGGATTGAGCGAATTTTTGGACACCGCGCCAACGGGGCGCGCTGTCGATCAGACGCTTCGGGCCGCGAATGACAGCGATGCGGCGATGCCCGCGCTGGTAGAGATGCTCGAGGGCGAGGCGGCCTCCTGCTTCATTGTCCACCATGACAGAGCTGACGCGGTTGCCAGGAATTTCCCAACCGATGGTGGCGGCGGGAATTTGCTGCTTATTGAGATCGTCGAGGACGTGAATGTCCACGAAAAGCCAGTTGGCGACGACGATCAAACCATCCACGTGGCGCTCGAGCAGCATTTCAAGGTAACGCTCGAAACGGTCTCGCTGGTTGTGCGCATCGGCGAAGATCGGGAGATAGCCGAGAGGGTAAAGAGCGTTTTCGATGCCGCGAAGAATCGGAGTGCAGAACGGGTCGGTAACGTCGAAGAGCATGACGCCGATACTCTGGCTGCGACGGCTGCGGAGGAAACGGGCCATGGCGTTGGGACGATAGCCAAGGCGCTTGGCGGTTTCTTCAATGCGCTGGCGAGTGGTGGGAGCGATGTAGCGCGCCAGCGGGGCGTTATTGAGAACGATGGAAACCGTCGCAGGAGAAAATCCAGTGGCTTGGGCCACGTCGCGCATGGTGACAAGCCCGCGCTTTGGGCCGGTCTTCTTCATTCGTTATTCCTCGCGTGCACATCATCGGCTGAATGCGGGCCCATTTGCAATGCGAAAGCGCGATGGAGCTACTCTTCTGGCGGAACTTCGAAAGACATCTCTTTGCGGAAGAAGTTGGTCTTCCAGGCGCCATAGGCTATCCCCAGTGCGAGCCAAATGGTTCCGACGATTTTTGCTCGAGGACCGAGGTTCCACCAGATGGCGGCGCAAACAACGAATCCAAGGACGGGGATCAGGAAATTGCCAATCTTCTTTTCGTCGCTGCGCCAGTAATAATGCACGAAGGAAGCGGCATTGACGCCCATAAAGGCGATGAAGGCGCCAAAATTCAACATTTCCGCGCCGTTCTCGTAGGTGGTGACAAATGCGCCGATGAGCGCGACCACACCGATCAAGATGATGTTATTGGCGGGGATGCGACGCTTGGCCTGAAGCTTTCCGAAAAACCATTTGGGGATGGCGTCATTGCGGCCCATACCGTATAGCAGGCGTCCAGCGGCCAGTTGCGAGCCCATACCAGAGCCGATATTGGCGATGAGCACGGTGAAGTTCAACAGATGAAAGAGAAAGAAGCCACCCACTTGTTGGGCAACCATCGGAAATGCAGATTCGACTTTTGCGTCCGGAAACGGTTTGGAACCCCAAACGAGTTGTGCGGCGTAGACTTCCAACGCAGAAAGCACACCAACGACGAGGCAGACGAGGACGGTGGCCAGCATGATGTTGCGGCGAGGATTTTCGACTTCCTCAGAAAAAGTGGAGATGCCGTCGAAGCCGATATACGTGAGCACAGCGATGGAAGTGCCACGGCCGACGCCGGCAAAACTGAAGGTGGCAGGATTATAAAAAGGCTCGGTAAAAAAATGTATTCCGCGGGCGTGGTAACCCACAACAAAGCGGATAACGAAGGCAAAGAAAATGATGACCACGACAGTCATGCCGGCCGCAAGAACGTCATTGATACGCGCGGATGTTTTCACACCACCAAGATTGAGAAAAGTGAAAAATCCGGCGTAGAAAATGGCCAAAGCCCAGTAGGGCGCTTCGGGAAGGATGTTTTGCGTGAGCTTTGCGCAAATGATGGTGCAGATGAGGGGATTGAGGATGTAGTCCATGACCATGGCCCAGCCGGTCAAGTAACCCAACCCCGAATGAATTTCCTGGCCAACGTAGGTATAAGCGGAACCGGCGCTGGGATAGACGCGAGCCATTTTGCCGTAGCTGATGGCGGTGAAAAACATGGCGACCAGTGCGATGAGAATGGTGGTGACAACGTGGCCGCCGGCGGCATTGTTAATGACGCCGTAGATGCCCATGGGGGCGATAGGCTGGATGATGACCAGCCCAATAACGATGAGATTCCAGAGAGTCAGGGTGCGCCGAAGGCGAATTCCTGCGGCGGGCGTGGTGCTGGCTTCAGCGCTCAAGCACCTCTCCTTTTGGCCGTGCGGCTCGAGACAGAGGAGAGCACGACGGCGCGAGTGAGATTCTTCGGCGCGTCGGGATTCAGGCCCTTGCGCAAGCCAACCGCGGTTCCCAAGAGATGTGCGGGAATGGCGGTGACAGCGTAACGCGCAAACTCCGGCACGTCCAGTGCGAGTTCGGTGAGCAGATCGGAATGCGCTTTCAATTCGGGAGTGGCGCGATTGACGATGACATTCGTAACAGCGCCGAGTTCCTTTAGCTCGCGAACAAGGGTGATTTCGGCGTCCTTGGCGGCGTCGGAGATGTAGAAAGTTATGAGAGTATTCGGACCGGCGATGGAGCGAGGACCATGACGAAATTCCAGGGAGTGGTAGACCTGGGCGTACGAAGAAGACATTTCCGTTACCTTGAGGCCGGCCTCCTGGGCTAGCCAGTAATGGACGCCCTGGCCTAGGAACACGTAGTCCGCAAATTTGCGTTTACCGGCGAAGGCCTGGATTTTGGCGGCATGCGCGTCGAGCCACTCCTGGCCTTTCTGTGGCAATGCGTCGAGCGCAGCGGAATGCTGGTTATCTCCGACGAACTTAAGGCCGAGCCGTTGGAAGGCCAAAAGAATTGCGGTAAACGAACGCGTCATCACCGTGCTTTTTTCGTCGGCCCAGTCCAGTTTGAAGGTATGAGTGCAAAGTTTCTCGAGCACGCTTTGGGGATTGCAGGTGACACCGAGAGTCTGAACAGTTTTGTGTGCCTGGAGAAGTTCGGCGGCGCGAAGAACCTCAGTGGTCTCGCCGGAACGGGACATGAGGACGATTTGCTCGGCGCCGACGCGACGAAGCGTCTCTTCTGGAGCGAAGAGAAGTTCGGAAGCGGGAACAGCGGAGGCGGGGATGTAACAGTGCTTGGCCCAGAGCGAGGCAATCAGCTGCGAAAGGTAATAGCTGGAGCCACAGCCGACAAACAACCAAGGGCTGCGGGGAGAGAAGGTGTCAGCCAGGCGCTCGAGAATTCCAGATTCCTTGAGATGGAGTTCGGTGTCCGCCCAAATGTGCGGCTGAGAGAAGATTTCCGCCAAGGTGTGCTCTGCCGGGCGCGGCTTTTTTGAACGTACTTGGGCCTTGGAGTTCTTGCTACGCTTCACCACGGATTCACCTCTAATTATTGAAACGATTCAATAGGGATATTTTGCGGAACATTGCGACGGCGTGCAAGTGCAAAGATATCCTGATGGTAAACTCGAAAGGCGCGCGAAGCGAAAAACAGTGGAAAAACCGGCCTTTTTTGGAGTGCGGACTGGCCCCGCGAGAATGGAGATATCCACAGAGACGAAATGAACTGTACGGTAGTACAGTTGTTCGCTCAGGCTAGTGGCGGTATCTCTTGGTTCACAGGCTAAAGAACATCGCAACAGGAGGGGCGGATTTTGCGTCTAATGTGTGTAAAGTTAGAAGCGTAAGCCCCCAGCTATCAATCGAAGGTAGGCGCAATGGGCGAATTGGCCCGCAACGCGGATAGTCAACAAGTGCGGCGGCTGCTGGCACATACGGCAGGTTTCGTACTTATTTTTGTGGCGGCGGACTGGCTGCGTACGAGCACGCTACGGCCGGATCCCATTCTGCAGGGGTACCTGCAGATCACGACCGGGCTGTTCGCGTTCGTGTTTGCCGCAGTGGCTCTGGTGCGCTTCCAGGGTACGCAGGATCGCCTCTCGCTGATCCTGGGATCCGGATTCTTGCTGTCGGGCGCGACACTGACGGCCTCCAGCGTTCTGTTTTTCCAGATGAACCGCGACTCGCAGGTATGGTTCCTGTGGGCACCGGCGGGGTGGTGGATCAGCCGGCTGGTTCTGGCGCTGCTATTTGGAGTGGCGCTGCTGGTGGAGCATTTCATACCGCGATCGCGACACCCAAAACTGGAAATTGCGGGCGCGTTGACGGCGGTGTTGTCTCTGACGTACCTGATTTCCGCGTCTCTTCGAAAGCTTCCGCCGGACGTTTCAGGACACCCGAACGCGGCGATTCCTAATCCGTTGCAACTAATACCAGCGGTTATTTTCCTGGTGGCGCTGTACGGCTATCGTCAACGCAAATACTTGATGAATTCCGCGTTTGACCGGTCGATTTATATGGCCGTGTGGCTGAACCTGGCGGCGCAACTTGCCGCGTGCCAATCCGTAAGGCTGCTCGACGGGCCATTCGTGTTTGCGCAATTGTTGAACGTGGGCAGCTATATCATTTTGCTGGCCGGGGCTTTGCTGGACAGTGCGCGCGTGTTCGAGCAAGTGAGACACTTGGCCGCGAGCGATCCGCTGACGGGATTAGCGAATTACCGGAAGCTACTGGATGTTTTGGATACGGAGACCGAACGCACGCTGAGGACCGGGAGATCTTTCGCGGTGCTCCTGCTGGACCTGGACGGGCTGAAGAAAATTAACGACAGCTTCGGGCATTTGGTGGGAAGCCGGGCGCTGTGCCGCGTGGCGGACATTCTGCGCGTGCACTGCCGCGCGATCGATACCGCGGCGCGGTATGGTGGCGATGAATTTGCCGTGGTGCTGCCGGAAGCGCGTGAGGAAGAAGCGCAGCGCGTGGTTTCGCGCATTCATGAGACCTTGCTGGCCGATCAGGAAGAACCGCCCATTTCCGTGAGCATTGGGACGTCGGTTTATCACGGCGAAGGAGAACGGGTGGAGAAGTTACTGAAGGAAGCGGACCAGAATTTGTATGAAGAGAAGGCGCGGCGTAAGAGCACTTCGCGGCTGGGAGATGCATCGCGGAAGCGGACGCCGAAGAAGACGTAATATTACGTGTGAGGGGCTGTGCTCTCCTCGTGGTCCTGGTTGTTATCCACTGCTTGAAAACCTAATGAACGGTGCGTTTTTGGTGCGTTGCTTTTGTAGCTAACGAGAAGCGGGGCTCGGCGGTTCCTTCTCCCAGGACCATGGCGGCGGTGTACTCGCCCACTGCCGGACCATGTTTGAAGCCGTGGCCGGAACCTCCTCCGGCAAACCACACATTGGAAAATTCCGGATGGCGGTCGATCAGGAAGTCTCCGTTCGAGGTGTTTTCATACTGACATACGCGCGTTTCCACAATCGGCGCATCTTTGAGGGCTGGAAAGCGGCGAGCTACGAAATTGCTGGCCCACGCCGCGCCTTCCACCGAGGCTAGCCGGGATTGCGTGCCGGGGTCTACTGGTTCGCCATGAGTATCGCGGGCGACCTTGAGTCCGCGACTTTCCAAATCGGGCATGCCGTAAACTTCGTCTGCCTGGAAAAGCCACG
>Ga0210390_10001701_pt1 | contig 20430 bp, 15 predicted proteins | sample IncBWH11OmetaG_FD_161050 | JGI IMG/M metagenome (GOLD analysis project Ga0210390, IMG submission 161050) | Forest soil microbial communities from Barre Woods Harvard Forest LTER site, Petersham, Massachusetts, United States - Inc-BW-H-11-O ... | reverse complement strand
GAATTGTACGGGTGGACTGCGGAGGACGCCGTAGGCAAGAACTCTCTGCAATTGCTGCAAACCATTTTCCCCGTGCCAGTCGATGACATTCGCGCTGAGTTGCTGCGGACCGGCCGTTGGGAAGGCGAGCTACGGAAGACAAGGGCAGACGGAAGCCAGGTTGTTGTGGCCAGCCGTTGGTCTTTGCGGCGCGACGAACAACAGCGCGCTGTGGCGATACTGGAAACAAATAATGACATTACGGAGCGAAAGCGCCGGGAGCAGGAAATTCAAGGCCTCAACGTGGAACTTGCCAAGCGCTCTGCCGAGCTCGAAGCCATCAACAAGGAGTTGGAAGCGTTCGCATATTCCATATCCCACGATCTGCGCGCCCCGCTGCGCCACATGAGCGGTTTCACCGAGCTGCTACAAAAAAGAGCTACTGCTGCCCTCGATGAAAAAAGCAACCGGTACATCGCCATGATCCTGGACTCGGCCAAACGTATGGGCGATCTGATCGACGATCTTCTGGCTTTTTCCAGGATCGGGAGGACGGAAACGCAAAAAACATCGGTCAGTCTGGCCCAGCTCGCGAGGGAGGCGGTAGCCGAGGTTCGACAAGACACCCAGGGGCGCAACATTGCCTGGAAGATTGGAGCGCTGCCTGATTTCTCCGGAGACCGCGCCATGCTGAGGCTGGTACTGGTTAATTTGATTTCGAACGCGATAAAATTCACTCGCACTCGCGAACATGCTGAAATCGAAATCGGATGCCTGGATGAGAATAACGACTTGATAGTCTTCGTTAGGGACAACGGCGTTGGCTTTGATATGAAATATGTGAATAAACTATTCGGCGTGTTTCAACGCCTGCACCAGTCTGACGCCTTTGAAGGCACCGGCATTGGATTGGCAACGGTTCAGCGGATTATCCATCGTCATGGAGGAAAGGTTTGGGCTGATGGTGTCGTGGATGGCGGCGCCAGTTTTTATTTCTCAGTCCCGAAACCGCAAGGATACTAATGGAAACCATAAACAAACTCGGACGCATCTTGATGGTAGAAGACGATCCTAAAGATGTGGAACTCACTTTGACCGCGCTGGAAGAGTTCAACCTTGCCAATGAGGTGATCGTGACTCGCGATGGCGCGCAGGCGCTGGACTACCTATACTGTCGCGGTGAATACGCGACGCGATCCTGCGACAATCCAGCAGTGATGCTGCTCGATCTGAAACTACCCAAGGTGGATGGGCTGGAGGTTCTAAAGCAAGTAAAGTCCGACGAAAAATTGCAGCTGATCCCTGTTGTGGTGCTCACCTCCTCGAAAGAAGAGAAGGACATGGTCGCGAGTTATAAGCTGGGAGTGAACGCCTATGTGGTGAAGCCCGTTGACTTTCACGAGTTTGTGAATGCAATCAAGGAACTGGGTGTTTTCTGGGCGGTGATCAACGAACCGCCGCCGGGAAGCGTGAGGAAGTGACCGTTGCCGCAAACGATCACGAAGCGCCGATTGCGAATTCTGTCGATCGAGGATAATCCCAGGGATACCGAGCTTATCCAGGATCTGCTCGAGGCTGAGGACATTGTCTGTGAAGCAACTCGGGTAGAGACTCGCCCTGCCATGCTGGCCGCAATTGAGCAGGGCGGTTTGGATCTGATACTGGCGGATTATAGTCTTCCCTCCTTCGACGGACTCTCCGCGTTGAAGCTCGCCATGGAAACCTGTCCGGATGTGCCGTTCATCTTTGTTTCTGGAACTCTTGGCGAGGAAGTGGCAATCGAGGCGCTGAAAGTTGGCGCGACTGATTACATTCTGAAGACGCGGCTATCGAGGCTTGTGCCGTCGGTAGCGCGTGCATTGCGGGAAGGCGCGGAACGGGCCGAGCGAAGGCGAGCTGAGGAGTCGTTGCGGCGAAGCACTGAGCAGCTGACTGCACAAAGCGCGCAACTCGATCAACTGTTTGCACAAGCACCGGAGGGCATCGTTCTGCTCGATGTGCAAGATCGCGTACTGCGGATTAGTCCGGAGTTTACGCGTATGTTCGGCTACACGGACGATGAAGCGATTGGACGGCCCATCAATGACCTGATCGCGCCGGATGAACTCCGCAATGAAGCGGAAGAGTACACCAGCCGGATAATCCATGGAAAAACGATCCATGCGGAAACCATCCGCCGTCGAAAAGACGGCACACGAATCCATGTTTCGCTGTTAGCCGTTCCGATCTCCGTGCCCGGCGGGCAAATCGCGGAATATGCCATCTATCGCGATCTTACCGAGCACAAGACGGTTGAGGGCGAGCTGACGAAACAGCGAGCTCACCTGCAGCAACTTTTCGAAACGATACCGGAAGCGATTGCTCTGGTGGATTTGAAAGACGTGGTCGTTCGTGTGAATCCGGAGTTCACTAAAATTTTTGGATATTCGCAGGACGAGGCTGGCGGACGCCCCCTCAACGACTTGATTGCTCCCGGTGCCCTACGCGTCGAAGCTGAGGAGTTCTCGAGGCAGGTTGCGGAACGTGGCGAGACATTGAATGTCGAGACCATCCGCGGACGAAAAGACGGTTCGCATCTGCCGGTCTCGCTTGTCTCTGTGCCTATCTCGGCTGCCGGCGGCCAGATCGGCGAATACGCGATCTATCGCGACATTACAGAGCGTAAGCGCGCCGAGGTGGCTCTACAGCGGAGCGAAACTTACCTCGCCGAGGCGCAGAAACTCAGCCGTACCGGCAGTTTCGGCTGGGACGTGTCCACTGGAGAGATCTATTGGTCTGAGGAAACCTTTCGGATATTTGAGTGCGCGCCGGCAACCCAGGCCACGATCGAACTGGTGATGCAACTGACTCACCCGGAAGACAGATCATTCGTGCAGCAACTGATCGCACGCGTTTCGCGAGAGAAGACTTCGTTTGATTTCGAGCATCGTTTGCTCCTTTCGGCCGGCGCCGTCAAATACTTGAGGGTCATTGGACGTCCCTCGGAGGACGACAGCGGTGGCTTTGAGTTCATTGGAGCGGTTACGGACATTACCGAACGCAAGCGGAGCGAGTTATTACTCAGAGAAAGCGAGCAGCGCTTTCGAGCCATGTTCGATAAAGCGGGCACAGGCATCGCTGTTGTTGACCTCGCTTCAAGAGGGCCAATCGAAAGCAATCTCGCCCTGCAAACGATGCTAGGTTGTACCGCGGACGAACTCAGCCGCCTGGAAACGTACGACGAACTGACGTCAGTGGAGGATCGAGAAAGCGATGCCGCATTGTTCCGTGAAGTCTGCGATGGCGCCCGGGAAACGCTTCGCCAGGAAAAACATCTTGTTCTTAAAGATGGCCGCTCCGTGTGGGCAAACGTGGTATTCACACTCTTACGAGACCTCGAAGGACGCCCCAAGCGCGTGATTGCCATCCACGAGGACATCACCGAGCTAAAGAAAGCCGAAAATGAACTGCGGAGCGCGGTGGACGAAATCAAGACATTGCGGGACCAGCTATACCAAGAAAACATTGCGTTGCGCGAGGAAATCGACCGTTCTTCGATGTTCGAAGAGATCGTCGGTGAGTCGCCCGCCCTGCAAGTTGTGCTTGCCCATGTAATGAAGGTCGCGCCAACCGAGTCTACGGTTTTGATCACCGGCGAAACGGGGACAGGCAAGGAGCTGATCGCTCGCGCAATTCACAAACGTTCGCAACGCTCCGCCCAAGCCTTCATCAGCGTAAACTGCGCCGCAATCCCTCCTTCGTTGATTGCTTCGGAATTGTTCGGTCACGAGAAGGGGGCGTTCACAGGGGCTGTGCAACGACGCCTAGGGCGTTTCGAATTGGCGGAAGGAGGCACCATTTTCCTCGACGAAATTGGCGAGTTTCCGCTGGAAACTCAAATCGCCCTGCTGCGCGTGCTGCAAGAGCGCGAATTTGAGCGCGTTGGCGGCTCCAAAGCCATCCGGGCAAACGTGCGCGTAATTGCCGCCACCAATCGCGATTTGCAGCGAGCGATTGACGCCGCAACCTTTCGCAGCGACCTGTTTTACAGGCTCAACGTCTTTCCTATCGAGATGCCGCCACTGCGAAAAAGAATAGAGGACATTCCGCTCCTAGTCGAATATTTCATCGAGCGCTACGCCATTAAGGCTGGAAAAAAAATACGAGGCATTAAGCGGGCGACGCTCGATCGGCTTAAAGCATATTCCTGGCCTGGCAACATTCGCGAACTCCAGAACGTCATGGAACGATCTGTCATTGTCTGTGAAACGGAAAATTTCACAGTGGATGAGCGGTGGCTCTCGGAGGCGCCTGAAGGGACAGACAATACAATCACGGAGCGGCTTGGCAAGCTGCCCGTCGCTCAGGAGAAGCAAGCCATTGAGGCGGCGTTGTCGCAGGCTCGAGGCCGGGTATCCGGACCGTCGGGTGCCGCGACCAAACTAGGCGTCCCAGCCTCGACGCTGGAATCGAAGATTCGAACCTTCAAGATCAATAAGCACCGCTTCAAGACGGTATAGCAATCCCAAAAAGAATAGCGACAATCGCGAATTCGCGAACATCGCGAATTTTGTGCAATGTTAAGCTGCTTATAATCAGCAGTTTAGATTGGTCACTGTGTTGCAATTCACAAGTGCATGCTGAGAATTCGGAGGTCCGAAGAGGGCGGGGCCGCAACGTTTGCTCTGAGTGGCCGAATCGAGGAAGCGAACGTGTCGGAGCTCAAGACTCTTCTCGAGGGGGAAAGGCACCTTCCAGGGACAACCCTCGATTTGGAAGAGGTAAGGCTGGTCGACCGGGCAGCGGTTGGATTTTTGGCTACCTGCGAAGCTCGTGGGGTGAAGCTGTTGAATTGCCCGTCTTATGTCCGCGAATGGATCTCGAACAGGGAGGATGCAAGTCATGAATGAATATTCTGACAGACTATTGAATCCGACCGTCCCAGGCTCGCTCTGGACGCGTCGCCCAGTCCCTCAAACTGGCGAGCAAATTCAGACTGCGTACCACAGTCTCAGTCTGGAGTGGGCGAAGAGAGAACAACGTGTTCGCCTGGAAGAGCGGCGTAAAGAGCGAGCTCAAATAGCGCGTGAGTTGCACGACACCCTGTTTCAGGGTTTTCTGGGCGCTTCCTTGTTGCTACACACAACAGTGGAAGAAATGCCCGAGGACTCTCCAAACAAGACTTCGCTCAGCCACGCGGTCCAATTGATGTATCGCGTTATTGATGAAGGTCGGGCTGCCCTGGAGGGGCTGCGCTCACCGAGGATGGCGTCCACCAGCCTGGAGCAGGCGCTCTGCGCGCTTGGAGACGAATTCAAACCCGGAGAAGCGCGCTACCGGGTGTTCGTTACGGGAAAACCGAAGAGGTTGAACTCGACGGTTCAGGAGCAGATCTACATGATCGGCCGGGAGGCAATTATTAACGCCTTGCGCCATTCGAACGCGGCAAGCATTGAGTGTGAAGTCGAGTATCTGCCGAAGAGGGTGCGCGTGACGGTCCGCGACAACGGCTCTGGGATTGATCCACAAGTGTTGCGGTCTGGAAGGAATTCGCATTGGGGCCTGCTGGGCATGCGCGAGCGCGCCGCGGATATTGGTGCGCAACTGAAAATACGTAGCAGGCGGGGCGCTGGCACGGAAGTCGAAATTACAGTTTCGGCCAGCGAGGCAGAGAGAGTAGCTTAAATTCGAGCATCCGCAATTCGACATGTGGTGCGTCGCCAGCCGATAGACTTACCCCACGCTAAATCACGGTGTTCTGAACTCTGTAAACCAGTTGTAAAGTAGACGACTTTTGCGCACGCTTGTTCGCCCAGAGAAGGCGGTGATCCCACCGGTGGTTCTGAAGCTCAAGCGAGGCCGAAGCACGCAGGTTTCCAGCCCCCTCCGAACGTGGTACATCCACACCCCCCTCTCGATCTATTAATAAACCATTCCATTTCGTGATGGCTCATCTGGTCGAATCCGGTAAAATCGCAGGAGTCCTGGCCCATCGTGGAAGTCACGCAAGGCTTCGCAGGGCAGGGGGGATTTTGATCAGCACGATTCTTGAATCGGAAAATGCCAACGGCAAGTCCGGGCGCAACTCGAAAATGATATTCGACGCACCGCTTTTTTATGGCTCAAATAAAGCGAAAGAAAAAACCTATCGCAGCATTCGCTTTGAAAACGCCGACAGTCAAGAGCACCCAAGTAACGAACAACTCGGCCGCCAACCGTGGAACGAACTCCAGCTTGCGAGAGAGTTGCAAGCCGAAATGCTCCCTGCTCATCCACCGCTGGAGGCTGCATGGGATCTCGCAGCAAGGTGCTCTGCGGCCCAAACGGTCGGCGGTGATTTCTATGATTTCTTCCGCTACCCCGGCAGAGCCATTACCGCCCAGGCGCTCGGCGATGCCAGCGGAAAAGGAGCTTCGGCGGCGAGCTACGCAGCTTTGGTAGCAGGTATCCTCCGCTCCCTCGCCCCTCTCGAACTCCGGTCTGCGGAGATGCTTTGGACCTTGAATCAGACGTTGCTGAAGCGTCCGATTCGAGGCAGGTATGTGTGCATGATCTGCGCCACTTGGGATGAGCGAGATCGCGTTTTCCGCATAGCAAACGCGGGTTTGCCGTATCCTATCTGCGTCCAGAACGGACAACCCTTTTCATTGAAAGCCAGTGGGCTTCCGGTCGGGCTCTTTGAATCCGCGGAATATGAAGAGCATACAGTTGAATGCGGCGCCGGCGACATGTTGGTTTTCTATACGGATGGCATCACTGAGGCGGTCGACCACCGCAATAAGGACTTCGGACCGGACCGACTCGAAAAGACAATTGCCACGAATGCTGAAGAAACCGCCGACCATTTGGTGAATTCCATTTTCCTGGCTGTTGCTTCTCACTGCGACGAATCGAACGCGTTCGACGATCAAACCGTGATTGCCGTTTGAATATGAACCGGGAACAGTGAACGTGTAAGCGGATCGCTGTCTGGGAAGGTCAACCTATTTCGTCAGATGCAATTTGGACCGTCCTCGTGGAAAATTAGACGGGAGAAAACGATGAAACAGCCAATCTCGGGAATTCACCACGTTACCGCAATTGCGTCGGACCCGCAGCGGAATCTGGACTTCTATACGCAGGTCCTTGGCCTGCGCCTTGTCAAACGCACTGTCAACTTTGATGATCCGGGAACCTATCATTTCTATTTCGCCGATGAGGTCGGCTCACCAGGCACTATCCTGACATTTTTCCCGTGGCCTGGGGCTACGCGCGGCCGCATAGGAGTGGGGCAAGCTACGGTCACTTCTTTTGCTGTTCCCGAGCGGTCGCTGCAATATTGGGAAGAGAGACTCGTGGCAACAGGCGTGCCGGTAGAAAAGTCAGGAAAGCGTTTGGGCGAGGAGCTGCTCACGATTGCCGATCCCGATGGACTGAAAGTTGAACTGATCGCCAGTCCGTGGGCCAAACCGAGCCATGCATGGGAGGGTTCTTTCGCTCCTCCGGAGCACGCAGTCTACGGCTTCCACTCCGTTACGCTTTCCGAGCAGGGATATGAGCGCACCGCGAAAACTCTCGGCACCATGGGCTTTCGCAAAGTTAGCGAGGAGGGAAACCGTTTTCGTTTCGAAGTCGGGGGTGGTGGAGCAGGGGCGCGAGTGGATGTTTTGTGCGCCTCGGAAGCGCCTCAAGGAAGACTCGGCGCGGGCACGGTTCATCATGTCGCCTGGCGGGTCGCCGATGACGCATCACAAAAATCCTGGCGAACACATCTGGCGGAGAACGAATTTGATGTTACGCCGGTCATGGACCGCTGCTACTTTCACTCCATTTATTTCCGCGAGCCTGGCGGAGTTCTGTTTGAGCTGGCCACCGATCCTCCAGGATTTGCCATTGACGAAAGTGTAGAAACACTCGGCGAGGGCCTGAAGCTCCCGGTCTGGCTGGAGCGTTACCGCAGCGAGATTGAAAAATCGTTGCCTCGCATCGAATTGCACAAGCCTCGAAAGGACGATTCTCTTGGAAAGTCCGCATCGTAACCAGCCCGTAATTGACCGAGGTTCAGCGCTCGGATCCGCGAACGGAGCGATCATTCTGCTGCACGGCCGCGGGGCGTCTGCCGAAGATATTTTGGGCCTGGTCAACGAATTTCAGATGCCCGGGACTGCTTACCTCGCTCCTGAGGCAGAAGGACACACTTGGTATCCTTATTCGTTTCTTGCGCCAATCGAACGGAATGAGCCTTGGCTTACATCCGCTCTGGATTTGGTTGCTGCGATTCTGGAAAAGCTGAAGGGTTCTGGGATGCCGAGCGAGAAAGTGGCGCTGGTGGGATTTTCGCAAGGCGCCTGCCTGTCCGCGGAATTCGTCGCGAGAAATCCCAGACGCTACGCCGGGCTTGTTGCATTTACCGGCGGCCTGATCGGCCCCGAAGGAACGGCATTCCAGTATTCCGGCGATCTCAAAGGAACACCTTGTTTTCTCGGCTCCGGCGATCCTGATCCCCACGTTCCCTGGGAGAGAGTCAAGGAGTCTGCATCGGCTTTGAGCGCTCTGGGTGGAAAAGTGACACTGAAACGCTATCCGGGAATGCCACACACAATCAGCGAGGATGAAATATCGGAAGCCAAGAAGCTGTTGTCAGGCGCCTTTTAGTCTCACCCGATTCGACAGTCCGCATATGTGGTTGGTTGCTGGCCGAGTACGTGGCCTTTAGAATCAAGAAGAAATGACCAAGGCTGCGATCGGTATCGACTTTGGCACCACGAACAGTTCGATTGCCCGCGTGAATGATAAGGGCGAGGTTGATCTCGCTCACTTTCCTTACGTGGGCGAAATGACCGCGTCCTACCGGTCGCTTCTTTATCTCGAGCAAATGAAAGAGCGCGGCGTCAATACACTCAAGTCGTGGAGCGGACCGGAAGGCATCGAGCACTACCTGTCCGCAGACCACAAAGGCCGGCTGGTTCAATCGCTGAAATCCTTTCTAACCAATCGCAACCTCCAGAGCACCGATGTTTTCGGCCGGAAATATACGCTCGAGGAACTGATCGCGCGAATCCTCAGAGACCTTCGTGAAAAGGCCACACATCAGTTCGGTATTCCCATTACGAAAGCCGTAGTGGGTAGACCCGTAAGATTTGTCGGGGCCGAGAACGAGGAACAGGATCGCTATGCGGAAACGCGCCTGCGAAGCGCGTTCAAGATTGCTGGGTATGAGTCTGTGCACTTCGAATTTGAGCCGATAGCAGCGGCGCATTATTATGAGTCGCAACTTGATCATGATGAACTGATTCTGATTGGAGACTTCGGGGGAGGCACCAGCGACTTTTCGTTGATGAAGGTTGGTCCGGGGATCCGTCGTCAAGGCAGAAGCGCGGCCGACCTGCTTGGCAACGCGGGCGTCGGCGTAGCAGGCGATTCGTTCGATGCGAAGTTGGTTCGGCATCTTATGTCACCTGCGCTGGGCGCCGGCACGGACGTGCGCTCGATGAAGAGACTTCTTCCGGTGCCCGCCTGGATCTACGGCAAGCTGGAACACTGGCATCATCTCTCCTTTTTGCGGACTAAAGACGTAATGGACCTGCTCACTCGCATCAAGACCGATGCGGTTGAGCCGCAGAAAATCGCTGCCTTAATCCATCTCATAAAAGAAGACCTTGGATATCAATTGCACCAGTCCATTCAAGCAGTGAAGTACGATTTATCGAACAACCTGGCGGCAACGTTTCGTTTCTCGGATGGAATCGTCGATCTAACGGCCAAGGTAAAGCGCTCCTCGTTTGAAACCTGGATCTCCGAGGACCTGAAGCAGATTGAAACGTGCCTGGATTCCTTGCTTAAGGCCAGCGGCGTTCACCCGACTGACGTGGATGCCGTCTTCCTGACCGGCGGATCGTCGTTCGTCCCCGCAGTACGAAAACTTTTTGCGACTCGCTTCGGCGAACAACGCCTCAGAACCGGAAATCAGTTTACCTCCGTAGCCTGGGGCCTCGCTCTCACAGCCTAACGGTCATGGGTATATCGAAAGAAAAGGATGGTGGTTCGCGCTAATGGCCGTTCGCTCCACTTCAACCACCGCGAGAAACTTGATGCAGTCGGGCGCTTCCTAAAAGCAGGCCTTGTCTCGCTTAACCCCCGCGCTGATCGCGCACCGTTCCCCGACGCAAACTCGCCAATATGGGAGGCGCGATCATTCCCGCGCTCGGTCGTCGATGGCGTGCCCCTCGCACACCCCAAAAGTAATTTCCCAATCGATCTGAGCTCGCAGTTGTTTGAACCACCGACCCTGTTCCCGAACCGCAAGAGTAGAGTAACAAAATAAATCTAAAGCGTTGAATCGGAGTCGGACAGTTGTGCAACTTCCTCCCTTAATCGGGCTTCTCATTGGGCTACAAATCTAAAGTTTAGACGACCGGAAAAAACCGTCGAATGGGATGAATCTTTCATTCTTAGTTCCACATGATTCTGATATTTTCTCCTCGAAATATGCAAAGGAGAGGCGATGCAGAGTTCAGCGTCGTTCTGACGATGTGAAGCCGGCACAAAAAGGGCGGAGGCAGTAGCCGACTTCCACGAAAGGAAGTCGGAGATGAGTGAAATGCACTGATACACATTTGCTGTCAGGTATGGAATCTGAAATGTCCAAATATCCGATCACATACTCTAAACCGACAGATAATTGACTCACACGTCGGCCACAGCGAAAATATCGTCAATCAAGGAGCTCGCATGCATTTTTCTTTGAGGATTGAGTTGCGGAACGCGGTGACTGCTCTATTCCTGGCAGGAGGACTGCTCCTTTATGGCGCGAGTAATTTGCAAGCGCCGCGGTCAGGCTCGGTCGCTTCGGGAAGGAATGGGATCGTCGTCGCCGGTGAGAAGAGGGCAGCGGATATTGGCACTCAAGTGTTGGAAAAAGGCGGAAACGCCGCAGATGCAACGACGGCAGCCCTACTCGCCTTGAGCGTGACGAAAATTGGTTCTTTCACCATAGGCGGAGAAGCCTCAGTAATCTTCTACGATGCCCATGAGCGGAAAGCCCATGTCCTTTGGGCGCAAGGAGCTGCTCCGCTCGATCCGCAAGCGATTTCGTGGTACCTCAAGAACGGAATGCCTGCCAGCGACATCCGGACCGCAGCCGTGCCGGCAGTAGTGGATCTATGTGTTACGTTGCTCCAACAGTATGGGACGATTTCGTTTGAAGAAGCGGTTAAACCGACTTTGGCGTTGCTTGATGCTGGAGGGCCAAGCTGGTACATCGACACCTCTGATGGAAGCAGAATTGAGACGGGCCGAAACTGGCAGGCGGATTTAGCCCGCACGCTGCGCAAACTGGTTGAAGCGGAACAAAAAACAAAGGGAAATCGCGAGGTACGGCTGCAAGCGGTTGCGGACCGGTTTTATCGTGGCGATATAGCGGACGAATTGGAAGCCTGGTACATATCGCAGGGAGGATTTCTGCGAAAACGGGATCTGGCGGCCCATCGGACCTACATAGAAGACCCAGTTTCTGTAGATTACCGAGGATATCGAGTATTGAAGTGCGGCCCCTGGACACAAGGCCCTTACTTATTGGAAGGGCTGCGCTTGCTGGAAGGATTTGACCTCAAGAAAATGGGACTGCTCTCGGCGGACTACATCCATACCGTTACCGAAGTTATGAAACTGGCAATGGCAGATCGCGATGAGTACTATGCTGATCCGCGATTTGTGCAAGTACCGATGAAAAGGCTGCTTTCTGAGGAGTATGCGAAAATCCGGCGGCCACTGATTGATCCGCTACAAGCTTCCCTCGAACTTCGTCCCGGCGATCCCTATCAAATGAAATCAATCAGGAAAGGAACGCTATCTTTCCCAACCCAAGGGGGAACCACTACGCTCACCGTGGTGGACCGCTGGGGGAACATGGTGGCCGCTACGCCTAGTGGATTGGGCAGCACGGCCGGTCCGGCTGGGAATACAGGCATCATTCATGGCAGCCGATTGATCAGTTTCAATACTTGGCCTGGACACCCCAATTGTATTGCCCCTGGCAAACGGCCACGAATCACCTTGAGTCCAGCGCTGGTCTTGAAAGAGGGGAAGCCGGTGGTCGCCATTAGCGTTGCGGGAGGGGATCTGCAGGATCAAGCCGGCCTACAACTTATTCTTGACTTCATAGAATTTAGCATGCACTCAGCCACGGCTGTCTCGACGCCCCGATTTGCAACAGCGCACCATATCAGCTCGTTTGGTCAGGAGGGTCCGAAATTGGGCAGCCTACAAGTAAATCGTGATGTTCCTGAAGAAACTTTAAAGGAGTTGGAACATCGTGGCCACAAAGTGCAACTCACTTCCGGAGAAATCGGAGGAGCCGCAATGATTTGGTGCGACCTAGGCACCACTAGTGAATGCGAAGGGAGTGGATCCGCTGCTCGGAACGCTGGGAAATAGCCTCGAGCACGCGGAGAGACGAGCAACCGTGACGCCTAAGGCTTTTACCGACGGCGTTTAGCTATGAGTCTCAGCAGGCAGTCTACGGCCACGCGAGCGTCGCGAACAGGATGAGCATCACCGCTATCGCGGACAGGATGCCAACGATGTTAAGAATCAACTGAACGACTGGTCTTCGCATATTTATGCGTACTCGCTGCTTCTTTATGCGTATTCGCGTCTTCATGGGTATATTTTCGATTTGATGAGCAGTTTTGCGCTTAGCGACCCTAACGCATTTGGGAATTGGCGGTGCTTAGGGCTTCACTCGCTAAGTAGTGTCGCCGGTCCGCTTTTCGTTTCACTTGCGGAGGCAAACTGATATTCGGTGCAAGCACCATTCCTGCTGAACATATCGATGTCTTTCTATCTGCGATGGAGCTGCCTGAACATCGCAAGCAAAGCAGACTCTAGACACGGCAGGCGAAGTCAGTCTCGATACGGACGCAGCCCTGCTCGGATGTGTTCTTCCAATGCCGCCATCGAATACATGACCATCCTTCCGACGCGAGTGAAGGGAGGCCCTTTCTTGGAACGAAGCAGTCTCCACGCACGCAACGTCGCCACTTTGACCCCCATGTAGGCCGCAGCCTCCGGTTCCCTAACGTATTGTCTTAGGATCGGAACTTGTAACGGCAGACGGGAAACGTTTCTTGCAAACCAGCGAATGCTTGTCGGATGGCCATCACCGAACTGTATGGGACAGACAGCGACAGTCCCGAAGGGAGAGGTCAAGGCAACTAAGCCTACAACTCATCTAACTCTGGCGACCGATTTTGGCCTTTGTTTTCAATGCAAGTTGGCTTAGAGCTGAGTGTTGCGTCGACCTATTGAGACCACCCCGTTTACCAGGACTGTCGCGAAGCTCAGGCGATTCGCCGTTTCGCACTGTCACTTTTAACAATTTACAGCGCCGTTCCAACCCTAATAGATTCGCCCTCGCATATGAGCGCCTCTGGCAGAGCATCATCCCCGGCGCGCGGAAACAATCAAAAGGAGAGAGGCATGATGAAAGTTTTCTCAATCTTGGCGTTGTTGATTGTTGTGCTGGTTTTTCCTTTCTCGACGACCGCGCAACAGTCCACACCCGATCCCGCTTCCGGATTTTCCTTTGATGTGTACGGCGACTCGCGCTCCATGATGTACCTGCCGTATAAGCAGGAACAAGAGGCGGAAGCTCGCCAACTCATGGTGGACATGTTTGAACTCGTGCTTCCTGCAAAAGTTTCTCAAGAAATGGTCGATAAATACGTGAAACTCACATACGACCCATCGAATCATGAGTTGATACAGATCGTCATGCCCTTTATGACCGCGAGCGAAGTAACCACGCTCAAGGTCGATAAAGGCTGGGTCACCGAGGCGTCAGTAGAGGATGTAAAGCTATTGCCCGGGGTGAGCCGCACGATGTTCCGGCTGGATGGTGGAGACTGGGTTGCGCGCGAGGTGGTGAGTGACATCAAGCACGACAATGCCAAATTTCTGCTGAGCACGGGTGATCTGGTTTGGTGGGGCAGGCAGGGTGGCAAACCGTCTGAAAATCCCTACTGGAAATTGGTTAATGAAGACGTGTTGAAGCAATTGCCGCATCCCGACAAAGAGTTAAAGGCTGCTGGTCTGGATGGGCGTGTTTTTCCGGCCGTGGGTAATCACGAAGTGTGGGACGACACTGATGTGGAAGGCTTGCTGGCCTCGTTTCCCTATTTGAAGAAACTTGGGGTCTCCGACAAGCAGTTGACCTACAAATTTGATTTTGAAGGCGCGCGTTTTATCTTCCTTTGGACCGGGAAATACGACTATCGCGACCCCACCGGCTGGACTGGCACCCGGCCCACGTATGAAGAACAGATGAAGCAATTACAAGTGTGGCTGGATGAGGCCAAGGCTGCCGGGACCAAGAAAGTCTTCATCACCTTCCACAACCCCACCTTCTGCCGTTCGGGCATGGGACCTATCCCCGAAGCGCAAAATCCTCACAAGACAATTGCCGCGTATGCGAAGGACTTGGACATCGTGGTCTTCAACGGACACGTGCACACGACCGAGGCTTACGAAGTGGACGGTGTGAAGTACTTCGTACTCGGCGGCGGAGGCGCGGAACAAGACCCGATCCTTCCCGGCAGGACGCACATCAAGGTCCCCGATGGCTATCCGCTGGACCAGTATTGGAAGGGCGAAGCTCCCAAGGAGGACTACAACTACCTGCACGTGGAAGTGAAGCCCGGACAACCAACGAAGTTCACCATTAATCGCTTCCGGCCGTGGTCTGCTGAGCCGTTCGCTTCCATGGAGCTGTTTAAATGAAATCTGCCATCCGCATACCTGCTCTTCCTTTGCCCGCGTTTGTACTGCATCCGCTCACGGCTCTGTTCCTCGGAGGCATACATGTATACCTCGCCGCGGGTCATCTCTCGAAGTTAATCGCTGGTGCGCGCGATTGGACTGATATCTGGAAGGGTTTTGGCGCGTTGGCAGGAGCGTACATATTCGTGGCGCTCGCATCTCGCGGCCTTGCCGGAAGCCAAGTACTACTCAGGTCGGCACGAAGCACGCTCTAAGTCCTAGTTGACGAGCCGAGTAGACTGCTTCGATGTTCACCCGAACAGCGCTCAGAACGAAGGGGGCCGAATGCGAATTATAGGATGTGATTTACACGCTCGCCAGCAGACGATCTATGAGGGTTTTTGCATTGGTATTTTTGACAATATCATTGCTATTTCCTCGACAGCATTCTGCCGAGCGGTTGGCCTCCTTTGCGGGAGCCAGACTTATTTTTTCAAGGGGGACGCTGCCCAAGTCCTACGGGACAGTAATGAAGGCGCCTCCGTTCTTTTTTTTTAGCACCGAAACCGCACTGTCACTTTTGCCAATTACGTTTATCGAGAAGCGCGAAGAGACTATGCCCACCATACGGGTTACGCGGCGAGGCCACAGCCTATTTCGTTACTGCTTAATGCCCTGCTGATCGATTGGACGATGTTGCGTTGGACCTGGAAATAAGGGTTTGAGTGGAAGAAAAAACAGGAGGATGCCGATGAATTGGAAAATGAAATTCCCGCTAGTGCTGGCGGCAGTTGCTGCGCTATTCAGCGCAGCAGTCCCAGCGGCCAAGGGGCAGGAAAAGAAGCCCAATATCCTGGTGATCATGGGAGACGACGTCGGCTGGTTCAATATCGGCGCGTACCACCAAGGCATCATGACTGGGAAAACGCCGAATTTGGACAAGCTGGCGTCGGAAGGTATGCGGTTCACCGACTATTACGCGGAAGCAAGTTGTACGGCGGGCCGGGCGAACTTCATAACCGGCGAATTACCGATTCGTACGGGATTAACAACGGTAGGGCAAGCGGGGGCGGACGTCGGAATGCCAGCTCAAGCCGTGACACTTGCCACGGTTCTAAAGGCCCAAGGATACGCAACCGGACAGTTTGGCAAGAATCACCTCGGCGACTTGAACAAATACCTGCCGTGCTTGCACGGATTTGACGAGTTCTTCGGGTACTTGTATCACCTGGACGCCATGTCGGATCCTTACTGGTTTGATTATCCACAGGACTGGATTGAAAAGACCGGCCCGCGCAACATTACGCATTGCTGGGCGACCGACAAGGAAGACACAACCTCGATGCCGCGCTGGGGGGTGGTTGGAAAGCAGCGGATAGAAGATGAGGGCCCGCTGCCACCGTTTCCCAATATGCGCGATATGCAAAACTGGCAAAAGGGTAAGGCTGCCAAGTATGACATGGAGACTTTTGATGACGTTCTGGTGAAGGCCAGCAGCGATTTCATGGACAAGGCTAAGAAGGATGGCAAGCCATTCTTCGTATGGCACAACACAACCCGAATGCACGTGTTCACGTACATTCCGCCGAAGTATCAGGCAATGATGAACGCCACGAACAACTACGGTCTGGAAGAAGCTGGAATGGCCCAAATGGATGACAGCGTCGGCCAACTTCTCCAACACATCGAAGACATCGGCGAAACCAACAATACCATCGTCATCTTCACCACCGACAACGGCGCAGAAGTTTTCACGTGGCCCGACGGTGGCATGACTCCGTTCAAAGCAACCAAGGGCACCACGTACGAAGGTGGTTTCCGTGTTCCTGCAATCATACGCTGGCCCGGACATGTCAAGCCGGGTTCCGTGGAGAATGGAATCATGTCCGGACTCGACTGGTTACCAACCCTCGCTCACGCTGCAGGAAATCCTGATATAACCGACCAACTGTTGAAAGGCGTAAAGCTAGGCGACCGCACATACAAAAACCATCTGGACGGTTACGACCAAATGGCCCTTATAACTGGCACGGGACCATCTGCACGGCACGAATTGTTGTATTTCGGTGGACCGCACCTCGGAGCAATTCGCATCGACGACTTCAAGTTCCAATTCATCCAACAACCTTATGGATGGCCTGGTGAGAAAGTCACCACGGACATGCCGACGATCACCAATATTCGCCAAGACCCATTCGAGCGAACATCGTCGATTCGCGGCGAAACGTTGAATGACATGGGCGGCGGCTACATGAACGACTTCATGGCCAGGGAGTTCTGGCGTTTCGTGGTCGTACAGCAAACTGTTTCTAAACTTGCTATGACAGCAATCGATTTTCCTCCGATGCAGGACCCCGCAACCTTCAACCTGGACGCCATTAAGGCCAAAATCCAGGAAGCGATTAAGGCGCACGAAGGGCAGTAGTCCGACTCCTAACCGCTGGGCGGCTCGCAAGGGCCGCCCTTTTTCTTTTTTTATTTGGATTTCGATTCTCAAGTCCCGGTTAGTTTGAATATATAGGTCAAGGGAGGAGCGCTTGGTGTAGTTTCTGGCACTAGCGACGCGTCAAAGACGCAGTTGGGGCCTATCAGGAGTTGACGAAAGACTGTGCGGTCAACGCTCTGTCTTTCATGCGTGCCAAAGCATGCTCTCTGACGTTTTCTTAGATCATTCTTCCCGCAGTGCCACCATCGGATCCGTGCGCATGGCGCGACGGGCGGGCACAACGCATGCCGCCAAGGCCGTAATTCCCAGCACCAGGGCGACGCCTCCCATGACCACCGGGTCCAGCGGATACACATCGTAGAGCTGCGTAGCGATTAGTTTTCTCATAGCGACTGAGCCCGCCAGCCCGATGGCCAGCCCAAGGGCCGCGAGCAACAAACATTCGCGAAGTACGAAGCTCACGATCCCGGCGGAGGTGCTGCCGAGTGCTACTCGAATTCCAATTTCACGCCTTCGCTGCGTTACCAGGTACGCTAGGACTCCGTAGATACCGACTGCCGAAAGAAACAGCGCAAGGCTGGCGTAGATTGTGGCCAGCGTCATGGAAGTTCGGCGCGAGGACAATGACAGTCCGGCTCTTTCCTCCATGTTCTTGATATCGAAAAGCGCTAGTTCCGGATCGATGTGCCCCACTGCTTGACGCACCGCTCGTGTCACCGCGTCCATATCGCCATCGCGATTGACTCTGACGGCGAACGTGTACACGCGCGACGGATTCTCCGCATAGGGAAAATAGTAGGCGCCAAACGGAGTCCGCGCCCCGGCGAGATCTTCGAGCCGGACAGAACGAACTACTCCAACAACACTGTACCAGCGGGTTTTGGCATCGGTCTGCATCGGGTTCGTTGGGTTGTCGGGCTGGTACATGCGCCGCCCGATCGGATCTTCGTTTGGCCAAAAATGACGTGCCAACTGTTCATCGACGATCACAACACCCGGGCCGCCCTCTGTGTCGCGCTCGTCGAAATACCGGCCTTGTATCAACCCGATCTTCATCGTTTCAAAGTACCCAGGTGTAACCGCTAGGCGACGCGGAGAAATTACGGATTCGCCGGGCTTGTTGATGTAGCCCTCGGCGAGAATGATGCTGTCATCATATTCGCCTCCGAAGGGAATGCGCGTTGTCACGCCAGCCGAGGCCACAGCCGGCACCGACCGGACCGCTTCCAGCGATCGGCTTACCAGCTGCCGCAATTCCGCGCCCGAGAGATATTTGGACGATGGCACGCTCATGGAGGCGGTAAGAACGCCGCTTCTTTTGAATCCCGGATCCACAGCGAGTAGGTGGCGAAAACTCGCCAGCAGCAAACCCGTGCCCACCAGAAGCACGAACGCGAGTCCCACTTCAGCGCCGACCAGTGTCTGGCGCAGCCTGCGCGCCGGGATTCCTGTCCCGCCCGTGCGTGCGCCGCTGCGAAGCATTGAGTTCACGTCAACTTTGAAGACACTCGCCAATGGCGCAAGCGCGACGAACACGCCCAGAGCCATCGCAATTCCCAGTCCAACCAGAACGACGGTCCAGTCTATATGGACTTCGTACGCCCGGGGAAAGCGGTCGAGCCCCACCACGGAAAGCACCGCGAGAGAACCCTTCCCCAGCATCAGGCCCACGACCCCTCCTGCGGTCGACACCAGAACGTTCTCGACAATCAACTGACGCGCGATTCGTGCACGGCTTGCGCCTATGGCGAGCCGAGTGGCGATCTCTTTTCTTCTTCCGCTCCAACGCGCGAGCGCCAGGTTGGCGATATTCAACCCTCCGATCAGCACGACCAAAAGTGCTCCACCCCAAAGAAGATAGAGGGCGTCTTTCACGTCCCGAACGACCATCTGTTGAAGAGGTTCCACCTTGGAGTAGAAGCCCGCGTGAATCAGGATCTCCTTGAATTGGGGAAACTGTTCCAGGTTGGCGGCGTTCAGGGCATCGACCTGTGCTTGAACCTGGGCTACGGACGTCCCGGGTTTCAACCGGCCGATGTTGCACCAATTGTTGTTGTGATACTCCGTTTTCTGCTCCTTGGAAAAGGCCAGCGGCACCCAAAATCGAACAGCGGGGTCAACGAACACGAAATCCCGTGGCATGACGCCCACCACACTCAGCAGGGTTCCGTCGAGGCGCAATTGGCGTCCGACGGCTGAGGGGTCTCCCCCATACACCTGCTTCCACAACGCATAGCTTAGAATCACTTTTCTATTGGCGCCGGATTCGCCTTCTCCGGCGTCAAATGCCCGGCCATACAAAGGATAGACACCGAGCAGCGGAAAGAAGGAAGGTGTAACCGTCATGCCGGGAATTTGCTCGGGCACTCCGTTAACATCCATGGCTTCGTCGACCCGCCGGAACATGGCCTGCTCTTCCAATGCCGTCACTTTGCTCAGGCGGTCGAAGTAGTCGGGCGCGCTACTCTCCGTCTGGTACACAACACCAGCTTTTGGATAACGATTCGACATCAGAACGATGTCGGCGGCGTTAGGACCGGGCAGCGGCCGCAGCAGGACGGAATTCACGATAGCGAATATCGCTGTGTTCGCGCCAATGCACAGCGCCACGGTGATGAATGTAACAGCGGTAAAGGTTGGAGATTTGGCCAGCGTGCGAACGGCGAAACGCATGTCCCCGACACAACCCTCCAGGAACCTTCCAGCCCGAATGGCCCGCACCTCTTCTTTCACTTGCTGAACACCGCCCAGATCCAGAAGCGCCTTTCGCCGGGCCTCAGAATGCGAGAGTCCCTCCTTCATCTTCTCCTCGGTTAGCAGCTCCACCGAAGATTGCAGCTCATCATCCAAAGCCTGCTTCACCGTCTTCTTGCGCAGGAGATTCCGGAACAAACTAACGATTCGACCTGGCATGCCGCCTCCCGTTCGAACTCACGTAGATTCCACCGCCGCCGTCATAATCTTCACCACCTCGTTCCAAACCCGTTCCTCCACTTTGAACTGTGCCCGTCCGGCGGAGGTGAGCCGGTAGTATTTAGCCCGGCGGTTGTTCTCGGACGCGCGCCACTCCGCTTCCACCCAGCCCTTCTCTTCCATGCGGTACAGCGACGGGAAAAGCGATCCAAAGCTCACTTGAAAGGCTCCCCTGGTAATTTGCGTGATGCGCCGGGAGACACCCACTCCGTGCAAGGGGTCTAGCGACAATGCTTTCAAGATCAGCAGGTCCAAGGTGCCACGTAAAAGCTCAGTTTGTTTTGCGGCCACGGCGTCCTCTTATCGGTATACGATAG
>Ga0210390_10001699_pt1 | contig 20459 bp, 20 predicted proteins | sample IncBWH11OmetaG_FD_161050 | JGI IMG/M metagenome (GOLD analysis project Ga0210390, IMG submission 161050) | Forest soil microbial communities from Barre Woods Harvard Forest LTER site, Petersham, Massachusetts, United States - Inc-BW-H-11-O ... | reverse complement strand
TCGCTGGCACCGAGGAAGGCTTCCCTTGACCTGAGCTCGGAGCCTCGCCTGAGTTCTGCGTACCGTTGTCAGTCGAACCGGTCGTTCCGGTGCTCGAAGACGCCTTGTTGCCAGGCGCCACATCGGCACAAAAGACCGTCACGCTTTCGCGGCCCGCCGCTTTCTGGAGGTTCCGGAGCGCCGCGCTGTGGGTGTTCGGGCTCCCATAGCTGCTCGCGAACGCCCGGCATAGCCCGAACTTGGCCGCACCGGCTGTATCGGACCCGACTGCGTTGGCGTTATTGGGCCTATTCCCGGTGTTCAAAGCGCCGATATTGGTGTTGCTTGTACCGCCCGAGGGCACCGAAAGCCCGACGTGGGCGAGCGCGCCGTGAACCGCGTTTTGAACGGGTGCAGGCAAGCTGCCTGTCGCCGCTGCCGCACCCGTGGCGGTCAGTGCGAGCACAGGAATGCCGATCACCAAACCTTTCGCGCCGAAGCGTCTCGCGAGTTTGCGCGTCCCATCTGGTGTTTTGGAGGGAACGCGTGGTGCCACCAGCGCCGCCGAGACGGCAGATAGATCCGCGTCGCGTCGGGCCAGTTCGTCGGGCGTGGCCGGAGCGTTTGCGGCCTTGAAGAGCGCGGCGACCTCGACATACCCCGGTGGCGCGTCACCAGGCTCGAAGGCACCCGCCAAGAGGCGCTCAGCGGTCGCGTCGTCGATCGGATGTCTCTTCATTTCGGGATACAGATCGTCTGGGGACATGGCTTCGTTACACTTCGAGCGAGAAATCGTCTCTGAGCTGGGAGGCAAGTCGACGTAAGGCTCGGTGTTGGAGGACCCTCACGGTGCCCGGCCTCTTTCCGACAACCCGGGCCACCTCCTCTACGGGCAGGCCGGCGACGACCCTCAACATGACGACATCCGCCTGCTCGGCGGGCAGGAGCGCGGTCAACGCAGTGATCGCTTCTAGAGCCGACAACCGACCCGTGACCAGGTCGGCGGGATCGTCGTAGGCGAGCAGTTCTGGCAGCGAACCCGTTGGCAACGTACGAGTGTTTCGCCTCCCGACGCGTCGACGATGATCTGCGAGTCTTCGCCTAGCGATGGTGAAGACCCATCCCTTGAGTGCTGCTTCGTCTCCTTCGAAGCGCTGAAGTCCCTCCGCAACCGCGAGCCAAACCTCAGAGGCGAGATCCTCCGCGACAGACGCCTCTTGCCAACGCAAGTAGCGCAGGAGGCCAGGCTGGATCTGGTCGTAGAGGAATGCGACCGCCCAATCGTCCCCGCTTTGTGCGGCCTTCAACGCGGCTTCGAAGCTGGCGTTGGACCAATTCATCCCTTTGTCTCCGACCGATCGACTTTCTCGTTCTTGATGAGGAAGTTCGGCAAAGACGTCAGCGATACCCAGAGCTCGCTGAGCATTATGGTCTCGGACCCCCAAAGGAGCGGGCATCCGGCTCATGGGATGACCGCTCGTTCACTCTGTTTGAGACGGACACGCCTCGAGATGGCGCAGGCAATTTGCGAAAGTGAATCCTAGGTGCCGAGCACACCGGATTATGCGGGCACCCTACCGGACCCATATCGGCGCATCGCAGACAGGGGTCGCGCGAAAAGGGGGCGGGACCGAAGTCCCACCCCCTTGTCCGCCCTACTGGTCAAGGGTAGGAGTTTCGGCTCAGCCGAGGTTCGCCGATCCGGTCAGGGCCAGCGAGTGGATACCAGTGGTGCTGAACGCGGTGCTCAGATCCGAGAGCGACTGGGTCGTCTCGAAGGAAACGGAGGAGCTCGCACCTCCGTCGCTACCGGCGAAGTCGCCGCTGACGGCCAGTCCGCCCAGCGACAGTGCAACGTTGCCGTCACCCGCCGCGCTGGCGGTCACGCTCGTGGCACTGACGACGCTCTTCGGGCCCGAAAGGCGGGACGACGCCGTCCACTTAATGGTGATCTTCCCCACCACGGGAACGGTCACAGGAAGACCGGTTGCGTTGTTCGGAGGTAAGGCGTGCAAAACTCCGTGACCCGAACCGGTGATCGAAGTGATGGGACCGCTGGCACCGGTCACCGTGCAGCCAGACAAGCTCACGCTGATCTGCGAGTTGACCTTCGCCGCAACGGTCGGTCCCACTTTGGGGGCGAGGTTGGCTGACCCGGTCACTGAGGTGCAGGAAATCGATGCCGCGCCCACAGCGGCCGGCGGTGTTGCCGCCGCCGCCGGTAGTGCAGAGGCCAGGACTCCCAGTGGTAGGGCAACGACCGCCCCTCCCAACAAAACTGTCTTCATAGGCGCCTCCTCTATGGTTGAGCCGGGCCGTCCCCACTCGGCAGGGGTGCGACATGCACCATCAGAGAACCGCTTCATAACAAGTCCTCCATTCCCGGTTACAGATCGTCGACGGACATGGCTCCGTTACATCTCGATGGAGAAACGTCTCTGAGCTGGGAGGCCAGTCGACGTAACGTGCGGTGTTGGAGGACACCCTCACGGTGCCCGGCCTCATTCCGACAACCCGGGCCATCCCCTCTCGGGCAGGTCGGAGACGACCCTCAGCATGACGACATCCGCCTGCTCAGGGGCCTGATTCATGTTGTCAAGGAAGATTGACAAACCTTCAATCGGGTTCCACGATGGATTGCATGAGTGATGCATGGAAGGACTGGGAACGCCTCCGCCAGGACCCGGACGCCGACCCCATCGAAGTTTTGCGCGCGATCTCGTCGTTTCAGAAGTACTTCGCCGCTATCGAGAAGGAGGCGGTGAAGGTGGCCCGGTCACAGGATCGGACGTGGCAGGAGATCGGCGCAGCTCTTGGGAGGTCTCGCCAAGCACTGTGGCAACGTGCAGCCTCTCGGGCAAGCGACTCCAAGAAGGCGGACTGGGAAGCATTGGGCCGGCGTCATGAAGAGTCGTGGGCAACATCGGCCGAAGTTCGTCACAAGATCGGTATGCCGCCTCCGTAGGAGTTGCCGGGCCGTCCCTTCACGCCGGATCGGTGGACAGTTCCTGACTGCCCGGGTCAGAGCGACGAGAGCGTCGTAGGAATTGCCTCTCGCCACATCAACCACATGTTGGGGCCGTCGTTCGAGAGCTGTTTCGTGCCGATGACCTCAAATCCGTGACGACGATAGAACGGGACGTTGCTTTCCCGTTGCGTTTCGAGGTAGGCGGGAAGACCGTCGGCGTCGCACTGGCCCAGGACTGGAGCCAGTACGGCCGAGGCAATGCCGCGCCTCTGCCAGTCGGGGTGCGTCCCCAGACACCCGAGGTACCAATGAGGTTCGTGCGGATGCACCTCGGCCAACTCGATAAAGGCGCAGAGGGCACGGTCGATCCTCTCGCCTGCCGCCTCAGCGAATGGTCCGGCCATCGTCGCCATCTGTTCCTCGGAGAGGGACCAGGCTTCAGGTGGCGCCCAGACTGCCGTGCACACGCCATCATCGGTCGTGTAGATGCTGTCGTGCACGATCGATGCCCGAATCAGGCTGTCGAACAGCAGTGTGGCTCGCCGCTCAAAGCCGTCGGGAGGAAGCATCCAGGTGACCAACGGATCATCCTCAAAAGCCCGCATCAGGACCTCGGCCACCTGCGGGAGATCGTTGAGCGTCACCGGACGAACTGTGGTCACAGAATCAAGCTATTAGACGCAGGGACAGGACCTTGGCTCCCAACCCAGTTTGCCGGCTGACGCCTGGAATCCGAGTCGTCGATCAGACCAACGTCGCTGACTGTTTGTAACTCGTGGGAGCCTCGAGTCGTCGCGCTTAGGCGCTCGGCTCTTCCCAGGAGTGTTCATTCCCCTCGCTAGGAGTGATCCACAGCATTGTCACTCCTTCGGGCGCATTGTTGGAGTGCCAGTGACCTCTGGGAACAATCGCAAGGTGGCCGGCTGACAGGTTGCATACGAAACGGCCGTCTTCCTCGAGCACTGTGAGTTCGGATTCGCCCGCCAAGATGAAAAGCAGTTCGTCGCCTCCGTTGTGGAACTCCCACGGTGGTCGGCCCTTGAATGCAGCGACACCAGCCGTGCATCCGTGGAACGAAATCTCTCCGATGGGACTGGCGGGTTCCCGGTCCAGGTTTGCAAGATCGAGTTGAAGCATGTCGGCAACCGATTCCTGATCAAGGTTGTACACCTTCACCATTTGGTCACCTCTCAATCTTCAGTTCAGCTTCGAAGCACGATAGTCACGTCTGGCAAGGTCGCCAATGGCGTCCCCATAGGAGTGAGAGTGGCACGCACCGAACGCACCCAAGGTGCGCCCGCACGCCGGAAAGTGAACAGCGGACCCTCCGCTGGCACGATGGCGGTCGGCTCGTCCATGATCGTGCAATGGATCCGACCGAGATCGTCAGAGCCTCCATTGGGTCGGGGCACACGCCAGATCAGGTTGCACGATTGCTGATCGAGGATCATCAACTGGCTCCGATTCCGGCGATCAAAGCCTTGAGAGCTGGCGCCGACATGACCACGGGAGAGGCCAAGGCGGTCGTGCACCGAAATCTCCCTTTGGATCAGCAAGCGGCGGCGGAGAGGCTATGGGACGAGATGGTCGAACTTGTCGAGGGAATGCCGGACGAATAGCAGCCGGCTCGCTCGCCGGATGGATGACACGGTGCGGCCGGACACAAAGGGGGAGATTCACTGTGACTTCACGACTTGCCAGCGACGCCGAGGTACAAACATGGCGGGACGACGGTTGGATCCTGATCGAAGGCCTCGTAGGGACCGAAGAGATCGACGCCGCCGGCGGGGATCTCCAGAGCGTCTTTCCGAGTGCCGAAGATCTCCACGCTGACCCCGAAGAGGTGACCAGGCAATGGAAGGGCGAGCCCATCGAGCCCAAGGAGGTGTTCGTTTGGCCCGACGAGGGACCAGGGTTCCGTCCCGAGCAGCAACGATGGTCGGCCACCTTCCCTTTCCCGGGTGCGGCGCTCAACCGGCTATGCGTCCATCCGTCAATCGTTGACTTCGCCGAACGGGCGCTCGGAAGCAGCGATATCCGGCTGTACCAGGCGGGAGCCAGCGCGAAGTATGCCGGAGTGACCAACTATGAGCAGCCGATGCACATTGACCGCAACCATTCGTGGCTCCCGCCGGGCAGCGAGCCTCCTTGGTGGAATCTCGAGGGATTCCTCTACCTCTCGGACATCTCCGAAGCCGATAATCCCACCCGTCTGGTCGCATCGCGTGACTCAGAGCACATCGAATCGCCCTATGGCGTCGTGATGCCCAACATGGATCCCGGTGTGTACGAGGCCGAGCGTCCCGCTCCGGGGATCCGCGGTTCCTACCTGGCCTACCGATCCGATTGTTGGCACCGTGGCGCTCCCTTTGGCTCGGCCTCCGGAGCCCGGTTCGTCGCCTCTCTTGCCTTCAAGAACGCCGAAGTCGAATGGATTGCCTACAACACCCAGCAGTCAGTGTCGACGAGCATCGAGTGGACGGTCTTCGTGGAGGGCTCAACCCCGCGGGAGTTGGCACTCTTCGGTTGGCCCCCGCCGGGACACCGGGTGTGGAGCGAGCATCTCATCGACCAGACCCAGCAGCGCTATCCGGGGCTCGACCTTGACCCGTGGCGGAGGGCGCTCTAATCGACCCTCGAAGTCCCGTCCCAGACTGCCTCCACGCGAGATCAAATGCTCGGCAGACTTGGCCGGGTCATCCCCGCAGGGCCATCGGCCTCAGGCTGGAGCCGGGTGCAGCTCCGCCCGCCGGTACTTCCACCATGTGTCGAGCACGACCCACCCGTAGCGGAACCCGAAGAGCCAATTCTTGCCCTTCTTGGTGGTGCCCGACGCGCGAGGCAGCCAGACAGTGGGCCGCTCGGTCACGCGCCAGCCGCGTTTCATGGCGATGATGAGAAGCTCGGCCGTCTGGTACTGCGGCTGTATCAACCGGTACGCGATGTCGTCGAGCATGCTCACGCGCAACGCTCGGTAGCCGTTCGAGGTGTCCGTGAGCTTGGTGTGGCCCATGGCGCTCATCGTCCAGGAGAAGACCCGCACACCGGCCTTGCGGAATCGGTCAGTGGTGGTGTCGCGCCCGAGCACACGGGACGCTACGACGAAGTCCGCCTCGTCGTCCACCAGCGGCTGGAGCATGACCGGAATTTCGGACGGATCGTTCTGACCATCGGCGTCGAGCGTCACGACGTACTGCGCACCGAGCTCGACGCACAGGGCGTAGCCAACCCGCAGCGCGTAGCCGTGTCCGAGATTTTCACTGAGGACGAAGGTGACCGCACCGGACTCCTTCGAGACCTCGTCGGTTCTGTCGGAACCACCGTCGACGACGACGAGCGTGGTGACGGCAAGTCCGCATGCCTCGGGCGGGACCGCCGCAAGGACAGGACCGATGTTGGCCTCCTCCTCGTACGCGCAGATCAGCGCGACGACCGGGGAGAGCTTCAGGTCCGGATGCCTCGACTCGAAATCCCGGCGTGAGGTCTCGATGACGCGGCGCGCCCGCGCCGGGTCGGTGTGGATGCTGGCGCCGGAGGTGGCGCCGCGTGGAGATGTCAAAGCGAGTGGGGCGTGGCGAAGACCTGGCGGACGCGGGGCTCGAAGTGGGAGAGAGGCTTCGTCGGGTAGTCGGGGTCGAAGCTCGTCTGGTCCCATTCGTCGGCGAACTGCTCTGCCAGTGCGTACCAAGGCTCACCCACGTACTTGTCGCGGGCGTTCGGGTCCTGGCCCAGGTACTCGTAGTAGTGCCGCCCCTGGAAGTCCTGATGGGCGCGGATCATCTGGAAGGTCTCGTCGCTGACGTAGGGCCGGAGGATCTCCGCCGCGATCATGGGGTGGTTCATCACCGAGACGGCCTTGCCGATGTCGTGGCAGAGCGAGGCCACGACGACCTCGTCACTCGCACCAGCCTCCTCGGCACGGGTCGCTGTCTGCAACGAGTGGACGAGCTGGTCGACCTCGAAGCCATCGGTGATCTCTTCGAGCGAGGCCAGCATGGCGAGGACTCGGTCGGCCACGCGGGGCTGGTTCTTGATCGACTGGATCACGATCGTGTCCCACTGCTCCTTGGTCGACTCATCCATGCGTGTGAACGTCATGTTCCAAGTATCTCCCCTCAGCGTTCAGGAGGCCAGCAGGTCGAGGACGTCGGCGGCGGACACGGCACGATCCTGTCCGGCCGGATCGGTCCGGTCCGAAGCGGGGCGGCCGGACAGAAAGGCCAGCGTAGAACCCACGGCGCGCAACAGCTCACGGAGCTCGGGAGGCGGTGGGAAGTACTCGTCCTCGGTCGTGACGGTGACCTCGGTGACGCCTTCGGCGGGGGCAAGCCGGCGAATGACCTCGTCGACCAGGGCCTCGGGCGCCGAAGCACCCGCCGTGACGCCGACCGTCCCGGCGAGGTCGTAGGGCAGCTCGCCGGCCTCGTTGATGCGCAGGACGCGAGGGCACCCGCCGGCCCGCGCCACCTTCTCGAGGGCGACCGTGTTCGAGGAGTTGGCCGAGCCGATCACGACCACGGCGTCGGCCTCCGTTGCGATGGCCTTGAGCGCGGCCTGGCGGTTCGTCGTGGCGAAGCAGAGGTCGCTGCGGTTCGGCATCCAGAGGTCCGGGAAGCGGGCGCGGGCGGCCTCCATGAGTCCCCGCCACTCGTCGTGGCTGAGTGTCGTCTGTGCGAGGAGCGCAACGGGCGTCTCGGCGGGATCGAGGTCGTCCAGGCCCTCGAGGTCTTCGGCGCGCTCGAGCAGCCGGACCGATTCGGGGGCCACCGCCATGGTCCCTACCGCCTCCTCGTGCCCGGCGTGGCCGACGTAGAGGACCGTGTAGCCCTTGCGGCTGCGCACCTTCATCTCGTGGTGGACCTTGGTGACGAGCGGGCACACCGCATCGACGACCACGCCGTCGCGGGCGCGGGCCTCGTCGACCACCGCCGGGGCGGAGCCATGGGCGCTCAGCATCAGCGGTGCCCCCTCAGGGACGTCGGCGACGTCGTCGACGAATACCACGCCCTGGGCGCGGAAGCGCTCGACCACGTGCCGGTTGTGCACGATCTCGTGGTAGCAGTACACGGGCGGCTCGAAGACCCGCACCATCCAGGCCAGGGCCTTGATCGCCTTTTCGACCCCGGCGCAGAAGCCGCGGGGCTGGGCGAGCATGACTCGATCCACACCGGGCACAAAGTCCAGGTTATCGGCAGTAATCTGGCCCTCATGTCAGCACCCACGGTGACTTCGGTCACCGAGGCGTCGCCGGCGGCCCGGGCCGGTCTGGCCGTGGGTGACGAGCTCCTCAGTATCGATGGGCACGAGCCGCGCGACGTCATCGACTTCCAACGCCTCAGCGACGGCGCGGACCTCAGCGTCCTCGTCAGGCGGTCGGGCGCGCCCCTGCCCAGGCTGGTGCGGGTGGACAAGTCGTCCGGTGAGCCGCTCGGGGTCGAGGTGTCCTCGGCGGTCTTCGACCGTATCCGGACGTGCGACAACCACTGTGCGTTCTGCTTCATCTACCAGCTGCCCAAGGGAATGCGTCGTAGCCTGTACCTGAAGGACGACGACTACCGGCTGTCGTTCCTCTACGGGAATTTCACGACGCTCACCCGCTTCACCGAGCTCGATGCCGAGCGGATCCTCACGGAGCGTCTCGGACCCTTGTTCGTGTCGATCCACGCGACGGACCCCGACGTGCGGGCGCAGATGTTGCGCAACCCGAAAGGCGCAACGAGCCTGGGCTGGCTGTCGGTGTTGCTCAACGGTGGGATCGAGGTGCACGGCCAGGTCGTGGTGTGCCCGGGCGTCAACGACGGGGCGGTGCTCGAGGACACGCTGGCCGGGATCTTGGACCGGTTCCCGCAGTTGGCGAGCGTCGGCGCGGTGCCGCTCGGGGTCAGTCGTTACTCGAACGAGGCCGACATGCGTCCGCACACGCGGGACGAGGCGTTGGCGGTCGTGGACACGATCGAGGACTGGCAGCGCGTCTTCCGGAAGGCGGTCGGCCACCCGATGGTGTTCGCGGCCGACGAGTACTATCTGTTGGCCGGGCGCGAGTTTCCCTCGGCGCGGCGCTACGGGGGCTACCCCCAGCACGAGAATGGCATCGGCATGGCGCGGGCCTTCGCGGAATCCTTCACGCGGCCCGTGGCTCGTGTTCCCGGCGGCGTGCGGCACGGGTTCTTCGCGTCGGTCGACGCGGCACCGGCGGAGGGGTATCGCGCGCCACGTCTGGCCACTGCGCCTGCGGGCGCGGACGACCGACCGGTGACGGTGCTGACCGGCGCCTACGGGGCGCGCGTGCTCGAGCCTTTGGTTGCAAGCCACGACCGCTGGGCCGACGTGACGGTGCTGACGGTGGCGAACGACTTCTTCGGTGGCAATATCGGAGTGGCCGGTCTGCTGACGGGCGAGGACCTGGTGCGGGCGCTCCGCGCCGTGCCCGAGACCCGGCGCTGCCTGCTGCCCGACGCGTGCCTCAACGAGGGCCGCTTCCTCGACGGACTCACGCTCGCCGACCTGCCCCGGCCGGTGGAGGTGGTCCCGTGCGACGGCGCGTCGTTGCGGCTCGCGCTCGATGGGACGTCCTTCCGGCCGGCGTGCGCGGCATGAGGCTCCCGATGGTCGTGGTCGCCGGCCGCCCCAACGTCGGCAAGTCGTCGCTCGTCAACCGGATCGTGGGGTCGAGGGCGGCGGTCGTAGAGGAGGAGCAGGGCGTCACGCGTGACCGCAAGGTCCTCACGGCCGACTGGGCCGGTGTGCCGTTCTCGGTAATGGACACCGGCGGCTGGCTGGCGGCGGGCGACGTTCTCGAGGCCAAGGTCAGTGAGCAGGCCGAACGCGCCCTCGAAGAGGCTGACGTCGTGCTCATGGTGGTGGACGTGACGATCGGCGTGACCGAGGAGGACCTGGCCGCAGCCAAGGTGATCCGCCGTGCGGGTGCGCCGGTGCGGCTGGTGGTCAACAAGATCGACGACGCCACGCGGGACGCCGAGGCCTGGCAGTTCGTCTCGCTCGGACTGGGCGACCCCTTTGCAGTGAGCGCTCTCCACGGGCGTGGGACCGGCGACCTGCTCGACGAGGTGGTGGGCCTGTTCCCCGGAGACGGCGGGGCCGAGGCCGAACGGGACGGCCTGGCGACATGGCGGGACGACGCCGGCGCCGGCGCCGGCCCCAAGCCGGAGGAGGCGGCCAACGGCCCGCGGGTCGCAATCATCGGGCGACCCAATGTCGGCAAGTCAACGCTGTTCAACCGGCTCCTCGGGGAGGAGCGCTCCATCGTGCACGACATGCCGGGCACCACGCGCGACGCCATCGACACGGTGGTCGAGACCGAGGACGGCCCCGTCTGCTTCATCGATACGGCCGGGCTGCGCCGCCCTTCAAAGACCGACCGCGGCACCGAGCAGCACGCCACCATGCGGGCACTGCGCGCCCTGGAGCGGGCGGACATCGCAATTCTCGTGATCGACGCGACCGTCGGCGCCTCCCACCAGGATCAGCGCCTCGCCGAGCGCATCGGCGTGTCGGGCTGCCCGGCCATCGTGGCCCTCAACAAGTGGGACCTGGTACCGACCGACGAGCGGGACGACGTGCTGGCTGGTGTGGGCGACCGGCTGGCCTTCCTGGGCGCGGCGCCAGTGCTGAAGATCTCGGCGCTCTCGGGCAAAGGGGTGCGCCGGATCCTCCCTGCACTGCGCGACGCTGAGGAGGCTTACCACCATCGGGTACCGACGGGTGCCCTCAACCGCACCCTGCAGGAATTACAGGACCGCCAGCCCGCGCCGCGGGCACGCATCCGCTACGGCGTGCAGGGGGCGATCGACCCGCCGACCTTCACGCTCTTCAGCAGCGGGCGCCTGCCACAGACGTACCTGCGCTACATCGAACGCGGGTTACGCGAAAAATTCGACCTCGGCGCGACGCCCATGAAGCTGCGCGTGCGCATCGGCGGCAAGTGAACGGCGCGCCTTGATGCCGTGGTGCGAGGAGTGCGACGCGCTCGTCGAGGACGAGGAGCTCGGTGAGGAGGGCGAGTGCCCGAAATGCGGCACCATCCTGGCCGAACAGGAGCGCCAGCCGATCCCGTGGTACTTCAAATTGATGATCGTGGCGAGCATCGTCTACCTCGGCTACCGGGGGTATCAGGGTGTGACCTGGGTCGCCGCGCACGTGTAGCGTCGCTCTCCGTGCCCGTCTACGAAATCGACGGGGTCGCGCCCCGCATCGACCCTGAGGCTTACGTCCATCCCGACGCCGTCGTCATCGGCGACGTGACGATTGGCGCCGAGTCGAGTGTCTGGCCGCACGCAGTGTTGCGCGGCGACTACGGGACGATCACGATCGGCGCGGCGACGTCGGTCCAGGACGGGACCGTGGTGCACGCGGGCCCTGGCTTCCCGACGGTGATCGGTGACGGCTGCGTCATCGGCCACATCGTGCACCTCGAGGGCTGCCTCCTTGAGGACGAGTCGCTGGTCGGATCGGGGAGCGTCGTGCTCCACCACGCGGTGATCAGTCGCGGCGCCACGGTGGGCGCCAACGCCGTGGTGCCCAACAACATGGTCGTCCCCGAGGGCGCGCTCGCACTCGGGGTGCCGGCCAAGGTCTTCGAGGGCCGCTCCGACGTGCCCATGATCAAGCTGTCAGCGGCGCAGTACGTCATGAATGCGAAACGCTACCGCGAGGGCCTGCGCCGGCTCGACTGAGTCCGTTCCACACGCAACCCCCTCGTTGCTCTATCGCTCGAATCGATAGGTTCCGAGACTTTTGGACCCCGTCGTACCGCCGGGGCCCGGAGCAGGGAGTGTCACCCGCACCGGTATATGCCGGAAAGTTGTTGTGTCGTCGCGCTGTATACGCGCGCTGCCGCAACGGCCGTTGAGCGCCATATACGGCCGCGCGCAGCACTCGTGTGCCGCTTGGTGTTCTCCCGTTCGCCATCGCTTGAAGCGATCGACCAGCCGCGCATCAAGTGCGCGCGTTGAAGACGTCCTTTCCGAACGGGATCAGGCCCTTGGTCGCCGCAAACCCCAAGTGGCCCTCGCCGTCGGCGCCACCCGTGGTGAGGCCAAGGATGTCTTCGTAGCTTCGGAGCGCCGAATAGTGGTTGTAGGAGCCGGTGATGTCCACGGAGTCCGGCGCGATGTACTTGGCATTGAGGAGGAGTGCTCCGACCTGGCCCCCGCCCGCCGACGGTACATTCGGTCCCGGCTCCTCCCCGCAGCAGGAGGCGCTGGCGTCCGTGCCTTCGGCTTCGTCGAACGTGATGACGACGAGCATGTCTCCGTGCTTGTAGGCGGGGGAGTCCAGGATCAGCGGCATCCAAGCCTTGAGGAACTGGTCGGCTGCGGTGAGGCCGCCGACGCTCCCGCCCGTGCTGTTGGGCCCCGCACAGGTGGCGTCGTGCCCGTCGTTGCACAGATTGGGTGTGATGAACCCGAAGCGCGGTGTGGTGCTCTCGCTCTTCAGGTCGTGGGCCAGATGCCCCGACGGTGACGGTGCCCCACTGCTGGAGAGTGTGCCCAGCGGCACCACGTTGGAGGCGCACTCTGCGGTGTTGTCGATGATCGAGTGGAACCAGATGAAGGGGTTGTGCCGTGCCGTGTACTGGTCAGCAGTTGTCGCGACGTTCGTGTTGTTGGTCGCGCCGATAGCGGGGTGAGCACAGTCGGTGCCCCCGGTGGGATCCGGGGTCCCGTCGTCCCGCGACGGCGCGTTCCCCATGTCCTGCTCGTAGGCGCGCCATGCCGCCACGTGGGTCTTGTGGTTCGGCGGGTACTTTGCGTCGAGCTGGGAGGCGATGGTTTTGACCGAGGCCGGGTAGACGCAGCCCTGCCCGTCGACCTGCCCCGGGTTCATGGTCGGGAGGGCGTCGGGCGTCCCAGGGGTGACGTCGGCAAAGGCGGCGCCATTTGTGAGGCAGTCGGCGGTGGTGTCGGGGTTCGGTGCCTGACCCGAGACCTCGGCGATGTAGTTGTCGAGGCTGGCGTGACCGATGGCGTAATAGTTCTGGACCAGCTCGCCCTTCTTCCGCAGGGTGCCGTTGAGGTACGTGGCGGGGGAGTCGCCGCCAAACGTGGCGTCGAAACCCTCGTTCTCGAACTCGATGACGAGGACATGGTTGATGTGACCTGGGGATACGGCGGCACGCACCACGTGGGATGAGCCGTGAGTGGCGGCTCCGGCCAGTGGCGCCGCCGCAGCGACGAGCGTGAAGGCGACGCCCCCTGTCAGCAAGGCCGTGAGGGCGCGGCGACATTTCGAATGAAGTGGGGTTCGGATCACGGCGGGGGAGCGTAGCGGCGCCTCTCGGACGCCAGGGGTCACCCCGTGGCGAACGCGGCGATGTCGCGCGCCGTATCCCGGCTGATGTCCGGGCAGGCCATGGCGAAGATCTCCGTGCCGTGCATCGTCCCCATCATCTGTCGGCATCGCGCCGATACGTCCGCGGCCAGCAGGAGTCGATAGAAGTTGACGCCCTCGTCCCGGAGCGGATCGCACTCGTTGACGCTGATGACGGTGGGCGGGAAGCCGCGAACATCGTCGATCTGCGCGAAGCCTGGCCAGGCAAGCGGATTCCGCGCCTCGAAGGCCTCGATGCCGTATCCCATGGCGCCGCAGTTGTTATGGAGGCGGAGCAGGATGCCTTCGTTCTCGATGCTCGAGGGTGAGTCGGGTGCGGGCCACTGCCCGGCGATGTAGGGGCACAGCGCATAAAGTCCCGTCACCAGTCCGAGGTCACCGTCACGCTTGAGCGCGAGACCGGTGGCCAGAGTGAGGTTGCCACCGCCGCTCTCTCCGGCCACGACGATCCTCGCGGGGTCGATGCCGAAGTCGGCAGGGTGTGCCGCGACCCAGCGCAGCCCGGACAGGCAGTCGTTCAACCCTGCAGGGAACGGGGCGACTTCTACGGCAGAAGAGGGGACTACGCAGTTGCGGAAGTCGGGCATGACAACGACGACGCCCTGAGCTGCAATGATCCGTCCCCAGGCGCGGTACATCCCGTAGAAGCAGGACATGGCCGCCATCCCGCCGCCGTGGATGTAATAGACGCACGGTAGGGGCTCGTGCGTCTCGGGCCGGATGACCTGGATCTTGATCGTGTTGCCGTCGGGCTGTGAGGTGTACTCCCGTGTCGTGGTGGTCAGCCCGGTGGAGGGTGCCACCTCTTCCGTGTCACAGAGCGCGAAGAACTGCTCCATGCCCTCGCGCATGGCTGCGGCCTCGGGCGTGGCCGCCTCGGCTAGCAGCTCTTCACGGGAGGCGACGTCGCGCGGGGGCTCGTTCGGAAGGAACTCGAGGAAGCGGCGGAGCCGGGGGTCCAAACGGGTATCAGAAGCGATATCGATAGCCATGGGTTCATTGGATCACAGTCGGATGGCAGGTTCCCGGAGACTTTGGGTCAAGTGGCCTGGACTACCATTGGCCGGTCGTTCACCGGCCGTCCGGGCGCTGAGTCTGCAGTTGTTTCGGCTGATGCGTCCGGCTGGAGAAGAACGACATACGGGCTGTGGCGCAGCTTGGTTAGCGCGCTTGACTGGGGGTCAAGAGGTCCCGGGTTCAAATCCCGGCAGCCCGACTCAGGAGAACGGGACGCCACCGGCTCACTCCGCTCGAAGGACGAGAGCCGTGGGCGTCCGGGCCGCGATCTGTCCCGGGACGGCGGCCACCAAGTTGGCCAAGACGAGTGCCCCGAGCGCCACGACGACGACCTCCAGTACCGGGACCGTCGGCAGCGGGACGGCATAGATGTCGCGGGCGAACAAGTCCCAGAGCCATCGCCCGAGGGCGATCCCGATTGGCACGCCCACGATGATCCCGAACAAGGCTGCGACCGACGCCTGCCAGGCAATTGCGGAGGCGAGCTGGCGCCGTGTAAAGCCGAACGTCTTCAAGAGCGCGAGGTCGCGCCGCCGTCGTCGAACCGACGCGGCCAAGGTGAGGCCGAGCGCCACGGTTGCGCCGGCTGCGAGACCCGCGGCCAAAATGCCAGGGGTGGCACCGGCCGACTGGTAATTCACGATCTCGGCTGGCCGTTGCACCGAGAGCACGGCGTACGTGTCGCCCGAACCGTTTGGATCGGCCGCCATGACCTTGTCAGCCGCCTCGACGATGCGTCGGAGTGAAGCTTGGCCTGCAGAGGGCGTCACACCATCCTTGAGCCGCACGACGTCCATGGACGGACCATCCAGATTGGGATCGGGCTGGGTGATGGCCTGCTTGAATGCTGCCGGCTCGAGACCTGTCGGAAGAAGGGCCCCGGTTCCCATCGAGCTGTGAAGATGACCACTCACGCCGATCGCCGGCATGGTGGCCGTGCCGACGATCAGAAGCGGGGTCGGGGGGATGTAGACCGGCGCATCCTTCGGTGCGCCGTAGCTCACAAAGACGGTGTCGCCGACCTTCTTGTGAAGTGCGGCGAGGGTTGCCGAACCGAGGACCACCTGATTGTTCTCGTCCACCGCGCGACCCGAGAGGATGGGCGGACCGAGGGCGGCGTGCGCCTGGGTCAGCAGGGCAGGAACGGTCAGGCCGTCAATCAGCACATTGCCGAACGTGTACCCGGTCCACGCGGCCACGTCTGGGTCGTGGCTCAAAAGATTGCCGACCGCCGGGGGAACGACGCTAGTCGCCGGGGAGTTGATGGCGTAGTTCCAATTCCAACCGTAGAGAGCGGGATGCGAATCGAGGGTAGCGAGGCTGCTCCCGAAGGTCAGTGTCGCCACCACAACTGTCACCGCCAACACGGCACCCAAGAGCGCCGAGCGAACGGGGACCGCGGTGCGGCCGCGGCCGCGCTCGAGAGAGAAGCGCAGTCCCGCGATGGCCGCCTCGGGGAGCCCGGACCTCGTGGCGACCTCGACCAGGCCCGATCTCCATCGGGATTCTGATGCTTCGTCGTTGCGCCGAGTGGCGCCGCGATAGGCGAGAACGACGGTGAGACCGCCGAGGCCGAGGACCAATACCGCGAACCCCGACAGGAGCACCGTCCAATCGAAGGCGACACCCGGTGTCGGGTCGACCGAGCTGGCCGGACCGATCGGCATCAAAGGCGAGAGCGCCACGGCGACGCCCAGGGCTACGAGAGCACCGAGCAAGACCGCGCCGATTGGTCCGAGCGTGGCGTCAGCCGCCAACGCCGGCCTGTCTGCTCCGAGGGATCGCAGTACGCCGAGGTCCTCACGGCTCGCAAACAGCTGTCGGCTTATGGTCTGACCGCCGATCAACAATGCAGCAAGAGCCGCGATGACCCCGAAGACTCCGAGGGCGATCGCCTCTGGCCTGGTCGCACGCTCAACCTGCCCCTCCACCACTGACGTGAGGTGGAAGCTGTAGGTGGATCCTGGCGGGAGAGCATCAACGATCTCCCGTTCGACTGCGGGCGCAGCGCGGTCGCTGTCAAGACGTAACCCGTAGGTCGGGTAACTCCCGGCCGCGCTCAGCTTCTCGGTGAGCGCCGGGGTCATCAACACATCGGTGGGGAATCGATCGACGTCGTCGTTGACGACCTGGCTCGAGAACTCGACGAGACCGACAAGTTTTGCCGAGAAGCGCATCCAGGGCTTTCCGGTCAGGGGGTTGAACGAGGGCGTCTGCGCCTGCTGAATCGAGTAGGCGCCAAACGGGACGGTCTGACCGATGTGCCAGCCCGACAGCCGGGCGGCTTCGGCCGTCGCCACCATTTGGTTGGTGCTCGCGGGATCAGCCATCTGACCCTCAGTGACGATGACCCGATCCTGCGTGTAGTACATACCGCCCTCGCTGCCGACCTCGGTGACATCGTTGTCGTTGAAGGCCGAAGGGAGACCTTTCCCGTTCGCTCCGAGCGGGATGACGAGGAGAGACGGGGCATCGGCGACGTGCTCGACGTGGGGGAGGCGGGCAAGCTTCCCGCTCAGGGTCGTGATGCCGAACTGATCAGAGACTCCCGAAGTCTGGAATTGGAGGTCCGAGGCCCTCGTGGCAGCCAGATAGGCGTCGAAGGTTGACTGGGAGCGCCGCGCCCCGGCGATCGAGACCATGGCTACGCCGCCCACGAGCCCGATCAGGAGGACAATGGAGAGGTATCCGGGCCACCGCTGGTGAATGGTGGCCCTGAAGTGATACCACGAGACCCGAATTGCCTGAGCGCTCACCGCAAGGCGCCCGTTGGTTGCCGCATTCCGACCTCTTCAGTCTCTTCCCGCGCCATCAAGCCCTCCTGCATGATTCTTGACCCCCGGGCGACCCGAATTGAGGTGGTCAGACTGTGGAACTGACCTCGTGGTAGCACCACCCCCCGCCCTCACGGCCGCGAGAGTCAACTCCGGCCGGTGGACTTAGGGAACCCGGGAGACCCTCAGTCGAACGCTCTCAATGTCACCTCGGTGTGGCCTCCGGCCGGCATCCCAGGGGATGCGGACCTGAACGGCTTCGATGAACCTGCCCCCATATGTTCGTTGGACCTGGTGTCCCAAGGTCGCCCAGTCATCTAAACAAGTTGCCGGTTCGGGGCGACCCAACCTGTGGCTCCTTGTCAACGCGTCTGTCAACGCGTCTGTCAACGCAACTCGACCCACCGGCACCTCCCACGGCCTCACCAGACCCCACGACGGCGACGGAGCCACTGCAGAAGACCAGCGAGAACCCCACCAGGCCGTCCAGGACCAAATTGGCAATGCGTGCCTGGGGGTCAAGAGGTCCCGGGTTCAAATCCCGGCAGCTCGACTCTGTGTGATGTGTAAGGCATCGGAGAGCGATGTCTCGAGACATCGGAGACCCCGGCGATTGTCGCATCCCGACCGACAAATGGGCTGTTGTGCCCTACTCAAGGCAAGGGTGCCCGTGCAAGGCTGCGGGAGAAGGCCCGGGTTGGGAATCAGGGCGTCGTCCTCAGGACTGCGCTCGTCGGAGGACCTCCTGGGTCGGGGGTGACTGGGGCTGGCCTTGGTACGAGTTCCACCTGGGGGAGGCCAGCCGTCATCTCCATCGTGAAAGAACCCGGCATCACAACGGCTTGACAATTTCGGTGTCGCCGGCAACCTCGATTGGCTAGAACAGAGGTCGGGGGCGGCGACCACCACCCAGACACCTCGCCCCAATTTCCCCCAGGGGCGTTTGCGATGGCCGTCGCCCCCTTCTGCGAGGAAGCGCTGTGACGATCCGCCTGATTGCGGACCCCGGCCGTACCGTTTCGTTCGAGTGAAATGAGACCAACGTCAGCAGCCCTGAGGTCACGAGAGATAGCGCGACGTCACAAACTCAACGCACCGGAGCAAGAGGTCCTGGTTCAAGTCCCGACTGCCCGACTGAAACTCCAGCTTTGGGGCTAGTTGTTCCGAGCCCTTTACCGCCTTCTATGGAAGCGGCCCACGTTCTTCGAGGCCACCTTCGCCCGGCTCGTCCGTTTCGCCCAAGCGGGCCTGTGCCCCCCGCACGCTGTTCCGGAGGACGACCTCTCCTTCCGCGTCGAATGCGCGTTTCAGGTCCAGTATCTCGGACCCGTGACTCTTCAGAGCGGCCTTCATGACGGCGGCGCCGCCTTCATAAACTCGTGCTGCGTCGACACAGGCTCCGATAAGTATGTCGGTTGCTTCTTCGTCATCTGTCGCTGACAGGGCGACCATGGAACTGACCATCACATCGAGCGCCGCCGTCGCAGCATCAGCGCCATCGATCGTGAGCGCCGATCCGGTGACCGCGGGTTCCTCCCGGGCTTCGGCCCGTGGCTGTTCGTCGCGCAGGGTCTGTACCTCTCTTGCGACCGAGTCCACCGCTCGGCGTGCCGAATGCCACGGGCCCCGTGCCGCGCGACTATTCCCCTTCTCCAAGGCGTCTCCGAGGAAGTACACGCTGGAATGCGCGCGGTCCAACTTCGTGGACAGAAATGCGGCCCTTGCACGCCAAGCATGCTCGTAGGGCTGAGACAGAGTCATAGCGGGAACCCGCTTTCTCTGGCGTTCGCAACTCCGTTAGAGCAGTCAAACGCGCAGCAGAAGAACGATACCCAGGGATCAGTGCCTGAAACCGAGACGGGTCCGAACGGCACCACAATGGACCTCACGGCGCCAGTGTGCGCTCCTCGGCGACTCAAGCCGTCGTGAGGTGGACCCGCAGACAACTTGCGACGTCGAAACGGCGGTGGAGTTTCTGTTCCTTTGGCCCGAAGTACCTGGTCGCGTCTGCCATCGGAATGACCTGCGGCTGATCGACCCGAAACGTTCGCCCATTGCTCACGACGGACGCCGCTCCGTCCGCGACAACGTTCTTCAGCCAATCGGTGCGCTCGCCATATGGGAGGGCAATGAAGAAGCCGTCGTCGTGTTCGACCGCGACGACCGGAGTCCCATAGCTTCGACCCGAACGGCGTCCGACGTGACGGACGATCGAGGTACTGGATCCCTCCGTTCCAGCAGATCGCATCGCAAGCGGCCGCGTGATTTGCGTCAGTTTGCGCAGGACCCTCTGGGTGGGCCCCTTCATTTGTCCGGAAGCGCGGGAGGCGCCTTGGCGCTTGCCCATTCGACGGTGATGCCGTCGCGACGCATCATCGCCATGAATCCACTTATAGAGAAGAAGATCGCGATCGCTGTGAGGCCGTAGGTCACTGCGGAGCGCTCGAGCACAAACGAACGCAGTGACGACGAGACGAGTAGCCAGAACACGAGACCCGCGTTCAACATCAGGACCGAAGCCCAGAGGACGGAGATACGAACGAAGAAACGGCGCACCAATGGTCGCTTCATGATTGCAGGGTCCATGGGGCAAAAATCGTGAGCGAAGCGCTGTGTGAAGGGGCGCCCTAACGCCGCTGATAGGAGCAAGGCGAGAGATATCACGATCGTGCCGGCGGTCGGCTGGGCAAAGTAAAGGAAAGCGCTACCTGTGATGAAGGCAACCGCCGTCCTCAAGCTGATCAGAATGGTTCCGAACAACAACAACATCGATACCCGTTGGCCCTTGAGCAGCCGACGACCGAGGGCCAGGTACGACCAGGCGAGGGCGGCGATCAAGGCGCCTCTGAAACCAGAGAGCACGAGGAGCAGATAGAAGAGGACGAGGGGACCCACAACACCTTCGAGCACAATGGGGACTGCGTGGCGGAGGACTTTGCGCGGATGAGGTAGCAGAAGGAGTGAACCTTCTTGCCCTCCGATCTCGGACGTCGAGTGCAGGCGGAGCAGATGCCAGGGCTCGGCGCTCCTGCCCTTCGATCTGGTTGTCACAGCGCCATCACTTTTGCCGCCGTAAGCGACGGCGCTTTTACCCAAGCTGAGGTGCATGAATGGTACACCCGACTCAGACGAAGAGTCCTACGCCATCGTTCGACCCGGTTGATCCGGCGTCGAGACACCACCGTCGCTACGCTGCTGGTCGATGACGATCGACCTTCGGACCCGCGACGACGTCGATGTTGAGGGGATCGACGTCGCAGACTTCTTTACGAGTCAACTACCCGGTCTGGCGGCCGAACGCTCTGGGCTCGCGGTCCCGGGCGCCCTGGAGCTGGGCGTCCGGCCTCTCACGGTCGAGACACCCGTCGGGA
>Ga0210390_10001698_pt1 | contig 20460 bp, 15 predicted proteins | sample IncBWH11OmetaG_FD_161050 | JGI IMG/M metagenome (GOLD analysis project Ga0210390, IMG submission 161050) | Forest soil microbial communities from Barre Woods Harvard Forest LTER site, Petersham, Massachusetts, United States - Inc-BW-H-11-O ... | reverse complement strand
CTGAACGGGAGAGCGTTTATCCCGACGATTAAGCGTCAGTCGCGCGGGTAGCTGGACCGATCCGCTGATCGCCGCCCGTTATCACCGCGATCTCGGTAACGGGTTCGGGCTGACCGCCTATGGCGATGTTGGCGGGCTTGGGATCGCCGCAAACGATTGGAAGATCACCGGCACCCTTGATTATGCGCTGAAGCCGGGGCTCGATCTGCGGGCCGGCTACCGCAGCCTCAATGTCAGCTACCAGAAGGCGGCAAACCTCTCGGCCTCAATATGCACATGAAGGGCCCGATTATCGCCGCCACCATCCGATTTTGACCGATGGTGCGAGTTTGCTAAATCTCCACGGACAGTGCTCCGGGTAAGGCCTCGGCGACGTGATGGCACGGCATGGCGCGCTGCTTGCCGCCTTTTTCGTGGAGCCGGACGGTCCAGCCGGCACCGCGCGGCCGGAGATCTTCGACCTTCATCTTCAAGGCCACGTTGATGCGCGCGAAGCTGTAGGTCTGCGTGGCGATCAATGCCCGGTCGCGTAGATCGCGCAACGTTGTGTCCGGGATCGACTTGAGCAATTTGCGCCACTCGGTGCCTTCGCGTACCGGCCTCTTGCCGGTCTTCACGACGTGCTCGGGCCCGCGCACGGCCGCCGTCGGGTTGGGCGGCACCACCTGGCCGGTCACCAGCCAGTGAAAGAGCGGTGATATCAGTCAAGGGGCAGGGACCGTTGTCACGGTCCGTCAAACGGTCGATGAGCGGTCACGCGAATAAACGGAGCTTCGAATCCTGGCCACATTACCAGGAGGGGCAGAGAGCGACCGTGATAGGGCCGCCTACCTTGTTTCCTTGGCCTCTTCCTTACACATAAGGGAGAGGGTAGGGTGGGGGTTCTGCTCTCGTTGCAAATATGGATTCGCTTTAAGGTTGGGGCAGTCCGGAGGAGCCATGACTACGACGTTTCAGCCAATCGACGAGCTTTGCATCAACACCATCCGGACGCTGTCGATCGACGCGGTCCAGAAAGCGAACTCGGGACATCCGGGGATGCCGTTGGGTGCGGCGCCGATGGCGTACGTCTTGTGGACGCGCCATCTGCGGCACAGTCCCAGCAACCCCAAATGGCCCGATCGCGATCGTTTTGTGCTGTCCGCCGGGCATGCCAGCATGCTGCTCTACAGCCTGCTGTTTCTCACCGGTTACGACCTCACGATGGCTGACATACAGCAATTTCGCCAATGGGGCAGCCGTACCCCGGGGCATCCTGAGTATGGCGTCGTGCCAGGTGCGGAAGTTACGACGGGCCCGTTGGGTCAAGGCATTGGAAACGCGGTGGGATTCGCAATCGCCGAGCGTTGGCTGGCCGCCACCTTCAATCGGCCGGGTCATGAGGTGGTGAATCACTACACGTATGTGATGGCCAGTGACGGCGACATGATGGAGGGTGTCGCGGCGGAGGCCGCCTCGATAGCGGGTCAGTTTCGGCTCGGACGATTAATCGTGCTCTACGACGCCAACCAGATAACGCTCTCGGCCAGCGCGGATGTAACTTTCACCGAAGATGTCGGCGCGCGCTTCCAGGCCTATGGATGGCATGTGGAGCATATCGACGGGCAGGATACCGCCGCGGTCGATGCTGCCCTAACCAAGGCAAAAGCGATCGACGACCGGCCGTCGCTGATCGTGGCGCGCACGCATATCGGCTTTGGCAGTCCGCACAAGCATGACACTTTTGAGGCGCACGGCGAGCCCTTGGGCGTCGAGGAGGTGCGGCTAACCAAACGCGCGCTGGGATGGCCGGAAGACAAGGTTTTCTACATCCCCGACGAAGCCTTGGCCCAGTTTCGCAAGGCGGTCGAGCAAGGGCGCGAGTTGGAGACTCAATGGAATCGACGAGTGGACGCATTGGATGCCGTCGATCCAACGGCAGCCGGGACGTTTCGGCAGGTACTCACCGGTGAACTGCCGAACGGATGGGAAGCGGGACTTCCCCGCTTCACGCCGGCGGATGGCGCGATGGCGACCCGCGACGCCGGACAGAAAGCGATCGCCGCGCTGGCCGATGTCCTACCTAACCTGATTGGCGGCTCGGGCGACCTCGATCCGTCCACGCGCACCGCGCTCAAGGGACACGGCGACTTCGAGAGTCCCATGTTTAAACCTCCCGAGGGTGCGCCGCCGACCCAGGGACTGGTAGGCGGTCCGAAGGGATATGCCGGGCGCAATATTCATTTCGGAATTCGCGAGCACGCGATGGCCGGGATTGCCACAGGCATGGCCCTGCATGGCGGCGTCCTGCCCTTTGCCGCCACCTTCTTTACGTTTTCCGACTACATGCGGCCAAGCATCAGACTGGCGGCCTTGAGCAAAGCCCACGTCATCTATGTATGGACCCACGACAGCATCGGATTGGGCGAGGACGGACCTACGCATCAGCCGGTGGAACAACTGGCAAGCCTTCGCGCGCTTCCTGATCTGACGCTGCTGCGCCCGGCCGACGCCAACGAGACCGTGGAGGCGTGGAAGATCGCGGTTGCGCACACCTCGGGGCCGGTAGGGCTTGTACTTACGCGCCAGAGATTACCTGTTTTGGACCGCTCAACGCTGGCGCCGGCTTCGGGAGTGGCGAAAGGAGCGTATGTCCTCAGCGACTGCCCCACGGGCTCGCCGACCGTTATCCTGATCGCTACCGGCTCCGAAGTGTCGGTTGCGCTAGAAGCGCACAACCAGCTGACGCGCGACGGAATTGCAAGCCGGGTCGTCTCGATGCCGTCGTGGGATTTGTTTCAGTCGCAAGCGCAATCCTACAGGGACACGGTTCTTCCTCCCGACGTGAGGGCGCGAGTCAGCATCGAGGCAGGCTCCACGCTCGGATGGGAGCGCTACGTGGGCCTCGACGGCGCGCTCATCGGATTGAATCGCGTCGGCGACCGGTGAGATCGTGATGCGTGAGCTCGGCTTCACCCCGGAACACGTTATCAAAGCTGCCAAATCCCTGATCCGGGGCGACAAAGCCGGATAGAACCCGCGGACCGAAATCAATCTCCAGCGACGCTTCCTTCCAATTCGAACCGGGCTGCAACTGATAGGCGCCGGCTTGGTGAGGTGTTTGCCAAAAATCATCCCCCTCGACAGGAGGGCTTCCCTCGCTATGGCGTTCACAGAGAGCATTACGTTGTGGCACATCGATGCCGGGAGCGGGTGTGATTTTTCAAAGTCGGCTTCAGCGGTTACTGTTGAAACATAACAGTTACCCGGATACAGTCCGCTGCAATTCCGGTCCAAGTGGGCTGCAGTAGCTGCATTTTTGTCAAAGTCGGCTGCAGTCCGTCGCAGATTGGAGGGCGTACATGGCTCAACTCACGGAGTCTCGTATTCCCTCGGGGCACGTCATCCCGCGGTAGCCCGCGGCGTCGCCGACGACGTACGCTTAGTTTCGACAATACGGCCGCCGGCCAGGCCCTCGGCAGTCTCCCGCATCAGTTTCTTGCCAATGAGATAACGAGCGAGCGAGACCGTATCGGGCGGCAGCTCCGCACAAGAGAGCGGTTGATGGCACCCTTATGCCGGCTAGGGTTTCAGCGCATCTGCTCAACCCATTGAGCGCGCGAGGGCCCCGGCTCAAACGGATCGCAGAAGTATTGGGTCTCGCGGGCCACCTTTCCGTCTCTGAACTCCATGATGCTCACCGTGTAAGACGGCAGTGCATCGTAAGTGATGACGAATTCACTGATCCAGAGGTCGGCAGCGCCGAGTATCCGCCGCACTGTGAAACGCTTTTTGCTCGGCTGAGCAAAGCGAGACGCCTGAATGTTGCGCCGGCCGCGGATGCGCTCGCCCGATTGCGGGTACTCGAGCACCGCATCCTCTCGGTAAATCTGGTGCTCCGCCTCAAAGTCGTTCGCGTCGGAGGCGGCCCAGTGATGATCCAGGGCCGCTCTGATGTCGTGGTCTTCCATCTCGATCTTCCCTCTCAGCGCCCGGTGCACGCATGCGGCACCGGCAAAAGGCGTTACAGCGGCTTTAGCTCGCCCAGCATTGTCGGAAGCAGCTCCGAAACAGTCGGATGAATATGCATCGCGCGCTGCATGACCGTGTACGGGGCTTTGGCATACATCAGATCGAGGATCGCGTGGACAGCCTCGTCGCATCCTGCACCGAGCAACGAGGCGCCGAGGATCTCTTTGCTGTCGCCATCGACGAGAATGCGCATAAAGCCTTGTGTCTCGCCCTTTTCGACAGCGCGGGCAACGCGCGTCATCGGCCGCTCGCCGGCCAACACCCGCCGCCCGCTGTTGCGTGCCTCGGCCAAGCTCATGCCGACGCGGCCCAATGGCGGGTCGATGTAAAGGGCATACGCGGTCACACGCTCGCTGACCCTGCGCGGGTCGTGGTCGAGCAAATTCGCGGCGACGATCTCGAAATCGTTGTAGGAGGTGTGGGTGAAGGCGCCCTTGCCGTTGCAGTCGCCGAGAGCCCAGACGCCGGGTGCCGTGGTTTGCAATCGGTCGTCGACGACGATGTAGCCACGCTCGTCGCAGCGCACCCCGGCTTTGTCGAGATCGAGATCGTCGGTATTCGGCCGACGACCGACTGCCAGCAACAGATGCGAGCCGGCGACTTCGGGGGCGCCGGCGGTGCAATCGACCTTGGCGACGATCTCGTCGCCGCGTTTCGCGAGGCTGACGCATTCGGCATTCAGCCGGACCTCGACGCCCTCGCGCTCGACGATGTCCTTGATCGCCGCCGACACGTCCTCGTCCTCGTGGCGAACGAGCCGCGGCGCCATTTCGACGATCGTTACCCGGCTGCCAAACCGGCGGTACATTTGGCCGAATTCGAGCCCGATATAGCTGCCGCCGACAATGATCACATGGTGCGGCAGAAAATCGACGTCCATCACCGACGAGTTGGTCAGGTAGGGCACTTCGTTTATGCCGGGCATTGGCGGCACCACCGCCCGGCCACCGACATTGATAAAGATCCGTCGAGCGCGCAGCCGCTCGCCGGCGATGTCCACTGCTTGCGGCGACGCGAACCGGGCGTGGCCGCGGTAGAGCGTGATGTTCGCGGCGTTTTCGAGGGCCGAGGCAAGCCCGTTTCGCGACGCCGCGACAATCGCATCCTTACGCGCTTTAACCCGCCGCATGTCGATGCCGACATCACCCCCGATCACCACACCATACTCGGCGGCGCGCCGCGCGACCCGGGCGGCATGGGCGCTGGCTACCAAGGCCTTCGTCGGGGTGCAGCCGGTATTGACGCAAGTGCCGCCGACGAGATGGCGCTCAACGACAGCCACCTTCATCCCGGTGCCGGCCAGGCGGAATGCCAAAGGTGGCCCGGCCTGGCCGGTGCCGATGATGATCGCGTCGAAGTCGGGCATGACAAGCCTCTCCTGCAGCAGGAGGCGACATTATAATAACCAGTTGCTTATATCGTTTTATGTACCGGCCGGGAGGCGGGGAAAAGGGTGTGGTGCGCCGTTTCCGTGAGGCACCTGTTGCGGTTCGGCTTTGATACAACTGATTCGCGAGTTCACGGCGCAATCCTACCGGTTTCGAGCCGGCGCAAACCGCATCGTAAATGGATCGCGAGCGCCTCGCGAGCCCGCAACCGGGATGCCACCGCGCGATCGGGAGCGAGCGCGCCACGGAAGCGACAAGCGTCGCTGCTTCACTTGGGCTTTACGGAGGTGTACGCCCGAAGACTTAGGAGTTCGGTTGAGGACTTCGCTAAGTCTTGGAAATCGCTTTCCATAATGTTGATTTCGAGGGCCGGACGAAAATGTTCGTCTCGCTATTCCAGATACGGCGTCAGCACATCTTCGATCCATTTCATGAATGCGCGGACTCGGCGCGACAGATTGCTCCGATGTGCTACGACGAGGGACACGGGGATCGCCCGGCGACGAAAATCGGGTAGGATCTCCACCAGCGCTCCACTCTCTAAGTATTGGCCAATCCCCAAGAGTGGCGCCTGAATCAGGCCAAGGCCGGCGAGGGCAGCCGCGTCGTAGGTCTGCGCGCTGTTGACGTGTAGCGCACCTGGCAACTGAAGCGTCGCGTAGCTGTCGCCGTCCGGATATTCCCATCCAATGGGTCTTGCGCCCAGCATCGTCGAAAAATGAATTGTCCGATGTTTCTGACGCCGGAGATCCTCTAGCGATCGAGGGACGCCATAGCGCGCCAGATAGGCGGGACTGGCAGCGTTGACCATGCGCAACAGGCCCAGCGGGCGGGCAATCAGCGTCTCGTCCCGGATGGGTCCAAGCCGCAATACACAGTCGAACCCCTCTTGGACCAGATCGACTTGCCGATCGGTACTCGACACCTCCAGCGCCAACTCGGGGTGAGTCGCCAGGAAATCCGGCAAGGCCGGCACGATCGTCGTGCGCGCCACCTCGGTCGGAAGATCGACGCGTAGACGCCCGCGAAGTGCCACGCGATCGCCTGCGAACATCGAGTGGAGATCGTCAACGTCCGCGAGCAGATCGCGGGCACGGGCATGAAATGCCCGTCCGTCCTCCGTCAACTGCACGCTGCGCGTCGTCCGGTGCAGAAGCCTGACACCGACATCTTCTTCCAGCTTCCGGACCGCCGTTGAGGCCCTTCCCTTCTGAATGCCCAGGCTATCGGCTGCGCGGGTGAAGCTCCCCATTTCCGCGACCGTTATGAAAATGAGGATGGGCTCGAGATTCTGCATTTTTTCGCGCCTCGGTATTGTTCATTAAGGAAGAACAGTGTGTTCATTTTATCGGTGTTTATCATATCTGAGAGACACAGTAAGCTCCGAATATCTGATCCCCCCATCGGAGAATGACAAATGTCCGAAACGATGAACCTGCATCAGGTGCCTGAACCTATGACCTTGCATCGCAGCCTGTGGGCCGGCCGGATAATGAGCGCGATTGTCGTTATCGCCCTGGTGGCAGACGGGACTATTCAGCTTTTCGCGCCGGCGCAGATCGCGAGCATGTTGCAGGAAACCGGGTTCGCGATGGACCTGACCCGCGTCGTGGGTCCGATCATCCTCGCCTGCGCCATCCTTTACGCCATCCCGGCCACCGCCGTCCTCGGCGCGATCCTGGTGACGGGCTTTTTGGGAGGCGCCATCTGCGCCCATGTCCGCATTGGTGAGTTGGGGTCGCCGCCGGAACTCATTTCCCTGCTTCTGGGCGCGCTGACATGGGGCGGCCTCTACGCGCGCGATCCCCGTATCCGGGCCGTTCTGCCGCTCATCCGTTGAACCAGCCGGGGCAGTGCTCTGTCCCTCAAGATCAGGAGAAAACACATGTTTTTAGTAACGGGAATCACGGGAAAAGTGGGCGGTGCTACGGCAGAACATCTGCTGGCGCAAGGCAAGAAGGTCCGCGCGCTGGTCCGCGATCGCGCGAAGGCGGCAAGCTGGACGGACCAGGGCGTCGAACTGGTCGACGGCGACTGGAATGATTCGGCCGCCATCGAGCGGGCGCTCAAGGGCGTCGAAGGCGCGTTTGTCATGTTGCCGGCTGTCTGGGCGCCCTCGCCCGATTTCAAAGAAGCCAAGGGTGTGATCGCGAACTATGTCGAGGCGCTCACCAAGGCAAGGCCGCCGCGAGTGGTGGCACTTTCGTCGATGGGTGCGAACAGAACCAGCGGGCTTGGGATGATCACGGCCTTGGCGCTTCTGGAGCAAGGTCTTCGCAACCTGACATCGCCAATCGCATTTGTGCGCGCAGGTGGATTCTTCGAAAACTTCCTCTACGGCTTGCAGGTCGCCCAGGGCGGAACGCTGCCGGTCTACTACAATCCGACAAACCGGAAATCGACCATGGTCGCGACGAACGACATCGGCGCGGAAGTCGCAACCCTTTTGACCGGGCCAGCCTGGTCAGGGCAGCGCGTCGTCGAGCTTGGTTCGATGGTCACCGCGGATGAAGTCGCGGCGCAATTGGGTGGAGTCCTGAATCTCGACGTGAAGGCCTTTGCAGTCCCGCGTGCAAGGTGGGCGGAAGCGTTCGAGCAATTCGGCGTCCCGAAGGGCCACACCGGACCCGCCGAGGAAATGTTCGAGGCCGTGAATGCGGGATGGATGGACCTCGGAGTCGAGGGTACGGAGCACGTAGCGGGTACGACGTCCGCACGCGACGTCTTCGCGGCGGCCCAGAAGGCCGTCAAGGCGTAAGTCCAGGACGGATCAGGCATGAGACGGAGACTGCCCGCTTCCGCGTCGGACGCGTCGCGGGAAGCGCTCAACAGTTCAAGGCAACGCGAAGCGCCTCCACTCCCGCCTGACCTTCTGAATCTCCGGGAGTATTTAGCAGTTTCTGTTTCATGATGCATGCATCCGGTGGTACACAAAATTTGGGTCATGCCGATCAAGGGGTCACATTCATCGTAAGATTTGACCGAAACCCACCCGGACAACGGTTCATCGGCTATCCCGCGTATCCACTATGGGCGGACGTTCGAGAGCCAGGTTGCGCAGCTTCGCGCCGCCGGCTGCAGCGGCCGCGACACCGCTTCAGCCGGGTCAAAGATCGAGGGCAATGTCGTCTTGGGGCTGGCTGCAGCAGATCAACAGATTGCCCTCGGCCGGCGGCTCGACCGGGTCCGGCTGGTAGATGACCGAGCCGGAAATCAGCCCGGTCTCGCAAGTGTGACAGACCCCGGTCCGGCACGCCCAGCGCACCGGCACATCGCACGCCTCGGCTAGTTCGAGCAGGCTGTGGAATGCGGACCCCCAGTGGACGGCGAGATTGCTGCGCGTAAAGGATACAAGCGGCCCGACCTCCGCGGCTTCCGCCGGCGGATGCGGCGGCCGCCGCGGGGCCGCGGCGATGCCCGGCGTCTTCGACGGGCCCGACCCGAAATTCTCGGTGTGCAGGCGGTCGCGGGCGACCCCCCAGCGTGCAAGGCCGTCGACCAGACCGCTCATAAACGCAGCTGGACCGCAGATGTAGAAGTCCGCATCGGGCGGAACGCCTATTTCTTGGAACACGGGCGCGCCCACGCGCCCGACCTTGTCGAAATCGACAGTCGGCCGATCGGTTGGCTTTGGCGCACTGTAACAAATGTGGCTATGGCTTCGGGGCAAGGTCTTGAGGAGTTCGCGCACCTCCGCCGCAAATGGATGCTCGCTGCTGTTGCGGGCACCGTAAATCCACCAAATCGCTCTCCGAGTTTGCTCGGCGGCCAGCGCGTGCAGCATAGCGAGGACTGGGGTGACGCCGATGCCCGCGCTGACAAGGATTACGGGACGCTCGCCCTGCCGCAACGTAAAGCTGCCGCGCGGGGCGCTCACGTCGAGACTATCGCCTGCCTCAACCCGCGTGTCGATGTAAGCCCCGGCGGCGCCATTTGGCTCGCGCTTGACGCTGATGCGATAGCGATCCTCGCTCGGCGCGCTCGACAGCGAATAGCTGCGTAAGAGAGCGCTCTCGTCGGGCCGTGGCTTCAGCCGCAATACGATAAACTGCCCCGCCGGGGCAGCCGTCAGCGGCTCACCGTCGGCCGGCTCCAGGACGAGCGACGTGACATTGCTGCTTTCGAGCAGCTTGCGCGACACCCGCAATGGGCGGAAGCCTTGCCACGCGGGGGGCGGGCCGATCGGTGGGCCAAGCCCGGGGTTGCCCGTTGTTCCGCTGCCTTTGCGTTCCCGGTCGAGCAGCGCCTCTAACGAGGTTCGCCAACCGGCGCTCAATGCCGGGATGCGCACCGCTCGTTCGAGCCCGCTCGCCGGGTGACCCGGCAAATATAACAGCGCATTGATCTCGGCTACGGTCACCTGCTCGGGACCCGTCGTGACCTTCACGATTTCGTCGCCGGCGCCGACTTCGCCTTCCTCCAGGACCCGGAAATAGAATCCGGGCCTGCCGTGTGAAACCAGCAGTGCCGCCATCCGGGGCTCGTTCATGCGGATGCCCACCCGATAGCAGGTGACGCGCGGCTGCGTCACTTCGAACAGCGCATCGCCGATCCGGTAATGATCGCCGATGCACACTTCAGCATCCGCCAGTCCTTCGACTGTAAAATTCTCTCCGAACTGGCCATAGGTAAAGTCGTTTCGGCCAAGCTGGTTTTCCCAATAACGATAAGAGTCGATCTGGTAGACAAAGACTGCCCGGTGTTCGCCGCCATGCCCCGCCAAATCTCCCTGGCCGTCGCCATCGACATTGAGCCGTCGTGCCATCGGTCGGCCCTGAACCGGCGTTTTCCAGACGGCGGTGTGGACGGTTTTCCCTTGCCACTCGATGTCGCGTGGCAGGCCCACATTTACCGAGAGCAATCGCGCCATCGTTTTGATCTCCTCACAAGCGCGGCCCAAGAGTAAGCACATTCCGCCGGCGCCGAAAATCCGGCGTTTGACCGAGGGTCAAATCGAGTGAGCGCGGTCCCTCCGGAGCCGGTCGGGCTGGTGAGTGCGATAATCAGGCCAGCCCGCCGGCCAACATCGAGTTGGCGAGCGTCCGTTTTCGGCGCATCGTGCCCGTTGCCCCGCGTCCGGACCAGGGTCTCCGGTCTGATCACCTAGCGGTCGCTCAGCCCCGGAGCCAGGCTCGGGCACGATGGAGCACTCGGAGACAGGCGTCCGAAATGTACCCGCCAATAGATCGCCGTTCACCGCCCAGGACTAGCCTTTTGCGGCGTTTCGCGAACAGCAATTGTGTGTCGCACCTGCTGCGCGCAGTTACCGGCAGAGGGCCGACTGATGCACGGTGGTTACAGACCGCTTGGGCAGCGACACGGTCACCACTGGCGTTCGGGCTTCGTTTATGGGTTTCGGTCTGTCTCTCGCTTTACCTCGCGTTCTGGCTGGAGCTCGACAATCCTTACTGGGCGGGAACGACCGCGGCTCTGGTTTGTCAGCCCCATCTTGGCGCCTCGTTGCGCAAGGGCTGGTATCGAATGATCGGCACGATCGTGGGCGGGATAGCCATCGTGGTCCTGACCGCCTGTTTCCCTCAGGACCGGATCGCCTTTCTCGCTGGCCTGGCCTTGTGGGGCGCGGCCTGCGCCTTTGTCGCCACAATATTGCGCAATTTCGTGGCCCATGCGGCGCAACTCGCCGGGGTTACGGCAGCAATCATCGCGGGCAACGAGCTCGGGGCGACCGGAGGCGTGAACGGCGAAGCTTTTACGTTGGCGGTGACCCGCTGCACTGAGATTTGCATCGGTATTGTCTGCGCCGGTGTCGTCCTCGCGGGGACCGATTTCGGCAGCGCAAATCGTCGGTTGGCCACCCGGATCGCATCCATCGCGACCGAGATCATGGGTCGGTTCGCCGCCGCCTTGGCACTGGCTGGCCCTGAACTTGTTGAGACGCAGCCGGAACGGCAAGAGCTGATCCGGCGCGTCTGCGAACTCGATTCGAGCGTCGAAGAGGCGATTGGAGAATCTTCCCAGTTGCGTCAAAACTCCCCGGTGTTACAGGCAGCGGTGGAGGGTTTGCTCAAGGCGCTGGCCGGCTGGCGCATAATTGCGGTTCACTTTGTCCAGGTGGCGCATGACCAAGCTCAACAACAGGCGGCGATCGTGTCGCAAGCCGTACCGAACGCGCCGAGACCCGGGTTCGAGAACGGAGGCCCGGCGGGATGGCTTGGCAACCCTCTCGCTCTGCGTCGTATTTATGAGCAAGGTGTTGCAGCGCTGAACGCCCTATCGGCAGACACCCCGGCGCTGCGCTTGCTTGCCGATCAGACGGCCGAGGTGCTGGCGGGTGTCTCGTGCGCGCTCAACGGGCTGGCGCTCCTCGTTGGGGACTTTGCTCGTCCGGTTCCGCGCCGCGGTGGTGTTCGGCTGCATGTGCCGGACTGGCTCCCCCCGCTGGTCGACGCAGCGCGTGTCTTGGTTGCGATTGGTGCCGTCGAGCTGTTCTGGATCGTCACCGCATGGCCGAATGGTGCCTTCGCCATAACCTTCGCGGCGATTGGGACGATTCTGTTCGCATCCCGGGGCGACCAGGCTTATCCGGCAACCATGAGTTTCACGATAGGCACCTTTCTCGTGGCGGCTCTTGCGGCGATCATCGGCTTCGCGGTGCTGCCGATGTTGACGAGCTTCGTCGGTTTCAGCCTCGCGATCGGCCTTGTTCTGGTGCCCGCTGGGGCAGGGGTGGCCCAGTCGTGGCGGACGCCAATGTTTACCGCTATAGCAGCGTTCTTTTGTTTTCTCCTCGCACCGACAAACCAAATGACGTACGACACTCAGCAATTCTATAATGCGTCGATGGCGGCAGTCGCCGGATTGGGTAGCGCGGCGCTCTCGTTTCGCCTCCTGCCGCTGTTGCCTCCGGCATCGCGGACCCGTCGGCTGCTCACTCTCACTTTACGCGATCTCCGGCACCTCGCGAGAGGCAAGATACCCCAGATATCGGAGGGCTGGGAGGGTCGCGTCTATAGCCGCCTCTCCGTCCTGCCGGACTCGGCCGCGCCGCTACAGCGCTCGCAACTCCTGGCAGCGCTGTCGGTCGGTTCCGACATCATCCGCCTGCGGAACATTTGCCACCGTCTCGATTTGGGCCCAGGCCTTGACGAAGCGCTTGAGGCTTTGGCGGGAGGCAACAGCGCAGCGGCGCTTGCCAAACTTGCCAACCTCGATGACGCGCTCACGGCTCGACCGGGCACGGCCATTCTGCGGGCGCGTGCCGGGCTGCTCGCGATTTCGGAGGCGCTTACCGAACACGCCGCGTATTTCGACGCCTTGGCGCCCAGATGATGAAATTCGCGACCTTATTCCACCGGCCCTATGACGGCTTTAGGTGCGAACCTTCCCCGGTCCGGGGCGTGGGCGGGAAGGACTGGAATTCAGGCAGGCCGCGTCCGACTCTTGGGGAGGCATGCCGCCTGTCAACCTCGACGACGCCAGATTCGCTCGCCTTGCCGACGAGGCCGAAAAAAACTGCCCTGTGTCCAGGGTCCTTAATGCCACAATCGCCTTGGACGCCAAGTCCATCGAGTGAACGATGCCGCAGACCTCTCAAACGTTCTTCAAGGAGAACCGCCGTGGGCAGCGATCAGAAAGTAGCCGTCATCACCGGCGCGTCCCAAGGCATCGGCGCGGCCCTCGTCGGGGCGTACCGTGATCGCAATTACCGGGTGGTGGCGACGGCGCTCGCAATGGAGCCGTCGAGCGATGACGACGTTCTGGTCGTCTCCGGCGACATCGCCGATCGAAAGACGGCTGAGCGTGCAATCTCGGAAGGGATGGCGCGGTTCGGGCGCCTCGACACACTCGTCAACAACGCCGGGATCTTTATCAGCAAACCGTTCGCCGAGTACACCGAGGCAGACTACGCGGCGATCCTGGGCGTCAATGTCGCGGGCTTTTTTCACATAACGCAACTCGCCGCCGCTGTGATGGAGAAGCAGGGCAGCGGCCATATCGTCCAGATCACGACGAGCCTCGCCGACCACGCCATCGCCGGCGTACCCGCCGTGCTGGCGGCGCTGACCAAGGGCGGCCTGAATGCGGCGACCAAATCGCTCGCCATCGAGTACGCGCAGCGCGGTATCCGAGTGAACGCGGTATCGCCGGGCACCATCAAGACGCCAATGCATTCCTCCGAGGAGTACGCGCAGCTTGCCGCCCTGCACCCGGTCGGCCGGCTGGGCGAGATCTCCGACATTGTCGACGCGATCCTCTACCTCGAAGGCGCCAACTTTGTGACCGGCGAAATCCTCCACGTCGACGGCGGCCAAAGCGCCGGCCATTGATGCTATGATTTTCAAGTCACAGGGGAGACAAGCCCGGGGCGGACGCCATGCCGGTTGGGATGACCGAGAAAGAGGGAACCAGCACGGACAAAGCCAGTCCGCTTGACCCGCCCTCTACAAGTGAAAGGGTGTCGGGCGAGCATACGGCTCAACTATCGTCCAGTCCGAGGTCGGATCAGCGGCAACCCTCGGGGCGGCGGCTGCTGCTGCTCGGCGCGCTCGGCGCCCTGGTTCTGGCGGCCGTCTGCATATTCGGTATCCGTTGGATCCTGGTATCTCTCAACACCGTTTCGACGGATGACGGCTACGTCAACGGCCATGTGACCTTCGTTGCTCCCCGCGTCGCCGGGCAGATCTCGAGGGTTCTGGTGGACGACAACAACCGTGTGCACAAAGGCGAGCTTCTCGCCGAACTCGACAAGGAGCCGTTTCAGGACGCGGTTGCTGTGCAAAGAGCCGCCGTCGATACCGCAGCCGCGAACCTGCGGGCGGCCAAAGCCACGGTGCGGGATATCGAAGCGCAAGCACGGGGCCGGCGCTGGGGATTGCAGAACGCCGTACAGGATGTCGACAACAAAATTGCGCTTTTGCATGCACGGGTCGCTGCTCTCGACAAGAGCAAGGCCGAGTTGGCGCTCGCACAAGCCGACTTCTATCGAGCGCAGCAGTTACTGGGGACCCCGGCGGAGAGCCGTCAGCAGTTCGATCGGGCTCAAAGAACCTTATCTACTGCCAGCGCACAAGTAACCGAATCGTTGGCCGAAGTTTACCGGGTTCGCGCCTCTCTAGGACTGCCAACGCAACCCGATGGCGGCAAAGGTCTTGACCAAGTCCCGACCGATCTCGATCAGACCTTTTCTTCTGTCCTCGTAGCGCAAGCGGACCTGATTCAGAGTGCAGCTCGGCTTGGTGTGACCCATTCCTACGACCAGACCCCAAAACAGATGCTCGAGGGGTTTGAAAAAGAGGGCGACATCGATCGTACATTTGCCCGGCTGGCGGCCGAGGCTCCGGCCGTCAAGCAGGCCGAGGCCAGGCTCGAATTCGCCAAACGCGAGCTCGCGCAAGCCGAATTAAATCTGCGTTTTTGCGACATAGTCGCGAAGATCGACGGCGTCGTCGCGCGCCGGAACGTCAATCCGGGCGATTACGTTCAAATCGGGCAGAATTTGATGGCGATCCGCTCCCTTCGCGAGATTTGGGTCGACGCGAATTTCAAGGAGACTCAGCTGGACGACATCCGTATCGGCCAGCCTGTTGATCTATACGTCGACATGTACGGCGGCCGGCACGTGTTCAAGGGCCGGGTTTCCGGCTTTACGATGGGGACCGGATCGACGCTGGCGTTGCTGCCGCCGGAGAATGCGACCGGCAACTTCGTCAAAGTGGTCCAGCGGTTGCCGGTCCGGATTGACCTCGAAGGATACGACCCCGACAAAGACACGCTGTTTATCGGCACCTCCGTGGTCCCCTACGTGTACATCAACAAGCCGCCTAGCGGGCCCGACGCCGGCAAGTTTCTCCAAACCTCGCCCGTGGGTTCGCCCGGTGGCGACAGATGACCGTCGCGGCGCTTTCACCGCCGAAATCCGCCGCGGCAGGCAACCCCTGGTTGGTGGCCGCCGTCGTCGTGGTGCCGACATTCATGGAGGTGCTCGACACAACGATCGCGGTTGTCGCGCTGCGCTATATCGCCGGCGGGCTGTCGGCGACCGTCGATGATGGCGAGTGGGTTCTCACCAGCTACCTCGCCGCCAACGCGATTATCCTGCCGATCAGCGGGTGGTTGAGTGCGCATCTCGGTCGCCGCAACTACTTTCTGCTGTCGATCGCCGTATTCACCCTTGCTTCCGGGCTGTGCGGCATGGCCGGCAGTCTCGGCCAACTGATCCTGTTCCGCGTGATCCAGGGGCTGGCGGGCGGCGGACTGCAGCCGAGCAGTCAGGCGGTGCTGCTGGACGCCTTCCCGGTGGAAAAGCAGGGCGTGGCGATGACGCTCTTTGGCTTGGCCGCGTTGATCGCGCCGGTCGTCGGTCCGACTTTGGGCGGCTGGCTGACCGACTCCTACTCGTGGCGCTGGGTTTTTCTGATCAATGTGCCGGTCGGTCTCCTGGCGTTTGTCGGTTGTTTCGCGCTGCTGCGCGACGCGCCTTACCTGGCTGCGCAACGCCTGGCGTTGAAGAAGAAGCCATTCCACTTTGATTCGATCGGCTTGTCTCTGCTGGTCATTGTCATGGTCAGCTGGGAGGTGATGCTGAGCAAGGGCCAGGAATGGGACTGGCTGGGCGATCCCTTCTGGCGGATTCAGACGTTGGCGGCTTTTTTCGTCGTGGGTTTAATCATCCTCGTTTTTTGGGAGTTACGGAATCGCAACCCGGTGGTCAATTTCCGGCCGTTGCGCGAGCGCAATTTTGCCGGGTGCTGCATCATCATCTTTTGCGCTTATTTGGCACTCTACGGCGCCAGCACTTCGTTGCCCGGGCTGCTTCAGTCGCTTTTTGGGTATGATGCGCTGCGCGCCGGGCTGGTCATGTCGCCGGCCGGGGTCTTCGCGGTTCTGGCGATGCCCGTCGTCGGCCGCTTGCTCGGCCGCAGGACGGATGCGCGGTGGCTGATTGTTGCTGGGCTGCTGGTCATGACGGCCGGGAACTACTGGATGTCACAGCTGAACCTGGACGTCAGCCCGGGCCAGCTGATCTGGCCTCGGGTGCTGGTGGTTTTGGGGTTATCGGTTTGTTTTGCGCCTTTGAATGTCGCGGCGTATCTCTATACGCCGTTGGAGTTGCGCGCGGCGGCGGTCGGTTTATTAAGTCTGTTGCGCAACGAGGGGGGTAGCGTCGGGACCTCGGTAGCGCAGACCTTTCAGGAGCGGCGTGAACAATTTCACGGTCTGCGCTTAGGAGAATACCTCGATCCCTTCAACGCGGCCGCGCACTCATTTCTCGCGCACGCCCAAGCGTTCTTCTCCCGGCAGATCGCCGATCCGGTCGCAGCGCGGCAACTGGCTCTGCAGGAACTTGAAAATCTGCGGCAGCAACAAGCATCCTCGCTTGCCTATTTCGACTGCTTTTGGATGTTTGCCGTGTTGACGTTTGTGCTCGTGTTTGTGGCTCTGTTTATGAAGCGATCAGTCGCTGAGAAAGGCGCTCGCCTCAGTAGCGAATGAGCCGTCAGTGCGGGCGACCACGGCACCACGTCCAGCGTCAGTGGTCTGTGGTGCGCCGAAACCGGAACCTGCCGGTCTCGTTCCGGGATTGCGAAGGTTGGTAGAGCCGAGATGTGGCGGTAGGCTGAGCAGCCATACCAGCACAATTCAGCTCCGTATAACCCAGAGGAGGATCAAATGCAGTCGTCTGTACTAAGCCCGGTGGCGGCAAGCAATAGTCAATCCGGCCTACACTGTTACCTTGTCGCTGGACCATTTGTCAGCAGGTGAGCATGCGGCCCTTGATGATCCGAACGCCGGATCGGTCCGGAAACCTCGCTGAACTCGGCGGTGGAACTGCGCTGGCAGGTGGCTTCAGTTGTAACCGATGTCGCTGCGCGCTTTCCCACGGAACACCCAGTACGACCAGCCGGAATACATCAGAATGACCGGGAGCAGGAACAGCGCGCCGACCAGCAGGAAGGCCTGCGTGCTCGGTGGTGATGCCGCTTCCCACAGTGTGAAATGGTAGGGGACGATCATCGGCCAAAGGCTGATCGCGATGCCGAGATAGGACAAAAGGAAAAGCACGATCGCGGCGACAAACGGCGCGGCGTCGGCCGAGCCGGCGAGCGCTCGCCACGCCCAGACGACAACCGCCAAAGTGGCGATCGGCACCGGCCAGAGAAACAGGATATGGCCCATGGAGAACCAGCGCTCGGCGATCCGTGGCTCCATAAACGGCGTCCACAGGCTGACGATGACAATCCCGATGACCACCCCGATCAGGCACAACCGGCCCTGCCGTCTCGCCCACTCCTGCAGGGCGCCTTCCGTCTTGATGATCAGCCACCCGGCGCCGAGCAGGCCGTAGCCGAACAGCAGCGCCAGGCCCGTCAGCACACCGAAAGGCGTCAGGAAATCGAAGGAGGTGCCGCTAAAATGCCGGCCGTCCACTCGGAAGCCCTGAATAAAGGCGCCAAGTACCATGCCTTGCGCAAACACTGCAACGAACGAGCCCGCCTGGAATGCATGGTCCCAAAACGCCCGGCGACTGGCACCCTGGAAGCGAAACTCGAAGGCGACACCGCGGAATATGAGCGCGATCAGCATCACCAGGATTGGGAAATACACGGCCGGGATGATGATCGCGAACGCCAACGGAAACGCCGCGAGAAGGGCGACGCCGCAAAACACCAGCCAAGTCTCGTTGCCGTCCCAGATCGGCGCGATCGAGTTCATGATCAGTTCCCGATCGGCCGCGTCATGGGCAAAGCCGTGCAGCATCCCGACCCCGAGGTCGAAGCCGTCGAGCAGGACGTAAAGGAACACGCCCAATGCAATGAGCGCCGTCCATACACCGACGAAACTGAGGGTAGGCTCGGTCATCGGACTTCCTCGGATTGCGGCGAGGACGGCAGTCGGCGGACCGGCAGCTGCGGCCGCCCCGCCTCGACCGGTGCCGGCGCGGCCTCGCGGGGGCCTTTGCGCACCAGGCCGAGCATGAAGGTCAGGCCGGTCGGGTAGACCAGCAGATAGGCGACGGCATAGACGAGCAGCGACACGAGAACGTCCCGTCCGCTGAGCGACGGCGTGACCGATTTCGCGGTCCGCAACAGGCCGTAGACGGTCCAGGGCTGGCGGCCCACCTCGGTGGTCGTCCATCCGGCCAGCACCGCGATAAACCCGATCGGGATCGTGACCTGGCACGCCCGTAGATACCAGCTGGTGTCGAACAGCTTGTGGCGATAGCGCAGCCACCAGCCGGTCGCCACCAACAGCAACATCAAGACGGCGAGGCCGACCATGATGCGGAAGGCCCAAAAGACAATTGCAACCGGCGGCCGCTGGTCGGTCGGAAAGTCCTTGAGGCCTTGAATGGTGCCGTCGAGCGAGTGTGTCAGAATGAGACTACCGAGATAGGGCACCTCGACCGCATAATCGTTGCGCTCGCGGCTCTGATCGGGAAGCGCGAACAGGGTCAGCGGCACCTCGGAACCGGTGTTCCAGAGTGCTTCGATCCCGGCGAGCTTGGCCGGCTGGTAGCGTCGCGTATTGAGGCCGTGCTGATCGCCGATGAACATCTGCAGCGGCACGAGCACGGCCAACAGTGAGAGGGCAGTCGTCATCATGACCCGCCCCTCGTCGTGAAACAGGCCGCGTCTGACCGTATAGGCCCCGACGCCCAGCACGACGAACCCAGTCGTCACGTAGAAGGCAACGACAGTGTGGGCGAACCGGTACGGGAAGGACGGGCTGAAGACGATCTGCAGCCAATCCATCGGATAGAACCGGCCGCCGACGATGGCGTAGCCGACTGGCGTCTGCATCCAGCTGTTTGCGGCGAGGATCCAGAACGAGGAAAAGAGGGCACCGAGCGCGACCATCAGCGCGGCGACAAAGTGCGCCCAGGCCGGCACCAAGGTGCGGCCGAACAGCAGAACCCCGAGGAATGCCGCTTCGAGAAAGAAAGCGGTCAACCCCTCATAGGCCAAAAGCGGGCCGATGATGTCTCCTGCGGTTTCGGACAGGCCGCTCCAATTGGTGCCGAATTGGAACGGCATTACGATCCCGGTCACCACCCCCATGCCGAACGCGACCGCGAAGATCCGAATCCAAAAGTTTGAGACGCGGAGGTAGACACCGCGTCCGGTGGCGCGATGCAGCCCTTCGAGCAAGGCGACGTATGACGCGGCACCGACGGTAAATGCCGGCAACAGGATGTGCCAGCCGATGACCCAGGCGAATTGCATTCGTGAAAGAAGAAGCGGATCGAGGGTCATCAGAACTTAACCTCCCGCAATCAGACCCAATCTCGATGTTGCGCCCTACCGAACGCAAGATCGGCTATGGGGTTACTCCCGTCAATCGCGATCGCGGGCTATTGGCAGCATCACACCGCTTCCGGCCGTTCCCATCCGCCCGAGGCACTCATTGCCGGCAGCCGCCGGATTGCCGGTGCACAAATTAGCGGCGACACGGTCGCAAACTGCACGTCGGGCCCGATATACGGCGAGCTGAGGAGTTGCAGGCTCCGCACGCTCGATAGTCGACAAGGTGGCCGGCAGCAGTGGCTGACGGGAAATGACAACGTCGAGGACGGTCAGCCACACGGCCGCGCGGATAACAACCGGGATGCGGGCGCGGCAATTCGCAAGGAGCGTCGCTTATCGCGCGCCCAATGCGGGCGGCCGCCGGTGCGGCTGACATCTCGCGGAACCGAACTGCTGCGGGCGCGACCGACCGCCGCGGCAAAAAGACAGAGGAGGATCAGGGCGGGGTGATCCGAAACCGAAGGAAATCACTTGATGCAATGCGTGCCGTTGCGCCGATAGTCTCGAATGGATCGTCGCGTGGCGAGCGGAATTTGGGGTCTCTTTTGACTCCGTTGCGCCGGTTCCGGCCGTTCAGGTCGGGGCGTCGAGGACATGCCCGAAGGCATGCGCTAACCCCAGCCCTGTCCCTGCCGGCGTGGCATCGGCAAAGTGCGGAGCCGGCCGCACCGCTGTTCAGGCGAATTCGGGAAGGGTCTCGGTGACGAGCTCGATCTGGCCGACCGTCTCCTTGCCGAACAAGATCGGGACAGCGGCGCCGATTACGGAAAAGAGCAGCATCGTGCCAAAGAATA
>Ga0210390_10001694_pt1 | contig 20540 bp, 18 predicted proteins | sample IncBWH11OmetaG_FD_161050 | JGI IMG/M metagenome (GOLD analysis project Ga0210390, IMG submission 161050) | Forest soil microbial communities from Barre Woods Harvard Forest LTER site, Petersham, Massachusetts, United States - Inc-BW-H-11-O ... | reverse complement strand
TACTTCAGGCCAATTAATCACGGTAGAGGTCAACGCCATCTTTCTGACCGTATCTTCACTAACCCTTACACGAGTAATTCTTTCGTCTGCAGGGGTGGACTGCTCGATGGCGAACATTTGCTCGTCGGGCTGCGGGAGTCTTTCCAATTCGGTGATCTTCACCTCGATTGTTATCGCAGTGTCTGGATTGAAGACGATTCTGCGTGGGACCTGCTTTTTTCCGAACGGTGCGAAATCCTTGAATTCTGCGCCGTAGTCGGTGCTGAGATTAAATGCCGAGGTAAGTAAATTCCGATGTGGATCAAAACAAAAACTCCATCTGTCGGTCGTTGTCTGAGTATTTGTACAGACACTTGTGACTTTAGTATTGAGGCTCTTCCCGGCGTACGAACCGGCTGGACTCGAAACGTCAACGCCCGGTAGCGGCGTGAAGATAGCAGTCAGCGCATTGTTCAGCCACCAAGGGAAATAGTCACCTGAGTTCTTTTCGAGAATTTTGTCGCCGTTCGCGGTGATCGTTTGAGAAAACTCGGGGCTTTGGACGATACGTTTCCACTTCTCTGGCGTTACCCAATATTCTTCGACGTTCCCACGGTACTTCGACGTAGGATCCGTGGTCTCTACAATTTCCGCCCGAAGGTGAAAGGGAGTGCTCCCCGGAAGCGTTAACTGAGATTGTTGAAGATTATGTGCGGCCATTTCGATCCACTCGTTTTGCCCGTTTTGCGCAAAGGCAGTAGCGGCCAACACACACATCAGGACCGTCAGGAGTAGTCGCATCGTTTCTCCCGTACCTAGCACTTGAGCGCCGACATAATACTCTCCATTCGCTGCGAACGTGTGGGTTCCAGAAGCTATCGCGGCTATTTGATGCGGGCAAGTCCTGATTAACGCCGTTATCGGAAACTGCCCCAACACGCGACACGCCCACCCTTGACACCCCTCCGCGCCCTCTGCTATTTTGAGACGTTCTTGATAGAGGAGCGGAAGCCACCAGTAACCGAGCCGTAATTTCCGAGACGCTTCGGAGGCTTGAGTGAAAAGGGCACAGGTACTAAATTCCGCCGAAGTCGTCGCCGGAAGCTCACTCCGCGACGGTTGGGGGGCCAGGCTAATACCTGCCCACTGTCATCCGTTGAAAAACGGATGGAGCGCTATTGGGAAGAAAGCCGCCTCCGCTTCACCCGCGGCTTTTCTTTTCCTCCCTCCATTCTTTTTTCACCAGAAGACCCCAGAACGCGGCCGCAATTCGTCCGCAAATATTTTCACAACGGTGAAATGTTGGATCTCTTCGAACTAACCCGCGCGCTAGTGGACATCGAGTCCGTCACCAACAACGAAGAAGCCGTCGCCTCTTTCCTCCTCGGCCTCCTCTCGGACTTGACCGCCCGCACCGGCGGCGCCGTCGAACGCTGCCCAGTCGAAGCCAATCGCTTTAATGTCTTCGCGCATTGGGGCATCCCGCTCGTCACCCTTTCCACGCACATGGACACCGTCCCGCCCTTCTTCGCATCCCGCGAAGATTCCGAATTCATCTGGGGCCGCGGTTCCGCGGACGCCAAAGGCATCATCGCCAGCATGATCGCCGCAGCCGAAAAATTGCTGGCCGAAGGCGCTCGCAATTTCGGTCTGCTTTTCGTAGTCGGCGAAGAACGCAACAGCTCCGGTGCGCTCGCTGCTGCGCGCGATCCCCGCGGCTCGCGTTTTCTGATCAACGGCGAACCTACGGACAACAAGCTAGTCCTCGCCGCCAAAGGCATCCTGCGCTATGAAATCGAAGCCACCGGCCGCCTCGCTCATTCCGCCTATCCCGAACTCGGCGAATCCGCAATCGACAAACTCCTCGACGCCCTCCAGGAAATTCGCAAAATTCCTCTCCCCGAAGACCAGCTGATGGGCCGCACCACCCTCAACATCGGTGTAATCTCCGGCGGCCGCGCCCCCAACGTAATTCCCGATGCAGCCCGCGCCGAAATTTCCTTCCGCACCGTTGATTCCGGTGACACGCTGCGCCAAGCCGTCACTCGCGCCGTCGCCGGCCGCGCCGCAGCCAAAGAAGCCTTCTCCGGCCCGCCGATGCGCTTCACCTCGTTCGACGGCCTTGAATCCACGGTGGTCTCCTACACCACCGACGTTCCCGCATTTGCCAACACCTGGGGCCAACCGTTTCTGATCGGACCCGGCAGCATCCACGTAGCCCACACGTCAGAAGAACGCATCGCTAAAAAAGAACTCCTCGAAGCCGCCGAAATTTACAAGAAAATGGTCGCGCAACTCGTTACGCGCGCCAGCGAGGCCCAACGCCCATGAACCTCGCCATCATCGGTCACGGCAAAATGGGCCGCCTCATCGAGCAGCTCGCGCCCGAATACGGCTTCGCCGTCACCACGCGCCTGAACAGCGCAAACAATCACGACACAAGTGGCATCACAGGTAACAATTTCGCTGGCGTGGACGTCGCCGTAGATTTTTCCACCGCCGCAGCAGCGCCGCAAAACATCGCCCGCCTCGCCGCCCTGCAAATCAATACCGTCGTCGGCACCACCGGCTGGACGCAACAGCTGCCGCAAGTGCAAGCAAGAGTCCGCGACAGCGGCATTGGCCTCGTCTGGAGTCCCAACTATTCCGTCGGGGTCAACATTTTCCTGCAACTAGCCTCCGAAGCCTCCCGCCGCATCGCCAGCTACAGAGAATACGGTGCATGGGCCTGGGAAATTCATCACGCCGCGAAAAAAGACGCGCCCAGCGGCACCTTGCTCAAAGTCGTTGACGAAATGCACCGCGCCGACCCCAGCAGGGAAGTCTCCGTCAGCTCCAATCGCGCCGGCGCCCATCCCGGCACCCACGAAATCGGTTTCGATTCGGCCGCCGACTCGCTCACCATCCGCCACACCGCCCGCAGCCGCGAAGGTTTCGCCCGCGGCGCACTGATCGCAGCCCGCTGGGTAGCAGGCCGCCACGGCTGGTTCGAATTCCGCGATGTCCTGTCGGATCAAGACTCAGCGCTTAGTCAGCGCACCGCTTCAGCCGGGCAGAAGTAATGTACACACACAACCTTTTGCATTCCGCGCGCCACACGAGGATGATGAATCTGTGAAAATCTCGAACACCACCGCCGGCCGATCCAGCACACTCTCACCAGCGCCGCCACCCCTCCGCGCCGGCTCCTTCCACCTCCAAAACAGCCAATTTCTATTCGATACAAATGAACGGTTTCCTCTGCGCCCCGATCTCGCAACGCAAACAACACAAAGCAAAGCACTTCGCTCGTTCCATGCGGTCCAAATGAACGGTTTTCTCTGCACCCCAATCTTGCAACGCAAACAAAAAGAAGCACTTCACTTTTTTCTATTCAATACAAATGAACAGTCGCACAAATCTCGGAATTCACCCAATAGACCTAGTTTCAACGAGCAGTGAAGGAGACAAAATGTTCACAGGATGCGGCACAGCACTAGTAACTCCCTTTTGCCAGAATCTGTCCCTCGACGAACCCGCGCTTAGACGTCTAATCCGCCGCCAAATCGACGCCGGCATCGACTTCCTCGTCCCCTGCGGCACCACCGGCGAAAATCCCACCCTAACCCGCGCCGAACATCTGCGTGTAGTCGAAATCACGCTGGAAGAATCGAACGGCCAAGTCCCAATCCTGGCCGGCGCCGGCGGCTACAACACCGCAGAAGTAATCGAACTAGCCAAAGACCTCGAGTCCCTGCACGCAGACGGCATCCTCTCCGTCACTCCCTACTACAACAAGCCCACGCAAGAGGGCCTCTACCAACATTACAAAGCGATAGCCGCGGCCATCTCGATCCCGATAATCGTTTACAGCGTCCAGGGCCGCACCGGCGTGAACGTCGAGCCAGCCACCCTCGTACGCCTCGCAAAAATCGAAAATATCGCCGGTGTAAAAGAAGCCTCCGGCAACATCGGCCAAATCGCCACAATCGTCAGCCAAGCTCCCGCAGACTTCTCAGTCCTCTCAGGTGACGACGCCATCGCCCTCCCCGTAATCGCTCTAGGCGGCCACGGGGTAATCTCCGTTGCGGCCAACGAAATTCCAAAAGAAATGGCCGCGCTAGTCCACGCCTGCCTCGACAACAATTTCACCAGCGCCCGCGAACTGCAAAAACAATATCTCCCGCTCATGGAAATGAATTTCATCGAGTCAAATCCGGGTCCAGCCAAAGCCGCCATGGCCGAAATGGGACTGCTCGAACCAGTCTGGCGTCTCCCGCTCGTAGCTCCCAAAGCAGAAAATCTGCAAAAAATCCGTGGCGTGCTCGAATCCACTGGGCTCCTGGGAAAGGTGCATGCCGCAGCAACAAATTGAGCAGCTCATTGAGCAGATCTTCGATCAACCGCCGGAAAAATACCTGCCGACGCACCTGGCGCTCTTCCAGTCCTTCAAAGACGCGCTGAATGCAGGCGAAGTGCGCGCCGCCGAACCCGACGAAAAATCACCGTCAGGCTGGCGCGTCAACAGCTGGGTGAAGAAAGGCATCCTCGTCGGCTTTCGCATCGGCGCCATCACGGACATGTCCATCGATCCCCTGCGCCAGCCGTTCTTCGACAAGTCCACCTATCCTGTCAAGCACATCACTGCTGCCAGCTCAGTCCGCATCGTTCCCGGCGGCTCCAGCATTCGCGACGGCGCGTTCATCGGCAAAGGCGTCACCTGCATGCCGCCCATGTTCATCAACGTGGGCGCGTACGTCGGCGACCAGACAATGATAGATTCTCACGCGCTGGTAGGCAGCTGCGCGCAACTCGGAAAAAGCTGCCACATTTCCGCCGCAGCCCAGATCGGCGGAGTTCTCGAACCCGTAGGCGCCATGCCCGTAATCATCGAAGACGAAGTTTTAGTAGGAGGGAACTGCGGCGTGTACGAAGGCACCATCGTAAAACGCGGCGCCGTCCTCGGCACCGGCGTGATTCTGAATCACTCCACTCCGGTTTATGATGTAGTGCGCGGCGCAGTGTACATCGCCGCCGAAAATCAGCCGCTGATCATTCCGGAAAAAGCAGTAGTAGTCCCCGGCTCGCGCCCGATCAACCGCGGCCAGGGAAAAGATTGGGGCCTATCCCTGTACGCTCCCGTAATCGTAAAATATCGCAATGCAAAAACCGATCTGCGCGCCCAACTTGAAGATTTGCTCCGCTAACGCTGACGGCCGAAGGCACTCTTGACTCCAATTCCAACAAAACCAAACAGAAAACGGATCGTCCTCGCCGACCCTACCGACTACACGCCGCACTTCGCCTATCGCCAAAAATCGCTCGAATGTGAAAACGTTCCGCTCTCCCGCATCGCCGAAAAATGCGGCACCCCGACGTACGTTTACAGCAGCGCCAGCATCCTAGAAGCCTACCGCCGCTTCACCAGTGCCTTTCGCGCGATCCCGCACTCGATCTGTTACGCCGTCAAAGCCAACTCAAATCTCTCAATCCTCAAATTGCTAGCCCGCGCCGGCAGCCACTTCGACATTGTCTCCGGCGGCGAACTCCATCGCCTCCGCCACATCGGCGTCTCCGGCAAACGCATCGTTTTCTCGGGCGTCGGAAAATCCAAAGAAGAAATCCGCGAAGCGCTCCAGTCCGGCATCCTCCTCTTCAACGTCGAATCCGAATCCGAGCTCGACGTCCTAGCCGCCGAAGCCGCCCGCCTTCGGCTCCGCGCCCCCGCCGCCCTCCGCGTAAATCCTGACGTAATCGCAGGCGCCCACGCGCACATCTCCACCGGCCATCATCGCCACAAATTTGGCATTGATTGGGACGACGCTCGCCGCCTATATCTCGACACATCCCGCGTAAACCACATTTCTTGGCAGGGAATCAGCGCGCACATCGGTTCGCAAATCCTCGGCGTCGCGCCCTTTCGTCGTGCCGTCGTCCGCGTCTCGTCGTTCGTCCGCGAACTAGCACGAGCCGGAATAAATTTATCGTATCTGGATTTGGGAGGCGGCCTCGGCATTCGCTACACCCGCGAGAGTCCACCCGACCTGAAGGCCTACGCCCGCGCCATCCTCCCGCACATCCGCACGCTCGGATGTCGTCTGCTGCTAGAACCAGGCCGCGCCATCGTTGGTCCCGCAGGCGTCTTGCTTATGCGCGTCATCCACATCAAACGCAATCGCGACAAAATTTTCGTAGTAGTGGACGCCGCCATGAACGATTTCATTCGTCCTGCGCTCTACCAAGCCATTCACCCGATCACGCCCGTGGTCCGCAGCAGCAACAGAAGCGCCAATGTCGCCAAAGCAGACATCGTCGGCCCCGTCTGCGAGACGGGTGACTGCTTCCTTCACGATTGGCCTCTGGAATTGCCGAAAACAGGTGACCTGCTGGTGTTGTGGGGTGCCGGCGCCTACGGTTTCGCTCAGTCCTCGAACTACAACTCGCGCCCGAAAGCCGCCGAAATTCTAGTAAACAAAAATAAATTCAAAATAGTCCGTAGCCGTGAATCACGCGCCGACCTGATCCGCGGCGAATAGCTCCGCGACCCAACCAGCGCCGCGAAGTCGTTAAGCTCCGCGCCCATCGTGATGCGCCCAGGCCTCTTCATTCGCCCGCAATCGTCGCTGCGTCTCTTTCGCTTGCTGCCGCTCCCGCGCCTTCGCTCGCGCTCGCCCAATCTTGATCGAAGCGTTGAATATCGCGCCCACCGGCATAAATCCGCCCAATTTGTGCGCCGCCACCGCCGCCAATCCCATTGAAGCCACGCATCCGCACGATCCGCAATCCGGTGTCCCCCCAAACTGGCACGGCGTAATCTCCGAAGTCAGGTCCGCCGACAGAGTTCGAGTCGTCTGCGCAAAAACGCACTCCTCCGGCGAATGTGGCGGTGAAGCAAACTGCCGAATCAAAGACTCCGACATATCCAGCTTCGGATATTTTTTCCGCAGCACCAGCATGTCCGCAATCGCCTGCGCGCGCTCCGCCGCCGTCAACATCTCTGGCAAATCATCCCCAACCTGCGGCGTGAACAAACTGAACCACACTTTCTTGATTTCCGGCCGCGGCGTCCAAAATTCCAGAAACTCCGCCAAGTATCCCGGACGCTTCATCATCTGTCCCGTCACCGTGCAATGCACAGTCACGCTCTGCCCCGCGATATTTTTCAAAATCCGGTCGTACGTTGCAGGCGCCCGCCGCGCATCATGTTCCGGCTGCAAGCCATCAATCGAAACCGCCACGTGCAGCAGCGGCATGTTTGCCCAACCAGCCCCCAACGTCCGGAATGCGCTAGTCACCACCTGCACGTGAATCCCGCGCGCAAACAATTGCGGCAGCAGCAATTCCAATTCGCGATAACGCACCAGCGGATCCCCTCCCACGATTGAAAGGTGCAGAGGCTTCAGCCGGTCCACGATTTCCAGTACGCCATCCACCAGCGCTTGTCCCTTGTGATCGATCAGTTGCCGCAAAGTTTGCCCGCCGCCCAGATGCGCGTCCTCATAGGCATAGCATCCCGGACACCGCAAAGGGCACTCGCGCGTGATCTCGATTGAAAGTGTAGGCTGCTCGCCCCTCAGGATCTTGCCCCACGCCTGAATAATCTCCGAAGTGTACATCGACGATGATCCTTTCCCGCCCTACCTCGAGCGTATGCCCTGTGTGTGAGGTATTTATTGTTCGCGCCGCGCGACCGCGGGCGCCGGAAGTTGCCTGCGAGTGGAAAATCAGTGGGCCTTTCTCAGCCTTGTCCGAAACCAGCAGGCACCGACCGTTTATCGGATGCACCCGCCCAAAAAATCGTTGGCCAAATTCTCCGCGCCCGAGGAGTTGATTCGCGAGTAATTATAGAACCTCCCATTGCCCGTCGGCAGGGATCTTACGCTCCACCGCGCCTGAGTCCGCGTCAGCTCCCATCCGCGCCGCACGCTCGCCATCAGCCCGCCGCAACTACTCCGTGTACATCAGCAACATCACGCCCAGAGCAATCATGAATATCGGCCAAAGCTTGTTGAATACTGGGCGCCATTTCCCGCTCGTATCCGCCAGACCCTTCGCCAGCGCCACTCCCACTCCCGCGCCCGCAAATCGCAAATGCTGGTGCTGCACGTGCTCCATCGTCTGCATCGCATCCGGCCCGTGCATTCCCCCGTGATGATGGAATAGCAGCATCGTCGCGCCCGCCAGCGCCAGCACCGGGAAGGCCCACGCGCTCCACAAGCCGCGCAATCGCCCGCTGGTGCGCAGCGTTGCCACCACCCCCAGCGCCAGCAGAATTGCCGCAAAAGTTTTGTGCTGCGCCACTTCCACGTTGTGCGTCACCGCATAATAAAAACTCTGGTATCCAAATGGCCAGATTTCCGTGTCGCTGAAAACCAGCAGAAATACCCCAGCAAGCAGCAAGCACGCCGCCCACGCATAGCGAGACTCCGGCCAGCGGCTTGCCAATCTATCCTGCGCCAAAAAAAACAAAGCTGCCAAAATCAGCAGTAACCCCGCAAGGTGATGGTTGAATTCGCTCTCGCGCTTGTCCGCCAGTTGCTTCGCCAGCACCTCCGGCGTCGGCACCGGCGCAGCAACCTCCATGTGCATCCCCGGCATGTCGTCCATCCCTTCCATGCCGCTCATCGCTGGTTGCGGAGCAATATTCGGATGCCGCGTCCATGCCGGCGCCGAAAAGAACACCACCATGATCACCAGCAGTACCAAAGTTCCTGCGATCCACAACATTCGTTCACGTCCAGTCCCAAACACTCTCGCGGATCCCCCTTTTCTCTAAATCCCAGCGTAAAACTGTTTGAACCCCTCGTCGCCCACCCGATCTACTGAGTGCCAAGCCACGCGGTTGCCACAGTCGTTCCGCAAACTCAAGCCCGGTCACTCGCAGTCGCGCCTGGAACACGCGAAGTGCTGCCTTTTCTTGCCGACGGCTTCCCGAAACTTGACATTCCAGTGTACACTCTTTGAGCCACGCTGATGAGTGGTCCCTCGATCGCCGCCGTCATTTATTTCGTTAGCTACGGCGCGCGAAGGGTTTTATATTCTAACCGGCGTTAACCCTAACCCCCAGCAAAGTTGGATGCTGCGATTCCGGGCTTAGGCTCGGGACCGAGCAATTTTTACAAGAGAGGACGAAAACGTGAAAAAGACTTTGTGTGTTGTGGCACTTGGCTTGGTTGCGACGCTCCCGCTGTTTGCTCAGAAGAAGGTGGATGATCGCCTGGAAAAATCGGCCACCGCGATGCAGGCTATTTTGTCAGGTGACAAAGGCCTGCCCACTTCCATTCTCGATAAAGCCGACTGCGTGCTGATTTTTCCGAGCGTGAAGAAGGTAGCGATCGGCATTGGCGGGAGCTACGGCCGCGGCGAATTGGTTTGCCGCAAGGGTTCCGACATGTCCGGTTCGTGGGGCGCTCCTGCAATGTACGCTCTCGATCAGGGCAGTCTCGGCGTGCAGCTCGGTTCCACGGCCACTGATTTCGTGCTCGTGGTTATGAGCCACAAAGGCGTCGAACAAATTCTGAATGGCAAGACCAAACTCGGCGGCAACGCAGCCGCTGCGGCTGGTCCCACCGGCGCGCAGGCCACTGGCTACAATGCCGATGCCATGAAGGTTGACGTGCTCACCTACTCGCGTTCCAAGGGGCTCTTTGCCGGCGTATCGCTGGAAGGCGCCTCGATGGACTCGGACCACGATGCCAACAAGTCGCTGTACGGTAAGGAAATCACCGCCCAGGAGATTATTTCGGGCTCCGTGCCGACACCAGACTCGGCTCATTCGCTGATCAGCTTGCTGGACCACTCGTCACCGGCCCGCAAATAACGAACATCAGCAGAAAATCAGGACGCGCACGCCACGGAGCGCAGCAACGCGCCAAGTACCGCTCCGTGGTGTCGTCGCGTTTGCTCGCTACCACGCCTCAGATCGTCTTGTCCTTCGAATAACACAGCCGCTCCAGGTTGCACTCCGAGCACTTCGGCGTGCGTGCATTGCACACCCGCCGCCCGTGCCATATCAACTGGTGCGAAAAAATAATCCACTTGTCCCGCGGAATTATCTGCATCAAATCCTGCTCGATCTTTTTCGGGTCGGTGTTCTTCGTCAGGTCCAATCGCTGCGAAAGCCGCTGCACGTGCGTATCCACCACCACGCCTGACGCAATCCCGAAGCCCGACCCCAATACCACGTTCGCCGTCTTCCGCGCCACCCCCGGCAACGTCAGCAGCGCCTCCATCGTCTGTGGCACTGTTCCGTCGAACTCCTCCAGGATTCTCTTGCTCGCACCCATGATGGATTTCGTTTTGTTGCGGAAAAATCCCGTCGGCCGAATCTCCTGCTCCAGCGCGCGTGGATCCGCATACGCAAGCGCGCGGGCATCCGGATATTTTGGAAATAAATCCTTGGTGACGATGTTGACGGTCACATCGGTGCATTGCGCGGAAAGAATCGTCGAAATCAGCAGCTCAAACGGACTCTTGTGGACCAGCTCGCAGCTTGCTTCCGGATAAGCTTCGTCCAACCCCCGCAAAATCGCGCTAACCCGCGCCGGATTCGGTCCGCGCCCAAACGCCAATCCACCCGCGGATTTTCGTGCGCCGCCAGCCGCGGCAGCCCCGCCGCGCGTCGTTTTCGCCGCCCGACTCGCAGACCTTCCCGCCGTCGCAGACTTCTTCTTCTCGTTTTTCTTTTTTATTTTGGCCATCAGGCCGAAGAATATACCACACGCAGAGGGCCGCTCGCGTTAGCTCAGAAGGATCTTCAGCCCCGCCGTCAAGCCCCGCAAGGAGAAGAGCTTTAACCCCTTAAGCCGTCACTTACCACTTGCCACTCATCACTCGCCACAGCCTTCCTCACACCGCAAAAAATAAATTCTGCGCAAACGGCCACTCCGCATCGAACCACTGGCGCTCGCAACGGAACCCCGTCCGCTCACCCATCTGCACCACTTCCGAAAGGTTATATTTGTGCGAACTCTCCGTCCAGATCGTCTCGCCCTCGCGCAAATTAAATCGCTGCCCCGCCGCCTGGATCGTTACTCGCTGCCACACCTTCGACCGCAAATGCATTTCCACGCGCCGCTCGCACTCGTCATAACGCGCCACATGCTCAAATTGCCGCAGATCAAAATCCGCCCCCAGCTCTCGATTGATGCGCGCCAGCAAATTCAGATTGAATGCCGCCGTCACTCCCGCCGGATCAGCATACGCCAGCAGCAATTGCGCGATGGGCTTCTCCAGATCCGTCGCCAGCAACAAGGCGTCGCCTTCGCTCAAAATCCGCCGCACTTCCCGCAAAAATTGATCGCCTGCCGGACGGTCAAAATTTCCGATCGTGCTGCCCAGGAACAGCACCAATATGCGCTCGCCCTGACGCCGCCGTGCCGCCACTTCCTGCAGTCCTTCCAGGTACGCGCTCTCGAATCCCACAATGCTCACGCGATCCATCTGCCCGATTTCCTGTTGACAGCGCGAAAGCGCACTCCCCGAAATATCAATCGGATAATAATTCACCCGCTGCCGTTTGGAGAGTGCCTGCAGCAGCAAACGCGTCTTCTGCCCGCTGCCGCTTCCCAACTCCGCCACCAGAACCGGCGTAGGCAGCAGCGACACAATCTCGTGCGAATCTCGCTGCAGCAATCGCATCCCCGCGCGGCTCAGGCCGTACTCCGGCAACAAACAAATCACATCAAAAAGCGCCGAGCCCACTTCATCGTACAAATACTTTGAAGGGAGCTCTTTCTGCCCCGGGTTGCTGAGCCCCACCACCACGTCACCAGAAAATTCCGCCGCCGCAATCGCCGCAGCTGGCGAAACGCCCGCGCTTGCCATACGTGGTGCGGATGCCATTGGCTATTCCTCCGTACAACGGAAGCTGCTGTAGATATAAGGATAATTAGGCTGAAACCAGTTCCGATACGAACGCCGCAGCATGCACGCATCGGTGCGCGACGAACCGCCTTTCATCACGTAATGTTTCCCGTCGAAAAAATCCGCCGAATATCCGCGATAGAATTCGAACGGCTCAAATCCCGGCAGCGGCCCGAATTCCGTGGACGTCCACTCCCATCCATTCCCCAGCAAATCGAAAACTCCAAATGCGCTCCCGCCCTCCGGGTGCTCATCCACCGCGGACGGGTCCCAGCGCTCCTGATTGAAATTTCCGCGCCAGAATTCCGGCGCCTCTTCGCCCCACGGATACGCACGCTCGCGCCCTTCCGGCGTGCCATACGCCGCGCGCTGCCACTGCTCTTCGGTCGGCAGCTTTTTTCCTGCCCATCGCACGTATGCCGAAGCCTCCGCATGGCTCACGTACACCGGCCAAGAAGGCGGCAAAGGAATCGAGCCAAACATACCGCGGTATTCCCACTTCGTCTTCGCGTCTTCCGCCGGCGATGCGCTCGCGCGCTTCCAGAAATGCGGATGCTCCAACTTTTGCTTGCGCACCCAATCCCAATCTTCCGTCCGCCAATATTTCCCGCTCTGGTATCCGCCCGCCTGCACGAACTTCAAATATTCCGCGTTCGTCACCGGATACGCACTGATCGAAAAACTCGGCACCAGCACTCGCTGCATTCCAAATTCATTGTCCCAGCCAAACGCCAAACTATCGCGCGGCTGCCCCAGCGTCGCAATCCCCGAAGGGATCGTCGCCTGCGTGGGATCCGGTGCGGGCCGCTGATCAATCGCCGGCCCGGCCTGCGGCAGTTTTTTCTCGATCGCCAGGTTGTGCAGCAAATACGCCAGCGTCTCTGCGTGCATCAGCCGGTGTTCGATCGCCACATTCAGCAGCTTGCCGATCTCAGGAGACGCCGCCAGCGCCCGCGTCACGCTCGGATCGCGCAATCGCTCATCCAATCGCGTGCGCACCTGCCGGTTATATCGTTCCACCTGCGCGATTTCGGGCCAGTCGCTCGCCTGATCGTTCGGCAATCCGCCGCCCACTGGATCAATCCCAAACGCAAAAAGTTTGTCGAAAGGCGAGTCTTCCAATCCTAGCCCGAGCGCGGGGCTCAGCAAATTCCGGTCGAACGCCTCCAAATGCCCCAGATAAAAAATCAGCCGGTGCCGCTCTGGAATCGGCCGTTCGTAATAAGAATTCGGCGGCAGCACTGCAAATAACGCGTCGGTGTTCGCGCGCGCACTCTCCAGGCGCGTCAATAGCGATGGTTCTAGCTTGCTCACTACTCGGGAAGCGGTCACGGTTCACCTCAAAGAGGGGGGAGTCCCTTTCTACCTCTTCCGTTGGTCTCGCGGCAAGCTATTTCGTTAGCAGACTGATTGGATGCCCGGCGCTTCAGGAAGGTGCAACGTTTCCGGGCGCAATCACATACAGTAATTTCCTGAAAGATTTGCCGCGATGACTGTAGACGTTTTTCTGCTCCGCAGTCAATTCCGCGTAAGTCCGCCCCAGCTCTTCGAACAGAAATATCGGGTCGTACCCAAATCCGCCAGTCCCGCGCGGCTCTTCCGTGATCACGCCGCTCGCCAAATCCGAGACCACCGCAACCGCTCGTCCTGACCGCGCCACAGCCGTCACGCAAACAAATCGCGCCCGCCTTTCCGCACCAGTCTTATCGCGCATTTCGCGCAACAGTTTCCGCACGCGATCTGCATCGGAAGCGCCCGGCCCCGCATATCGCGCGGAAAAAACTCCCGGCGCGCCCCCGAGTGCTGGTACTACCAGCCCGGAATCATCCGCCAGCACTGCCTCATCCGTGAACCGGCAGTAATGCAACGCCTTCCCCGCGGAATTTTCAGCAAATGTCGGAGCAGACTCCTCGAAGGAAGGGAACTCGCCAAAACGCAGCAACAATTCAATCGCAACGCCAGACCCGCGCGCCAACTCCACGTACTCGCGCAGTTTTCCAGCATTCGAAGACGCCAGAAACAATCTCATGAGTGGACGATCCGGAAGGGCGGGGCTTCAGTTCATCCTGAGATCCTGGTAGTACCAGGATCGAAGGGCCCCCCGCCACTCACTGCAAGAAGAAGGGCTTTAGCCACTGAAGCCGCGTTCCCGCGTGTCGCGGCTAATTTATATAACGGCTCACGCCGCCGCGTCCCGCGTTATTTGCTGCGCGCCACAAATTTAATCTGCAACAATTCCTGCTGCGCCTTTACCAACTGCCGTATCCCGCCCGCCGCCAATTTCAGCAAATCCTGCAGCTCAACGTCCGTATAAGGCCGCCCTTCAGCGCTCGCCTGCACCTCGACGAACTCCCCGCTCCCGGTCATCACCACATTCATGTCTACCTGCGCGCGCGAATCTTCTTCATACTTCAAATCCAGCAACAATTCGTCATCCACGATCCCCACGCTTGTAGCCGCCAGAAAATCCATTAGCGGCACTTTGCGCAAAATTCCCGCCGCCACCATCCGCTCCAGCGAAAGCGCCAGCGCCACATACGCGCCCGTCACTGAAGCCGTCCTCGTCCCGCCGTCTGCCTGAATCACGTCGCAATCCAGCCACACCGTCCGCTCGCCCAGCCCTTTCAAATCCGTCACCGCGCGCAAAGTCCGCCCGATCATCCGCTGAATTTCCAGCGTCCGCCCTGATTGTTTTCCGCGGCTCGATTCTCGCGGCGTGCGATTCTCCGTCGAACGCGGCAGCATCCCGTATTCGCCCGTCACCCACCCGCGCCCCTTGCCCTTCAGAAACGACGGCACTCCATCTTCCACCGTCGCCGTCACAATCACCCGCGTGTCGCCCGCCTCAATCAGCGCGCTCCCCTCCGCATGTGGAATAAAATCCGGCGTGATCTTCACCGGCCGCAATTGGTCAGCCGTACGTCCGTCAACTCGCAAGAATAATTCTCCCTTCAGAGTTCCGCAGTGGGTCCCACAGAAATTTGTAGCTCCAAGTGTGACGACTACCCCGGCAACTGTCAACTTTCTGGAAAACGGATTCGCACGTAAGGCGTTCGAGGATATCTATGGGCCCGAACAATCGCCACTCGAGATAAATAAGTAGCTCGTCAATCTCTGTTTAGTTACCATAGCCCACGAATAGGACACGGATGGACTTTTTCAAGCGCACCGCCAAAATCGACATCGTCGCAAGTTCAGGAATCCTCCGCGTGACGATTCCACCGAGACGGCGCTGGTTTCTAATCCTCGCCGTAATCGCTGCGGACGTGGTCTTTGCGGCTATCATCTACAGCAATTGGGCGACGACCTCGGTTGGGATTCGCATAGTCTTCATTTGTGGGATCATCAGCAGTGCTTTCAGCTTGTCCTACCAACTCTTGGTGACGCAAATCATCGAGTTTGACTCGTTGCGGCTGACGGTCTGCAAAGAATTTCACGGCTTGGAGCGTAAGCGAGAGTATCAGGTCGCGGATTGCAGTGACCTGGAGTGGGTACGCACGGCCAAAGGACGGTCCGAGGGATTGCAGTGCAAGATCGGATGGCGAAAAGTGATGGTCGGTAAGGATCTATCAGAAGAAGAAGCCGCCGAAGTGCTCGCGGCCCTCCAACAGAATCTGCCAGCCGTCGCTCAAAGGATTTGCTCGTATGCAGATAGCAAGGATCAATTCATTACTCTACGACTCGGCAGATAAGGGTGGTCTCGGTGCGAGTGCCGCGCCACGATCACGTCAGCTCTACTGCAGCGCCACCACACCCTTCACATAATCGGCAGCATTCATCCCGCCAGCCAACGCCCCCTGCACATCTCCCAGCGACGAATACCGGTGCGTAATAAACGGCCTCACGGAAATTTTCCCCTGCTCGATCAACCGCAAAGCCCGCGTATAAGTAGAAGGCCGCCCGTCCTTCTCAAATCCTCCCGAGGCCCCCACCGGCGTCACCAAGCTAGGCTCTTTGAACATCACATTATTCAGCAAACTCAGTTCTACTCCCGCGTGCCCATGCCCATAAAGCAGCACCGTCGCCTGCTTCCGTATCAACGACGAAATCGCCGCAAACGCGCGCCCCTGCCCAGACGCCTCAATCAGATATTCCACGCCGCCACCCTTGGTATGCTCGCGCACCGCCGCGCCCATTTCGCCATCAGTCGGATCCAGCACCACATCCGCGCCGAATTTCTTAGCAAGTCCGCGCTTCATTTCATTCGGTTCGCTCACCATCAACAATCCGTCATAACCTAGCACCCGCCGCAAGTACTGCAAAAATAACAATCCCGACGGCCCCGCGCCACAAATCAATACGTGCCGCACTCGCCGCTCCGGCGAAGCCGCGGCATGTCCAATCCCATACCGCGCATGCGCCCGCGCCACCGCATCCGAAGAATGAATCACGCAACCCAGCGGCTCAGAAAGCGCCGCCTCGCGCATGTCCAAATCCGCAGTAAGCCGCACCGCATTGCTGGCCGGCACGGCGATAAATTCCGCCAACCCGCCAGGCAGTCCCGTAATCCCGTGCTCCGTATAAAAAGCGCACTGGTGCGAATCCCCGCTCGAACAATATTCACACCGAGGCTCGCGATGGGTGCTGACGCAATTCAACCCCTGATCCATCACCACGCGGTCGCCCACTGCAAGATCGCGAACCTCCGCGCCCACTTCCGCAACCTCGCCGCTGATTTCATGCCCCAGAATCTGCGGCTTCACCGAAAGCGGAATGTTCTTCCCCGCGGAATCCGTATTGTAATTCGCGTGCCCCGAAAAAATGTGCGCGTCGGTCCCGCATATACCCACCGCCGCAATGCGCAGCAACACATCTCTCGCGCCCACCCGCGGCTGCGGAACCTCCCGCACCTCAATCCGCCCCACGTCGCAGAGCACACAAGCCTTCATCCCCGCATCCTCACCTCAGCGCCTTGCAACGCGCTCTAACGATCCAAGAACTCCACCACCACGCCCGAAATTCAGCGCGAAGGTTTTCCGCCAGAGGTTCCCGCAGCCGATGCTGGTGCCGCCAGTGGCGCCCCCGATCCACTGGTCGCCGCAGCGGGCGCAACCGCCACCACCGCCGGATTCAAGTCAAAAAATCCCGTCAAGTCCGCATGGCCCGCCAGCGTGTCCACTTCCTGCCCATGGATCAGAATTTTCAACCGGCGCGCGCCAGCCACATTGTTCTCCACCGTCCGCGCAATCGATTCCACCGCCAGTTCTTCGCTCAAAATCCCCGAAGGCGTCTCCGAAGCCAGCGCGTCGGAAAAATCCGCAATCGCCGTCCCATCCGGCAAAATGTAAAATCCCAGCAAGGTCGCATCCGCCGGCAGTGTTCTCTGCGCATCGCTCGGTGCGTCCGCAATCAAAGCATCCAGCACCTGGCGCGCGCGTTTTACCGGATCCGCCGAAAGCGGCAGCTGCGTTTCCACCGGTGCGACGCGATCCGCACCCGCCGCCCAGAAAATCTTCGCGTTCGCCATCGCATCCGTGGGCGTCGCAATCTCCGGCTTCAGCAATTCTCGGCGCTGTTGCTCCTCCGAACCTTGCTCCTGCGACAATTGTTCAATCCGCTGGTGCAGCCCGTGCAAGCTGATCAATCCAATCAGCACCGCCACCGACAAAATCCCCAGCGTTATTTTCAAATTCCGCGGCATTATTTCCCACCCGCCGTTCCAGCCGCGCCTGCCGGCAACGATCCCTGCGGTCGCATCGCCTGCACGGTCCGCTCGATCGCCGCCGCCAGCGATGCCCCCATCGCCAGCAGCGAATTCGAATCCGAAGCCGAAATGCTCGATACCTCCACCGCAATCGCCGGCGCCGCCACCGACCTTAGCTCACGCACCGCGAATCGTGAGGACGCAGGCGGCGATCCTGCAAATTTCTGCGCTAACGCCGCCTGCAACCCATCCGCCAGCTTGTGGCTGTTCTCCGAATAGGGTCGCTGCGCCTCTTCCCACACCATCAACCGACTGCTCGAGGCACTCTGCGTCGGCGTCGCGCTCACCGCGCGGGGTCCAGACGCAGTCGCCGCATCGGCGTCCGCGCTCGCACTCACTGCCGCAATAGGACTGGAGAATTGATAAGAGTAAGTCCGCGTCGCGCCCAACTGCCCCGTGGAAGAAACGTGCAAACTGATAAAAATCGCATCGCGATAAGCGTTCGCCACCGCCGCGCGATCCTCGTACGAAGGATTCGAATCATCGTTCCGCGTCATCACCACGCGAAATCCCTGCCGCTCAAATTCGCTCCGCAGCATCCGCGCGAATATCAGCACCACGTTTTTTTCCACCAGGCCGTTTTCCGCGCGCGCTCCTTGATCCGTACCGCCATGCGCCGGATTGATCACGATTACCGGCCCCGTATGCACTGGCGCTGCAGGCGGCGTCGGATTTTGCGCGGGTGCGGGCTGTTGCGGAGGTGTAGGCGGGGGTTGGGTTTGCGGCGGCGCGGGAATCTGCTCGGGCGTCTGACCGACATCCTGCCAGGCCGTCGCGCTCGCGCCGGCGGCATTCGCCAATCCGCAGCCCGCCAAAATCACAAATATAAATAGCGCTCGTCGCACGGCAAAAAGCATAGCAGAAATGCCGCCCCTCGCAGCCGCCAACAAACGCCGCCGTCGCGCACAACTAAGCATCTGCGCGGATCATCTCCGCAGCTTTTTCCGCGATCATCATCACCGGCGCATTTGTGTTTCCCGCCGGCACGCGCGGCATGATGGACGCATCCACCACCCTCAGCCCTTCGATTCCGTGTACGCGCAGCCGAGCATCCACCACCGCCCGCGCATCAATGCCCATCTTGCACGTTCCCACCGGGTGATACAGCGTTTCCAGTTCGTTCCGCAAAAACTCGGCGATCTCACCGTCCGACTGCATCGCGGTTCCCGGATGCAATTCCTCTCCGCGAAACTGGTTAAAGGCCTTCGCATGCGCCAGCCGCCGCGCCAAGCGCACTCCCGCGATCATTGTGCGCAAATCCACGTCCGTCGAAAGATAATTCGCGCGAATTGCCGGCGCATCCAGCGGATTCGTCGAACGCAACGAAATCTCGCCCCTGCTTTCCGGAGTAATCAACGTCGGCCCGAACCCGAAGCAATGCTCCTTGCGCCGCACCAGCCCGTGACCGCGGTAATAAGCCGGCCCAAACAGCAGCTGCAAATCCGGCACCGCCAATCCCACGCGCGTGCGCAAGAACAATCCCGCCTCCGCCACATTCGACGCCAGCGGCCCATTCTTCCACAGCAGCCAGCGCAAAAAATTCCCCACCGTCTCCGCGCCATCCAAGCTTATTTTCTGCGTGCACAAATATCCGACTGAAACCATCGGATGGTCCTGCAAATTTTTCCCCACTCCCGGCAAATCGTGAATCGCCGAAATCCCCGCGGCCTTCAGCTCCTCCGCCGGACCGATGCCCGAGAGCATCAGCAACTGCGGCGAATTAACCGTCCCACCAGCCAAAATCACTTCACCATCTGCGCGCGCCTCTTCCGCCATTCCGCCACGCAAAAGCCCGACGCCCACCGCGTGGCCCTTATCCATCAGCACTCGCGTCGCATGCGCCCCAGTCAGCACCGTAAGATTGCTGCGCTCCCGCGCCGGCCGCAAATATCCGTCAGCCGCCCCCCACCGCGCCCCATTTTTCTGCGTCACCTGGTAAAGCGCCGCGCCATCCTGCTCCGTACCGTTAAAATCTGGATTGCCAGCGATCCCGATCTCCTCGGCCGCCGCAAGAAATGCCCGCGTCAACGGATTCACATACCGCGGATCCGCCACATTCACCGGTCCGCCCACGCCGTGATATTCCGAAGCCCCGCGCTCCTGATTTTCCGATTTCCTAAAATACGGCAGCACCTCCGCAAATCCCCAGCCTTCGTTCCCCAAGTCGCGCCAGTGATCGTAATCCGCCCGGTTCCCGCGAATATAAATCATCGCGTTAATCGCGCTCGACCCACCCACCACTTTCCCCCGCGGCCAATACAATCGCCGCTCGTGCAAATGCGGCTCCGGCTCCGTAGCGTAATTCCAATCCACAACAGTCTTGAAAAGTTTCGAAAACGCCGCCGGAATCCGAATCTCCTTAGCCCCGCCCGCCCCGCCAGCCTCCAGCAACAAAACACGCGTCCGCAAATCCTCCGTCAAACGCGCCGCCAAAACACACCCCGCCGACCCCGCCCCCACGATGATGTAATCGTATGTTTTGGATTTACTGACCATCGGATCTGATTTTATGCGGGAAAATGCTTCCAAGGAGGGCTTTTGACTTTGTAGCGGCCACCTTTAGGTGGGCGCTTTTGACTTGATGTACCGGAATGATCCTACCAGGTGATTTTTTCTACGTTAACGCAAGCCTCGCCGCCACAGCATCACGCAGCGCGCTGCTCATCCTTCAACGCACCAGCACTCCAACGATCCCGCCGCAACCCTGCGGTCGCCCAATAAACTACAAACCCCGCCGCAATCAGCAAGAGTCCAAACGCCAATCCACTAATCCCCAAAATCTGCTCGCCCTCGCCATGCACAATCGAAAATCCCAACAGCAGCAGCGGAAACACTCCAATCAAAACCGCCCCCGCCATCCCGCCCGGCACTTTGAAAGGCCGCCGTAACCCGGGCTCCTTAATCCGCAACACAATCAAAGCCACAAACTCCAGCATCAAACTCATCCCATACAAAAGTACATCAATCGTAATCAATCGCTCAAACCCCAATCCCAAACAAAGCGCCCAGCACG
>Ga0210390_10001692_pt1 | contig 20542 bp, 20 predicted proteins | sample IncBWH11OmetaG_FD_161050 | JGI IMG/M metagenome (GOLD analysis project Ga0210390, IMG submission 161050) | Forest soil microbial communities from Barre Woods Harvard Forest LTER site, Petersham, Massachusetts, United States - Inc-BW-H-11-O ... | reverse complement strand
GCGGGAAACCCAAGCTCGCGTGCGACTTTTTCCAGGGCCGCCGCTTTGTTGATTCCCCGAGGCATGAACTCCAGATTTTCAGATTCGGTCGCCAGGACATCCACTTTTCCTTCAAAACGCGCAGCTATTTCCGGGCGGATCTTTTTGAGCACTACTGGGTCTCCGTACCAGACGATCTTTAAGGCACGACGGCCGTCAAGTTGACTCAGGCTCGGTAACGTTTCTGCCCGCTCACCGACTCGCGATTCGTAAAGATCAATCCAGCGGTCGTTCCGTTCCGGGACGTAGAGGTGATCTAAATGATAGTAGATGGCCTGGACGCCACTCTTTTCTGCTTCGTTGACGATCTCTTTTGCGACGGTTTGCGGCAAAAAATGCGCTTCGATCACGTTGCCGCTTTCGCCGTCTCTGATCAGCCCACCCTGGCAGGCGATGATTGGTCCACTCAATTGAAGCTGGCGTTGGAAACGGATGCTGTTCTGATGGCGGCGGCCGGACGCAATGATCACCCGTGCACCGTTTTCGCTTAGCCTGCGCACCGCCGCCGCATTTTCTTCGCCAATCTCTTTGTTGGGTCCGAGCAGCGTGCCATCTAAGTCGACCGCAGCCAACCGATACGGGAACTTCGTCAAGGAAAGATCATCGTTTTGCATTTTGGCCCGGATTTTTCTCCCAGTGTTATAGCGCCCAATTTCATTTTCTTCAATCGTGCTTGTTCTCGTTATCGGGCTTTAATCCTTTGATCGTGCTGGGGAGAAAGGAGAAGGAAGCTACGAGGACGAGCACGATAACGAGCACGAGTACGATTGAGGAAGATGCCTAGATATCTTAGCTTGTGAGAGAGGGGTCCTCCCTCTATGATTCCAAACGAGCTTGTAGTTGGAGGCTCAATCCGCAGTATAATCCCTTTAGGTCATATCCCCCATGTCTTCACCTGGAAAATCTGGTTTCAGTTTTTCAAAATTCCCTGAGGGCGGTCTCATTGTAGTGATCATCGCGCTCGGGTTGCTTCTAGCCATATTTGGCGGTTCAGTTCGGCTGCCGAAATTCGAAGTAACTCCCGATGGTAAACGCGTGAGAGTCTTCGAGACGAACCCGGACGGACGGAAGGTTCCAGCCTTCGAGACGGTCAACAAATTCTTTAATGCGAGGACGATCGTCCAGATAGCCAAGGACACCAGTTTCTTCGCGATCATGGCGGTTGGAATGACGGTCGTGATAATCACAGGGGGAATCGATCTTTCAGTCGGCGCCATTTATGCTCTAGCCTCCGTTTCTGGCGCCCTGGTTTTTTCCCCGTACGGTCCCTCCGGAGGGGGCGGCGCTACCGTCGTCGGAATTTTAGTCACTATCGGTGTAGCGACGCTGCTCGGTTTTCTGAACGGCGCGATGATTACCGCCTTTAAAGTCCATCCATTTATCATCACCCTGGGAACGATGGCAATTTATCGGGGGATTGCCTTCGTCCAGACAAATGGTCAGTCTATCGGCGGTTTCCCGGAAGCGTTTCGCACCTTTGTTCGGCAAGAATATAACGGTCTAAGTTTAGTCCCTTTGATCGTGATGATTATAGTCGTGATTGTTGGCGGCATCTTTCTTTCTCAATTTGCGACTGGTCGAAAGGTCTATGCCGTCGGCGGAAACGAAATTGCCAGTCGTTACAGCGGGATTCGCGTCGGTCGGATCAAACTCCTGGCTTACAGCATTTCGGGCTTTGTAGCCGGGATCGCCGCGGTTTTGTCACTTGGTTACTATGGAGCGGGTTCTTCGGGCGACGGTCAAGGCTATGAACTAAACGTCATCGCAGCGACGGTGGTGGGAGGTGCAAGTCTCGTAGGCGGCAAAGGGACAGCGCTCGGTGCACTGCTGGGAGCAATTATTCTCCAAATGATCTCGAACGGGTTAGTGATCCTTAATATTCCGCAGAACTACAGCCAGATTGTGATTGGGGTGGTGGTGATCGCTGCTGTCCTGTTAGATCAGTTCAACGCTGTGCTGGCGAAGCGCCGCCTGTTAGCAAAAGCAAGTTCAATCAAAAAAGAAGTCGTTCGATCGAGCGACTCGCATGTTTCCTTGAAGCCCAAAACCACTTAAACCTTTTATGGCCTTTCTGTCAGTAGAACATATCTCCAAAACCTTCCCGGGCGTCCGGGCCCTCGACGATGTCTCCGTTGATTTCGAAAAAGCATCTGTGCATGCTTTGATGGGCGAAAACGGCGCCGGTAAAAGCACGCTCGGCAAAATAATTGCCGGGGTTTACACTCCAGACCAAGGGATTATTAAAATCGAAGGTCGGGAGATAAAGCCGACTGACCCCCGGATCGCACAGGGGCTAGGGATTGCTCTGGTGCACCAAGAATTGGCTTTTTGTCCGAACATGACGGTTGCGGAGAATTTGCTGCTCGGCGGATTCCCAACCAATGCCGGGTTTATGGATTGGGGTAAACTCCGGGAAAAAGCGCGCTCCTTGCTACATGAGATTGGATCCGATATCGATGTCGATACGCCTCTTGCCCAGCTGACCACGGGCCAGGAGCAGATGGTGCAAATCGCCGGGGCGGTCGGAGTGAACGCTCGGATCATTATCTTTGACGAACCAACCAGCTCGCTCTCGACAAACGAGAGCGAACATCTGTTTGAATTAATGGCCAGGCTGAAGGCTCGCGGCGTTGCCATGCTCTATGTCTCCCATCGCATGGACGAGATATTCCGGGTGTGCGATACCATCACGATTCTTCGTGACGGAAAACATGTAGCCACGGAACCGATTGCGCAGACCAATCGCGATCGGTTGATCCGTCAGATGGTAGGTCGCGAAGTATTGATGAAGCGCCCAAAGCATCTCGATCAGCAACCAGGTGAGGAGATCCTTCGAGTTGAGAACCTTTCCTCGACCGGAAAATTCGAGAATGTGTCGTTCAAGGTCTGCCGAGGTGAGATCGTCGGCATGGGTGGACTGGTTGGTGCGGGACGGACAGAAGTTGCGACGGCGATATTCGGACTGGATCCTCGCGCGACCGGCGAGGTTTATATCAAGGGCGTAAAGCTGCCCCTAGGGAATGTGAATGAAGCGATGCGGCGGCGGTTGGCTTTGTTGCCGGAGGATCGCAAACGGGCAGGGCTGGTTCTTGGAATGTCCATCATGGACAACGTGTCGCTGGCCCACATCGACCATTTCAGCCAGATGGGATTTATTGATCGGGGCCGCGAACTCACCGAGGTTGAGAAGCTGACCAAGCGTCTCCGGGTAAAGGCCCCAAACCTTGAGACGATCACGGCAGGCCTGAGCGGCGGCAATCAACAAAAAGTCGCGCTGGCGAAATGGATGGTACGAGACTGCGACCTGTTGATTGTTGACGAGCCGACCCGCGGGGTGGATGTGGGCGCAAAGGCGGAAATCTACGAGTTGCTGGACGAGGTGGCATGTCAGGGGCTCGCTATTTTAATGATCTCGTCGGAGCTCCCTGAGCTGCTAAACCTCTCTCGCAGAGTCGTCGTACTGCGAGAAGGATTTGTTACCGGAGAACTTTCACACGAGAAATTTTCGCAGGAAGCTGTCTTGGAACTCATGGCCTGAAGCCCTCAGGGGTTAAGGATGGTGCAGGATCCCTATACTTATGTGTTTCAAAATATCCCATTGTTTCCTCCTGGTGGCGCTAGCGACCTGTTTCTTTTTGCTGCAACCGGCTGACTCAGCTCAACCCGCCGGTGAAAACAAGCTGGAAATTTTTTCCTGGTGGACTTCTGGCGGGGAATCCGCTGCGCTTAATGCTTTATTTGACGTCTATAAAAAGCAGAACGCGGGTGTTGAAATAGTGAATGCGGCGGTGTCGGGTGGGGGAGGATCTGCGGCGCGACCCGTCTTGCAAACCCGTCTGGCTGGCGGTAATCCGCCCGACACCTGGCAAACCCATCCCGGCTACGAACTTATCGGTCAATACGTCGATCCCGGGTACTGCGAACCGATCAACGAACTATATAAGACGGACGGTTGGGACACTGCTTTTCCGAAGGAGTTGGTCGTGAACTTGATGACCAAAGACCGCAAGATCTATTCGGTACTCGCCGGAATCCATCGAGGAAACGTTCTCTGGTATAACACTAAGCTGCTCGAAAAAAACGGAATTAAGGTGGGTGATCAGATGACGTTTGACCAGTCCTTCGCTGCTTGTGACAAGCTGAAGGCAGTTGGAGTTCCAGCACTCGGCGTCGGCGATTCTGGTATCTGGGCCTCCGCGCAACTTTTCGAAAACACACTTCTGGGCGTGATCGGGGCAAAAGGATGGGTGGATCTGTTCGATGGCTCGATGCAGTGGGACGATCCGAAAGTCAAAGAGGCAATGAAACTCTTCGCAAAAATGCAGGACTACCTGAACCCTGACCATACGGCGCTGAGTTGGGATCAAGCCATCAAAGCGCTCATGGACGGTAAGGTCGCCTTCAGTTCGATGGGCGACTGGGCCGATGGCGAATTTCTCAAAGCCAATTTGAAGGAAAAGGAAGATTTTGGATGGGTCAGTCATCCTGGAACGGACGGATCTTTTATCGTCGTGGCTGACGGTTTCACGCTGGCCAAAGGCGCACCCCACAAGGAGGCTGCGATGGCTTGGTTAAAGAGCATTGGAAGCAAAGAAGCTCAAGAAGCATTCAATCCTCTCAAGGGTTCGATACCGGCGCGGACGGATGTCGACCGCTCGAAGTTTGACGGTTATCATCAATGGTCGATGGATTCCTTTTCCAAAGACAAGCTGCTTGCGAGTTGCGTCCATGGAGAAGCAGCGCCTGCTGCGTTCCAACAGGCTCTGAATGATGCTGTGACCGCTTTTGTGGTGGACAAGAACATCGATAATTTTGCTAACACTCTCGTTGAGGCGGTTAAAGAATCACAATCCGCAAAATAACAGGAAACTCGGAAACAGTCTCGCACGGAGGTCTCAGGCGGCACTGAATCGGAGACGCTTTACCAGCTTCGCAAAAATAGAGGCACGGAAGGCAGTTCTCGATGAAAGCCGCAAAAGAAACCGTTCTGGCGATTATTCCAGCCTATTGCGAAGAGCGATTCATCGGACAGGTGGTGCGCGAGGTACTCGAGCATGTGAAGGCCGCTTTGGTAGTCGATGATGGATCGACCGACCGCACTTCGGCCGAGGCAGAAGCCGCAGGTGCCCAGGTGATCCGGCATTCGACCAATCTGGGAAAGGGCGCTGCCCTGAAGACGGGCCTTCGCTGCGCAGTCTTGATCGAGGCCGATTTCTTCTTGTTCCTCGATGGAGACGGACAGCATGATCCTGCGGAAATCCCCGCGTTTATCGAGGCGATTAATCTCTCGAACGCTGATCTGGTGATCGGTAACCGGATGCTCAATCTTAAGTCGATGCCGATCATTCGCCGGTTGACCAACCGATTCATGTCCTGGCAAATCGGGCGAATCTGTAAACTCCCGATCCCCGACAGCCAATGCGGATTCCGACTCGCGCGCAGGGATTTGCAGCCGATCCTAATGGCCCCCAGCAACAGGTTTGAGTTTGAGAGCGAGAGTCTAATTCTAGCTGCGCGGCGGGGAGTTCGGCTCAATTTTGTGCCGATTCGGACGATCTATACGGACCAACACAGTAAAATCCAGCCGCTCCGAGACACGATGAGATACTTTCGACTTATCCGCAAATACCACGGAGCCGGCGAAGCGTCTCGCTTGGCTTCTTCCGATGCCGGAGGAGGATTGAAACACTAACAGCTCCGCCATCGCTCCAGTGACGACGACGGAGTCCAGATCTTAGCAAGCCGCCTTTTTCCGGGCTTAACTACGTCCCATTCCTTGGTTTCTCGTACTCCGCCAATCAAGTTAGTGCACCAAGTCAGTGACTGGTGCAGTGGCGTTGCGATCAAAATGGGCCACCGGCAAGGCGCGACGAAGGAGCATATCTGGATCGATACGTGACTGAGGAGCAACGCAGCCGTTGGCCCATTTTCATCGCAACCCTCCGGGCTGCGCGCCTTTTGACCGGCTGCTTTGTCGCTCATCGGTCAAAGACCACAGCGGGTATTCTTCCTCTTCGCTTCGCGCATCCAGTCAAAACTCGCAGCAGCGCCACTACACCAGTCACTGACTTGGTGCACTAGCCCCGACTAAGACTAGGTCTTCGATTTCTTCGGCTTCGTTGCAGCGGGTGTTGTCGCGATCGAGGTCGTCTCGACTGGACGCACAATCTCTCCATTTTCTAAGACCACAGCGTATAGGGGTTGAGGGGTGTCCCCAACCTTACCTGTCAAATTGACGAGATAGTAAGAGGAAGGTAGGTTTTATGGCGGGACTGTAACAGTATGATCGAACATGAAAAGACTTCGATAAAACTCTATTACGAATCCCTGCTCGATCTGAGGCCGTTTGCTGGGTCCTCACTGTTTTCCTAGCTCCACTGCTTTCTCCGATCCAACAGATATTTCGCACTTTTGACACCTTGCGCTAATATCTGACTCATGGACACTGTCCCAAAAGCTCAATTCCCCGATGAGCAATCCGAAGCGGGGCACTTTGTGCGGCAACAAGACGCCTTTCGGGCGTGGGTCAAAGCAGACGGCCAGTCCGAGTACCCGGCAGAGCCTGGACGTTATCATTTGTACGTTTCCTGGGCCTGTCCATGGGCGCACCGGACAATTATCGTTCGCCATCTGAAGCGGCTGCAGGACGTGATCGGGATGACAGTAGTCGACCCGGTTCGTGATGATCGAGGCTGGGCTTTTCGAGAGGGACTCGGCCACTCAAAGGATCCGATCAATGGGTTTAAGTTTCTTTCTGAAGCCTACCTTGCCACAGATCCTTCTTACCAAGGCCGCGTCACCGTGCCGGTACTTTGGGACACGCGCACTGCAAGGATAGTCAACAATTCCGACGACGATCTCCTGCGAATCCTGAACAGCGAATTCAATTCTTTGACCAAGTCTGAGTTGGATCTTTACCCAACCGAGCATCGATCGGAAATCGATCGCCTGAACCAATTGATTTACGAGAACGTCAACGACGGGGTCTATCGAGCCGGGTTTGCCACTGCCCAGAGGGCCTACGAACAAGCTGCTTATCTACTTTTTGAAACGCTCGATCAGCTGGAGGGGATGTTGTCTGATCGGCGATACCTCTTTGGAGATCTGCCGCTCGAAACGGACTGGAGGCTCTTTGTGACGCTGATCCGGTTCGACGCGGTCTACCACGGCCACTTCAAATGCAACATCCGACGGATCGTTGATTACCCAAACTTGTACGGTTATCTCCGCGATCTCTACCAGATTGACGGCATTTCGGATACGGTGAACTTCGATCACATCAAACGACACTACTACTTCACGCATGACGATATCAACCCGACCAGAATAGTTCCGGTTGGCCCAGCACAGAACCTTTGGAGTGCTCATCAAAGAGAACGGCTCACTTTAAGTGCATCGTCTCATAAGTAGGAGGCATACCGTTGGCTTCAAAAGGATTTGGATGCAAGGCGCGAGTGAGGAGCGTATCCGGTGCGATACGTAACGAACGAGCAACGACGCAGACGAACCCTTTTCAAGCCAACCCGGAGGGCCGATGGCGCTTTTGCCGATTTTCTGCGTTGCTCGCTTCTAACGTACGGATTTAAGTATGCTCGTCGCTCGCGCCTTGAAAATCGGCAAAATCGCCGACGGCGGTATGCCTCCTACTTATGAGACGATGCACTGGCACCCTGTCTGGGTCAGGGCACTAAGCCCTCGGAATGTTGGTCAGTACGTTGCTATGAAGATCAATGAAGAACTAACGAAAATCATTAGGGGCTGGACGATCAAACTTGTGTCCAAAGAAGAAGGGCTGGTCGTCATCGCTTTTGACGATTTTTCAACGATGCATTTGAAAGTTGCCGGAGGTCCGACCATGATCTGGCCCTCCTGGGTGAGGATGGCCGGACAGCAATCCTGACAATCGCTGAACCTGGGTCTTCTATCGGCGTTAAGGAAAAGATGGCCGGGTTCGGTACGAGGGCTGACGGAGCGGAAGAAAGTTGTCAGTGTCAGTTGCCGATTTTCAGTTAGATCAAAGTCGTCCTGCTTTGCCTTTTCATTTCCGGAAAGCTCTATTCACCAACGTTTGGCAACAGAACGGTCAATTTTTTGCCGACCTGCCAGCCGGGATCGGCAGGTAGCGTGGCAACGAAAACTCCATTTTCAACAGGATAAACACTTTTGGACCAGTCCGCATGCCAGAGCCTCCCCGTGTCTTGCGAAACTCCCCAAGCTTGGTCGAGTTCCTCGAGGCAGGCCTGAGTGGCGACGCTCGTCTGATCATCCTGCCCATCGAGACGGAGCGTTACTTCAACAAGGTAGACTGTAACGCCGCCCAGATCCCTCTCGCTCGGGGGAGTGACGTTCTCGATTGTGGCAGTCGCTTTTTTCATGGATTCCGAAGAGTGAGTGTATCCCGTCTGAGGTCAACGTCGCTCACGGTTTTGCGAATGTTGTTTCGGGATAGAATCGAGTTTTGGAGCGCCCATGGCTGCATCTTCCGCGGATTTGAGTGGTATCAGCAAGCGTTTTGGTCGCTCAGCCGATTTTTCACCCAGAAATTTCGAAGAAAGTTTTGTTATGTGAAAGAATCAGCTGGTTTTAGCGTGCGCCCTGAAGACCACTGAGGTAGACTCTAGATAAATCTTTCTGCGAATCTTATGTCTCGGTTTTTGGACCAGATTTTCTGCTGCCGTAGAGAACAGTATACCGGCTTTCCGCCGTCCACCCTGATGGAAAAATGTTCAATCCCTGCACACTCGTTTGATCCGGCTGAGATGGAACGTGCAGCTTGGCTTTGGGCTAGACGCCCTAGAGATTTGTTCTTTGATGGAGACAAAATCTTGTGGGCCCGGCTTAGCCTTTTTCTGGTGGCGATCATTTTACTCGTAAGTTTCGATATACCGGGTTTACTCCTGGCTGCGGCATTGAGCTTCCTGGTCGCGACCTTCATGTTGTTCAATTTTTATCGAAGAGAGTTTTGGAAGCGAGATTACGAAGCTTCCCTTTTCCGTCTCGTTCGACCCTATTTGCGTTGACGCAATAGTCTCCGATCCATCCCTTGTCGGAGGATAAACAAAGGAATCAAATGGGAACCCGGCTCAGATAATCCAGCAGGATTTCGTTAAAGAGGTGGGGCTGTTCGACGTTGCCAAGGTGTGCGGCGCCTTTCAGCAAAATCAAATCTGAGCACGCAATCTTCTGTTGGATCGCTCGTGAGACCTTTTCGGGAAAGGCAAGGTCATGTTCGCCGGGGATAATCAGGGTCTTGACCTGGACTTCAGAGAGCGCGTCGGTCAGGTCAAGTCCTTGGAGCGCTCGAGCGCACCCGGTGTATCCGTCCACGGAGGTGGCGAGAATAAGATCCGATACCCAGGCCATGGTGGCCGGCGCTCCCTCCTTAAATTCTGCACTAAACCAGCGAGCGAGCGTTGCTGGGATCTGACTTTCGAGTCCTTCTGCGCGGACCTTATTGATTCGCTCCTCAATCGTTGCTATGGCCTGCTGTTCCGTTCGGCTTCCAGTGCTGCAGAGGACGAGGCCGGAGAGCTTGTCAGGATATCCTAAAGCCAACGCCTGGCCGACCATTCCGCCGATGGAAAGGCCGACAAACGTCACTCGCGAGATCTCCAGATAATCAAGCAACGCGGCAAGATCAGATGCGAGTTCGTGCAGCGTATAGGAGTCGCCTGGCGCTGCGCTCTTGCCATGACCCCGGAGATCATACAGCAAAACCCGATATCGATGCGCCAGCAGCGGCAGCTGATAAGCCCAGATATCCATGCTGGTGGCCAGTGCATGGCTCAACACGACTACCGGGCGGTGCTGGTCGCCGTGAAGCGAGTAGGCCATTTCATACCCATTAATAGTTGCGGATGATCGAATCATTTTGTCCTCACAATAACCAGCTCGCTGGATCACTGAAGCCATTCGACGCGCTGTCGCTTGCTCATGGCAGGCCATCCGGTGCAAATAGGCGACTACACGTGAACGGACCGCGTAGTACACTAAGATGTCGTGTCGCGTGGGGCGTTGTCCTGGCCGCTGTCTTTGCCCTTTTTCGCCAAAAGTGGATTGTCCGTGCGTTTTTGTTCCTCGGGTGTCAGAAAAGTGCGGAGATCAGCTTCAATGCTGCTCACACTTCCAGTCGTCGTTTTGATATGGTGCAATTCGTCAAGCTCTTGCACCAGGCGCTGGTACCCGTGGCAAATGACCGCCAGTTGTGCTAACAGGTAGACCGGCACCACCGCCTTGCCTTCTTTGACGCTGCACATCAACCGGCCGAGCGCGGCGAGATTTGCCGCCGTCAGTGCGAGGTTCTCGACCTCCATGCCGGTCGTTTTGGGGTCAGTGATCTGCACCGTAATCTCCTGAAGGGCGTAGTCGATCTCCAGACTGAATCTAAAGTGATCTTTCCCCTCAAAAGAAAAGTACTGCACCTCATCCCCTTCGTTCATCGCGTAAAGGTCCGCTCCTCGACGCCGCACGTCCGTGAGCCAGTTGCTCACCATTAACCGGAACGATTCTCCGGAACCGCTCATTTTGTTTGATCCATATGGTTGCAACCCAACATAGAATCCGGCGGCCTCGGGACAAGTGAATCTTCAACTGGCGGTTTCGACCTCTTTACTAGCGCACCTGTATCCGATTAAATTGCAGTTCACTTCCAACAAAATGGTTGCTCAAATTGCTGTTCCTCGAATCCTTAGAATTGGCAGCGGAGCCTTTGCTGAGACACGGGAAGTGCTCCAGATTCTGGGATTGCAAAACCCCTTGATCGTGACAGATCCGTACATCAGGAAGCGAGGCCTGGCGCGATTGCTTGCCGATTCGTTAAGCGTATTGGGCCGTCCGCGGATATTTTCGGAGATAGTCCCCGATCCGTCAGTCGCTGCGGTCGAAGCCGGACTCGATTTTTTGAAACGCGGCCAGCACGATTGTGTCATCGGCCTTGGAGGCGGCAGCTCAATTGATACAGCCAAAGCAATTGCCGTCTTGGGGATCCACGGGGGGAAAATGCGTGATTATAAGGCGCCACATAACCAGAATGAATCGGGCTTACCGATCATCGCGATTCCGACCACCGCCGGCACAGGCTCCGAGGCAACCCGATATACGATCGTCACGGATCAGGAGACCAATGAAAAGATGCTTTGTATCGGCTTGGCTTATTTGCCGTTAGCAGCAATGGTCGACTTCGAATTGAGCATGACAAAGCCGATGCGGTTGACTGCCGATACCGGAGTGGACTCCCTTACTCATGCCATCGAAGCTTATGTCAGTCGGCGAGCCAATGGGTTCTCTGATAGCTTTGCCTTAAGTGCGATGCGGGCGATCTGGACCAATTTGCCAACCGCCTGTTTTCAGCCGGAGAACCGTGACGCACGTGAAGCGATGATGCTGGCCGCGACCCAGGCTGGCATCGCTTTTTCCAATTCGAGCGTCGCGTTGGTGCATGGGATGAGCCGTCCGATCGGGGCAAAATTTCACGTCCCGCACGGTATGTCGAACGCCATGCTATTACCGGCGGTAACGGAATTCTCGGTTTCGGCGGCTGTTGGAAGATACGCTGAATGCGCGAGGGCGATGGGCATGTTGGCGGCCAACAGCTCGGATGCCGAGGCGGTGGCCTTGCTCGTTCGAAATCTTCACGCCCTGAATCTCACCCTGAAAGTACCGACTCCCGCCGAGTTCGGAATTGATCGAGAGGCCTGGGAAGAGAGCATTCCGTCGATGGTTCAGCAAGCGTTGGCCTCCGGTTCGCCCGCCAACAATCCGAGGGTTCCGTCTGAAGTTGAAATGAAGGGCCTCTACCGCGAGATATGGAAATAGGAAAAGAGTAAAACCGCTCGCATTATGACCACCAATATTAACCCATTTGCACGTGTGGCACCGGCTGACGGCTCCGCAAATATCCACCACTATATCGATGGTCGACTCTACGCAGGGACTCCCCAACGTCTCGCCGAGGTCTATAATCCGGCAAACGGACAGGTTTCCGGACGGCTCGCCTTCGCGACAAAAACGGAGGTGGATCTGGCGGTTTCAGCCGCGGCCAAAGCGTTTCCTGCCTGGTCCACCGTCCCGGCCGTTCGGCGCGCGCGGATTTTATTTAGTTTCAGGGAAGCGGTTGAAAAAGAGAAAAAGCGGCTGGCTTCACTGATCAGCGCCGAGCATGGGAAAGTTCTCGAGGATGCCAAAGGTGAGTTGGTGCGAGGCCTTGAAGTGGTCGAGTTCGCCTGTGGAATCCCTCAGCTGTTGAAAGGGGAATTTTCTGAACAGGTTAGCACGGGGGTTGACAGTTATTCATTCCGGCAGCCGCTTGGAGTTGTCGCCGGAGTCACTCCTTTCAATTTTCCGGCCATGGTCCCGATGTGGATGTTCCCGATCGCACTGGCGTGCGGCAATACATTCATTTTGAAGCCAAGCGAGAAAGATCCGAGTTTGAGCCTGGAGTTGGCGCAATTGTTAAACGAAGCAGGGTTACCGAACGGAGTTTTCAACGTCCTGCAGGGAGACAAGGAGACCGTGGATGGGCTGCTGAATCATCCGCAGATCCAAGCCGTTAGTTTTGTCGGTTCGACGCCTGTCGCGGAATATGTGTACCGGAGCGGCACGGCGGCTGGAAAACGAATACAGGCTCTTGGGGGAGCGAAAAATCATCTGGTTGTTTTGCCCGACGCTGATGTTGAGCAGGCGGCGGACGCATTGATTGGTGCCGCCTATGGCTCCGCGGGCGAACGTTGTATGGCGGTCTCGGTTGCCATCGCGGTGGGCGACCGGTTAGGCGATCGCCTGGTCGAAGAACTCATTCCGCGCGTTAGATCGCTGAAAATCGGACCTGGCGATTTGGAAGGAATGGAAATGGGTCCCCTGGTCACCAAGGCACATCTCGATCGAGTTGTTTCTTATATTGAGCTGGGGACCCGAGAGGGGGCTACCTTGGTGGTGGACGGTCGTGACCTGACCCTACAGGGCGCCGAAGAGGCTTTTTTTCTCGGGGGCTGTCTTTTTGACAATGTCCGGCCAGCGATGCGGATTTATCGGGAGGAAATTTTCGGACCGGTCCTCTGTGTAGTGCGGGTCACCGATGCAGGTGAAGCGCTTAAGCTCGTCAATGAACATGAGTACGGAAACGGTGCCGCGATTTACACTCGTGACGGTGCAGCTGCCAGGGCATTCGTTGAACAGGTCAAAGCCGGGATGGTCGGAATCAATGTGCCAATTCCGGTTCCAATGGCCTTCCACTCGTTTGGCGGATGGAAACGATCGATCTTCGGAGATCATTATGTGCATGGAGCCGAAGGGGTCCGGTTCTATACCAGATTGAAGACGGTCACCAGCCGATGGCCGGGCGCCTCAAATCAGGGTGCCGAGTTCGTCATGCCGACGTCACACTAGTGCATCGTCTCATATGCCAGCTACATATGAGACAGTGCACTGGCCTTTCCGCTGTAGAAATTGCACTAGCCCTGCTGTGCCATCGCCGCTACACTTCGCCACTGCCTATGCAAGGAACGCAATCGTGGAGGCGGAGATCAGTCATCGTCTCGTCTCTGATTTTGTTGGTGGTGTGCCTTGGCCTGGGAGTTCTTCTAGAGCCCAAGTGCCTCGCGGCGGTCGCTGAGCAACCCTCCAACCTGGTTCCGCTGCCGTTTCTGGTGTTTGTTGCTTATGAGATCTTGGTCATTCTCCATCATCTTGCTCGAATACTGGTTGCCGAACTGGTGGGGCTCAAACTGCTCGCATTTGCCTGCGGACCCTTCGCTATCCGACGAATTCGAAACCGCACCCGATTCAGTTGGAATAATCGGGAGACGATGATCGCCGGCACCACGGTTTTTGCGCCCGAGACTCTCGATGGCCTGCGGTGGCGCTGCATTTGGTTGATCGCGAGCGGGCCAGTCGCCATGATTCTTGTCGGCTTCATTTTTCTGGTGATCGTGCGAGCCATCGACCCGGCACGCGCTTCAATTGACACGCTCTTTCTGGCGGCCATCGCCTTTATCGGAATCGCGGATGGAGTTCGTCTGTTGTTGCCTTTAGCTCTTCGGCGGTCAGCAAGCTATGGCGTGCTTTTGTGGGACGCGATTCGCGGACGGCCGACCACTGAAGTCCTTTTTCTCATCAGCGCGTTGATCCATGAGGGACAGCAGGGAATCAGGCCGCGGGACTGGTCTTCCCAAATGCTGAATTTGGCATTAAACCTGACCGAAAATACCGAGCTTGCCGAACGTGTGACCGTCTGTCTACTGGAGTTCTACCGGTCAGCTGACCTTCACGAAATGCAAGTTGCTGCCCGTTATCTCAGCGAAGCGGTTGAGAAGGTGAATCCAAAATCCGAAACATTGTTCGCCTGGGTAATGTTGGAGAAAGCTTTTTATGAGGCTTGGTCTAAACGGGACGAGCCCGCCGCCCGGGCAGCTTTCGAGCGGGTGCAGGATTGGTCCAGGGTTCCACACCACGCCTGGCTACGCGTTTCGGCCGCGATGGCATTGTTGGAGGGCAAGCCTGAGGAATGCCAACGCCAGGCACGGGAGGCATTAAATATCCTTCAATCGATGCCTGTGGTGCACGAATTGGCCGTCGATTGGCTGGAAGAACTATTGGCCAGCTCAGAGGTTAGATGCTGAGTGAGTTGCTGTAGCGATAAACGACCCTGGCACGCTTAAGGCTGCTGAGCCATCAACTTGTATTGGTCTTCGATCTGTTGCCCGGTAGAGTTGATTTTGTTTTGCAGGTCCTGAAATGTTGTAGCCAGTTGCGGGTCATCAAAGGCGGCAGTTCCGGGCTTGGGACCGGGTTTCCAGGTGCCCCAATTCTTGTCCATGAACGTCAATAGATCGTCATGTTCCGCGATGAAATCCCGCATCAGTTCGCTTTTCTTTTTGATGATGGTCCAAGGGAACGATTTCAAGAGTTCGTTTTTGACCTGGTCCGCGACCGATTGGTTAATTTGCTGCTGGATAAGTGCATTCCCCAGGTCCAGGTCAGCGTCCGCATATAGTTTGTCCAAACCGTTCTCTTTATCTTTGATCTGCTGAAGCGAACCCCGCCAAACCACGATGTCATCTTTGGAGCCGTACTGATTGGGATCGAGCCGTTCCGGCTTCCTCAAATAGGTGAATTTGATGTGAACGTCGTCTTCCTCTTTCAGAATTCTGCCCAAGACGCTGTCCGCAGCCTTTTTGACCCGACTTTGGAGCTTCGAGATCATCTCCTGAACCTGTTGTTCAGAGTATTTCGGGGTCTCGCCCGCGGCAGCTCTTGCCCCGGGAGTTTGTGGCGGTTGAACCGCTTGGTTTTGCGCATGAAGGGTTGCTGGTTCCACTGCACACAGGAGGCAGCAAATCAACCGAGCCGTTCGTAGAGAAAAAACATTCATTTCAGGTATCCGGATGGCTTGTGGAGGGGGGCGAGGAGTTCGGAGCGAGTTTGTCTACTTCCTATTCACTGATCGCTTTGTATTCTTTTTCAAGTTCCTCGCTCGTCTTTAGTATTTGGTCGCGGAGCCTTTTGTAGATGTTTGCGGCGGAAGCGGAAGTAAATTCCGGCTTGTTCGGCTCACTGCCCCTCGTCCATGAGCCCCAGTTTTTTTCGTAGAACAAGAGCAGCTTCGCCTGTTCATCGATAAAATCGCTGAGCAGATTGTTTTTTTTCTCAATCGTCTCCCAGGGGAAGCCGTCCATAATATATTTCTTAAACTGGGCAGCTGCCTCCCCGCTTGCACTGGTGTTTAGCAGTTGCGCCTCCAGGTCCTTTCCGACGTCGGCGTAGAGCTGCGCGACAAGATCATGCTTCTCCTTGAGTTGCTGCAACATCCCTTGCCATTGTGCCACTTCGTCCTTGGACGCGTAGCTGTTTGGGTCCAATCGACTCGGCTTTTCGAAATAACTAACCCGTAGGTAAAGGTCGCTTTCTTCGCTTTGGATGCGGTTGAGGACTTTGTCGGCAGCTTTGGTCAGGCGCTCAAGTTCCTGAGGTTTAATTTTGGGATTTTCGGGAGTTTCAGACGATTTCCCAGAGGATCGCAGCGCAGGATTGTCTGGTTTTATCTGCGGTTTCGGCGATGGAGAAGCGGCCTCTTGCGCCCAGGCAACGAGTCCTCTAAGACCTGCGAGTACCACTATCACCAAAACAGCGATCTGGATCGTTTTTTTTCGAAAGTGAGTCATCTTCAGTGACAGTGTCAATGTCAGTAAGCAATAGTGCTCGGCTCTCGAAATAGCACCTGTTTTTGTTGGTATTTAATGGGCTGTGAGTGGGGCGATTCGAGGCCGTCTGCAACCGGTAGTGGTGGCTGCGACTTGATGTCCGGACTCCTTTCGTGTTCGCTATCCTGGTGGCGTTTTTGGGAGGTTGCTATAGTGAACCGGCCGAGCTAGCCTTCCAGGCGGACACCCTGTGACACTCGTATGAACCCACTCGTTTCGCCCAAATTTCAGCACGTCACCATCACCTTTCCGGCGGGTGAGGAAGCGCGCTTGCGCAGCTTTTATGTCGGGGCTCTCGGATTGCGCGAGAAACCGGTTCCAAAGGTGGTGAAACCGCTCGGTTGGATCTGGTTTGATACCGGCGCAACCGGGGTTGAACTACATTGTGTGCCGGACGAGCAGGTCGTCTCCGCGAATACGAAGCACCATTTTTGTCTGGAGGTCGAGGATCTCGGACTGCAACGCCAAGCGTTAATCGATTCCGGAACCAAAATTATCGAGGCGCGTGCGTTGCCGCTGCGCCCCCGTTTTTTCGCGCGCGATCCATTCAATAATCTGGTCGAATTTGTTCAAGTCGAAGGCGATTACCTCGCCGCAGGGGATTAGGAGTGTCAGTGTCAGTGCCGGTGTCAGTGAAGACCGGAAGGAGACATCCGGCCCAAGCTCCACAAGCACAGGGTAGAGCATCAAGAGCCTCTGCACGGCCGATGAAATCATGCGCGCAAGCCGTCCTCCGTTTTTCGCCATGAAGTTGCCGCCAAATTCAAATCAACCTCGCAAGCGACAGCTCGAGCGCAGGATGGCCCAAGCACGAAGAAAAGTATTGATAAAAGTGAGCGATGGTATATTGTAACCATATCCACAATAACCAGTATATTTTAAATGAATGCAAAACAGATCAAGGATGAGATCCGAAAGCTCAACCAAATTGACAAAATCGAAATCTTCAGATGGATAGATGATCAAGCCCACGGGGCCTATCTCCTCTCAGGAACCGGAGTGTATCGATTACATGCAGTCGGCCGAGGAGTCGACCAGAAGTGCCGAGTGATTAGCTGAGTTTCTGAAGTTGCACGAGCTCAGCTTCAACGACAAAAATCTGTGGGACTGACAATGATTTCAACCGTCCCTCCGGGACGGAGGACTCTCTGCATCGCTACCCAGGTACTTCGTGCCTGGCTACTATCAGCCCGTCCCTCCGGGCCAAAAGTCATTCTCCCATCGAAGCGGCCACTCGTCATTCAATCCAATTTCTTTCGCTTAGCTGCCGCTGAGAATTTCTTTCCTGGCACCGACGCTGACACTTCCTCATGTCTAAAGCAGGTGACTTCGTGGTCGTTCACCATGCCTACGGCTTGCATTAAAGAGTAGGCAACCGTCGGGCCGATGAAACGAAAACCATGTTCTCTACATTCTTTTGCCAGGATTTCTGACTCCGAAGTTTTTGCGGGAGCTTTGTGATAGTCTGCCCAGCGATGAACCAAAGGTTTGCCGTCCACGACTCGCCACAGAAAGGCATCTAAGCTCCCGTATTTCTCCTGAACCTGCAAAACGGCGCGGGCGTTGGCCACCGCAGCTTCTAGTTTAGCTCGATTGCGCACTATGTCGGCATTGGCGAGTAGTTTCTCGAGCTCTTTCGAGCCAAACTGAGCCACTTTAGCCGCCTGAAATTGATGGAATGCGATTTGGAATGCCTTGCGCTTTCGCAGGATAGTCATCCAACTGAGACCACTTTGCATGGATTCGAGAACGAGCATCTCGAACAGGCGATTGTCTTCGTGGACGGGAACGCCCCATTCCTCATCGTGATACGCCATCAGGAGCGGATCCTGACTGCTCCACCCGCAACGTTTTGGCTCCATAGAATCGTTAACTCGAGGTTGGCGCCTTTCGCAGATGATTGACTCTAGAGTTGTTCTCGCGACAACGGCCCAACAATGGTCCGGTCGGTTGCGAATTAAAAAACGCGGTCGAGAAGTTCATTGCCTTGCTCAAAGCGACGAAGATTTTCGACGAAATGTTCAACGATTCGATCCGATTCATTGAAGTGGCCGCCTCCTGTGTGCGGGGTAATATAACAGTTCGCGATTGTCCAGAGCGAGTGATCCGGCGGTAACGGTTCCGGATCGGTGACGTCCAAGTACGCGGCGGAAAGATGGCCGGATTTCAGTACGTTCGCTAAAGCGTCCTGGTCCGTGGTGGTGCCGCGACCGATGGTGTAATAGCGAGCGCCAGCCTTGATTTGCTGAAGCCGCTCCGCATCGAAGAAACCCCGCGTTTCGGTGTTATCCGGCAAAATGTTCATGACGTGATCAGCTTCAGCCAAGGCGCTTGAAAGGTCCGCTGGGCCGACTACCCGAATTTCCGAGCCCAACTGAGGTGTTCGCCGATAGCCGACGATCCGAACCGGATACGGCGCGAGCAGCTCGGCTAACCTTCGTGCGATCGCGCCATAACCCACGATGAAAATGGTCGCGTCGGCCAGCAATCGGATATTCTCTCGCAAATAGTTTTGCGGCCAGCTGCGTGATCCCCGTTGATTTCCGAAGGATGGATACAACTGTCGCGCATCCGCTAACAGCCAGGCCATCAGATGTTCTGCGCATGGTTCATCGAAGACGCTCGAGCTGTTCGTCATTATTGCTGGGCGTTTCTTAAGAAAGCTTCGCACTTCTCCGGTATCGTATCGCGTGTAGCCGGCACTGGAAACTTGGATCCAGCGAAGCATCTCTGATTGCAAAACAGCCTCGATATCAGGTTGACCAAACACGATCTCCGCCTGGAGAAGGAGCGGGTCCATGGTACCAACATCGAGAACGTGCTCCGGCTTTTGAGCGAGAATCAGATGGTGTGCGGCGGTCGCATGCACCAGCAGTTCTTCAGCGGATTCGGTGAGAAAAGGGTTGGCCCAGATTGTCAGCGCTGTTGCCATAGTTCGGGGAAAGTTACTTGATACTTTCGATCGAGTAGCGATCGAATCAATCAGTTTCCGGTCCCGATTTCGATTGCTGCGTAGTGCCGCTTTTTGACCGTCAAAACGATCGATTTGTTCCCGTGCCGGCTTGCTCTCCAGCAAGATGCAAGATGATGTCGGTCTTGGAGATGCTGCCGATAAGACGCTTGGAGTGCAGGCTATCGACTACCGGCAGGCGCTCCGAGCGGGCTGCGGAAAATTGGTGAAGCGCTTCATTCATCCCTTGCCCGGTCGAGACGCGCGGAAAATCCTCGTCCATGATGTCTGCTGCAATAACCACCGATTCAAGCTCGGGCCGGTCGAGAAAGCTTTTGACATCGTGAAGTGAAATTGCTCCCAGTAGCCGGTTTTCGTGATCAATAATATAAATGTGTTGATATCGGTGCTGCACGAATGCCTCCGCGATTTGTGCAAAGGTCGCATTCTTTGGGAGTGTGATGGGGTCCAAGCGGACCAGATCTTGCAAGTTGACCTGAGCGAGCTGCTGATTGAAGAAGGCCGCGCCCTTTCTTTCAAGCGACTCGCCATACATGAAGCGCTTCTCGAAAATACCGCTGCAGTAGTAGGCAACGACGCAGTTCACCATCAAGTAGGGGGTAATGGAATAGTCAAGGGTGAGTTCAAATGCCATCAGAATCGCCATCAACGGCGCGCCGGTCGTCGCAGCGATAAAAGATCCCATCCCGACAAAGCCGTACATCGCCGGGTCCGCACGCAAACCCGGAGCCACCAAGAGAATCATTTGGCCGTACATGACACCGATTGCCGCGCCGATGAATAAGGTCGGAGTAAAAACGCCACCGACAACGCCTGATCCGAACGCGCTCGCCGTGGCCACCAATTTGAGCAGAACGATGGCCAGAATTCCGTCCCAGAGCCAGTTCTGATGAAAAAGGGATCGAAGGAGTTCCTGACCGTTTCCGCAAACTTCTGGATTCAAAATCGCTAGCGAGCCAACGATCGCGCCCCCAAGTGCCAGTTTGAATGGTACTGGGATGTCGATCTTCGAGAACAACCGTTCGGCCAGGCGGAGGAAACGCAGATAGGCCGGAGCCAGGAAACCCAGGACTATTCCAACACAAGAGAGCGGGATGATTTCCCATCGTGTGTGCAAATCGAATCCCGGTGATTTATACAATGGTTCACTGCCACTCAGGAATTGTGAAACGAACGCCGCCACCACCGAGGCTAGGATCAGTGGTCCAAGCGATTCCACCACCACGGTCCCCAAAATGATCTCGGCCACAAACAGCGATGCCGCGATGGGTGCCTTGTACGCGCTGGCGATCCCGGCGGCTGCTCCGCATGCCACCAGGTGCCGGCGTTGCGGGAT
>Ga0210390_10001691_pt1 | contig 20552 bp, 18 predicted proteins | sample IncBWH11OmetaG_FD_161050 | JGI IMG/M metagenome (GOLD analysis project Ga0210390, IMG submission 161050) | Forest soil microbial communities from Barre Woods Harvard Forest LTER site, Petersham, Massachusetts, United States - Inc-BW-H-11-O ... | reverse complement strand
CATCAGCAATGTGCTCTTCCGGAAAGTGTTTCCGGATGCGCTCCCACTGCTCGTCCGTCAGCCGAATCATCTGCCCTTTATAGCCGATCGACTCGGCACCGCAATTTTGAGATAGGTTCTAGTGTGGTTTTGGATTTGATATTCGATTTGAGGACTCGCTACCAGACTGAATCGATAATCAAATCCACCACACTACTCATCCTGTCACGAACTGGACCTGCGGCCGCGCCAGTTCGCGCGGCAGCAGAACGGATGCGACCGCGACCACGTCACGCGCCGATTTGAATGCACCGCCTCCGCCAGCCGGACCGTTGGTATAAAGCGTTTCGACTTCGTTGCCGATCCTGATCGCCTCGCGCAGATTTTCGGTGCGGCCAGCCACGCGCACACGCACCTCGTAAGGTTCACTGGCATGTGCGGAGATCTGCGAGCCGTGCAGGGAATCCACCCCGATCAGATCGAACCGCAATTCGCTTGCCGCGACGCCCGTCAGCCTGAGCCGCTCGCGAACAATTTCAAGCGCGAGACGGCCGCGCGCCAACGCGCCGGGACCGGCATAGGAGATCTGGCCCTCGCCGATAAAGCTGTCGACATAACCGACCGAGACCTTCAGCGTGGCCGGGCGCTTGCTGCCGCTTCCGCCGGTGACACGCACGCGATCCTTCCCGATCTCCTCGACACTCACTTTGGAGAAATCGGCAGTCACGTCGGGCTGGAGATATTTTGTGGGGTCGTGCACTTCGTAAAGCAGCTGTTCCTTGCATGTCCGCGCGCTCACCATGCCGCCGGAGCTCTCGACCTTGGTGATGACGAGGCTGCCGTCCTCGCCGACCTCGCCGATGGGAAAGCCGAGCCGCGCCAGATTAGGAACGTCCTTGTAGGGCGGATCGGCGAAGTAGCCGCCGGTGATCTGGCCCGCGCATTCGAGCAGATGGCCTGCGACCGTTCCCTGTCCCAGCAGCTTCCAGTCGTCCATCGCCCAGCCGAAAGCATGCAGCATCGGCGCCAGAAACAGCGCGGGGTCGGAGGCTCGCCCGGTGATCACGACGTCGGCGCCGGCGCTTAACGCCTGCGCCATCGGCTCGGCGCCGAGATAGGCATTGGCCGACAACAGGCGATTGCCGAGCTGCCTGATCGTGCCGTCGAACTCCATGATCGGCAGGTCGCGCTCCCTGCAAGCTTGGAGCACGTCATCGCCGACGACGGCGGCGACTTTCAGTGCGGAAAGTCCCAGCGACCTTGCGATCTCGGCGGTCTTGCGGGCGGCGGCGGCCGGATTGGCCGCGCCCATGTTGGTGACGATCTTGATACCCTTGGCGGCGCAGCGCGGCAGCACGGCGCGCATCCGCTCCTCCAGGAGCGGGTCGAAGCCGTCTTGCGGATTTTTCATGCGCGCCTGCTGCGCCAGCGCCACTGTGCGCTCGCCGAGACATTCGAACACCAGATATTGGATGTCGCCCTTCTCGGCGAGTTCGACCGCGGGCTCGATGCGATCGCCCGAATAGCCCGCGCCTGATCCGATCCTGATGGTTCGCATTACTTCAGTCCGAAATATGCGCGGTGCAACGCCTCATTGTCGGTCATTTCCGCGACCGTACCGGAAAAACGGATGCGCCCGCCTTCCAACACGAACACCCGCGTCGCCACTTCGAGAAAGCCGATATTCTGCTCGGCAATCAATAACGCAAGCCCCCTTCCGCGCAGATCGCTCAGGATTCGAATGACCTCCTTGACGAACAGCGGCGAAAGCCCGGCTGACGGCTCGTCCATCACCAGAAGCCGCGGGTCGGCGGCCAGGGCCTTGGCGATGCCGAGCATCTTGCGCTGGCCACCGGAAAGGCTCGATGCCGGCGCGCGTCGCTTTTCGCGCAACGCCGGGAACAGACGATAGAGTTCCTCGGCGCGGGCGGTGGAGTCGGCGTGTCCCAGCGCCTGCGCGCCGATGCGGATGTTTTCCTCGATCGAGAGGTCCGGGAATACGGCCAATTCCGACATGTAGGTCATGCCGAGGCGCATCCGTTCGCTGGAGCGCATCCGCGTCACGTCCTCGCCGCCAAGCTTGATGCCGCCGTGCCGCATCTCGACCAGACCGACGAGCGTCTTGAGAAAGGTCGTCTTGCCGGCGCCGTTGGCGCCCAACAACAGCACGGTTTCGCCGGCACGCACATCGAGATCGACGCCCCATAGAACCTGCATGGTGCCGTAGCCGGCATCGACCCCCTCCGCTTCCAGAAGTGCTGCTTCAGGCGGCATGCTCGCCTCCGAGGAATACCTCGATGACTTGTGGAACCTGGACAGCGACCGCAAGCTTGCCTTCGAAAATCTCCTTGCCTGCGTTCAGGACTATGACGCGGTCGGTGACGTGCTCGATGAAGCCCATGAGATGCTCGATCACGATGATAGCCATTCCGCTCCGTGCCAGCATCTTGATGCGTCCGGCAATCCAGTCGAGTTCGGCCGGATTTAATCCGGCGGCGAGTTCGTCAAGCAGCAGCAGGCGCGGACGGGTCGCAAGCGCGCGCGCCAGATCGAGCATCTTCTGCTGCGCGTTGTTGAGATCGGCGGCGGGGCGTTCGGCGAGATCGGCGAGGCGATATTCGTCGAGCAGCTCGCGCATGGTCGGCGGCGTCACCGCGGCCCGCCCATAAGCCAGCGCCACCTCGACATTCTGCCGCACCGTCAGCGACAGGAAGGGCTTTGGGATTTGAAAGGTGCGATTTATGCCGCGATGAACGAGCCTGTGCGATGCCACCCCGCCAATCGAGGCGCCATCGAGCGTGACCTCGCCGCCGTCGGGCGCATAGAGGCCCGAGATGACGTTGATCGCCGTGGTCTTGCCGGAGCCGTTCGGGCCGACCAGGCCCAATATTTCGCCTGCGGCGACGTGAAAGCTCAATCCGTCGAGCGCGAAAAAGCCGCCGAAGCGTTTCACCAAACCAGATACGTTGAGAATGGGTGCGTTCTCAGGGGACATGCCAGCCCCTGCGGGTTGCGAGCGACACGAGGCCCGCCGGGAGAAACAACACGAGCCCCATGATCAACAGACCGTAGATCAGCTGGAAATATTGCGGGGTGGTGAAGCCGATCAGATTGTAGATGCCGTAGAGAATGATGACGCCGACGATCGGACCCGTGATCGTAGCGACGCCGCCAAACAGCGCAAAGACAATGGCGAAAATGCTGAACTCGCCGCTGAAGACGTTGTCTGGATAGAATACCGAGACGTACCAGGCATAGACTCCGCCTGCGAGACCGGCAACGAGGGCGGAGGCAAGCCACGCGATCACCCGCATCCGGACAACGCTCACACCGGCCATCGACGCGCTCACGGCATCTTCGCGCACCGCCTGCAGCGCGAGCCCGAAGCGGGAGTTTTTCAGGAACACGACGGCGGCGAGCGTCAACGCCAAAACGGCAAGTGCAGCCGCGTAGGCGAGCGTCGGATTGAACGTGCCGGTGAGCGAGACGCCATAGGGTCCGCGCGTGATGTTTTCGAGCGCCGGGTTGGCGACGAAATGAAGCACCGCGAGCGAGGCGGCGAGATTGGCGATCGCGAAATAGGCGCCGGATAGACGCAACAACGGCGTCAGCAAAAGCCCGAGGGCAACCCCAACCAAACCCGCAACCAACACCGCGGGTATGGCCGGCGACTGATAATGCATCACCAGGATCGCAAACCCATAGGCGCCCGCGCCGAAGAACCCGACATAGCCGAACGGCAGATAGCCGGTGAAGCCGTAGATGATGTTCACGCCCTGGGCGAGGATCAGAAAGATCACGAAATTGAACAGCAAAAGATGATTCTGATAGACGCCCGGCAGCACCGCAAAGATCACGAGCAGCGGCAGCACGAGAAACAGCGCATGCTTCAGCGAGCTAGGCAACGCGCACCCGCCTTCCGAGCAAGCCGCTCGGGCGAAGCAGCAGAATGAAAATCAGAAGCACATAGGGCAACAGATCCGCCCATGAAGAGAGATAGGTCTGCACCACCATGTAGCAGATGCCGTAGACGACGCCGCCAAGCGCGGTGCCAAGCGGATTGCCGAGCGATCCCAGCACCACGATGGCAAACGAAGTTACCGTGGCATCCGCACCGAAGGCCGGCGTCACCGATCCGAACATGAAGGGCGCGAAGATGCCGGCGACAGCGGCGAGCCCCAGGCCGATGCCGAAGGCGGCCGCGGAAACGCGGTCCACGTCGATGCCGGTTGCGAAAGCCTCGTCGCGCCGCGACATCACGGCTCGCGTCAGCGTGCCCAGACGGGTGCGGTACAAATAAGCATAAACAAGCGCGATCGCGATCACGCTGGTGACCGCCGCTATCACCCATGATGCCGGAAATCCCTGGCCGAAAATCTGCACCGGCCCGCCGCTATCCGGCTTGCCGCCGAACAATTTGACCTTGATTGTCGAAAACACCATACCCAGCGCGCGGCTTGGTATCGAGCGTTCGCTGGTGCCGAGGAAAATCGTCGTCACCGCCTCGATCACCTGCGACAGCCCGAAGAACAGGATGATGGACAGCATCTCCGGATTGGTCGACCCCTGCAGCCGCGGCACCAGAACCCAGTAGAGGAGCACGCCGGCAATCAGGAAAACCACAAACGCGAGCGGCACCGCAAACAACGGGTCGATGCCCACAAGCGTGGCGATGCCGAACGCGATGAACGCGCCCAGCATCAGACAGTCGCCATGCGCCAGATTGACAATGCGCATGACGCCGAACACGAGATTGAGGCCGATCCCGACCAGACTGAAATAAAGTCCGAACAGGACGCCTGCGACGAGCGCATAGGTCAGCATCCAGAGCTCCGATCCCGAAGTTCGCAAGCTATGGACGCGGATAGACCGGCTTGCCAGTGGCGACGTCGTGCGGATAGACGGTGACGAATTTGATGTGGCCGTGGTCGTCGAGCGCAAGTTGCCCAAGCGGCGTCAATTCGCCGGTCTGGCCGCCGGTTTCGTCGAGCGCGAAGGTGCCGTCGAGCGTCTTGAGCTCTCCCGACAGGCTAAACACAGCGCGGCGCAACTCGAGCTGATCCAGGCTGGCTGCGACCGACAACGTCTTTTCCAGAACGAGGCCGGTGGTGTAGCCGGCAACCGCGTTGAAGCCGAATTCGATCTTGCCGTCGGGGTATTTCTTCTCCCAGGCGGCTTTGTATTCCTTGATGTTCATGCCGAAATTGACGGGATATTCCAGCTCCGAAGGCGGAACATAGGTGAAGACGTGCTCCAGCCCCTTGGCGCCGACGTTCTTCTCGAGAAGCTCGGTCTCCAGCCCCGCATAGATCGCAAACAGCATTTTGAACTTGATGCCGACATCGGCGACGTTGCGCAGGAACGCAATGTCGTTCGGCGCGTATCCGAAATGTATCACCGCATCCGGCTGGGTGTTGTTGATGTTGTTGATGATGACGGTGTAACTCGTGGTCTCGGTGGGGATGCCCTGGTCATAAACGATTTCGATCGGTGCGCCGGATTCCTTGACGAACTTGCGAAAGGCGTTGGCCTGCGTGCCGGTGAACTCGTTGGTCGAATAGAGAATGGCGATTTTCTTGATTCCCAGGCCCGGCCCGTCGTGGGAAATGAAATCAGCCACTGGTTTCGGCCAGATGGTGGAGACAGGATCGGCCATCAGCGCGATATATGGGTTGTCCTTGGTGAAGAAGCTGGCGCCAGTTCCGGTCTGGTCGAACAGAAACATCTTGTGGTCGCGCGCAATCGCCACCGCAGGCGCGGTCAATACCGAACCGGAATCGGCAACCAGGAGGTCGACCTTGTCCTGGGTGATAAGCTGGTTATAGAGCGTCGAAGCGGTCGCGGTATTGCTTTGATCATCGTAAGCGACGAGCTTGACAGGGAGCTTCTTGCCGAAAGCCTTGACGTAGACCCCGCCATCCGCATTTTTCAGGTCGGCCCAGAGCTTGAGCGAGCTGAAAACGGGCACCGAAATCGAGGCAAAGCGCCCGGATGACGCATAGAGCGTGCCGATCTTGATTTCAGCCGGCGCGTCCGCAGCAAATGCCGGCGCTGCAAAAGTCAACGCCGCCAGCACCGCCGCGCCCGTCAGCTTCAACATAAATTCCTCCCGGTTTTCTCAAGTTGTGACCGACAATAGCCCGCCCCGTTGCCGCGGCACAAGCGCTGCCGTAATGCGAGTGGCGGAATGGGCTATATGCAGCGGGCCGGCTTACACCGTTGACGCCGGGCTCTGCATTGTCCATCAAGACCAAAACAATTGGTCGAATGACCCGTTCCTGGGAGGACGACGAATGGCCGAGCCCGCGCGCGCGACCAAAACCGACACCGGAAACCCGGCATTTCTGGGAGGGCACGCGCGCAGGCGAGCTGCGCCTGCAGCGCTGCGATGCCTGCGCCCACGTCTATTTCCCGCCGCGCCCGTTCTGCCCGGCCTGTGGCGGACGAAAAGTCAGCGTATTCAAGGCAAGCGGCAAGGGTAAGCTCTACAGCTATGTCATTCGCCACCGCCCAGTCCCCGGCTTTACTCCGCCCTATTCGATCGCGGTGGTGGAGCTGGAAGAAGGTCCGCGCATGATGACGAATATCGTGGGTTGCCCGCAGACGCCGGAAGCGCTCGAACTCGACATGAAGGTTGAAGTCGCCTTCGAAAAGCTCGACGACAACATCACCCTGCCGCTGTTCAGGCCGGCCAAAGGTTAGGGCTCATGCGCAGGAAAGAGGTCGCAATCGTAGGCGCTGCCGAAACCACCGAACTCGGCGTCATCCCCAACACTTCGCAAATTCAGCTTCACGCGGACGCGGCGCTGAACGCCATCGCCGACGCCGGCTTGAAACTTTCCGATATCGACGGCTTTGCGACCGCGGTCGAGACGCCGCAGCAAATCGCGCATTATCTCGGCATCACGCCAACCTGGGTCGACGGAACCTCGGTAGGCGGCTGTTCTTTCATGCTGCATGTCCGTCATGCCGCGGCAGCGATCGAGGCCGGGCTGTGCAAAACCGTCCTGATCACGCATGCCGAGAGCGGGAGGTCCAATGTCGGTCGTACACCCCGCATGACGGGGGCCGACAGCTTGAACGGGCAGTTCGAACTTCCTTACGGTGTGTCCACGCCAGCCAGCATGTTTCCCATTCCCGTGCTGCGCTACATGAAGACCCACGGCATCACCCACGAACAGCTCGCCATGGTCGCAGTCGTGCAGCGCGAATGGGCGGCGAACAATCCGCGCGCCACCATGAAGGAGCCGATCACGGTCGACGACGTGCTGAATTCGCGAATGATCGCCTATCCGTTCCGCCTGTTGCAATGCTGCCTCGTCACCGATGGCGGCGGCGCACTGATCCTGACCTCCGCCGAGCGCGCCAAGGATTTTCCGAACAAGCCGGTCTATATCCTCGGTACCGGCGAAAGCGTTGAAACGCCGATGGTCAGCCAGATGCAGAGCTTCGACAGTTCGCGCGAGATGCGCAATTGCGCATCGGGAATCTCGAGATTCTCTGATGTGCAAGTGCACATCATAGTTCGCTCGTTTCACTCGCGCCCCGGAATGACATGCAGATGGGAGACCTCATGACCCAATCACTTGAAGGCAAATCCATCGTCGTCACCGGCGCCGGGCGCGGCATCGGGCGCGAGATTGCGCTACTTTGCGCCGCCGAGGGCGCCAGGGTCGTCGTCAACGATCCCGGCGTCACCGCCGACGGTTCGGGCGCAAGCGCTTCGCCGGCCGAAGAAGTCGTCGAGGAAATCAAAAAGCGCGGCGGCATGGCGGTTGCGAATTTCGAGAGCGTGGCCGAAGCCGTTCCGGCGAGCCGGATCGTCAAGACGGCGCTCGACCACTTCGGCCGGCTTGATGGCGTGGTCAACAATGCTGGCATTTTGCGCGATGCGATCTTCCATCGCATGAGCATCGACGCCTTTGAATCCGTCATCAAGGTTCATCTGATGGGCTCGTTCTACGTTTCCCATGCCGCCGCGCGGCTGTTCCGCGAACAGGAGAGCGGCTCGTTCGTGCATTTCACCTCGACCTCGGGCCTCGTCGGCAATTTCGGCCAGGCCAATTACGCTGCCGCCAAGCTCGGCATCGTGGGCCTGTCGAAATCGATCGCGCTCGACATGAATCGTTTCAACGTGCGTTCGAACTGCGTATCGCCCTTCGCCTGGAGCCGGCTCATCGGTACCATCCCGACCGAGACCGAGGCAGATAAGGCGCGCGTGGCAAAGATCCAGCAAATGGGCCCGGAAAAGATCGCGCCCGTCGTGGCATTCTTGCTCAGCGACGCGGCGAAGGACGTCTCCGGGCAAATCTTTGCCGTGCGGATGAACGAGATTTTCCTGATGAGCCAGTCGCGCCCCCTGCGCTCGGTCCATCGCGGCGAAGGCTGGACGGTCGAGAGCCTCGCCGAGCATGGCATGCCGGCGTTAAAACCGTCGTTCTACAAGCTCGATCGTTCCGCAGACGTTTTTTCCTGGGATGCGATCTGAGCGGAATACGTTGACTGGTGGGATTCCGCCTCTCACTACCAGAGGTTGTCAATCAGGCGACATCGCCCGCTTTATGCCGAAATGTCGGCCCATGATTTCCTCGCAACAAAAAACTACGGGAGGAAATCATGACTCATCCATTCAACTCCGATCGCCCGGCCGATGACCCACAGATCGTTGTCGGCCGGCGCAACCTGATAAAGGGTGCCGCGGCTCTGGCCGCAACGGCTGCGACCATGACGGCTGCGTCGGCCGAGACCGTAACGCCATTCGGCCAGACGGCCGCTCCAACCAGATCTACCGAGCGGCTACCGCTGGGGCCGCTGTCGGGGAGCCGCTATCCGGATTCTCACCTGGAGTCTCTGAAAAAGCCCAAAATTTCGTTCGGGCCAACCGGTTTCCCGGCCTTCGCCGGCACCATGGCGGTCGAGCGCGTCGCAACCGGCTTTCGCTGGGCCGAAGGCCCGGTCTACTTCCCGGCCGGGCGCTATGTCCTGTTCAGCGACATTCCCAACAACCGCATCATGCGGTACTCGGAAGATGACGGTCATTTGAGCGTATTCCGCCAGCCGTCGATGAACTCGAACGGCAACACCATCGATCGGGAAGGACGCCTCATCACGTGCGAACACAGCGGTCGACGGGTCACCCGGACCGAACTCGACGGCTCCATCACCATCATCGCCGACAAGTACAACGGCAAGAAGCTGAACTCACCGAACGACGCCGTTGTCGCGTCCGATGGTTCGATCTGGTTCACCGATCCCGTCTACGGCATCGGCGGCTATTACGAGGGCCTTAAAGCCCAGCCCGAGCAGGAAAAGCATAACGTCTTTCGGGTCGACCCGAAATCCGGGGAGGTCAAGGTGGTTGTCGACGACTTCGTGGAGCCCAATGGCATTGCGCTCTCGCCCGACGAGAAGAAGCTTTATGTCATCGACACCGGATTTACCGACGGACCGGACAACCCGTCGCATATCCGCGTGTTCGACCTCGACGTGGCGGCCGGAAAGGTGTCGAACGGCAAGGTGTTTGCGGAAATGCCCAAACCCAGCATCACCGACGGGATGCGCGCTGACACCGCCGGCCGCATCTGGTGCTCGGTGGGCTGGGGCGATCCGAACGAAGACGGCGTGCGCTGCTACGCTCCTGACGGCGATCTGCTCGGCAAGATCCACATACCCGAAACGGTTGCCAATCTGTGCTTCGGCGGCCAGCAGCGAAACAGACTCTATATCTGCGGCTCGACATCGCTCTATGCGGTCTACACCAGCGCGCAGGGCGCCCTGAAGCCTTGACAAAACAAGGACTTCTGGCGGTTTGCCATTCGTTCTCTCGGTTGCGTCCGTGTTGCATGTCGCTCCAAGTCGCTTCTAGACAAATCAACAGCTTACGAGCGGCTACAAATCATTCCGCGCAACACGGACGCAACACCGATTTTCTCGATCTGTTCCTAACTTCGATTTCGCACAGGGGCACAACCTTTATGACTCCGGACGGAATCTGGTCGCTGATCGTCATCGGTCTTGTCTTTTTGCCCTTAATCTTCGGCGTCGCCTTGCTGGGGCTGATGATCGCCAAGAAGTATAACCTTCTCTAGAGTGAGAGCGGCGATGAATCGCGCAACGCGGCACCCTCGCCCGCCCCGCCAAAAGAAAAGGCCCCGGCTAAGTGCCAGGGCCAAGTCATTCCTATGTTGAAGCCGATCCAACGCTTTAGTCCCGCAGTCGTTCCAAAAGGAAACGGCCGAAGGCGCTGTGTCCTGCAAAAGAAAACCCCAACCTGGGCGAACCGGGCTGGGGTCCAGAGGTGTCGGCCGTCTGGAGTCAGCCAGCCGATGAGTTCAGCCTACGCTCGGCCATGTCGGCCGTCATTGTTCTAATTTGTCGCAGCGGGACCGTGCCTTGGGTCCTTTGCAGGCGTTGCCAGCGTCCCTTGCAAAATACGCAACGCTGCGCCCTTCAATCGCCACTTGGCGGCCCGGAACCTGTAGTACTCCGAATCCTTGTGATGTTGCGTTGGGAGTTGAATTCCGTGAGTAGCCTTCGCGCGGTCAGATATCGAAAACTTGCCCTCGCCAGCAGCAATCGCGCCGATGCGGACCTGCTCCTTAAGCTCGCCGATGAGTGCGATCGGGGGACTCTCTGCTCGACTGAATGGCTTTCGGCGCGGCAATACGACGACGCGCGGTTTGAGTGGGCCCGACCAATGACCGAACCGACGCCACGCGCCCTCAACGAAAAGCCGCCGCTGGGTTGAGATCAGCGACGGCCTGTTGTTCGTGACCAGGAGAGGTCAGGGCTAGGATGGGCTAAAGCTTTAATCTACGGTTACCCAAATTTCCAATTGGATACTTGTTCTAGCGGCTCTCGACGTGATCTGGATTATCAACTCATTCGTCGCACACTGAAGTGTGGGCCGCGAAGCAGGTCCCGCCGGTGACTAGACCCGAGGCCATCCGCGGAATGATCGACGCGATGCTACACATCCTAACGGAAGACCCGGAAGAGAAGCCGGCCAAGAAGGCGAGGACCCGATGAAGGAAAGCACGCTGTCTAAAATTACGGCGGCCGGCGCGATCGCAAAGGGGATGGCGCAAAAGGCGCTAGCTGCTGGCCCAAATCCGCAGTGGACTGAGTACGAAATGCAGTCAATCGACGAGTGGATCGCGCGTCAGGACGTGAAACTGGATTGTCCCGAGGCCATCCGCCGCCTGGTCGAGCTAGGGCTGAAGGCAACGAGGAAATGAGCGGATACCTTAAGCAAAAGCTTTTTCAGGCTCTGCATGATTTGGTCGGCGCCGGCGATTTGGATCAGCGCCTGACTCACGCGGGGAACTATTTGGCTCACGTTCAAGATCATGAGATGTCTGAAGAGCATCGAGAGGAACTCGGGGAAATCAAGGCGATCATGTTTGCAACGCCGCTGTCCTCTGAACGAGGCTACAGCCCTCGCCAGATTTCAACGGAGGACGGCACGAAGCTAGCCCATCGAATCCTCGAGCTCTACACCAAGGTCATGGGCGGGCTCCAAGCAAGCCATCCGCCGCCTATAGCTGGGGCTCAAGGTGAAGAAATGACAAAGACACCGGGCAAGTTTGAACCGTCCAAGCCAATCACCAAAGCAGAGCGCGATGCGCATAAGGCATTTCGCAAAGTCGATGCCGAACAGGCAATGACTGAGCACGAGATTGCACAGAAGGCATTTCATGCCAACCGCGAGCGGCTCAAGGCCGAGCGGCTGACGCGGGAGGCCGCCGGCACGCCGGCCGCGGCCAAGAAAGCCAAGACCAAGAAGAAGCCCCGTTAAAAATCCATCCCCTTTCGAGGCATTGCCTTTGAGCGCTAGTTGCTCTGTTGATAGGATTGGAAATGCCCCTCGTTAGCGATCCAAAAAGCAAGCCCCTATCGCACAGCAACTCGCGAGCGATCGGCTTTTGGATGAGCGTCGAGGGCCGAACTCCAATTCAGCCCGTCCGTGTCCTCGTCAGCTACGAAGCTCTCTCGGAGCTCGATCCGACGAACGTCCGGGATTTGCATGGCGCTCTGGAGAATTTCGATCGGTTCAGATCGCAAATCGAGAGCGCCGCAAGCCGCAAATTTGATCGAGACGGATTCGACCCAGACAAGTACGAAGGAATGCCTGCCATCAGGCTAATTACCAACGATTTGACCTAACCGGCGGGCGCGACGCGGCACCAAATTGCCAAGCCTCACGGGCGGGCTCCAGAGTTTCTGAGGCTCCGCGTAGTGCCTGCGATCCGCAGCCGAAGGGCATAGCGAGCATCCGATGATAGGGCAACGAATCCCGCTTGCGCGCGCCCTAAGGTTGCGGAACACTCCTGATCATTTTCAAATCGCGGGCGGCCTACTTTAGCTTCTTTGGTTGAGTCTACTTTGCTATGACGTGCCGCCTGTATATCGACGAAGTCGGAAACGATGACGTGAAAACGTCGAGTGAGCGTTTCCTTAGTCTCACCGGCATAGTTACCAAACTGCACGGGCACGATCAGGTAATTGCGCCCGAAATTGAGAAGCTGAAGCAGGATTTGTTCAACCACGATCCTGTCACCAACCCCGTCATCTTGCATCGCAAAGAGATAGTCCGAAAGGAAAAGCCATTCGAGGCGTTGCAGGATCCGGTTATGAATGCCGAATGGGAGAAACGTATATTAGACCTGATCGAATCTCTGCCTTACATCGCGATTACGGTCATTATCGACAAGGAAGAGCATCTGAAGAGGTACCAGGTTTGGCACTTCAACCCTTACCACTACTGCATGACTGCGCTCGTGGAGCGATACGTGCTTTGGCTTAACAGTCATGGCTTGACGGGTGACGTAGTTGCCGAGCCTCGATTTAAGCAGGTCGATAAGAAGCTCAAGAACGCGTTTCAGTACATCTATTATAATGGTACAGACAACATCCCATCGCAGACTGTGCAGGCGCGCCTAACATCCCACGAACTAAAATTCGATCCCAAGATAAACAATGTTTGTGGTCTACAACTCGTAGAGATGATAGCTCATCCAAGTCATCACAATCTGCGAGCAGCCTATCCAAATCAGCCACACATGACGGCACAGTTCGGCCTGAAGGTCGTCGATATTCTCAATCGAAAGCGATACCGGCGAAAACCGAATACCAATCAAATTGAGGGATGGGGTACGAAGCGTTTGCCCTAAAAACGAAACGGGGGCCTAGAGCCCCCGGCGAGGGCGATACACCCTCTCCCTCCGGCGGTTTACCCTATGACGGTTTGACCCGACGGATTGCCCCACATATACGCGAATTTATTAAAGAATCCAATATCTTATCTAAACTGTTGATTTTAGGTTCTTTTTAGTTTGGTGGCAGCGAGAAAATTGCCGGTTTGAATGACTGGACCGTAGATGTAGCCCGCCAAATACCCGGAAATGAACACGAAGAATTCCGCAGCGTCGCTGAAGCCGTAGTTTCGAAGCGTCAACCAGCCGACGACGTCGTCCGGAATGTGATCGAGGAAAATCATCCACAGGCCGAGGCCCCGGTATAAATCGAGACGAAGGTCACGCTCAATTGCTTCCGAGATTGATGAGGCGTTTTTCGCCATTTTACTTGTCCATCTGGTTCGATTGGCCGTTGCGTTCGCTTCCGCCGAGATCGTGAATGCGCCATGCGGATTGGAAACAGTCGACTGCACAGCCTGGGCAGTGATGGGCCGGCACCGGTGTCCGAGGGGTTGCGGCTTGCGAGATTGCTGTGCCACCCGGGCCGCACATCAACAGTGCCATGGATGTACTAGCGACAGCTAGAGTCGACGAAAACCTCATGGCGATGTCCTCCAATGCGGGGGCATCCAATTCTACCGTAGTGGCGTCTGCGCGCGCGCCACGAGTGGCCACGCGCCGCCGAGAAGTGTGATGAACTCGCGCCGCCTCATGGATTGCCTCTCGCAGTCGCCGAAGCCTATCACTGACGGCTCTGTCTTGCATCACAGCAAAACCGACCATCAATGACCGCTACGGGTCATCCGCGACCGAACCGGTCGAACCTGCCAGACAATCGATGTCCGCTTCCCTCCGAAAGCGACCCAAGCGTTGCTTTGCAGCGAAATGACGCGATGGGCCATAACCGGAAGTCGCCGGTCATTTAGATGGACTGATCACGGAGCTCGTCGAGTAGCGCCTTCGCTTCCTTCAGGTCGTGGGTGTCAAAGCCCTCTGTGAACCAGCCGTAGACCGGAGCGAGAAGCTCTCGGGCCTCTTCCCGCCTACCCTGAGAGCGCCAGTGGCGTGCGAGGCTCATCGCGGCGCGCAGTTCCCAGGATTTTGCTTGCTGCTTACGCGCGACCTCAAGCGCACGCTGGAAATACGCCTCCGCCTTCACTGCTTCCGGCTCTGGGGACTTCAATGCAATTTCGCCGGCCACGCGATGAACTTCGGCCTCGCACCATTTTTCCTTGGTTGTTTTCACCGCTGTTACGGCTTCGCCGATGCAGCGCCAAGCCTCCTCGAATTGCCCAAGCTCCGCATGAGCGCGCGCCAAGTGCGGCAAAAAGAGTGGCAAGAAACCTGTTGCTCCCGTTGACCGATAGGCAGTGATCCCGGAGATCAACATTTCGGTCGCGTCCGAAGCCCTGCCGGTCAGGGCCATTACGCTACCCCGGCGCATCATTCCGGCCGCCTGCCACATCAAGGAACCTTTTTCTTCGGCCAGAACGACAACCTCTTGGGCTTGAGCGGCGGCCGCGGCCTGATTGCCGCAGAGGGTATATGATATTGTGGTATGGTTTAAAGCATACATCAGCGAAGCGGCTTGCCCGATCTCCCGCGCTTTCTTGAGCGCGTCATCAGCGTCCCTGAGCGCCGTCTCGGGATAGCCAAGCAACCACAGAGCCCACGACCGATTGGTTAAGGCTGCCACCCCAACGTCTTGGCCAAATCGCGTCGCCAGCGGACGATGCTGGGCAGGATCGTAAAGCGCGATCGCCTTATCCAAGTGCGCCCGGCCTTCCGCGATGTCCCCCGTAGTCAATAAGGAAGTTCCCATGATGCGATGCTCGATCATGAGCGGGACTGTCGCCCTTTGCTTCTCCGCGAGCGCCAGGAACTGCGTCGCGAGATTGCAATTGACATCGCCATTGAATGCCACGTAGCTCGCGACCCAGAAGGCGTAGAGGACCGAGAACAGCAGCAGCGGATCTTCGGGAGGCTCTCCCAGTGCTTCAGCTTGCTCGATCAGCAAACGTGCTTGCTCCGCGGCCGCCTTGGTTTCGGAGGCGGCATAGCCTTTAACATGGATGATTGGGGTTATGAGCGCGACCTGAAGCTTGATCTGCTCGCGACGTAGTGCGGGCGTTGAGGGCAGGCCCCCAAGTTGGGCAAGGGCACGCGTGAGCTGTGCCACGGCTTCAACTAGCGCCGAGCGCGCCAACGACCGCTGTCCGGCTTTACCCCATAGACCCGCCGCTTTCTCAATCAGCCCGGCTTCGGTGCAATGACGCGCCAACAGCTCCGGCTGGCTCTCGGCGATGTCGGCGAATTGGCTTTCAAGGGTTTCGGCAATGCGCGCGTGAAGCACGCGTCGCGACTCGCGCAGCAGCGTGCCATAGGCGGCATCCTGCACCAGGGCATGCTTAAACAGATAGCTCGCTTGCGGCGGCATGCCCTGGCGGAACAGCAAGCCTGCCTCAATGAGACGATCGAGCGCCGAGCCCAGCTCCGGCTCGGACTTGCGTGCCACCGCCGCCAGCAGGGCATGCGAGAACTCCCGCGCTATCGCCGATCCGATCTGCACCACCTCCTTGGCTGGGCCGAGCCGGTCGAGACGGGCCATCAGCGAGGCGTGCAAGCTTGCCGGCACCGCCAAAGCGGAAGATGGAACCGCCGCGACCGTGCGCCGTGCCGCGCCCTCGCTCTCCGCCTCCAGCACCGCCTTCGTCATCTCCTCCACGAACAGGGGAATGCCGTCGGTGCGCTCGACGATCTCCGCCAGCACGTCCGCCGGCAGCGCCTTGTTCCCGACCAGCCGAGCGATGATGGTGGTGGCTTCGCGCGTTCCAAGCCGGTTGAGTGTCAGGCTCGTCACATGCGACTGTCCGACCCACGGCGGGTTGAACTCGGGACGGAACGTGACGATCAGCAGTACCGGAAGGGTCTTATTCCGGTTAACCGTCCGGCCGATCGCTTCCAGGCTCGTGGGATCAGTCCAATGGGCATCCTCGAAAATCATCAGCACCGGCCGCCGACTTGCCAATTCAGCAAGTTGTAAGGTCAGCGCTTGAAGCGTTTTTTCCCTGCGCTGCTCTGGGGTCGAATTGAGCAAAGGATAGCGTCCATCATTGGGGAGCGACAGTATTTCGGCAAAGAGGGCGGCATCCTGGGGCGAGGTCGAGGTCTGGGAGAGAACCGCATCAAGCTTGTCGAGCTTTGCTTGCACGGTGTCGTCGTGCGCCAGTCCGGCGGCGCGCTCCATCTGGCCAATGATCGGATAAAGCGCGCTGTCTGTGTGCCGTGGCGAGCAGAAATAGCGCAAGCGCGTATGGGGTTCGTTGGCTAGGCGTTCGAGCAGCGCAGCCGCCAATCGTGACTTGCCGATGCCAGGCTCGCCGGAGAGCAAAACCACCTGTCCTGAGCCGGATTTAGCTTTCGACCACCGTCGCAAAAGCAGGTCGAGTTCTTCCTCCCGCCCAACGAGGTCTGTCAGACCGCTCGCGTGCATGGCCTCAAAACGGCCTTCGACTGAGGCCGGTCGTAGCGCCGCCCAGGCTCGCACAGGCCCCAAGATACCCTTGAGTTCCTGTGACCCAAGATCCTCAAGCTCGAACAAGTTGCCCACGAGCCTTCGGGTACTTTCGGCAACCACCACGCTGTTTGGCTCTGCAACGCTCTGCAAGCGCGCCGCAAGGTTCGGTGTATCGCCGACGATGGCTTGTTCCTGAGAAGCCCCCGACCCGATGAGATCGCCGACCACTACCAGTCCGGTCGCAATTCCGACACGGGTCTTCAGAGCTGCATGGGTCTTCAGGTCACTTATTGCAGCGATCAATTCCAGCCCCGCGCGCACAGCTCGCTCCGCGTCGTCCTCGTGGGCTTGAGGGTACCCGAAATACACCAGCACCCCGTCACCCATGTATTTCGCTACAAAACCTCCAAAACGGTTCACGGTCTCCGTAACCGACTTCTGATAGGCGGAGATCACGTCTCGCAGATCTTCGGGGTCCATTTGCGCCGATAGCGCCGTTGAGCCGACCAAGTCTGAGAACATCACCGTGACCTGGCGGCGCTCGGCGCGGTCCTCGGGAGATGTGTTCGCGGCGCTTGACGGGGTTGCGACATCAACAGGGGGCGCCTTAGCGCTGGCGTTGCCGCGCAGAGCCGCGATGGCATCGAGCAGTTTGAGCCGGTGACCGACTGACGTGACGCCAAGGTCCCTCAGCGTCTCGTGCGTCAAGTTCGGTAGAATCGTCTCATCGATGTCATTCTCGCGGAAGCCTGCCTCATATCGTTCGAGGCCAAGGCTCCGTAACCAACCTCCGACATCCATGGTGGCGCCCCTGCTCGCCATGATCCTAGTCGAGGCGGCCTATCTGGGGTAGCGCCTTTCTACGAGCGCCCCGGGTCAACAGCGGCTGTCGGATCCGGCTCGAGTCACGTCCGGTCTGCCCCCGACAAGCAGACGTACTCGGCATCCGCTTGAATGTCCCAAACGGGCATTAACCAGACTCATGCGCTGCAGCAGAGAGCGCTCACTCGATCACCTCGCCGCCCCGGCGGGAGGCGGCGACACAATTCATCACGTCATCGAGCGGGCGGTCCCGCTACGCCTGAGGCCTTGATTGCAGGCTCGCCAGTTCGCGTGCGACCTCGGCGTCATGCGCCGCTTCGTCACCCCGCGCCAGTGCCGGGCTCCAGCGCCCGCGCATCACGAAGATGGTTGCGATAAACACCACCACGCAAATGATGCACACCGTGTACCAAATGCGCCATTCGCCTGGTGCGGCCGTGGCGGCCGCCTGGATCGCGCCCATTTGCGCCAATAGCTCTGGCGGGGGCTTGACCTGCGCTGCCAGCGCCTGCGTGTAGGCAGCGATGTAGGGCGGTGCCGCCAGCAGCGTGTCTGCCGATTTCACCACCAGTGGCAGTGCGATGAAGCACGCGGTCACCACAAGCCGTAATAGCCAGCCCCAAACCGCGAGCCCGGTCGCAGTCAGTGCGGGATTGCGCGCCTCCACCGTCTCGGTGAAGCTCGCCATCCAGCTTACATAGGCCAGCCCCCCGAAGATCGACTGTGCGCAAAGGATGATCGCCAACGTGGTGAAGCCTGGATGCTGCCCCGCCTGGACGAGGTAAAGGTAGATGGTGACCGCGCTGCCGATGCCGCCTATCAACATGAACGGTTTGCGTACCCGGAAGTGATCCGAGAGCAAGCCACCGACAATCAGCGCGACAGCGTTGGCTCCCCAGCTCCAATTTCCGAGGGCGTTCGCCTGCTCCACTGAAAACTGGAACATGGTCACCAGATAGATCACGCCGAAGGCCACTGCCGTGTAGTAGAAGAAAAGCAGCAGCGACACGCCAAAGGCCGATGCGATCACGTCCAGATGCAGCATCTGCCGCCATGGGTTGCGCAAGGAGGCCTCCACATCGAGCCCCTTCGCCTTCAGCTCGATGAGCACCCGATCACGCTCGCTCACCATGAGCTGGTCGCGAAGCGCTGGTGCAAGCTCGCGCAGGAACAGGAACGCCAATACGAACAACACCAGGCAGATCGCGCCGCAAATGTAGAACTGGCTCTGCCAGGTCTGGTAGGCCGGCAGGGTGAGCGTGATGATGGCGCTTACGGTCAGGCTTCCCAGTACCGGACCCATGCTCCAAAATCCCATCGCAGTCGCGCGTCCGACCTGCGGCGAGAAATCGCGGATCAGCGCAGGCGTCGCGACGAGAGCGATGCCTTCCACGAAGGAGACCGCGCCGAAGGCAAGCCCAAATCCCAGCGGGCTCGTGACATTCGGGGTCCAAAAAGCGGTGATCAGCGCGACCAGCAGTAGCCCATAGATCACCAGATTTGCGCGACCGAAACGGTCGGCTAGCCCCGCGATAAGCGATGCGAAGGCACCCAGGAGACCTCCCGCGGCAAGTATGTACACAAAAGTCGAAAACGGCATGTGCAGCTGCGGCAGCATCAGGGTTGCCACGCCTCCGCCCACATAGAGTGCGTAATAAAGAGCGATCGTGATTGCGACCACGAGCAGTAGCAGCCGCAGCCGCTGTGCGCGTTCTGGATAATGCGCAAGCTGGCGATTCCAAACCGCAAATCCACGCCGGGCCTGCGGCGATAGCGTCGTTGAAGACATTTTCAATCCTCCTCCCCGTTTCCATACCCCAAGTCGTCACTTTACTTGGCTCGACAAAGCACGAGTTCATCCCCGCGATCAAATGAATGACTGGAATTGCCGATCGTTGCGCCCGCGCCTCCAGCGACCAAGCCGTCGCCGCGCCGACCAGCGAAAATGAATTCGCGTCGCCTCAATGCCCTCGCCCTAACATCAGCTCAACCAAGTGGATTACAGCAGGAAAATGCCAGCAGCGGAATAGTCTCGATGGCTAGTTTGCACCGTATGATATCGACCCGAACCATTCGGCTTCGGGGTCATTCGCGTCGATTTTGGCGCACCGCGGCGATTTCCGGTCGACCCCAACTAGCCGACCTTGCCCTGCACTCGCGATATTCAGCTCGCGGCCCAATAACCCGACATTGGATTGGATGGGCATCTCGCCAAAACCCGCTGTCTTTGTGGTCTATTCTGTCGTACAGAATGCATGCGGTAGATTGGGTTGCGGCTATGGTGCAGGAGCGGCCAATCCGGGTCGTACGCAGGTTGGCGGCCATAGTCGCGGCTGACGTGGCGGGCTACTCGCGGCTCATGGGCCTCGACGAGGTTGGCACCGCCCGCAGACTCCGTGAACACCGCAAGGTTACCGACGCGCTTGTGGCGAAACACGGGGGTCGCCTCGTGAAGACCACGGGGGACGGCGTGTTGCTTGAGTTTCCCTCGGTGGTCGATGCGGTCGAGTGCGCGGTAGCCGTGCAGGCTGTGATGGCCGAACGCAACCAAGGCGTCCCAGAAGATCGGCGTATGCTGTTTCGGATCGGGATCAACCTCGGGGACATCCTGATCGAAGGCGATGATATCCTTGGCGATGGCGTCAACGTTGCGGCACGGCTTGAGGGCATAGCCGAGCCGGGTGGTATCTGCATCTCATCTTCAGCCTATGATCAGGTAAGCGGAAAGGTCGCAGTCGAGTTCGCAGATTTGGGCGAACAAAACTTAAAAAACATCGCGCGCACGGTTCGGGCCTATGTAGTGGTTCAAGATCGACTTCGCCCGCAAGCGCCGGCTGGCGTGGCAATGCCAGGTCCAACCTCAGCGCCGCAAGCGTCCATCGTGGTGCTGCCCTTCGTGAACCTTAGCGGCGACCTGGATCAGCAGTATATTGCCGACGTGCTGACCGAGAACCTCACGACCGGTCTTGCGCGTATCGAGGGCACCTTCGTTATCGCGCGGAGCACAGCCTTCACCTACAAGGGCAAGCCTGTCGACG
>Ga0210390_10001689_pt1 | contig 20580 bp, 19 predicted proteins | sample IncBWH11OmetaG_FD_161050 | JGI IMG/M metagenome (GOLD analysis project Ga0210390, IMG submission 161050) | Forest soil microbial communities from Barre Woods Harvard Forest LTER site, Petersham, Massachusetts, United States - Inc-BW-H-11-O ... | reverse complement strand
CGTCGCCAGCACCAGCCGCAGCGACGGCACGCCCCGCTGCGCGAGCAGCATCGTCGGCACCGTCGTCACCAGCAGCAACTCGATGATCCGCGGCTTAGTCAGCGCGACAAGCGCACTGGCAACCGCCCTGGGACGGCGCCGCTGGGGAGCGGTGCCGCCATCGCGGCCGACGACCGGGCCCGGGCCGACGGCGCCCGGCGGCCCCGCGGTCAACGCCGCCATCGGCGTCGTCGCTTCCCGCTCTCGGTCGCCGCTTTATCGCCCTCGGCTGTCGCGGTCCTCTCGGCTGCCGTCGTGCCTCCGCCGGGCGCGCTGGGCGCGCTGGGCGAGGGGGTGGGATTTCCCGGGACCGCGGTGTAACTCACCGGATAATCCGAGCCGCGGACGCGGCGCCCCGGCACAATCGATGGCTTCGTGTACAGAACGTAGAGGCCAAGTGCGACGACGATGAACAAGACTATCGGCAGCACGAACGTCAGTATCGCTCCGCCTGAGCTCCAAGCGCCGCTGGGAGACTGCGCGATCGGACCGTGCACGCTGGATCACCCGCTTTCTTCCTATTCGGCCGCGGATGCCCTACAGCGCGTAGAACAGGAACCAGAACGAAAAAGCTATCAATGCCATGAAGGACCAGACCGTTGTGAACGAGCTTAGGGACGCCTGGAACCGCTGCACCGACTGGGTCTCGGTGACGGTGGGCGGCTGCTCCACGAACGACATGGCCGGGATAAACCTTGACCTGGCCAGCAGGATCTCCAGCCAGATCAGCACGGCCAGCTGGAGGGTGAGGAAGACCGGATAGAAGCCGGTGAACACGCTCGAGTAGCCCGAGCTGCCCGGCGGGAACGGCAGCGTCGTGAGCTGCCAGATCTGCAGCGCGACCGCCGCCAGACCCATGGCGAGCGCGAACAGCCCCGCGATCTGCCAGATCGACTTGCGGCCTGCCTTGATCCGTTGCAGGCCGTACCAGTTCACGCTGGCGCTGAGCAGGGCCAAGACCATGATCGTGGTGCCCAGCCACACCGCCGGCTGCACGAAGCCCGATCCCTGCCATCGGCCCGCAGAGTTGAGCGAGCGCAGATAGAAGTAGGCGAAGGCGAAACAGCCGAAGAGGAACGCCAGGCCGCCGATCGCCAGCCGGGATCCGGTCCAGGCGGCGTTGATCCCTGACTCATGGTAGAAGGCCTCGTCCTCAGCCTGAACCGCGGCTGACGGGGACGGTTGCGCCGCCATTTCCGCCATGGCTAATCCTCCACTTCGCGCGTGACCGGTCCCCTGGTGGCAGGCGCGTACGCGCTGCCGATAACGCCTGGCGGCGGGTCCAGGTCGGCAACTGGCAGCGCGTCCTTGACGCCGTAGTCGTACGGCCCGGCGAGGATCACGGGGACCCGCCTGAAGTTTTCCGCCGGTGGCGGGGTGGACAGCTGCCATTCCAGGCTGCGTGACCGCCATGGGTTCCCGACCTCGCGTTGCCGCCAGAACGCCATGGACATGACGAAGTTGAACAGGAAGATGAGCATCGAGGCGCCGAGGCAGAACGCGGAGATCGACACCCAGTCGTTGAGCGTCTCCAGGTTGCGCGCGTATGTGAACACCCTGCGCGGCATGCCTAGCATGCCGAGCGCGAACAGGGGCAGGAAGGTGGTGTTGAAGAAGAGGAACATGGTCCAGAAATGAATCTTGCCGAGCGTCTCGTTCAGCTTGATCCCGAACATTTTCGGCAGCCAGTAGTACAGGCCGCCGAAGAACGCGAAGATGAGGCCGCCCATGATCGTGTAATGGAAGTGCGCCATCACGAAGAACGATCCGTGCTCGGTCGTGTCCGCGGGCACGTCGGACAGGAACACCCCGCTGATGCCGCCAATCAGGAAGTTGAAGTAGAAGGCGAGCGCGAACAGCATCGGGATCGTGAACCTGATCCTCGCCTTCCAGAATGTCCCCATGGCGACGAGGTAGATGAATCCGGTCGGTATTGAGATGAGCTCGGTGGTCAGCATGAACAGCGGCCGCATGTCCGGGTTGATGCCGCTGTCGAACAGGTGGTGCTGCCACACGAAGAACGACAGGGTGGCGACGCCGAGCAGCCCCGCCACCTGGACCTTGTAGCCGAACAGCGGTTTGCGGCAGAAGGTCGAAATGATCTCGGTGACGATCCCGAAGCCTGGCAGCGCCAGGATATAGACCTCGGGATGGCCGAAGAACCAGAAGAGGTTCTGGTACAGGAAGCTGCTGCCGCCAAGCTGGTTGGTGAAGAACGCGGTCTGGAAGGTCCTGTCGGTAAGCCCCATATAACAGGCCCCGACGAGCACCGGCACGGCCAGCACCTGCAGCCACGACACCGTGAACTGGCCCCAGACGAACATCGGCAACCTGCTCCACCGCATGCCGGGCGCACGGAAGTTGATGATCGTGACGATCATGTTGAAACCGGCGAGGATCATCGAGATGCCCATGAGGCCGAACGCGAAGAAGTACGCGTCCATGCCCGTCGTAGCCTGGGTGGCCAGGGGCTCATATCCGGTCCAGCCAGTCGGGAACCCGCCGAACAGGATGGAGGACAGCAAGATGATGTAGGCGGGCGGGGTGAGCCAGAACCCGAGTGCCTCGAGGCGCGGGAACGCGACCCGCTTCGACCCGATCAGCAGCGGGCCAAAGTACTGGCCGAACGGCCCCAGCACGACCGACGACATCATCATCATCATCATCGTGCCGTGCTCGCCCACCACCATCAGATACTGCTCGGGGCCGATGATGTGATAGTTCGGCGACAGCAGCTCGGTCCTGATCGCCATGGCGAACAGGCCGCCGGTCAGGAAGTAAGCGATCATGCCGTACAGGTACTGGATGCCCACTACCTTGTGGTCCAGCGTGAACCTGAAGTACTTGGCCAGGCCGGGCCCCTCCTGGCCAAGGAACCTGGGCTCCTCGGGCAGCGGCTTGCCCCGCATCAGCAGGAAGAGGTCGTTAAAGACGCCCAGGCCGGCCAGCCACCCGATGACCGCGAACGAGTACCCCAGCACGATCGCGACGTCGTTCTCGTCGGATAGCGAGCTGCGGGCGAAGTCGCCACCGAGGAAATTGCCCAGCCAGTGCCCGAGGAAGTAGCCGGCGACCGCGCCGATCAAGCCGGTATGCGCCCCCATGTGCTGCCACCACGGGCGCTCACCGCCCCCAGCGGTCTCGGGACCACGCCCGGTAGGCTCAGCCCGCTCTGGCTGCGTCTCGATAGCCATCCGTCACTCCTTCGCCGGCGTCACGGCGTCACCGGGTTTCCCGGCCCGTAGAAGTACCCTGGGGCTCCCGTCACTCCGACCACGTTCACCAGGTCCTTGCCGAGCTGCGGGATAACCGTCGGGTCATAGGTCAGTGCGTACGGAGGCAGCGCCGCGAGCGTCCCGTTCGCCTTTTCCCTCGCCTGCACAGCGGTCGCCCAGACCTTGAACGCGACTGGCGTCATGACGGTGCCGTTGCTCGTCATGGCGCCGTGCCAGATTCCGCACAGCTCGTTGCAGCGCACAATGAAGCTGCCGGTCTGCCTGGCCGTGGTGTACGCGACGTTGTCCACTTGCGGGTTGGCGTCGGCTTTCACACCGAGCAAGTACGGCCAGAAGCTGTGGATCACATCCAGCGAGGTGACGTGAAAGGTAATCGGCGTGTTCACCGGCAGGTCGAGGACCGTGCTCTCCATCCCGCCGAACTGCGGGTACCGGTACGACCACGTCCACTGCTGGCCGATCACCTGGACCTGCAGGATGTCGTTCGTGCCAGGCGTCCAGGCCACGGTCTGAGCCCCGGACTGCTTCCAGATGGGGGACGCGCCCTCGCCCGCGCCCGCGCCGGCCGGCACGATGAGCTCGACGGTGCCGAACACGAACAGCCAGAGCACGATCATCGAGGTGCCGATGATCCAGGCCGCCTGGATCTTGGCGTTCCCGTAGATCGGCGCGCCGTCGCTATCGTCTCCCGGCCTGGCCCGGAAGACCACGAGCACGTAGGCGAAGTAGCAGAACACGCCGAGGATGACGGGCGCGGCGGTAACCGCGAGCACCGCGATGTCGAACTGCTGATGCCTGGCGCTGGTCGTCATGTCGCCCGGCGGAAGGTGCGGATACCAGACGAACCAGATGACGAGGCAGGCAGCGAGCGACAGCAAGAGCCAGACCGCGACCAGCCACCAGATGCGGCGTTGCTCGCGCTCGGCCGCGTGGCGCCCGGCCGGCAGCGGGATCTCGGCCGAGCTCATGTCGATACCACGTTCATGAAACCAGCCATCCAGCCGAGAGTCTGCATCGGACCACCGTTGCCGTTGAGGAATCCGCCGCCGCACGGAATCAGGCATTGCCACCGGTACGAGCCCGGCTGGCTAGGAGACATGAAGCTGAACTTCTCCAGCGAGTACGCCCCACCGGAGGCAGGCGTGCAGGGGGAGTTGCTGCAGAGGTTATTCACCGAGTTCTGCGCGTTGGGCGAGGCGACAGGGACATACAGGCCCAGGTCCGGGATCGCGAACGTATGCCCGACGCTGCAGGTAGCCCACGAGTTGATCAGGGACTCGGTCGTCGTCAATCCGAGCGGGCGATTGTTCTTGTTGAACTGCTGCACGGTGACCACGTTGCCGAGGGTGCCCTGCACCTTGCTCCAGTAGTTGTTCCGCAGCGGGGTGCAGCCGTCATAGCCGTATATGGTCACGTTGACCCTGGTACCGGCCGGGACGGAGAAGAGCGTCGTGTGCAGCCACTGCTTGGTCGTCGGGTCCTGGGTGTAGTAAGTCACCCAGTCAGGCGTGGTCGTGGAGTTATTCTGCGGGTCCTCCTGAAGCGCCACGTTGACCACCCCGCCGGACGCCGTGTACGCAACCGTCGGCAGCTGGTTCGCCGAACCGATGTAGTACACGGCGACGAAGACTCCCACCCCGACCACACAGAGGAAGGCGACGATCAGCGCCGCCACCCTGGCCGTCAAGGACACGAGACCACCTCGCTTCTCCGACCCGCGACACGCCGAGCCGATTCCCGCCGAATACACGCAATTCACGCTCGCATCCGATTGCACGGAGCTGGCGCAGGCCGATCTGCCTATGGCCCGATATTCCTATCAGCCGCGTTGTCAGGCAACACGTAGCGTCGCGAATGACAGAACTGTCATGCGATTACGCTCGGCAATTGCGCTCTTATTTGAAATTATCCGGATGTAAACCGCATTTTGGACAGTCGCGCGGAGCCGACTGAATAAAAGCGCAAGTGCTCGTATGATGGCCCGGTCGGACCTGACGTGCCCGTGAAATGGGGAGGGGCAATGGTCAAGCTACGAGGTGCCGGGCGCCATTCGGGCTGGCCCGCGCTGCGGACCCCGACCTGGATGATCGTTGCCGGAGTGGTGCTCGTGGTCGGCCTTGTGCTCGCCGCTGTTCCGCACCGGCCGTCCAGCGTGGAACGCGCCGCCGATTTGCGAGGTATGGTGCAGGATCTGACGACGGACATCGAGTCGTGCGCCGGTGGTGTAACCGATTCGCTCACAGCACTGCAGGCCATCGAGTCCGGCACAAGTCACGACGTGGGGACGGCGGTGCTGATCGCCAACACGGCAGTGGCGAACTGCTCGCCAGCGAACAACATGCAGATGGATGACCTAGTGGAGTACCAGGTTCCCGAGTCGCTGGATTCTTTTCACCTCGATGCGGCCGTGAACGACCTAGTTACCTGGGGATTCCCGCTCGCGCAACGGGTTCAGGCCGATGTGGGCAGGCTCGTGGCCGCCACGACGCCAGCCGAGGCCGAGGCCGCGTCCGCGCAATTGCGTCACGATCAGCGGGCCCTGAACGCCGAACGTGGCGCGATTGACAAGCTCATCACCTCGGCGAGCGTAGCGCTCTCCGCCAACGTGTCGGCGCCGAGTCTGCCCAGCTAAGGGCGAATTCGACCCGCTATGCCGGTGTCGCGTCGCGACGTCGCGACGTCGCGACGGATTGTGCGGCGGCGGAGGTGTAACGATGTCAATGCTGGGAACCGTCTGAGTTGACTTTTCGCTGACGGGGGTCAGACAAGCACTGAGGCGGCAATATGACTTCGCGCGAGGGAGCGGTTCAGGCTGCGCCCGCATTGGCCGGGAGCGGAGCAGTAAAGCGAATCCTCATCGTGGACGACGAGCCCGGAGTCCGCTCGCTTATCGGCCGCGCAGTGGCGGCTGCTGGATATTTGCCCGAGTTTGCGGAATCCGGCACCCAGGCGCTGGCGCGGGCACGGGAATGCCATTACCACCTAATCATCCTCGACCTGGTGATGCCGGACATGGACGGCATGTACGTCCTCGACCGCATCCTCAGCGCCCGCCCAGATCAGGCGGTGATCGCGGTGTCATGCGTGGACAACACCACCACGAAAGTCGATTGCCTCGAACGCGGCGCCCAGGATTACTTGACCAAGCCATTCTTGCTGGCCGAACTGCTCGCGCGCGTCCGCCTCCGGCTCCGGGAAAATGCCCGCCCATGCGTCAGAGCCGGCGGCCTGACTCTGGACGTGGCCCACCTCGCCGCCGACGCGGGGTGCGGTCCCGTCCCCCTGACCCGCCTTGAGTTCATGTTGCTGCGCGAACTGTCCGAACATGTCGGCCAGCCGGTGCCCAAGGGGACGTTGCTCGCGAGCGTGTGGGGATGCGACTTCGACCCTCGGTCCAACATTGTCGACGTGTGCGTGCGGCGGCTGCGGTCCAAGCTGGGCTTTGACCGAATCGTCACGGTGCGCGGTCAGGGCTACCAGCTGGCCGAACGGTTACCAGTGGCCCCAGGGGAGCAGTGCGGTGACCGCGACCGCGGCGAACAGCAGGGTCAGGTACGCGATCGACAGGTGGAACAACCGCATCGGCACCGGCGGCGGCTGCCGCCCCTCGCCGTCCGCCGCCCGTACGACGGCATGCAGGCGGTGCGCCTCGACCAGGAACCAGCCGCCGAGCCCCGCCGCGGCCACCGCGTAGACCCACCCGGCATACACCGCCAGCGCCAGCGTCGCCGCCACCATCCCGTAGGAATACCAGACGATCTTGCGCGTGACCACCACGGCCGAAGCGACCACCGGCAGCATCGGCACCCCCGCCGCCGCGTAATCCTTGCGGAACTTCATCGCCAGCGCCCAAAAATGCGGCGGCGTCCACAAGAAGATGACCGCGAACAACAAGACCGCCGGCAGCGCCACCGTCCCCCTGACCGCAGCCCACCCGACCAGCACAGGAAAACAGCCCGCCGCGCCGCCGATCACGATGTTCGACGGGCTGCGCCGCTTGAGCAGCAGCGTGTACACGAACACGTAGAACAAGATCGCCGTGTCGGCCAGCGACGCGGCCAGCCAGTTGGCCATCAGCCCCAGCAGCACGGTCGCGCCCGCGCCCAGCACGATCCCCCAGGCCAGCGCCTCAGCCGGCTTGACCGCCCCCTGCTTGTTCACCAGCGGGCGGCGCGCGGTCCGCTTCATCACCGCATCGATATCGCGGTCAATGTAACAGTTGATGGTGTTCGCGCTGCCGGCCGCCAGCGTCCCGCCGACCAACGTCGCCAGCACCAGCCGCAGCGACGGCACGCCCCGCTGCGCGAGCAGCATCGTCGGCACCGTCGTCACCAGCAGCAACTCGATGATCCGCGGCTTAGTCAGCGCGACAAGCGCACTGGCAACCGCCTTGGGACGTCTAGCCTTGGCGACCGCGAGCGGGCCGTCATGGCCCGCCGCGATCGCCGACGGCGCGCTCGGCACGGAGGTCACTCCTCGCCTACTGGCGCGCTCGAATCCGCCTTGTCCTGCGGGTCAGCGGCCTTGGCCGCGGGCGCCGGGACAGGACCCGGCTCCCGCGTCAGCACCGAGCTGACCAGTCCCGAGGTCAGGTACTTGAGCCTCGGGCCGTGGTGCGGTCTGCGGTAGAGATAGAACAGCGTGGTCGCGATCACGATGAACGCCCCGTAGGGCAGGGCGAACGTCATGATCGACCCGCCCAGGTACATGGCGGGCCCGTCCGCGACGTGCAGTACAGACACAGTGCCTCCTGCTCAGCGCACGTAGAACAGCAGCCAGAAGATGAATGCGACGATGGCGAGGTAGTTCCACACCAAGGTGAAAGCACTCAGCGCCGACTGGAACCGCTGCACCTCATACGCCTGCGCGTAGGTAGGCGGCTGCTCCACGAACGAGATCGCCGGGATCTTCCTCGCCCGGACGATCAGGATCTCCAGCCAGATCATCGCGGCGAGCCAGGTCACCAGCGCGACCGGGTAGAACCCGACGAAGACGCTGGCGAATCCGGACTCGCCCGGCTGGAACGGCAGGTTGAGCAGTTCGACGATCTGTAGCGCCACCGCCACCACCCCGAGGACCAGCGCGCCAAGCGCCGCCGACGCCCACGGCCCCTTGCGGCCTGCCTTGATCTGCTGGAGCCCGACCGTCTGGACGATCGCGCTCACCAGGATGAGCGCGATGATCACCGCGCCGTACCAGGCCTTCGGCGGGGTGGTTGACGACGGCAGCCACTTCGAATGGCCGTTGGATGACTCCAGGTAGAAGTAGGCGAACAGGAAGCAGCCGAACAGGAACGACAGCCCGCCGATCGCCAGCCTGCTGCCGGTCCACGTCGCGTTCAGCGCGGCCTCGTGATAGAAGGCGGCCTCCTCGGTAGCCCTGACCGAGGCCTCGTTGCTGCCAGGTGCGGATACCTCAGACATGTGCTACGCCTCCGTTCCGGCGCTCGTGGTGGCGCCGGCCCCGGCCAGCGCGCCACCGATCACCCCGGCTGGCGGGTTCAGGTCCGCCACGGGCAGGGCGTTCGGGTCCCCGTACTCGTAGGGGCCCGCCAGCACCACCGGGATGTGGGTGAAGTTGTCAGGAGGTGGCGGCGAGGAGACCTGCCACTCCAGGCCGCGGGACTGCCACGGGTTCTGCGGCGCGCGCTTGCGCCAGACGACCGTGGACATGACGAAGTTGAAGATGAAGATAAGCATCGAGACACCGAGGCAGAACGCGGAGATAGACACCCAGTCGTTCAGCGTCTCCAGGTTGCGGGCGTACTCGAAGACCCGTCGCGGTTGTCCCAGCATGCCGACCGCGAACAGCGGCATGAATGTGGAGTTGAACGTGATGAACATGGTCCAGAAGTGGATCTTCCCGAGCCGCTCATTGAGGGTGACCCCCATGATCTTGGGCAGCCAGTAGTACAGGCCTCCGAAGAACGCGAAGATCAGGCCGCCCATGATCGTGTAGTGGAAGTGCGCCATGACGAAGAAGCTGCCGTGCGCGGTCGTGTCAGCGGGCACGTCGGAAAGGAAGACGCCGGAGATGCCGCCGAACAGGAAGTTCACGTACATTCCCATGGCGAACAGCATCGGCGGCCTGAGCCGGAGCTTGGCCTTCCAGAACGTGCCCATCGCGACCAGGTAGATGAACCCGGTCGGGATCGAGATCAGCTCCGTCGTCAACATGAACAGCGGCCGCATGTCCGGGTCCATGCCGGAATCGAACAGGTGATGCTGCCACACGAAGAAGGACAAGATCGCGACACCGAACATGCCGGCCGCCGCCACCTTGTAACCGAACAGCGGCTTCCTGGTGAAGACCGGGATGATCTCCGACACGATCCCGAAGCCCGGCAGCGCCAGGATGTACACCTCCGGGTGGCCGAAGAACCAGAACAGGTCCTCGTACAGGTAGGAACTACCGCCGAGCTGGTTGATGAAGAACGCGGTCTGCGCTGTTCGGTCGGTGATGATCATGTACATGCCGCCGACGAGCACCGGCGCCGCGAGCACGAACAGGAAGGAGGTGGTGAGCATCGACCACACGAACATCGGCAGCCGGCCCCAGCGCATGCCGGGCGCCCGGTAGCAGATGATCGTGCAGATGAGGTTGAAGCCCGCCAGGATGACGGAGACGCCCATCAGGCCGAACGCGAACGCGTACGCGTCCATCCCCTCGCCGGCCTGGATGGACAGCGGGGCGTACCCGGTCCAGCCGGTGGGGAACCCGCCCAGCGGGATGCTGGACAGCAAGATCACGAAGGCGCAGGGGGTGAGCCAGAAGGACAGCGCCTCGATCCGCGGGAACGCGACCCTCTTGGACCCGATCATCAGCGGCACCAGGTAGTTGCCAAGCGGCCCGACGACAACCGAGGTCATCATCATCATCATCATCGTGCCGTGCTCGCCCACCACTTCCAGGTAGGCCGTGGGGCTGAGCACGTGGTACGAGGGCGACAGCAGCTCGGTCCTGATCGCCATCGCGAACAGGCCGCCGGTGAAGAAATAGATCAGCATGCCGACCAGGTACTGGATGCCGACCACCTTGTGGTCGAGTGAGTACCTGAAGTACTTCGCCAGGCCGTTGCCAGTGTGGCCGTTGCCGTTGATCGGCCTGCCGACCATCTGCCTGATCAGGTCGTTGAAGACGCCGAGCCCGATCAGCCAGCCGAGCACCAGGAAGCCGTAGCCGAGGACGATCGCCATGTCGTTGTCGTCCGACGTGCCCACCTGCTGGTAGCCGCTGCCGATCCAGTTGCCGAGAAAGTGCCCGAAGGCGTACCCGACGATCGCGCCGATCAGCGCGGTGTGCCACGCCGGACGCAACCACCAGGCACGCTCCTTGGGTGTGCCGCCGGGCTCGCGTCCGCCGGGCGCCTGAGCGCTTTCCGGCTGGGTTTCGATAGCCATCTGTGTTACCTCGCCACCTTCCGGTCAGGGCTGCTCAGGGTCGGCTGGGTTGTAGAAACCGCCGCCCGCGCCGGTGAGTCCGAGCTGCGTGTTGACCTTGCCCATGCTGGCGACCACGGTCGGGTCATAGGTGAGGGCGTACGGCGGGAGCAGCTTGGTCACCGCGGCGAGTTGTATCGCCGTGGAGTGCGTCCAGCTCATGAAGTCCGACACCGAGACGATCTTGCCGTAGTCGTACATGGCGCCGTGCCAGATGCCGCAGAGCTCGGCGCAGCGCACGGTGAACCCGCCGGTGTGCTCGGGCGTCGTGTAGGCGACGTTGTTCACATCGGGGTTGGCGTCGGCCTTCACGCCGAGCTGGTAGGCCCAGAAGCTGTGGATCACGTCCAGCGAGGTGACGTTGAACCGCACCGGCACGCCGACCGGGAGAACCAGGTTGGTGGTCTCGAAGCCGCCGAACTGCGGGTAACGGTAGGTCCACGCCCACTGCTGGCCGATTACCTGTACCTGCAGGACGTTGTTCGTGCCCGGTGACCAGGAGGTGTCAGAGGCGGCGGCGGGGATGTTGTGGTTGAACACGGGCTGCGGGCCCTGGCCGGCGCCCGCGCCAGCCGGAGCTATCAACTCGATCGTGCCGTACACCGCGAGCGCGAGCACGATCGCGGAGGTCGCGGTGATCCAGATCGCCGAGACCCTGGCGTTGCCGTGGATCGGCTCGGCGTCGGTCTCATCGCCCGGCTTCTGCCGCCAGAACGCGATCGCCCAGCCGAAGTACAGAAGCACGCCGATGACTACCGGCGTGGCGATGGTCCCAAGCACCGTGAAGTCGACCTGCTGGCTTCTCGCGGTGTTCGACGCCGCGCCCGGGGGCAAGTGCGGTCCCCAGACGAGCGCCACGAGCAGGCAGCCGATAATGCTCAGCACTATCCAGCTGACGAGCAGCCACAGGCCGTCGCGGCGCCCACCACTTGAGCCGGCCGCGGGTGCGGCAGGGCTCGATGCCTCTGCGGCCATCAGGCCTGCACCTCCATCTGACCCATCATGTAACCGGGCGTGCCCATCGGGCCGCCGTTGCCGTCCACGTAGCCGAGGCCGCACGGCACGAAGCACTGCCAGCGGAAGACCCCGCCCGTCTTCGGCGTGGTGAAACTGAACTTGACCACCGTGTGCGGCGAGTTCGCGTCGCTCGGATCGCCCGTGCACGGGGACGTGCCACACAAGTTGCTGTTCTCGTTGAACGTCGTGACCGACGCGATCGGCACGTTCACCCCGAGGCCTGGTATGGCGAACGTGTGCTGGACTGAGCAGTCCGCCCAAGAGTCGAACGTCGAGATCGGCTGGCTGGCCGACATGGTCTTGCCGTTGAAGAACTGGACGTTCTCAACGTTGCCGGTCACCCCGGCCACCTTGCCCCATACCGGGTTGCGTAGCGGCGTGCAGCCGTCGTAACCAAGGATCGTCACGTTCACCTTGGTGTTGGCTGGCACCTCGAAGTACGTGGTGTGCACGAACTGCTTGGTGCTGGGGTTCTGGATGAAGTACGTTACCCAGTCCGGCTTGTTGGTCACGGTCGTCTGCGCGGTGGTCATCAGCGTGACGTTCACCTGACCGTTGCTCGCGTACGACGTGTAGTTCTCGACTGGAGGCTGCGCCCCGATGTAGTGCAAAGCGACGTAAATCCCGCCCGCGACAACCGCTAGGAAAGCGATCACCAAGGTCGTCACACGAGCCGGTAGAGACACCGGTTACCACCTCGATTCTGCACAAGCGCATGCCATGCACACGGTTGCACCCAACTGCTCCGAGCCCGGAAGCGGCGGCCCGGCGTGCCCCGCCAGGGTTTGTGACCCGGTGGAACCAGTTGCCGCATGCGGAACTCGCAGGCAGGTTGCCCACTTATGCCCCTGATCGTGACGGCGAGATGAACGCAGACGCAACGGGCGAACGCCTGAATGACAAAATTGTCATGCGGCCCGCAGACCCGGTCGCTGGCGTCGGGAGACCCCGGTCGGCGGCCAATCGCGGAGGGGACGAGACGCTCAGCATCACGCGACGCACGAGTTCCACGGCTCCCTCCCGCACTCGGCACAGGCCCGGAACAGACATAGCCGCAGGTCACCGAAACTTAGTTGGCAACCTCTTGCAATCGTTTGTGTGACAGTGCTGTAACAGATCACCGGAGCGGGGCTACGGACGGTTGACCTCGCAAATAGCCACGGACACCATCAAGGGAACAATCTGCGAACACTCTGCTTGGAAGGTGACGGTGCCGCAGCAAGGGCGCATCCTCATCGTCGATGACGAGCCTAAGATCCGCTCGTTCATCGGCCGGGCGCTGACCGCCGCGGGGTACGCCACCGAGCTCGCGGACAGCGGGACTGAGGGACTGCGGCGCGCCATGCAGTCCCGCTACGACCTTGTCATCCTCGACCTGGTGATGCCTGACCTCGACGGGCGTCAGGTGCTGGCCAAGCTGCTTACCGGGCATCCGGACCAGGCGGTGATCGTGCTGTCATGCGTGGCCGATGTGGCGGCCAAGGTGGACTGCCTGGAGCGCGGCGCGCAGGACTACCTGACCAAGCCGTTCTCGCTCGCCGAACTGCTGGCCCGGGTCCGCGTGCAGTTGCGCGGCGAGGCGCACATGCACGCGGACGCCCGGCCACAGCCGGCCGATACGGCACGGCGCACCGAATTCGCCCGCCCGCGAGGAGAGGTGATCAAGGCAGGGCATGTGACCCTCGACGTCGGACGGCTGGTCGCCGACGTCGGCCAGGGCCCGGTGCCGCTGACCCGCCTGGAGTTCCTGCTGCTGCGTGAGCTCGCCGAGCACGTCGGCGAGTCCGTCGCCAAGGAAACGCTGCTCGCCACCGTCTGGGGCTATGACTTCGACCCTGGCTCCAACGTGGTGGACGTATGCATCAGGCGGCTGCGGTCCAAACTCGGCTTCGACCTGATCAAGACGGTGCGGGGTGAAGGCTATCAGCTCGTCGCCCGGTAGCCAGGGCGCCGCGAGCAAGAACCTCCTGGCCACCGCCAGGCGCGCCGCGGCGCGTCTTGTGGCGCTGCGCTGGCCGTACAGCCCGCGCGCGCTCGACATCGGATGGGCGGTTTTCTCCGCGCTCAACCTCGTCGCGATGTACTGGTTCGCGTACTGGGAGACGATCCCGTTCCACTTCATCTGGATCAGCCTGACGGTGGTTTACGGGTTCCGCGCCTGGAGGTCCTCGCCGACCATGTGGGTGCTTGGTGCGGTGATGCTGACCACCGCCTCGGGCATCGGGCTCGACGTGTGGCGCGGCACCGAGCCACCCGAGGAGCTGACCGAGGTTCCGCTCATGGCCGCCGTCTTCGCCGCCATGGTCTGGCACGCCCACCGCAAGCAGGCGGCTGAGCGCTCGCACCACATCATCAGCGAGCAGAACGCCAGGCTGGTGGCTGATCAGCGGCAGTTCCTGCAGGACGCGGCGCACCAGCTGCGGACCCCGATCACGATCGCGCTCGGCCATGCCGAGCTGCTGGCGAGCAACCTCACCGGTCAGCAAGAGGGGCAAGACATCCAGGTGGTGATCGGTGAACTTAACCGGCTGCGCCGGATCTCCGAGCGACTGCTGGTCATCGCCGCCGCCGCGCACCCCGGGTTCCTGCACGCCGAGCGGGTGGCCCTGGATGAGCTCACGATGGAGCTGCTCAGGCGGTGGCGCCCGACAGCCGACCGGCGCTGGCGCCTTGGCCGGCTGGACCGGGTAACCGTGCAGGCAGACCGGGAGCGGCTCAGCCTGGCGCTGGACGCGCTGCTCGAGAATGCCGTGCGGCACACTGGTCAGGCCGATGTCATACAGTTGTCAGTCATCCGGGGCTGGCCGGGGATGTCGGCGCGCGTCGTCGTCGCCGACAGCGGCAGCGGCATCGCCGCGGACCAGCTAGACCTGATCTTCGACCGGTTCCGCACCGGCGACAGTCAGTCACCGGGAACCGGCCTGGGGCTCCCGCTGGTGCGCGCGGTGGCACACGCACACGGCGGTGACGTGACCGTCCACAGCAAGCCGGGCGAGGGCAGCGAGTTCGAGCTGAGCCTGCCCGAGCCGGCGAGCAACTGGCCGGAGCCACCGCTGCGGCCCGAGGGATCCGACGAACCTGGAGTCGTCCCGCGAGCCGAGGGCGCGCCCCGCCGATGACGGAGCCGATGACGCAGGAGGGAGGAGCCATGGCTAAGGAGGCGAGCGGGACGGGCCTACTACGGAGGGCAGGCTTGCTGGCGAAGCAGCATAAGGTCGTTACCGCCATCACCGCGGTGTTTCTGGCGGCGATCGTGGTGGTCGGCCTCCTCAGCACCAGCTCGCCTAGCGGCTCCGCCCACACCGACCCGGTCGCGCCCGCCTTCACACTGACCGCCCTCGGCGCGCCCGGCCAGCACATCGCGCTCAGCCAGTACAAGGACAAACCGCTCATAGTGAACTTCTGGGCCTCCTGGTGTCCGCCCTGCCAGCAGGAAACCCCGTTGCTGGCGCGCTGGTACAAGGCCCAGCACGGGACGGTGAACCTGGTCGGGCTAGACGAGAACGACTCGACGGCGAGCGCGCTGAAGTTCGCGCACGCCAAGGGCGTCAGCTACCCGATCGGCGTCGATCCCGGGCCGGCTTTGGTCACCGCCAGCGCCTATGGCGTCGTCGCACTCCCGCAGACGTTCTTCCTCAACGCCCAGCACCGGATCGTCGACCGTATCTACGGCGCGGTGACGCAGGCCGACCTCGCCGCGGGCGTCCGCCTCATGGACGCCACGAGTTCGTAACAGTGCGACTGGTTGGTGCCGAAAGAAAACAGAGAAAGGCACTCCGTGGAACCCCCGACGAAGACTGAACCACCCTTCGTGCCGCTGCGGCACACCGGCTGGGCGTCGCACCGTACCCCGCTGTGGGTTTTCGCGGCCATCATCGCGCTGGCCGCGGGCGTGGCCATCGTGTCGCTGACCCATAAGCCGTCCCAGCAAGAGCGGGCGAGCGACCTGGCCGGGTACTTCTCCGACGTGAACACCGGCATCGAGTCGTGCGCCGGCGGAGCGCGGGACTCCCGCACCGCGCTGCGCAACGTCGAGGCCGGGGACAAGGCCGACTACTCGGCCGCGCTCGGCATCCTCGCCTACAACGCGCAGAACTGCTCGCCCTTGAATAACGAGCCGCTGTCGGACTTCGGGAGCTACCAGGTCACCGAGTCGCTGACGCAGTACCGCCTGGACACTGCCGACAATGACGTCATGACCTGGGCATCCGACGCACAAGTGGCGCAAACCGACATGCTGGCGGTGCTGAAGGCCACAACGCCGGCCGCCAAGGCGCAGGCGAACACCACCCTGCAGCCGGCGATACGGAAAATGGACGCGCAGAAGGCCGCGATCGACGCGATCTGGACCAGCGCGGAGAAGGCCGTAAGTTCGACCGCGACAATCCCGTACCTGCCGTCTTACTGACACGTCAGGAATGACGTGATGGTGCGACGGGAAAATCTCCTGAATGACGTCGCATGTGCCGGGCCGACGCAGGCGGGCGGCGATTCCGCTGCTCGTGGTGCTGCTCGGCGCCGCGCTCGGGATCGGCGGGGTGCTGCTCGTGCGCCCCTTTACTTCCCCGCCGTCGGCGTCCAGCCTGGCCGGCCAATCAGCGGCCAGGGCGCTGAACGAGCGGGCCATCTTCGACCGGCTGGAACCTAGCATCGTCGACGTCACCTCCACGCTGCGCTACGACGATGAGACGGCCTCGGGGACCGGCTTCATCATCGACGGCAAGGCGGGTCTCGTGCTGACCAACAACCATGTGATCAGAGATGCGACCTCGGTCACCGCCAGGCTGACCTCCACTGGCAAGACCTACCCGGCCAAGATCATCGGCGCCGACGTTGGCGCCGACATCGCGGTACTCCAGCTTCAGGGGGCGGCCGGGCTGCCCGCCGCCCCGGTTGGCAACTCGGCCGCCCTGAAACCCGGCGCTCCGGTGCTCGCGATCGGCAACCAGGCCGGCCAGGGCGGACCGCCGACGATCGCGCCAGGCATCATCAGCAGTCTTAACCGGACAATCCAGGCAAACGACGGAACCTCGGGGTTCACCGAGATACTGCACGGGATGCTGCAGACCAGCGCCCAGATCGAGCCGGGAGACTCCGGCGGACCGCTGGCCGATGCGGCCGGCGTGGTGATCGGCGTGGACACCGCCGCGGGAACCGGCGGCCAGGTCGCCGGTTACGCGATCCCGATCGACGGGGCGATGACCGTGGCACAGCAGATCGCGGCGGGCCGCCCCGAGCCGGGCATCAGCTTCGGGGTCGGCGGCTTCCTCGGCGTGGTCATGCCCTCGACCACCAACCCTAGCCCGCGGGCGCAGGCCCAGGCAGAGCACGGCCTCGCTCCCGCCAGAGGCGGGCAGTCGCCGCAAAGCTGCCTGGATACCGAATCCGGGGCCGGCGTGCCGACGACAGTCGCCCCGGCTCGTTCTGGGGCGCTGGTGGACGGTGTGCTGTGCGGTACCGGCGCCGCGACGGCGGGGATCACCGCGGGCGACGTGATCACCCAAGTCGCCGGGCGCCCGGTATCGTCGCCTGATGCGCTGACCGCCATCGTGAGCGCCTGCCTCCCCGGTACGCTCGTCCCTGTCACGTGGGTCAGCACCAACGGCACCACCAAGACCTCCTTGGTGTCGCTCGATTCGGCCCCGGCAGTTTTAAATTCGCTGACCAGGGAAAACAGAATCGGATGCGCTGCTGGCGGGCATATCTGGCGGCGCACGGCGGTTGAACGTATGGCGTAGCGGTAGTTAGGACCTGTGTGTGGAATCCTTAGTGAGCCTTCAGCTCGCTTCCAGGTTCGAACCGCTTACTAGAGAATGACGGCATACGGCTGGGCACCGGCCGCCGAGGGAAACACGACGTACGCTGTTCACGGTGAAGGCGAGATAGATGCAAGACAACGACAGCGGTAGCGATCAGCAGCACGGCTGGCAGCCACCGGAGTACGTCAGCCCGTGGACAACCGAGTCCGGCACCAGTGGCGCCGGGAGCGCGGACAGCGCGAATTCGAATGACACGATCTCCTTCGGTGCCGATGACTCCGCGAGAGCGGGCCGGTACGACCCGCCGACCGAGCCCGAATACACCCAGCCGGGTTCCGGCCAGCAGGGTTCCGGCCAGCCGGGCTACGGCCAGCAAGGCTCCGGCCAGCAAGGCTATGGTCAGCCGGGCTACGGCCAGTCAGCGTACGGCCAGCCCGGCTACGGCCAGCAGGGTTACGGCCAGCAGGGTTACGGCCAGCCCGGATACGGGCAGTCGGCATACGGTCAGGGGTACGGCCAGCAGGGTTACGGCCAGCCGGGCTACGGTCAGCCCTACCAGGGCGGTTACGGCGCCTGGAGCGGCGGCCCCGGCGGCGGTCAGCATCCATGGGGCGCGTACGGCACTCCTCCTCCCCCGCACGGGTCGCGGTTCGGCAGGTTCCTCGCCTACGTGGCGGTCGCCGCCCTCGCGGCGGGCGCCGGAGCGGGCGCGGCCGTCGCACTGAACCACAGCTCGTCCACCCCGCCGCCTTCCGCGTCAGGCAACAACAACGCGGGCAACGGCGTGCAGCAGAACCCGTTCGGGAACGGCAACGGCAGCAGCGGCAGCAACGGGTTCGGTCAGAACCCGCAGAGCGGCGGCACGAGCACCGGGTCAGGTCCGCTCAACGCGACGTCGCTCGCGGCCAAGGTCGATCCGGCCATCGTCGACGTCACATCCCAGCTCAAGTACAACGACGCCACCGCCGAGGGAACCGGGATCGTCATCTCCCCGAGCGGCCTTGTGCTGACCAACAACCATGTGATCGATGAGGCCACCAGCATCTCGGCGCAGCTCGTGGTGTCTGGCAAGACGTATCCCGCCAGCGTTGTCGGCTACGACTCGACGGACGATGTGGCGCTGCTTCAGCTCCAAGGGGCTTCGGGCCTGAAGACGGTCAGCCTCGGTAACTCCGGCCAGGTCAAGGTCGGGCAAGCGGTACTCGCCATCGGCAACGCCGAGGGCCGCGGCGGCCTTCCGTCGACCGCGCAGGGCACTATCCAGGCGCTGGACCGCACGATCGAGGCCAGCGACAGCGGCGCTGACACCTCCGAGACGCTGCACGGCATGCTGCAGACCGACGCGCCGATCCAGGAAGGCGACTCCGGCGGGCCGCTCGTCACGTCGGCCGGCAAGGTCATCGGCATCGACACCGCGGCCAACACCGGTGACAGCAACTTCGGCTCGCAGACGGCGCCCGCCACCACTGGGTTCGCCATCCCGATCAACCACGCCATCAGCATCGCGGACCAGATAGCCGCGGGGCACGCCAGCACTACCGTGCACATCGGGCTCGGCGGCTTCATGGGCATCAGCGTCGCGGACGCCAGCCAGGGCTGCGGCACCAGCAACGGCTCCAGCAACCCGTTCGGCGGCGGGAACACCGCCCCGGTTAACTCGGGCGCGCTGATCTGCGGCGTGGTGGCCGGCACCCCTGCAAACACAGCCGGACTGGTCGAGGGCGACGTCATCACCTCGGTCAACGGCCAGACCGTCGCCTCCGCGAACGCGCTGACCGGCCTGCTCGCGGGCGACCACCCCGGCGACCACGTGACCATCGGATACGTCAACCAGAACAGTCAGCAGCAGACCACCACGGTAACCCTGCTCCCGATGGCGAAGTAGCGCAGGCGAGCGGGGCAAACACAGCGCTAACACAACCAGGCGCGTAGCCGGGACTCGCAGTCCGCGATCGCCGCGACCTCCACGTACTCCCCCGGAGTGTGCGCTATCTCCGGGATGCCAGGACCGTAGTTGACCGCCGGGATGCCAAGCTCCGCGAAACGCGCGACGTCCGTCCAGCCGAGCTTGGCCCGCGGCGTGCCGCCGACCGCGGCCAGGAACGCGGCCGCGGCTGGCTCGCCGAGCCCGGGCCGCGCGCCGGGCGCCACGTCAAGCACCGATACCGGCCAGTCGGCGAACAGCGAACGGATGTAGTCCTCCGCCTCGGCCACACCCCGGTCGGGAGCGAACCGGTAGTTGACCGTTACCACGCACGAGTCAGGGACCACGTTGCCCGCGATGCCTCCGCTGATCGCGACGGCGTTCAGCCCCTCGCGATACCGCAGCCCCTCTATGGAAGGCGAGCGGGGTTCCCAGGCGCGAAGCACATCCAGGATGGCTCCCGCCTCGTGGATCGCGTTGCGGCCCATCCACGACCTGGCCGTATGCGCTCGCACGCCGTCCGCCGTGACCGAAGCGCGCAGCGTGCCCTGACAGCCGCCCTCCACGACCCCCCCGCTCGGTTCGAGCAGCACCGCGAAACTTGCTTCAAGCAACTGAGGCGCCGACCGACTGAGCAGACCGAGCCCGTTGCGTTCGGCTGCTATCTCCTCGCAGTCATAAAACACGTACGTCACGTCCCTGGACGGAGCCATGAGCCCGGCGGCGAGCCGAAGCTGCACGGCCACCCCCGACTTCATGTCGGTTGTGCCACACCCAGAAAGCCGGGACCGTTCGGAATCAAAGAAAGACGGAAAGTTACCGGCGTGCGGCACGGTGTCGATGTGCCCAGCCAGCACTACTCTCTCTTTCAGCCCCAGCTGAGTGCGGGCCAGCACCGTGTTCCCTGAGCGGAACACCGACAGATGGGGGCGCGCCGACAGTGCCCGCTCGATCGAGTCGGCGAGCGGCTTCTCCGCGCCGCTGACGGAGGCGATGTCGGTCAGCGCGGCCGTCAGCGTCGCGGCGTCGGCGTCCAGGTCCAGGTCCGGGTCCACTACTGCTCCTTGTCGGGGGTGCGGGGGTGCGGGGGTGCGGGGGTGCGGGGGTGCGGGGGTGCGGGGGTCGTCCCCCGCGGGGCAACAGGGCCTCAACGTACAGGGTCCACG